>JAESFN010000274.1_pt1 | contig 63424 bp, 67 predicted proteins | sample 9269411 | NCBI WGS metagenome assembly JAESFN01 (sample SAMN14505399, study PRJNA617100) | algae metagenome | isolation source: Iphinoe sp. HA4291-MV1 and co-occurring heterotrophs from trail next to... | place: USA: Maunawili Falls, Hawaii | collected 2009-07-25
GTTCGATTTGCGGGGGTTCTATTCCACGACGGTCAAAGGCTTCTCGTGCGGCGGAGCCAGGGCATCGCAAGTGCTCTGGAGCTGTCCGGGGCCACCGTGTGCCTGCTGTCGAGCAAGGCACAAGGCCAGCCGGCCACCGAGTTCTTCAGCCGGCGAGGCATGAAGTACGAAGCGATCACGTCGTCGCGCTGGGACGATCTGGTGAAGGCCTATCGCGAGAAGCGGTGCGCGGCGCTCGCGGCGGACGGCGCCACGTTGGCGATAGAGAGGCTGAAGCTGGGGGGGCAGGCCGAGCACCAGATTCTGCCGGAGTATCTTTCGCGCGAGGCGTTGGGGCCTGCGGTCCGGCAGGGCGACGAGCCGTGGTTCAACGTTGTCCGCTGGACACTGTCAGCGCTGATCGCCGCGGAGGAATATGGCATCTCGAGCGATACGGTCGACGGCTTCCGCTCGTCCAGTATTGCCGATGTGCGGCGGCTGTTGGGCACTGAGGGCAATCTGGGTGCGGCCCTCGGGGTATCGCCCGACTGGGCCTACCAGGTGGTTCGCCAAGTCGGGAACTATGGGGAGATTTTCGAGCGCAATCTCGGGGCCAAGTCCAATCTACGGGTGGAGCGCGGATACAACAATCTGTGGACCAATGGCGGACTGATGTACGCGCCGGCCTTCCGCTAGGACGAAGCCGAGCCTTCGTCACTGCATGACGACTTCCACCTGCGTGGCCTGTCCGTGCTGCACCGAGAAGCTGCGGCTGAAGACGCGACCGCCGGAGCGGGCGCTGACGACGTAGGTGCCGGGTGCCAGGATGTGCGTAGGAAGCGCGCCGACGCTCTCTTTGACCACCTCGCCTTGCGGCATCGCGATGCTCCACTGTGTATCGGCGAGGGCTTCGCCGCCGGCCCGCGATACGAGCTTGAACGTTACGCGGGCTGAGGCGTGCGCGACCGTGACCTCGGTCAGCTTGCCAGCTTCCACCGTCACATCGGCGCGGACGGTCGCATTCGCGTCGCCATAGGTCGAGGCGATCTGATAGATGCCCGAGTTGAGGCGGATGATCAGCGCGGGTTTCGCGCCCCGCATGATCAGCGACCGGTTGCCGAACTGGTCGCGCTCGTCGGAGTAGATGTCGTAGCTGATCGTATTGGGAGGCGCGGGCTCACCATTGCCGATCAGCGCTGCCATGCGCAGCCCTCCGGCGTTGAGAACGAACTGCTCGACGGCCGGAGATCCGGGCTTGATCGAAATCTTGCGCGTGAGGTTGGCGCGGCCGAAGGCGGCGTTCACGACGTAGTCGCCCGCGGCCAGCTTCACGCTCGGGCTGGCCTCCTTGTAGACACTCAGCAGCTTGTTCTTCGTGCCGGCGGCCGCCCCTTTGTTGTCCTCGAAGATCCGCCAGACCATACCCTGATCGATGCGCTGGCCATCCTCGGTCAGCAGGGCCACGAACGTCGTCTGACCGGCAACCGGAGCAGGGTTTTTGGATTTCGCATCCGGCGGGGCGCGGGGAACGATGGTCGTGTTCTGGCCGTCGAACTGGGGTGCGCCTTGGCCAGCGCTGTCCGCCGGCCCTCGCAGGTCGAGAAGTGCTGGCGCCTTGCCCTGTTGCTGCTGCGCGCGCACGACATGTGCCGTGTCCGCGCCGACAAGGGCGAGGGCCACTGTGATTGCAAGGGCCACACGAGCGGGGGCTAGGATGGAAGGCCATCGAGACATGGCGCCTCTTATGATTGAGTCTGGGGTCGACGTCTGGCCCTGTGCCATCCCAGGTTGCATTCCGGTGATCCCGAATCACTGAGGAGTTGCGGAAAACTCGAACGTGCGTGCCTCGCCAGCGCGAACCTCGATCGTGCGCGTAAAAGACCGCTCGCGGTTCTCGACGCGAACCGTATACCGGCCGGGTGCCAGATAAGTCTGGGGCTCCGGGCTAAGCGTGCGCCAGACGGTCTTGCGCGAGACGTCGGCGACGTCCCAAAGGACATCCGATGGTGCGGCGGCAGTGTCCGCGAGCCTGAACCGGACTTTGGCTGCCGGAAACTCGATTGTGATGCGTTGCTCCGCACTGGCGCGCACATCGATTTCGCGGCCTGCGGACGCGTTCGACCCGACGAGTTGGGCTTCGATGCGATACCGTCCCGGCGCGAGATTCAGGCGACCACCGGCCACCGGCTGGCGCGGTGCCTCCTGGGCGTCGCGATCGATGCGTTGCACCCGGTAGATCACGGGGTCTGCGAGGGACCCGCTGTCGCCCTGCAACTTCGCCTCCAGCCAAACGCTGGCCGATCCCATCTGCACGTTGCGGCTGACTTCGTCACCCGGCCGCAGCACCAATCGCTCCTGGACATCGGTGTCGGCGCTGCGGGCGGTTACGTAGTACGTTCCGGTCGGCAGCGTGAAGATCGCAGGATGGGCCGTTGAACGGGCAATTTCGCGGCGACCCTGGGGCGCGGTGGGATCCTCCTCATGCACCAGGAATAGGACATCGGCACGCGCGGTCGTCTCCTGGGCGGCCCGCGACGTGAGCGTGAGCATGGCGGCGCTGAGGGCGAGATCGGGGTCGGCCCGCCCGCCGGCGGGTACGATAACCTGGCGTTGGATGCGCGCGCGCCCCTGCTGCACCGTGACACGATAGATGCCGGCCGGCAGGACAAGGTCGCTCGAGTCGGCCAGACCCATCCACACGGGGCGGGCGCGGGCGTCGGCGTTCGCGGCCTGCTCCTCGATGGTCACCATGGCATTCGGCAGGAGGCGTCCTCCTTTGCTCAGGGCGGTCGCCAGCCTGATCGCCCCCGCATTGAGGGTGATCGTGGCGACGGTCGGATGGCTCGCGGCGATTTCGACGGGCTGGCGAGCGGAGGCCAACCCCAGCCGGGCTTCGACAACGTATTTTCCGGGTGGAAGCGGAAAATCTGGGGCGGCTGCCAAGGCTTGGCCCACAGCTTCGGTATCACCTGCGGCATCGCGATAGACGCTCCAGCGCACTGGTTCCGTCACAAGTGCACCCTGGGCTGACAGGGCGGCCGTTAATTGGAGCCCGGGTGGACCTGCCGCGGGGGCCTTGGGCCGGACGGCCAGGGCGGGCGCGCCGCGCATTTGGGCTGCGACCGGGCGAGCTGCCGTTTGCGCGAGGAGCGCGTCCTCGATGGCGGTGATCAGCGCAGGTCCAGTCTGCGGCTCGTACTGCTTGCCGCCGGTCAGCGCCGCGACGCAGGCCAGGCGCTGAGTGTCCTCCTTCCGCATTGCGATGCTGACTACCTGGACAACGAGCCCTGGGCTCGACGCCTTGATTTCAGCAGCGGCGGCGCACGGATCCTGTTGGCAGTTGTCGGGATCGTCGTGGATCAGCACGATCGTCTTGGGCCCCGGGACGGTGCGGGCGATCTTCGCCGCCTCCCTCAGCGCGTCCGCAATGGGGCCGCGGCCTTTCGGGTTCAGACGATCGAGTGGTGCAACGAGGCGGTCGGCGTCAATGGTTTCGGGCGGCGACATCACCTCGATGTCGTTGCATTCGGAGCGGCGGCGATGACCGAATGTGATCAAGCCGGCCCGGGTGTTGGAGGACAGCCGGGGTATCGTCTGGCGGATCGTCTCGCGGGCAATTTCGAACTTTGCGCGGTTGTCGCCGGCGAGCTTGCCCCACATGGATCCCGAACCGTCGAAAAGGATGACGACCGTGGCCGGATCGGGCGATTGCGCGGTTGCCGGCGTTGTCAGCGCAAGGGAGCCCAGGCACAACAGAACGTACCTCCCCGTACCTCTTGTGCTCGGCCACATCATGGCGACAACCCTTCGACGACGCTGCTTCAGGATGCGTATTGTATCAAAACCGAGGGTAGGGTAGCGAGGTCCTCGCCACCGACGCGCGCGAGGTTGTTTAGAATATGTCGCAAGTTTCCACGCTCGATCTGCTGCTGTCGCGCCGTTCCGTCAAGCCCGCCATGCTCGCCGAGCCGGGGCCGACGGCCAGCGAGCTCGAGACGATCCTCACGATTGCGTCACGGGTTCCCGATCACAAGAAGCTGGTCCCCTGGCGCTTTGTTCTGTTTGAAGGCGAGGCGCGCAAATCATTCGGCGACCGCCTAGCGGAAGCGTGCCTGGCGGAGGAGACGGTGCCGCCTTCCGAGCATCGCCTCGCCACCGAGCGCCAGCGATTGGCCCGCGCGCCCATCGTGATCGCGGTCATATCACGGGTGGTGGCAAACCCGGGTGCGCCGGAATGGGAGCAGGTCCTGTCGGCGGGCGCGGCCTGCTTCAATCTGTGCCTCGCCGCAAACGCAATGGGCTACGGCACCTGCTGGATCACGGAATGGTACTCATACAGCCCGAGCGTGCGGGCTGTATTGGGGCTCGGCGATCACGAGCGGGTGGCAGGATTCATTTACATCGGCACGACCGTGGAGCGGCAGCCGGATCGCGATCGCCCGGCGCTGGCCGACATCGTGATCCGTTGGCCGGCTTGAGCGGGATCAGAAAAGGGATTTCGCAGTGTTCTACGATACCGCCCGCAATCAGCACGGACTGCCGCACGATCCGTTCAAAGCCCTCATCGTGCCGCGGCCCATCGGATGGATCTCGACGGTGAGCGCAGATGGCGTCTGCAACCTGGCGCCGTACAGCTTCTTCAACGCCGTCAGCGAGAAGCCCCACTATGTCGTGTTCGGGTCCGGTGGCATCAAAGACAGCGTCCGCAACATCGAGGAAACTGGCGAGTTCGTCTGCTCGCTCGCAACCTACGACCTTCGCTTTGAAATGAACACGACGTCGGCCACCGTGCCACCCGGTGTCGACGAGTTTCCGCTGGCCGGATTGACCGCCGCCGCGTGCCGGCTCGTCAAGCCGCCCCGCGTCAAGGAAAGTCCGGTCGCCTTCGAGTGCCGCCACTGGAAGACCGTCGAATTGCCGGCGGCTGGACCCGGCGGGAGCAGCGGCTACTCGGTGGTGTTCGGCCAGGTGGTCGGCATTCATATCGACGATGCCTACATCGAGAACGGTCGCGTGAATACCGGTGCGATGCGTCCCGTCGCTCGTTTGGGCTACATGGACTATGCCGTGGTGACGCCGGAGACGGTCTTCACGATTCATCGCCCGAAGGTCGACGCGGAAGGGCGTCTGGTCGAACCAGTGAAGCCTTAGGTCAGGCCTCGTCGTCCACTACGATGGCGTCGCGAGGGCAGCCCTCGCCAGCAGGCGCTCGGCACGGGTCAGGTGAGGCCGATCAACCATCTGGCCGGCCAGCGAGATGACACCGGCGCCCGGCGCTTCCGCAAAGAGGCGAACGATTTCCTGCGCTCGGGCGATGTCGTCCGGACTAGGCGTGAAGGCGCGATTGATGATCTCGACCTGGTCCGGGTGGATGGCGAGCTTGCCCGTGAAGCCGTCCCTGGCAGCCGCTGCGCATTCGGCCGCGAGCTCGGCCGCGTTGCGCAGATTGATATAGACGGTGTCGATTGGCTGAACGCCGGCGGCCGACGCGGTGAACAGGCAAAGGCTGCGAGCCAGCGCAAAAGGCGACGTGAAGCGCCCGTCCGTCTCTCGCGTCGCCGAAGCCCCGATCTCGGCAGATAAGTCTTCAGCACCCCAGGTCAGTCCTTCGAGGCGAACGGTGGAGTCGATGTAGGTGTGCATAACGAGAATGGAGACTGGCACTTCCGTCGCGATGGCGATGATCCGCGTTGAGCCTGACTGGAGACCTGCGCGTTCCTCGGCATGATCGAGCGCGACGGAAACACGGTGGACGTCATCTCCCGACCTCGGTTTCGGCAGCACGATGCCATCGGGCGCCGCCGCCATGACGCCCGCCAGATCGGCGGTCCAATGGCCGGACTGGATGCTGTTAATGCGCACGTAGAGGCGCGGGCGGGATGCTTTCTGGCGCGTCTCGGCGAGGAATGCCTTGGCCATCTCGCGTGCTGCGGGTTTGCGATCGCTCGCAACGGAATCCTCGAGATCGAGGATCAGTCCATCTGCCCCCGAGCCGAAAGACTTGGCCAGTTTCCGGTCGCTGTCGGCTGGAACGAAGAGCAGCGAGCGCATGAGCGAGCTTCCTTGGCCGCTGACGCACGTGCTGGTCGATGGAGCGGCTGCGGGTTGTGCGTCTGGCAGAGGATAGGCCAGCGCGGTCAGTAGCGAAACTGCTCGGCGAGGATACGTTCGTCGAGGCTGTGGCCCGGATCGAACAGCATGATGAGCTCGATATTGCGCTCCTCCGAAACCTCAACCTTTCGTACGGTGCGGACCTCGAGATGATCGGCTACCGCGCTCACCGGGCGCTTTTCGGGCTCCAACACCTTGATCTCGATGTGTGCGGCGTTCGGGAGCAGCGCGCCGCGCCAGCGGCGTGGCCGGAACGGGCTGATCGGGGTCAGCGCCAGGAGCGGCGAGGCGATCGGAAGAATCGGACCATAGGCGGAGAGGTTGTAGGCGGTGGAGCCAGCCGGCGTTGCCACCAGGACACCGTCGCAGATCAATTCCTCCAAGCGCACCTTTCCGTCTACCGAGATGCACAGCTTGGCCGCTTGGTGGGTTTGGCGGAAGAGGGAGACTTCGTTGATCGCGAGTTTGCGGTGGATCTGCCCATCGCTATCATGGGCCGCCATCTTCAACGGATGTGTGCGGCCGATGGAGGCGCGCTGTAGCCGCGCGACTAGGTCGTCCTCTCGATACTCGTTCATCAAGAAGCCAACGGAGCCGCGGTGCATGCCATAAATCGGAATGCGATCGTTCAGGTGACGATGTAGGGTCTGCAGCATCAAGCCGTCGCCACCCAGGGCGACAATCGCATCGGCTGATTGGGGGGAGGCCTGCCCATACCGCGTGGTCAGGCGTGCCAGTGCTTCGCGCGCATCGGGATGCTCGCTTGCCACGAACGCGATCCTTTCGAACGTGCGCTCGGATTTTGCCATCGTCGTGGGTTCTACCCGGCACGCGCCGGACCTGTCGCTGAAAGTTGAAAACGCCGCGTGGAGAGGCTCGCTCAAGTGCCCATAAACGACAAGCCCGTTCTGCTGTACTCGACGTGGCCATCGGCCGAGGCAGCTGAACATGCAGGGATCGTGCTCGTCGAGCAGCGTCTTGCGGCCTGCGTTAACATTCTTCCCGGCATGACGTCGATCTATTACTGGCAGGGCCGGCGGCAGCGCGATACCGAGGTGGTTATGATCATCAAGACACGGGCCGGCATTGTGGATCCGGTGGTCGCGGAGATCCGGGGGTTGCACCCTTATGACAACCCGGCGGTCGTTGTGCTGGAGGTCGCGGGCGGATCGCCGGACTTCCTGAAGTGGATCGTCGACCAGTCCAGCGGCGACCACGGCTGATGCAACCATTGCCGCGCCGGGAGCCCCCGCTCGCAGGCCTAGACGCGCAGAAAGAGGCGCACATGCAACCCACGCTCAACCCAACTCTCGCAGAGACCTTACGGCGGGTACCGCTGGTGCCGGTCGTCACCATCGAGCGCGCGGAGGTGGCGGTGCCGCTCGCGCGAGCGCTCGTTGCCGGCGGCCTCAACGTTATCGAGATCACACTGCGTACCCCCGCGGCCGTCGCGGCGCTGGGGGCGATTGCGGAAGCCGTGCCCGACGCGATCGTGGGGGCGGGGACGGTGCTGTCGCCGGCGCAAGCTCAGGAGGCCATGCGCGCGGGAGCCCGCTTCCTGGTCTCTCCAGGGATGACGCCGCGCCTAATTGAAGCCGCGCAGGGTTGGCGCATTCCGTTTCTGCCTGGAGCCGCGACGGCATCGGAGGCGATGGCGCTCCATGATCTCGGCTATCGCGTCCTGAAGTTTTTTCCGGCCGAGCCTGCGGGCGGCGTCGCAGCGCTCAAGGCGCTTGCGGCGCCGTTGCGGAACATTCAGTTCTGCCCGACCGGCGGCATCGACGCGAGCTCTGCGCCGTCCTACCTGTCGCTCGCCAATGTGGTCTGCGTGGGAGGCTCGTGGGTGGTGCCGGCAAAAGCGGTCGCGGAGGGCGATTGGGCGGCCATCACGAAGCTGGCGGCGGAGGCTGCACGGCTCCGCGGCTGAGGCGCACTTCACCGCTTCAGCACCGCGGCCGTGGCCTCGCTTGGAACGATGGCGCCGCGATGGCGAATGACGATGGCGGCCAGGGCATGGCCATGGCGGGCCGCCTCATCGGGCGAGGCGCCGTTGCAGCGGGCGGCCAAATAGCCGGCGTTGAAACTGTCACCGGCGGCCGTGGTGTCCAGCGCGTCCACCACGCGGGGGCACGGCGCCTGCAACGGCTCGCCGTCAGCCAGGAGCGAAGCGCCACTCGGCCCGTTCTTGACCACGATTTCGCCGACACCCAGTGCTGCAAGCCGATCGATGACCGCCGCGGGGGCGGCGTCGCCCCACAGCGCCTGCTCGTCGTCGAACGTCGGCATGGCGAGGTCGGCCAGCGCCCAGAAGCGGCCGAAAACTTGCCGCGCGCGCCCGATGTCGCCGGCCCAGCCGCGCGGGCGATAATTGCTGTCCATGGCGACGCGTGTACCACCTGCTTTGGCGTCGGCAAGGGCCCGGGCAAAGCGGTCGAGCCCGCGGTCCGAATACAGCGAAAGCGTGACGCCCGAGAAGTAGGCGATGCGGGCGCTTGTGAGTGCGCCGGCGATGCGATCGGCATCCGCGATTTCGAACAGCTCGCGGGCAGGAGCGCGATCGCGCCAGTACCAGAACGTGCGCTCGCCGCTCGCCGAGGTCTCGATGACATATAGCCCCGGCATGCGGCCGGGGCAGGTCTGGATGAGCTCGACGGCAATGCCTTCCCGTTCTGCACACGCCAGGATGCCGGCGCTATAGGGATCGTCTCCGAGTGCGGTGGCGTAGGCGACGTCGAGACCGGCGCGTGCCAGGTAGACGGCGGTATTGAAGGTATCCCCGCCATAGGCCAGGCCGAAGCGGCCGTCCGGCCCGCGCGACAGCTCGACCATGCATTCGCCAACGGAAACGATGCGACCCGGCTTGCCCACGCGGTGGTCCCCAATATATGTCCGGCTGACGATCTCGTGCGGTTGATGCCCTCGATACCATGAACGGGGTCACCTCTTGAATTGCTTCCGGAATTGCCTTAGCCGAGGTCAGCCTGCGTTGCGCGGGCTGGAAGAGGGCCGCATGAGCCGCATCACGCCAGGGGGCCTCCGTTGAATATCTGCATGATTGGCGCGGGCTACGTGGGCCTCGTGTCGGCGGCTTGTTTTTCCGAGTTCGGCTGGACGGTGACCTGCGTCGACAAGGATGCGGGCCGGATTGCCGATCTCAAACGCGGCGAGGTGCCCATTTACGAGCCAGGCCTCGACGACCTGCTGGCACGAAACATGGCCGCCGGGCGGCTCTCGTTCACCGAGGAGCTTGGTCCGGCGGTGCGGACGGCCGATCTGGTGTTTCTCGCGGTCGGCACGCCGATGCGCCGCGGGGACGGCCATGCCGATCTGTCCTACATCCACGCGGCGGTTGCCGACCTGGCGCCCCATCTCGACGGCTTCACCGTGGTTACGACGAAGTCGACGGTGCCGGTCGGAACGAGCCGGGACATTGCGCGGCGGTTGCAGCAGCTCAGGCCCGACGCCGATTTCGCCGTGTGCTCCAATCCGGAATTCCTGCGGGAAGGCTCTGCGATCCAGGACTTCACGCACCCCGACCGGGTGCTCGTGGGTTGTGAAGATCCGCGGGCCCAGGCCTTGATGGAGCGGCTCTACAAGCCGCTGGCGCTTCGCAATGCCCCGGTGATGTTCACCAGCCCGGAATCGGCGGAGCTCGCCAAGTACGCCGCCAACGCCTTTCTCGCGATGAAGATCAGCTTCATCAACGAGATCGCCGACCTGTGCGAGGAGGTGGGAGCGGACGTTCAAGAAGTCGCCAGCGCGATCGGCAAGGACCGGCGGATCGGCGACAAGTTCCTCCATCCCGGGCCGGGGTATGGCGGATCGTGTTTTCCCAAGGACGTCTCCGCGGTCATCCAGTCGGCCCGCGAGGCGCGCACGCCGCTCTCCCTGATCGAGCAGGTTCAGCGGGTCAACGACGAGCGAAAGATCGCGATGGCGAGCCGCATCGAGAAAGCAGCGGGGGGCTCCGTGCGGGGGCTCGTGATCGCCATCCTCGGGGTCACGTTCAAGCCCAACACCGACGACATGAGGGAGGCGCCGAGCCTGATCGTCATCCCCATGCTGCAAGAACGGGGCGCCGAGGTGCGGGCCTACGATCCCCAAGGACGCAAGCACGGCACCACCCTGCTGCCGGGGGTGACGTGGTGCGACAGCGGGTTGGCGGCGGCGCAAGGAGCCGACGTTACGGCCATCCTGACCGAGTGGAACGAGTTCCGGGCGCTCGATCTCGAAGCGTTGCGGCGTGTAATGCATGGCCGGGTGCTAGTGGATCTGCGCAACGTCTGCGTGCCGCAGGACGCAGTAGCGGCCGGATTCCACTACACCAGCGTCGGCCGGCCCGCCCTACGCTCCTCGTAGCTGCGCGCGCCTGTAGAGTTGGCGCGTTTGCCTACCGTCACAGCGTCGTCAGGGCGTCGAGCGGGCGATGTTGCTGAAGATGGCCCTCTTCCACGACGACGATGGTGATGACTGGGACTGCCCGTAGCTGGAGCGTGGCGGGGGCGGACGCGCAATAGGTGCGTCGGCGTGAGCACGGTAGGCCACGACCGGCGGTCCCTCGCGCGGCGGCGCCTGCTCAAGAGCCTGGGAGGGCAGTGCCGGCGCGCCAATGGCCATCCGTCCTGGCAGGGGCGGACCTACGATGGCAGCTCCAGCCACAGCGGCAGAACGCTCGTCAGTCTGTACCGTTGTATTCCAATTCGCCGCCGGCTTGGCCGAGTCTGCCGCGTCCATCGGGCGACGCTCAGCGAGTTGCGGGCCCTGAACGAGCCGCGGCGCACTGCCATCGGCGGGCTGTGAGTGGGGCGCCTTGCGCGTACGCTGGGCGAGAACCGCGCTTGGCATGCAGCGTCCGTCGTTGGCCATCTCCTGTCCGCGCGGACATCCGCTGCCGCAGACCGGGGTTGCCTGATTGCGAACGAGGGCCAGCATGATGTAGTCGGGCTCATCGCCGGGGAGCGATGCATTCACCCGATCCATGAACTCCGAAAGGGCGCGTCGCGAGCCTCCGCCCCACACCCCATCCACATCGGCCTGGTAGCAACCAACGCGCTTCAGCTCGCGCTGAAGATCACGCGCGAGCGTGAAGCGTTCAGACACGGTCGCGGGCTTGGTCGACTCGGCCCATCGTGCCAACTCGGCTTGATCCGTGCGGTAGCCGGGGCTGCGCGTGTCCTCGGGCAGGCTTGCCACCTTGATCCGTGGATCGGCGGCAGTGCGCTGAGCGGTTCGGTTGGGCTGAGCCGGACGCGCCGTCGATACGAGCAGCGATTGATCCGGAGACAACGCCCCAATCCGGCTGCGCGCACCGTCGGTCGTCGCATCCAACACCGAGAAGGAGGCTTTGTCCGTCGGCGAAAGCGCATATGCCGCTGCGCCGATCCCTGCGCCAAGTAGCACCAATCCGAGGACGTTACGCATCGCCGCTACTCCCAACGCGCAATCCGCTCCCGCACAAAGCTTATGAACTTGATGAGTACAATCGCTTGCGCAACTGGAGCGTTGCAACCTTCAGTACATAAACCCAGGGGGCCGAAAATCAACGGCTAGTTGGCGTAAATTGGTGCATACACGGACATTTGCTTGGCGATCTCAGGACGCGCCGCGTCGGGTAGCTGTTGCTCAAATGCGCCATTGGGCCGGTTGATTTTAACACCCGTGGGCATTGGGGTTGCGAGGCATCAGGAGATGAAATTGCAACGGGGCAGTGTGGCTGGCGGATCTGCGCCGCGCGATGGAAAGCCCCGTGAACAGTGGATATTCGGTGGAAAAGTCGAGCCTCGAACGTGCGTCAGGAACGAGGTGTGACAGATGCACGAACGTGGTGTTTTCGGGGCGAAACAAGCTATCCCCCTGAGTCCGTTGATCGACTCGTTCCAAATCGGTTAACGTCCGCGGCGAGGGGGACAGTCCGTCCGTAACCGCGTCGCTCGTTTGCCCAATCATCGGCCTGTTGTGCATAGGTGGGTCTAGCGGCGATAGCCGCCGTGCCGACTTGGACGGTGATTGTGCGTTCCGTGTCGAACCTGAAGGCGTCCTGTGAACGCCTTTGCCGCCGGACCCTTGGGGAAGGGACCGGAGCTCACGGCAAGGGAGCACCGTCCAGGCACCGGTCAGATCGACGGGTCCGCGCGCTCTCTCACAACACGTGCAGTGTTGCCCGCGAGGTTTCGCGTATCCGGGCGATAACCGGAGAGGGAATAAATCACATGCGCCATGCTCTGGGCGTAATCGGGGTTCTAGCGGCCGGTGTGTTACTCGCCGTGTCGGCTGCTATGAACTGGCGTTTCGGATACAGTCTCGGGAAAACCGAGCTCGACGGTGTCATCTATGGCGCGGCCAGCGCAGCGGCCGACTGCCTCAAGGCACTCGTTCCATTTTTCTTCTTTGCTGCGCTTCGCAACAAGATGTGGTCGCAAGCGGCCGCATCTGCCGTGGTCGGGATCGTGGTCACCGCCTATTCGTTGACCTCCGCTCTCGGTCACGCTGCGTTGAACCGGCTGGATACGGCCGGCCAGCGCACTATTGAGGCTCAATCCTACCAAGACCATCGCGCCGACCTGAAGCGGGCGCAGGACCAGCTGAGCTGGATCCCGCAGCACCGCCCGGCCGCGACCGTCGTCGGGGAGATGGATGTCCTCAAGAACCGCCGGGAGTGGAACTTCACGAAAGGCTGCACCGAGGTCACCGGCCGTCAGGGCCGCGACTTCTGTCAGCAGTTCCACGGACTGGCGGCTGAGCACGCGTCTGCCCAACAGGCGGCGGCTCTCGAGACCCGGATCGCCGAGATTTCGGCGGCTCTGGGACAGGCGAAGGGTACCTCTGCGACAGCCGCAGCGGATCCTCAAGCAGCCGTTCTCGCCAAGCTCGCGGCGATCTTCTTCGCCGGCGTCTCGGTGGAAATGGTGCAGACGGCGATGACGATTTTCATCGCGCTGCTGCTCGAGGTGGGCTCCGGCATGGGTATGTACATCGCCTTCAGCCAGTGGCGTCTGTACGACCGCGATGCTCCGGCCGCTCCGGCCATGGCCTCGCTGGCCGAACCGCTGGCGGCTGCTGCACCGGTGGCGCTCGCCATCGCCAAGCCGCGCGCAGGTGCCAACGACAACAAGTCGGCACCGGCGCCGAAGCTGGTCGCTCCGGAGACGGACGTGGAGCGCTTCTACAAGGAGAGGATCGATACACAGGATGGTTCGAGTCTGACTGCGACGGCGCTGTACGAAGACTACTGCGCCTGGTGTGAGGAACAGGAGAAGGAGCCACTGGCACTTCCTACCTTCGGTCGTGAGTTCGGTGAGCTTGGAGTTCACAAAGCCAAGATCGCCGGACGGGTGCGTTACATCGGTATCGCTCTCAAGTCCGGCACTGAACTCGAGGAGGATAAGAAGCTGCCGGCCTTAGCCACGCAGGCGGCTTAGAGCCGAAACAGAAAACAAAGAAAAAATCCAAGTATCGAACTCAAGGGCCGCGAAAGCGGCCCTTTCTGCGTTTGGAGGGCTTCAATCCCGCAGGACCGACGGGAGCCATAGTGCAAGCTCGGGGAACATCAGGATCAAGGCGAGCCCGATGAGCTGCAGCACCATGAACTGGGCCATGCCCGCGTAGATGTCGGTGAGCTTCCAGTCCGGCACCACGCCTTTGAGGAAGTAGGCCGACAGGGCCACAGGCGGTGACAGCCACGCGGTCTGCAAGCAGACCGCCACGAGGGTGCAGAACCACACCAGATCAATGCCGAGCTTCTGGACCAGGGGAAGCAAGATCGGCACGACGATGAGCACGATCGGCACCCATTCCAGCGGCCAGCCCAGCACAAAGATGATGAGCAGGATCAGGATCAGCATCACCATCGGGGAAAACGGCAGGTTGACGAGTGCCTCCGCGATCATGTTGGCGCTGCCGAGCCGCGAGAACACAGCGCCGAAATAGTTCGATGCCGCGACCAGCAGTAGGATCATGCACGACACCTCGAGGGTGGCGTAGACCGAGCGGCGCAGCTTCTCCCAGGTCATCGTCCGGGTGAGCAGGGTCAGCAGGAAGACGACGAAGGCGCCGACGGCACCCGCATCGGTCGGCGTGGCAATGCCGGCGAGAATGACGCCGAGCGTGGCCAGGATCACGATGATGACCGGCAATACTCCGAGAGCGAGCTCCTTGACGACGATGCCGAGGCTGGCCGCACGCTCCTCAGGTGGCAGAGCGGGCCCGAGAGCCGGATTGATGTAGCTGCGGCCCAGGCAGTAGACGATGTAGATGCCGGACAGCAGTAGGCCGGGGATGACGGCCGCGGCGAACAGGTCGGTGGTGGGAACCCCGACGACCGGCCCCATCACGATCAGCATCACGGAGGGCGGGATCAGAATGCCGAGCGTGCCGCCGGCGGTGATGGCGCCGGCGGAGAGCCGCACGTCGTAGTTTGAGCGCTTCATGCTCGGCGCGGCCATGACACCGAGCAGCGTCACCGAGGAGCCAACGATGCCGGTGGCGGCCGCGAAGATGGTCGCGGTGAACAGCACGGCCAGGTACAGCGAGCCGCGCACGCCGGCGAGCAATTGCTGGATGCCGCGGAACAGGCGTTCCATGAGCCCCGACTGCTCGAGCAAATAGCCCATGAACAGGAAGAAGGGCACCGACGCGAGCGAGGTTTCCTTCATGACGGCAAAAACCTGCAGCGTCATGAGATGGAGGGCCACGGGACCCAGCGCGAAGTAGCCGACGCCCAAGGCCACCGCAATCAGCGTGAAGGCGATGGGGAAGCCGATGAAAATGGCGCTGAACAGGATGCCCAGCGAGACGATGCCCAGCCATTCGTCAGACACTCGGCTGCTCCTTGTTGTTCGGCGTCAGGCTCGGGCGTGGCAGCCAGATGCCGGTGCGCGCGGCATGAATGGCGCGGAGCAGCTCAGCGACGCCTTGCAGGATCAGCAGAACGCAGGTGACCGGCATGACGAACTTCAGCGGGTAGATGACGGGCATCCACGGCGAGCTCACCACCCGCTCGGACCGCAGAAGCGACGCCCAGAAGAAGTCCGACGTCACCCACAGGAAGGCGATGAGGCCGGGAAAGAAGAACAGGACGTAGCAGATCGCATCGACGAGACCCTGACGCTGGGGCGGCCAGCTCGCATAGAACGTGTCGGTGCGGATGTGGCCGCCGCGCATGAGGGTGTAGGCGGAGCCCAGCATGAAGAAGGCGCCATACAGCATGTAGGTCATGTCGTAGGCCCAGATGGTCGGCGCGTTGAAGATGTAGCGCGCGACGACCTCCCAGACGAGGCTCAGGACCATGGGCAGGATCAGCCAGGCGAAGATGCGGGCGGACCACATGCTGACCGCGTCGAGCCGGCGCACCCAGGCGGCCAGTGCGCCCGACACCGGCGGCGTCTCATGTGATGCCATGTGCTTCCTCGCAAGCCGGGCGTGCCGAAGGGGCAGAACGGCGGTGCGTTCTGCCCCTAGAGCATCACTTCTTCAAGGCGGCGTTGCCGAGCTCGGAATAGAGATCCAGGATCTTGGTCCAGTACGGGACCACGGTCTTGGCAAAGCCGCGCTGGCTGTCCAGGACCTCCTTGAAGAAGGGGTCCTTTGCCGCGTAGCGGTCGAGGACGATGTTCGTTGCCTTCACGAACTCGCCGTAGAACTCCTTGGGCGTGTCGTGGATCTGCACATTGTGCTTCTCGCGCAGTTCCACGATCGCCTGGGCATTGCGATAGACGTTGAAGGCATAGGTCTCGGCCATCGATGCGAGAGCCGCGGTGCGGATCATCTCCTGCTGGTCGGCCGGGAGCTTGGCCCAGAAGGCCTTGTTGAAGAGCACCTCGCCGACGTCGGTCGACTGGTGGAGGCCCTGCAGATAGTAGTGCTTCCACACTGTGTGCAGGCCGAGATTGCGGTCATCGGCCGGGCCGATCCATTCCGCCGCATCGATGGTGCCGCGCTGCGCGGACGGCACGATCTCACCACCCGGCACGGCGACGGCCGAGATGCCCATCTCCTTGAAGATCTCGCCGGTGATGCCTGGGGGCGAGCGATACTTCATGGTCTTGAAGTCGGCGACGTCCTTGATCGGCCGTTTGAACCAGCCGAGCGGGTCGGGCCCCATCGGCTGCACCATCAGCGGCACGACGTTGACTTTCAGGATGTCGGAATAGAACCGCTCGTAGAGCTTGTTGCCGCCGCCTTCGATCAGCCAAGCGATGTGCGAGAGCTGGTCCAGTCCGGCGCCGGCGCCGGCCATCGGATTGGAGAAGATGCCGGCGGCGGGATGCTTGCCCGACCAATAGTGAGTCCAGGCGTAGCCAGCCTCAACGATGCCTTTGTCGACGGCATCGAGGATCTCGAACGCCGGGACGATGGCGCCGTCCGGAAGAACCTCGATCTTGATCTTGCCGGCGGACATCTTGTCGATGCGGTCGGCGAAGCGCTTCAGAAGCTCGAAATAGATGCTGGCCGACGGCACCGCCGTCTGAAGCCGGATCTTTTGCTGGGCATGGGCCACCGACAGATGGCCGAACAGGACGGCAGCCGCCGCTGCGGCGACGAGCGATTTCCAACGCATACGTATTACTCCTCCCGGTGGCAGGCCCTTGGATCTCGCGTCCAGCTCTGCGCCCCACTGATCTCACTGCAGGCATCAGGGAGGGGGTCCGCTGACGTCTCGCAATGTAAGACGAACCGTCTCATTAATTTGAGCATGAATCAAGTTATTGTGTAGAGCTGGTCGGGCCGGGCAGCGCTCAGCGCGAGGCCAGCCAAGTCTCGAGCGCCTCGGGAAGCCCGTCCAGCGGGCGGTAGCCGCTGGTGACGAGGGCATAGCCGCCCGCTTCGTTCCCGGCGACGAGGGTGGGGAACCCCTGCACGCCGGCCTGCTGGCTCGTCAGGAAGTCCCGGTAGGTGTCGTTGCGCGCGTCGGGCGACAACAGGGCCATCGCAAAGTCCTCGCGATCCTCTCCGGCGTCCGCGGCGAGGTCGGCCAGCACATCGGGTGACGTCACGTCCCGGTTGCGGCCATAGAAAGCGCTGCTGATCGTGCTCATGAAGGCGAGTGCGGCCTCAGGCCGGCGCTGGCGCATGGTGACGACTGCGCGGCAAGCGGGCTCGGTGTCGTAGACGAAGCCCTCGCGATCGAAAAAGGCATGGTCGAAGGGCTGCCCGCTGGCGGCAGCAACGCGCGTCCAGGCATCGCGGATATAGGCCTTGTCCTCCGGGCGCATGGCGCGGGTATTGCCGGCCCTCAAGCCCCCCAGCACCGGCCGCACCGGCAGTCGCCCACGAAACTGCTGCTCCAGGGCTGCGATGATGGGCGAAAAGCCATAGCACCACGAGCACATGGGATCGGCGAAATAGACGAGCTCTTGTTCGGCCACAGCTTCAGCTCCGTCGGGCGCGCGCATGCGCGGATCACGGGCGAGCGCCCGCCTTCTCGAGCCTGTCGACCATGGCAGCGTAGCCGCGCTGGAGGGCCAGCGCCAGCGGCCGAACACCGTTGCGATCGGCCAGGTTGGGATCGGCGCCAGCCGCCAGCAGTGCGGCGAGGGTGCGCTGGTGGCGCGGGCCGCCGTCGCCCAGCACGATCGCCTCGATCACCGCCGTCCAGCCGAGATTGTTGACGTGGTCGAGCGGCGCCTTGGCCGCGATCAGCGTTTCGACGACCTCGGCGTGACCGAGATGGGCCGCCGCGATGAGGGCGGTGCCGCGATAAGGGCTGGTGACGGCTTTCGGGTCGCCGCCGGCGCCGAGGGCCAGGCGGAGCATGTCGACGTCGTCCAACACCGCGGCGATGGTGATGACGTCGTAGCTCTGGTGATCCTGCGCATTGACGTCGGCACCTTCGGCGAGGAGGGCGCGGGCCGCGGCTCCATCGCGCCGGTAGACCGCAACCATCAACGGGGTGCGACCATGCCCGTCGCGGGCATTGACGTCGGCGCCAGCCTTGATCTGCGCGGCGATCTCGGCGCTACGACCTGTCGCGGCCGCGGCATGAAGGCCCGCATAGGCTGCGATCTCACGTTCGGTCGGCGGCGTCTGGGCGGTCGCGGCGCGCGGCGACAAGGCGAGGAGGCCGGCGGCCGTCAGGCTTGCGAGGATGGCGCGACAGGTTGTCTGGGGCACGCTTGGATGGCTCCTGGTTGGCCCGGCATGCCGGCGCGGCTTGAGGTGGAGCGGGGTTGGCGCTAAAAGGCGCGCCAATCCCCCAAGTGATCTGGAACGAGGACTCGCGGTGGCGAACCCCCAGTACGTCTATCACATGCACAAGCTGTCGAAGGCCTATCCCGGCGGCAAGCAGGTGCTGAAAGATATCTCCCTGTCGTTCTTTCCGGGCGCCAAGATCGGCGTCGTCGGCCTCAACGGTGCGGGCAAGTCAACGTTGCTCAAGATCATGGCCGGCCAGACCGACGACTTCATCGGTGAGGCCCGCCCCGCCGACGGCATCCGCGTCGGCTATCTGCCGCAGGAGCCGGAGCTCGACACGGCCAAGGACGTGATGGGCAACGCCTACGAGGGCGTCGCCGAGAAGAAGGCGTTGGTCGATCGGTACAATGAGATCGCCGCCAACTACTCCGACGAGACCGCCGACGAGATGGCGAAGCTGCAGGACGAGATCGACAGCCAGAACCTGTGGGACCTCGATGCCCAGGTCGAGCAGGCGCTCGACGCGCTGCGCTGCCCGCCGGGCGATGCCGACGTGACCAAGCTGTCGGGCGGCGAGAAGCGTCGCGTGGCGCTCACGAGGCTCTTGCTGTCGAAGCCCGACATCCTGCTGCTCGACGAGCCGACCAATCACCTCGACGCGGAGTCGGTGGCCTGGCTCGAGCGCTATCTGAAGGAGTACGCAGGCTGCGTGATCCTGGTCACCCACGACCGCTACTTCCTCGACAACATCACGGAGTGGACGCTCGAGCTCGATCGCGGCTCGGGCGTTCCCTACAAGGGCAACTATTCGAGCTGGCTCGAGCAGAAGGCCAAACGCCTCGAGGTCGAGAAGGGGCAGGAGGAGGCCAAGCAGCGCACACTCAAGCGCGAGCTGGAGTGGATCCGGTCGAGCCCCAAGGCCCGGCAGGCGAAATCGAAAGCGCGCATCCAGGCCTACGAGAAGCTCGCGGATGAGGCCGGCCGCGACGAGATCGGCAAGGCGTCGATCCAGATCGCGCCGGGGCCCCGCCTCGGCGGCATGGTGATCGAGGCCGACAAGCTGACGAAGGGGTTCGGTGACCGCCTGCTGATCGACACACTGTCGTTCAAGCTGCCGCCGGGCGGCATCGTCGGCGTGATCGGTCCCAACGGCGCCGGCAAGACGACGCTGTTCAAGATGCTGACGGGTGCCGAGACGCCCGACGCCGGCACCATTCGCGTCGGCGAAACCGTGAAGATCGGCTACGTCGACCAGTCGCGCGCCCACCTCGACGACAAGAAGACGGTGTGGGAGGAGATCTCGGGTGGCCTCGACCAGCTCCCGATGGGTAAGCGCGAGGTGCCGAGCCGCGCCTACTGCGGCTGGTTCAACTTCAAGGGTGCCGACCAGCAAAAGAAGGTCGGCCTGCTCTCGGGCGGCGAGCGCAACCGCGTGCACCTCGCCAAGCTCCTGAAGGAGGGCGGCAACCTGTTGCTGCTCGACGAGCCGACCAACGATCTCGATACCGAGACGTTGTCCGCGCTCGAGGCGGCGCTGGAGGACTTCCCGGGCTGCGCCGTGATCATCAGCCACGATCGCTTCTTCCTCGACCGCATCGCGACGCACATCCTGGCCTTCGAGGGCGACAGCCACGTCGAATGGTTCGAGGGCAATTTCGCGGACTACGAGGAGGACAAGAAGCGTCGCCTGGGCGATGCCGCCGTCGAGCCGCACCGCATCAAGTACAAGCGGTTCGAGCGGTAGTCCGACCGGCGGTCGCTCCGCAGGGGAGTCGCCGATCGAGACAAGCCCCGCCACATGCGCGCCCCTTTTGCGCGGCCCTTGTGCCTGACAAACGTTGGGCATGCATGGGGGATCGCGCATGGCACAGGCAGCGCAACGCGAGCGTGAGCGGGAAGAGACCAACGACATCGCCATTCACGCTCCGGCCCGCTCGGAGCGTGGAGGTAGCCGCATGGCCGCCATTGCCTCCGCAATCGCGCTCCTGTTCTCCGGCTACAGCCTGTGGGAGAGCTCGCTGAAGCAGCCGGATGTGCGCATCTTCGTGCCGCCGGTGATCCAGTACGCGGCGCCCTACAACAACTCGAACTTCGAGATGATCGCCATTCCCGTGACGCTGGCGAACGAGGGCGCGCGCACCGGCACCGTGCTTTCGATGGAGCTGGCCGTCACCGATCCGCGCACGAACCAGACCAAGCATTTCTACGCCGCCGACTTCGGGCGCTGGACGATGGAGAAGACCCGCAGCGGGGCCTATCTGCCGTTCGCGCCGATTTCGCTGGCTGGCCGGACATCGCGGACGGAGACCGTTCTATTCTACACCCGCGGCGACCAGGAGAAGCCCGAGCAGCTCATCCGGGAGCTTGGGCCCTATCGGTTCGTGCTCAAGCTCGAGGAAGCGATCGTCGACGATCTGGGGCCGCTGGACCGCCTGTTGGCGTCGCCGTCCGGCCACGTGACCTTCGAGCGCGAGCTGCGCTTCTACGATGCGCGCTCGTTCACCAACGGGACGATCCCGATGTACGCCAAGGACTGGCGCTCGACGCAGAGCGGACAAGCGAAGTAGAGCCCGTGGCCTCTCCGGACCAGGCGGCGGCGCTAGCGGTTCAGAGCCGTCAGTAGGGCTTTGGGGTTGCCGCCGTTCTGGCCGATGTAGTCCTCGTAGAGCTTCTGGAGGAACGGCGTCATCCAGAAGCCCATGACCTGGGCGTCGCGAACGCGATAGGTGGTCCCCACCTTCACCACCATCCAGCTCACGTCATAGCTCGAGCCGTCCCTCAGGATGATCTTGCTGTCGACCATCAAGCCGTACTTCGCCCTGCGGCTTTCGGGGAGAAACTCCACGTTGCTGACGGGATACTTCGGAGACTCCGCCGTGGCGTAGCGGGCGAGAAACGCGACGGTGCCGGTCACCAGGCTCGGATGATCGATTGCGGCGAGCTTCGGGCGATAGTCACCCAGCGCCGACAACGCGATGGCCGAATTGGCGCCGTAGCGGTTGATGGCTGCCGCCATCAAGGCTTCGGAACGGCTGCGCTGCGCGAGGATAAGCTCGCGCGATACCTTCTGCATGAACTCGACAGCAGGATCGGCGGCGAAAGCGGGTGCGACCGGCGCCGTCCACGCGATGAGCATTGCGATGATGGAAAAGAGGCCTGCACCAAACGCGGCTCCCCCGCGCGCCGACTGCCCACCTGACGCCAGCCTCATCCTGCGACCCCTCCCGATTCCCACCATCCGTTCGCGCGCGTCAGAGCAGCGATGCCCCTTGCCCTTACGGCCCGTGCGAGACCACTTCGAGCCCGCTTTGAGCATCAAAGTCGAGCGTCCGTCAACCTGTGCGGCACTCGATGCTGGCATGCGACTTGGGCACGTCCGTGGCGCTCGCGTGGCCAAATCCTTGGCCGATCACGAAGACTTGGCCACAATGCGCAGGCCCGAGGAACATTGATCGCACGGGCTGTCGAGGAGGATGCACATGCCTCACGCCCTGTCGGATGGCACCCGGATCTACTACGAGGAAACAGGCAGCGGCACGCCGCTGGCCTTTCTGCACGAGTATGCCGGCGATCATCGGAGCTGGCGCGACGCGGTGCGCCGCTTCAGCCGGGACTATCGCTGCATCACGATCGCCGCGCGCGGCTATCCGCCTTCCGATGTGCCGGACAATGACGCCGCGTACGGGCAAGACATCGCCAATCGCGACGTCATCGCCGTCCTCGATGCCGCCGGGGTCGATCGCGCCCACGTCGTGGGGTTGAGCATGGGCGCCTATACGACCCTGCAACTTACCATCCATTTTCCTGAGCGGCTGGTGTCGGCGGTCGCCGCCGGTGCGGGCGCAGGTGCACTGAAGGCCACACGCCAACAGTTTCTTGCCGAAGCCGCGGCCAGCGCCGCGGCGATGGAGCGCGCCACGCGCCTTGATGCGCGGCAGATCGGTCTCGGGCCTACTCGGGTGCAGCTCCAGAACAAGGACCCGCTCGGGTGGCAGACGATGATCGATCATCTCGCCGAGCATCCGCCCCGGGGGGCGGCGAAGGTGCTTCGCAACGTGCAGGGCCGGCGCCCCTCCTTGTACGATCTCGAAGCCGAGCTCCGGGCCGTGACGACGCCGGTGCTGCTGATCGTCGGCGACGAGGACGAGCCGTGCCTCGATCCCAACCTGTTCATGAAACGCATCATGCCGGCCGCGCGGCTCGCGATGCTGCCGGGGTCTGGTCACGTCCTCAACTATGAGGAGCCGGCGCGATTCAACGAGCTTGTGGGGACGTTTCTCGCGAGCGTCGAACGCGGCCGATGGCGCCCGCGCGATTCCCGAGCCGTCGCGGCACCGGGCGGCTCATTCGCGACCGCATTCGGCGAGGTCGACCGGGAACCGTGAGGTCCGGCGAGGCGCGCCGATCAGGCGTGGGCAGGCTGGAGCAGGGAAGACGCCGGTGGCTCGGACGCGCTCTCATAGAGCGCGCGTGCGGGAAGCTCGGCCAGGCCGAGAACGGCGCAGAGCGCCTCGATGCGCTCCTTCGAAATGCGGTTGGACATTTCCAGGAGAAGGCTGCGGTCCCGGGCGGGATGCACGAGCACGATCTCGTGGCGCGCGCCGGAGACCGTGGCGCGGATGTGGTGGGCCAACCCCAAGAAGCTCGAGATCGGGGCCGACCACGAGGCCGTGCCGACAAGGCCCTTCGTCGTAACCGTGACGAGCCCGTCGTCGATAGTGATGGTCTGGCTGCGGCCGAGCTTGGAGGCTGCGCGCCGAACCGGGATCGCCGCGATGGCGGCGACCAGGGCCAGCCCCAGTCCGAGTTGAATGGCCGTCAAGGGCCGGTCGACAATGAATGAAAGCGCCTCGGGCTGCTCGGTGGCCAGCGCCGCGACAAGTCCGAACGGGACCAGCAACACAGCGGCGACGGGAAGAATGAGCAGCAATTGCACGAACGCCGACGTGCGTGACGCAGACTGCTCGAGCCGAACCGGGAGATGCTCGAAGGGTGCCGCGGTAGAAACGGCATCGATAGCGGCGATCCGCATGGGTGGTCTCGATCGTGGCAAACGGTGAGTCGGGCTGGCGCACAAGGAAGGTAAGTGCCCAGGCTTAAGCTGGGCTTAAGCGTCGTTCGTGTCTGTTCCCTTCGGAACATCAAAGTCATTGACAGACATAAAGATATCTTTATATGTATTGACGTACTTCTTCTGATCTGGTGGCATCGGCATGTCGAGGAAATTGCAGGCGGAGGCGGCGGTTGCGGTGCTCAGGGCGGCCGCTGAGCCTACGCGGCTGCGCATCCTTCTGCTGCTTGCCGGCGGCGAGTTGAACGTCAAGGACCTGACCCGAATTCTCGGCCAGAGCCAGCCACGCATCAGCCGTCACCTGAAGCTGCTGGCTGAAGCGGGCGTCGTGGAGCGGTTTCGCGAAGGAAGCTGGGTGTATTTTCAGCTCGCGGACCGCGCCGAGGCCGGCGGGTTGTGCCGCGACCTGCTGTCGTCCGTCGATCCAGATGACCCGATGGTCGTGCGCGATCGAGAGCGAGCGGAAGCCTTGAAGGCCGAGCGGGAAGCCGCGGCGCAGGGTTACTTCCGCGAGCACGCCGCGGAGTGGGATCGCATCCGTGCGCTCCACATCCCCGAGGCGAGCGTGGAAGCTGCCATGCGCGAGGTGTTGGAGGACCAGCCCCTCGGCCTGCTCGTCGATCTCGGCACCGGCACAGGCCGCATGCTGGAGCTGTTCGCCGATCGCTACGATCGTGCGGTCGGCATCGATGCCAACCAGGCGATGCTGGCCTATGCGCGCTCCAAGCTCGAGCGTGCCGGTCTCGGGCATGCCCAGGTTCGGCACGGCGACATCTACAACATGAGCCTCGACGACCGCACCGCCGGTGCGGTCGTCATGCATCAGGTGCTGCACTTCCTGAGCGACCCGGCGCGCGCCTTGCGAGAAGCGGCCCGCGTGCTGGCACCCGGCGGGCGGCTGCTCATTGCCGATTTCGCACCCCATGAGCTCGAGTTTCTGCGCGAAAGCCATGCGCACGAGCGGCTGGGCTTCAACACCGCTCAGATCGGGCAATGGCTATCCGATGCCGGCCTGGCATTGGTGGCAAGCCGGGATCTGCCACCCTCTGGCGGCGACGCATCGGAAAAGCTGACGGTGTCGATCTGGCTCGCCGAGCGCCCGGGCCAGCGTCAGGGCAAGTCGCGCTCGACGGCCACCGCGATTGCAGCCGAAAGGCACGTGTCATGACCATCGAGCGCAAGAGCCGCCTCGTCGGCGCCGGCGAGATCGACGTATCGTTCGAGTTCTTCCCGCCCAAGACGGAGAAGATGGAAGAGGCGCTGTGGAGCGCCATCCGCCGGCTCGAGCCGCTGCATCCCGAGTTCGTTTCGGTCACCTACGGGGCCGGCGGCTCGACGCGCGAGCGCACCCATCAGACGGTCAGCCGGCTCGTCCGGGAAACCGCGCTCGCCCCGGCCGCGCACCTGACCTGCATCGGGGCCACGCGAGACGAGATCGACGAGGTGGTGCGGGCGTATCGCGACGCCGGCGTCCGGCACATCGTGGCCCTTCGCGGCGATCCGACCGCGGGAGCGGGTGCGCGCTACGAGCCGCATCCGGCGGGCTATGCCAACGCGGCCGAGCTGGTGGCCGGCATCGCCAAGATCGCGCCGTTCGAGATTTCAGTCGGCGGCTATCCGGAAATCCATCCCGACAGCCCCTCGCTCAAGGCCGATCTCGACAACCTGAAGGCCAAGGTCGATGCAGGCGCGAGCCGCATCATCACCCAGTTCTTCTTCGAGAACGATCATTTCTTGCGCTTCGTCGAGCGGGCGCGCGCGCACGGTATCTGGTGCCCGATCGTGCCGGGCATCGTTCCGATCCACAATTTTCGGCAGGTGGCAGGGTTCGCGGCCAAGACCGGATCGAGCATGCCGGCGTGGCTCGCGCGCCGTTTCGAAGGCCTCGACAACGATCCCTCGACCACCCATCTCGTCGCGGCGTCGGTGGCAGCCGAGCAAGTGCTCGACCTCGTCGACCAGGGCATTCGCCGATTCCACTTCTACACCCTGAACCGGGCCGATCTCGTCTACGCCATCTGCCATCTGCTGGGGTTGCGATCGCGCCCCCACACCCCCATTCAGCGCGCGGTGAACGCATGACCCGAGAGCAACGCATCAAGGCCCTGAAGGCCGCGGCCGCCGACCGCATCCTGATCATCGACGGTGCGATGGGCACCATGATCCAGTCGTACAAGCTGGACGAGGCCGGCTATCGCGGCGCGCGCTTCGCCGACCATCCGCGCGATGTGAAAGGCAACAACGACCTGCTCGTCCTGAGTCAGCCGAAGATCATCGGCGAGATCCACGACGCCTACTTCGCCGCCGGCACCGACATCATCGAGACCAACACGTTCAATGCCCAGCGCATCTCGCTCGCCGACTACGCTATGGAGCCGCTGTCGTACGAGATGAACGTAGCGGCCGCGCGCATCGCGCGCACGTGCGCGGACGCCTGGACGAAGCGGACGCCGGACCGCCCGCGGTTCGTTGCGGGAGCCGTCGGCCCGACCAACCGCACCGCCTCGATCTCGCCCGATGTCAACAATCCCGGCTACCGCAACACGTCCTACGACGAGCTGCGCGAGGCCTACGCCGAGCAGGTGCGCGGTCTGATCGAGGGCGGCGTCGACATCATCCTGATCGAGACCATCTTCGACACCCTGAACGCTAAGGCGGCGGGCTTTGCTACGCTCGAGGTTTTCGAGGAGACGGGCGTCACGCTGCCGATCATGATCTCGGGCACCATCACCGACCGCTCGGGCCGTACGCTGTCGGGCCAGACGCCGGAGGCGTTCTGGTATGCGATGCGGCACCTGAAGCCATTCTCGATCGGGCTCAACTGCGCGCTCGGCGCCGAGGCGATGCGGCCCTATCTCGCCGACCTTGCCGCGATCGCCGACACGCTGGTCTCGGCGTATCCCAATGCCGGACTTCCCAACGCCATGGGCGAGTACGACGAGACGCCCCACGAGATGGCCTGCCAGATCGGACCGTGGGCCAAGGACGGGCTGCTCAACATCGTCGGCGGCTGCTGCGGATCGACGCCGGAGCACATCGCGCACATCCGCGAGCATGTCGAAAAGTATCCGCCGCGCAAACCGCCACGCATCGCGCCGAAGATGCGGCTCGCCGGCCTCGAGCCGTTCGTCCACGGTTGATGCTGCCACAAGGCCCGAGAACATGAGCAACGCAGCATCCACCTTCATCAACATTGGTGAACGCACCAATGTCACCGGCTCGGCCAAGTTCCGCAAACTGATCGAGGCCAACGACTATCAGGCGGCCGTCACGGTCGCGCGCCAACAAGTCGAAAGCGGCGCACAGATCATCGACGTCAACATGGACGAGGGCCTGCTCGATTCCGAGAAGGCGATGGTGACGTTCCTCAACCTGATCGCCGCGGAGCCGGACATCGCCCGCGTGCCGGTGATGATCGACAGCTCCAAGTGGAGCGTCATCGAGGCGGGCCTCAAGTGCGTGCAGGGCAAGGCCATCGTCAACTCCATCTCGCTCAAGGAGGGCGAAGGGCCGTTCCTCGATCACGCGAGGAAGGTGCAGCGCTACGGCGCCGCCGTCGTGGTCATGGCGTTCGATGAGCAGGGCCAGGCCGACACCGTCGCGCGCAAGGTGGAGATCTGCGAGCGCGCCTACAAGCTGCTGACTGAGAAAATCGGCTTTGCCGCCGAGGACATCATCTTCGATCCCAACATCTTCGCGGTGGCCACCGGGATCGAGGAGCACAACGGCTACGGCGTTGCCTTCATCGAAGCGACGCGGCGGATCAAGGAGCGCATGCCGCTGACCCACGTGTCGGGCGGCGTCTCCAACCTGTCGTTCGCCTTCCGCGGCAACGAGAGCGTCCGCCAGGCGATGCACTCGGTCTTCCTCTATCACGCGATCCAGGCCGGCCTCGACATGGCGATCGTCAACGCCGGGCAGATCACGATCTATGACGACATCGAGCCGGAGCTGAAGGAGCTCTGCGAGGATGTCATCCTCAACCGGCGCGCGGACGCTACCGACCGCCTGCTCGAGGCGGCGGCCCGGTTCAAGGGCGAAGGTGGTGCCAAAAAAGTCGAGCAGGACCTCGCGTGGCGCAACGCGTCCGTCGAGGAGCGCCTGAAGCATGCGCTCGTCCACGGCATCACCGACTTCATCGAGTCCGATACGGAGGAGGCCCGTGCTGCCGCCGAGCGCCCGCTTCATGTCATCGAAGGCCCGTTGATGGCCGGCATGAACGTCGTCGGCGATCTGTTCGGTGCCGGCAAGATGTTCCTGCCGCAGGTGGTGAAGTCGGCGCGGGTGATGAAACAGGCCGTTGCCTACCTGCAGCCGTTCCTCGAGGCGGAGAAGCAGGCGTCGGGTCTCGACCAGCTCCCCGCGGCCGGCAAGATCGTGATGGCGACCGTCAAGGGCGATGTCCACGACATCGGCAAGAACATCGTCGGCGTCGTCCTTCAGTGCAACAACTACGAGGTCATCGATCTCGGCGTGATGGTGCCGGCGGCGAAGATCCTGGAAACCGCCCGGCGCGAGAAGGCCGACATGATCGGCCTGTCGGGTCTGATCACGCCGTCGCTCGACGAGATGTGCCATGTCGCGGCCGAGATGGAGCGCGAGGGCTTCTCGTGCCCGCTGCTCATCGGCGGCGCCACGACGAGCCGCGTGCATACCGCCGTGAAGATCAATCCCAACTACCGTCGCGGTCAGACCATCTACGTGACGGATGCCAGCCGGGCCGTCGGTGTCGTCTCCAAGCTGCTGTCCGACACGGGCAGCGATGTTTTCGTCGCCGACATCAAGGCCGAGTACGTCAAAGTCCGCGATGCCCATCTGCGCAGCGAGGCCAAGAAAGCGCGCATCACGCTGGACGCGGCGCGCGCCAACCGTTTCGCGATCGATTGGACACGCTATACGCCGCCGCGCCCGACCTTCCTCGGCACTCGCCGGTTTGCCGGCTACGACCTGGGTCAGCTCGCGGCCTATATCGATTGGTCGCCGTTCTTTTCCACGTGGGAATTGCGCGGACGCTATCCGGCGATCCTCGACGACAACAAGGTCGGTGCCGAAGCCAAGAAGCTGTTTGCCGACGCTCAGGCCATGCTCAAGCGCATGATCGCGGAGCGCTGGGTCACCGCCAACGGCGTGGTCGGTTTCTGGCCGGCCAATGGTGATGGTGACGATATCGCGGTGTTCACCGACGATACCCGCAAGACGCGGTCCGCGGTCCTTCATTCGCTGCGCCAGCAGATCGCGCGTGAGCCCGGCCGCAATCGCGCGCACACCGCGCTTGCCGACTTCGTCGCGCCTTTGGAGACGGGGCTTGCCGACTACGTCGGCGGTTTCATCGTGACCACCGGCGTCGGCGAGGAGGAGGCGCTGGAGCGGCACCTGAAAAAGACCGATGACTACGGTCGCATCATGCTGAAGGCGCTTGCCGATCGTCTTGCGGAAGCGTTCGCCGAGGCGATGCACCAGCGGGTCCGCCGCGAGCTGTGGGGCTATGCCAAGACCGAGCGGCTGTCCAACGATGATCTGATCGCGGAGAAATACCGCGGCATCCGTCCGGCTCCGGGCTATCCCGCCCAGCCCGACCACACGGAGAAGGGAACTCTCTTCCGCCTGCTCGACGGGGAGCGCGCGACCGGCGTCCGGCTGACCGAGAGCTTTGCGATGTGGCCAGGCTCGGCCGTCTCCGGCCTCTATTTCGCTCATCCCGACAGCCACTACTTCGGTGTCGGCAAAGTCGAACGCGATCAGGTCGCCGACTACGCCCGCCGGAAGGGGTGGACGGTGGCGGAGGCCGAGCGTTGGTTGGCGCCGGTCCTGAACTACGACGCGGCCGCGCCGGAGACGGCCGCTGCCTGAGAGGCAGCCCGTCTCATGACGGTGGTCGCGCCATTCGTTGCCTTCTGAATGATAGTGGCCGTTGGGTTACGGTCCCGCGCTATGAATTTGGGGCCCGACGCGGTGATTGCCGCCTCGTGTTAAGGGAGTCGGTGCGCCGCGAACGTTCTTCGATCCATGCATGGGGCGGCGCGACCACCAACGGGGGCGGGCATGCTCGGATACCTTATACTCGTCATTGTACAAATCGCCGCGGCTTGGTTCGGCGCCCCCATTTTTCTCAAGTACGTGCCGGCCGCGATCGGGGCAGCGCCGCTCGTCTTCGTGCATGCCGCGATCTTCGCCGTGATCGTGTGGGTGGTCGGCCTCATTGGATCGTTCGTGCTGAAGGACGTGGGCCTGCCCGGCTCGTCGACGCTGGCCTCTGCGCTGATCGGTGCGCTGATCGGCGCGGCGCTCGTGGTCTTCCAGGTTCCGGCGATGATCCCGCTCAAGTTCGCGCCGATGTTTCTGCCGCTCGGTCTGGCGATCGTCGGCTACATGATCCGGCGGTAGACGGTTCCCCGGCAGACAGCAGAAAGGCGCGAGACCCTGCGGGCCTCGCGCCTTTGCTTGCAACTCGAACCAGCGTACTTACGCGGCCCTTTGGACTATGACGATCGAAGAGTTCAGATCATTCCAAACACGATCGCGGCCAAAAATCCGAACGACACGAGCGCGGCGACCATATTCAGACGCGTCTTCAACTCCATCGTTGCCTCCTGCTTGCCAGAAGATCGGCGTCTAGGAAGCGCGGCAGTGATCCACGCCGTCGCTGAATCTACGGAAGGCTTCGGCAGAGACAAGACAAAACGATTGTGCGGTGCATTAATCTTGCAATATTGCCTCGAATTTTGAGACATGGGCACCTGTTGCAATTAGATGTGTCCGACCAACAACGTGGTAAATGTCGCTTAATACATCAGTATTTCCCCACACTAACTTCAGTCGTTGGCCAAATTAACCCTGACCCTGCCATGATCAAGGCAGCGACGGCCGACAGGTCGCCAAGAAACGCTGGAGTCAAGCCGGTGGAATCCGCTCCGGCCATATCTGTGTCAATAATGCGACAGGCGCAATAACGGCTGAAAGATGGCTCCGGCCATGCCATGCTGGCGGTTCCGTGGCAATCTCGAGCCGAAGGAAAGAACATGAGCCGAATCAGAGCCTTGCTCGCAACCAAGGAGGCCAGCGGCCTGCAGGTCGGATGGAGCGATATCGGGCCGGAACAACTGATGGAGGGAGATGTTTTGGTGCGGATCAAGCACTCCACCATCAACTACAAGGACGGCCTGGCGATCACCGGCCGCGCCCCCGTCATCCGCCGCTGGCCGATGATCCCGGGCATCGATTTCGCCGGCCGGGTCGAGAGCTCGACGCATCCGGGCTTCGCGGCCGGCGACGAGGTCATCCTCAACGGCTGGGGCCTCGGCGAAACCCACCTCGGCGGCTATGCGCAGTACGCGCGGGTCAAGGGCGACTGGCTGATCAAGCGGCCGGCCGCGCTGTCGGCCGCCCAGTCGATGGCGATCGGCACCGCCGGCTATACCGCCATGCTCGCCGTGATGGCGCTGGAGGACCACGGCGTCACGCCGGAGCGGGGCCCGGTGCTGGTGACGGGCGCGGCCGGCGGGGTCGGCAGCATCGCGATCGCGCTGCTGGCCAAGCTCGGCCATCACGTCATCGCCTCGACCGGGCGCCCGGAGGAGGAAGGCTTTCTCACCTCGCTGGGAGCCAAGGAGATCCTTCCGCGTTCGGAGCTTTCCGGCGCCGCCAAGCCGCTCGGCCGCGAGCGCTGGGCCGGCGCCATCGACGTGGCGGGCAGCCACACGCTGGCCAACGCGCTGGCGATGACGCGCTACGGCGGAACGGTCGCGGCCTGCGGCCTCGCCCAGGGCATGGACCTGGCGACATCGGTCGCGCCCTTCATCCTGCGCGGGGTGACGCTCGCCGGTATCGACAGCGTGATGTGCCCGACGCCGCGCCGGGCCGCCGCGTGGGACCGGCTCGCCCGCGATCTCGACCGCGCCAAGCTCGACGCGCTGACGGTGACGCGCCCGATCACCGACGTGGTGGCGCTGGCGCCCGAGATCCTGGCCGGCAAGGTGCGCGGGCGCATCGTGCTCGACGTCGATTGAGGCGCGGCGGCCATGCCCATCGACTGGCAAGGCCGTTTTCTCGCCTGCGAGGACCTCACCGTGCACTATGTGCGCGCGGGAGCGGGCGCGCCGATCGTGCTGCTGCACGGCTGGCCCGAGTTCAACCGCACCTGGCTGCACAACCTCCCGGCGCTGGCGGAGCACTTCGACGTCATCGCGCCGGACTTCCGCGGCTTCGGGCGAACCACCAGCAGCACGCCGCGCTCCGGTGACGGTACGCCGCCGCAGCGCCTCGCCAAAGACCTGAAGGCGTTTCTCGACGCACTCGGCGTCGGCCCGGTCGCGCTGGTCGCGCACGACGTCGGCTCGTTCGTCGCGCAGACGTTCGCGCTCGCGTATCCGGCGCAGGTGCGGGCGCTGTTCTTCTTCAACTGCGCCTATCCCGGCATCGGCGCGCGCTGGGGTGCGGCGGAGAACTTCCCCGAGCTCTGGTATCAGCAGTTCCACCAGAAGGACTTTGCGGCCGCGCTCGTCGGCTCGAGCCGCGAGGCGGCGCGCATCTATCTCGCCCACTTCCTCACGCACTGGGCCCACCGCAAGGAAGCCTTCACGCCGTATCTGGACGAATGGGTCGACGCCTTCCTGCGGCCCGGCAATCTGCAAGGCGGGTTCGACTGGTACATCGGGGTCAGCCGGTTCCGCGCCCGCCTGATGCGGGAGGGCGGGCTCGCGGTGCCGAAGATTACGCAGCCGACCTACGTGCTGTGGGGCCGCCACGATCCGGTGCTGCAATTCGCGTGGAGCGACCGTCTCGGCGACTACTTCTCGGACGTGACGCTCGAGGCTGCCGAGGACGCCGGCCACTTCGTCCACTTCGAGGTGCCCGATCTCGCCAATCGGCGGATGATCGCGTTCCTGTCGCGGCACGTGGGCTGAGCGGGGGCTGGAACAGTGCGTCACCCCGCCCGTTCCTTGGTTGAGCCCGCTGGCCCCGCCGCGCCGCGGTTGTGACACATCGCGCCGCTAGAAGCCCGCGCACGAGCCCAACGAAAGGACACGCCATGGCCACGCCCAAGAACACGATCTGCATCTGGTACGACAAGGACGCGGAAGCGGCGGCCCGCTTCTACGCCGAGACCTTTCCCGACAGCAAAGTGGGGGCCATCTGGCGCGCGCCCAGCGACTATCCGTCCGGCAAGAAGGGCGATGTGCTGTGCGTCGAGTTCACGGTGGCCGGCGTCGCCTGCATCGGCCTCAACGGCGGCCCGGCGTTCAAGCAGACCGAAGCCTTCTCGTTCCAGATCGCGACTGACGACCAGAAGGAGACCGATCGCTACTGGAACGCCATCGTCGGCAACGGCGGCCAGGAGAGCGCGTGCGGCTGGTGCAAGGACAAGTGGGGCGTTTCGTGGCAGATCACGCCGCGCGTGCTGACGGAGGCGATGCAGGCCGGTGGCGCCGAAGCCAAGCGCGCGTTCGATGCGATGATGGACATGGGCAAGATCGACGTGGCCAAGATCGCAGCGGCGCGAAGGGGGTAAGGTTCACCGGGTACATGTGTCGAGGCGGCCGGCTACACGTGCTGGCCGCCTCGTTCACTTTGCAGGGATTGAGATCGGTCTTAGTACGCGGGCAGACGACAGGCATTAGGATCCGATGTCTGCGACTGGCTCGTTCACGCTTGGAGCCCGGGCCAAGCGATACGCAGGGGACACCAGAATCCCTGTTGGCTTTTGCCACACTTCGTTTGTCGGAAACTCTCGGTAGTCCGATACTCCGTTGGCGAAATGCTCAGCACCAACGGGGAATGGGGAGATGTTACAGACGATATTCCTATCAGGTCAGGCGACATATTCAGCCAATGGTCAGAGCCTCGGGCCTTGCAAGAACATTAATTTCATTTTCGGCGCCAACGGATCCGGCAAGACGACGATTTCGCGGGTGATTGCAGATCCAGGGGCTCATCCCAGCTGCGAATTGACCTGGGTGGGCGGACGCGAGGTTGAACGCCTCGTCTACAATTCCGATTTTGTGGAACGCAACTTTACGTCCGGCATGAGGGGCATTTTTACCCTCGGCGAGGGGTCCACCGAAACTCTCGAAAAGATTGAAGCGGCTAAAGACAAGCAGCATGAGCACCAAGATGAGATTCAAAGACTTGAAAGCATACTCAGGGGGCCAGACGGGACGGCCGGCAAGCTGGGCGATCTAAAGAAGCTCCGTCGTGCATTCGAAGATGCATGCTGGGGGATCAAGGGCCGGCACGACGCGCATTTTCAGGACGTGTTCGAGGGCGTACGAAATGCCAAGGCGAGGTTCTGCGACAGGGTCCTTGCCGAGCAGACATCCAACAAGGCTAACCTGTGTCAGCTCGACGATCTCAAGACCAGGGCGAAGTCGGTATTTCAAAAGGGTCTCGCGCACCTGCCCCTACTGGTCATGCCTGCCTTCACTGATCTCGTCCAGCTCGAACAGTCGCCTATCCTCGTAAAGAAGGTGGTTGGCAAGGAGGATGTGAACGTTTCGGCGCTCATCACACGCCTTGGCAACAGTGATTGGGTCAAACAGGGCCGCGCATACCTTGATCAAAGCAACGATGTCTGCCCCTTCTGCCAGCAGCAGCTTTTGAGCGATCTCGCCCGTGATCTCAACGACTACTTTGATGAGAGTTATGTCAAAGACCTTGCAGCGATTGACCGGTTGCAAGCGGCTTATGAGACATATTCTGCGTCGGTGCTGAGGCGGCTCGACGAGATTGCAGCGTCCGGCAGCGCTCAACTCTCGATCGAGGAGTTGCGGGCAGATATCGATCGGCTTGCGCAACGGATCGAACTGAACAAACGACATGTCGCTCGGAAAAAGAAGGAGCCGAGCGCAGCTGTCACGCTCGAACGCTTGTCCGAGCCGGCAGCAACCATCACCGCCAAGCTGGCGGCGGCAAACGACAAAATTCGCCGCCACAATCAGCTAGTGGACAACGTTGCCACGGAACGAGCCCAACTCGTCGCCGAGGCATGGCGTTTCGTGCTTCATGAATCAAAGGCAGACATTGACAAGCATCTGAACGACAAGAGCAACCTCGAAAAGGCAGTGGCCGGCATCACAAGGGCCATTGAAAGCAGTAAAGAGCAGCTTGCCGTGGTCAGGAGCGAGATCGCGATGCTTGAACGGTCGATTGCGAGTGTCCAGCCGACCGTTAATGAGATCAATGCTATTCTTAGTTCATTCGGCTTCACGAGCTTCAAGCTGGCAACGGAGGGTGAAGGCGGGAGCTTCTACAAGCTCGTCCGACACGATGGCAGTGATGCGCGCAAGACGCTGAGCGAGGGCGAGAAGAGTTTCATCACGTTCCTTTACTTCTATCACTTGATCCGGGGTAGCGTGTCGGCAAGCGGCGTGACAGCCGACAGGATCATCGTGTTCGATGATCCTGTCTCCAGCCTTGATAGCGATGTGTTGTTCATCGTCAGCTCGCTTATCAAGCGGGTGCTCGAAGATGCGCGCACCAGTAGCGGGCAGATCAAACAGGTCTTCGTGCTGACGCACAACATCTACTTCCACAAGGAGGTGTCGTTCGATCCAAACGGGGGGCCGAGTGCCGAGCGCACGAGACTTTTTGGATCGTACGCAAACAAGACCATGTCTCAGTGTTGACGGGCTATAATCACAACCCGATCAAGACATCGTATGAGCTGCTATGGTCGGAAGTTCGAAACCCTACCCGCTCTAATCTCACCATCCAGAATACGCTACGCCGCATTCTGGAAAGTTACTTCAAACTTCTGGGCAACATGAATCGCGATGAGATCATTGCCAAGTTCGAAGGGCGGGACAGGCAAGTATGCGCCTCCCTGTTCTCATGGGTGAACGATGGCTCTCATGCAGCGCTCGACGATGTCTATGTGTCCGTCGACGATAGCGTGGTTGAGCGCTACCTGGCGGTCTTCAAGAAGATCTTCGAGAAAACGAACCACCTGGGCCACTACGACATGATGATGGGACCGGCGCCTGAGCCTGATGTCGGACAGATTACTACGCTAGCAGCTCTGTCAGTGGCTGCATCATAGAGCCACGCCCCTCACCGCTCCCTGAACCGCAGTTTACTCTTCTCCAGAAAAGGCGCGGTCGGTGCCAGGCAGGCGTCGGGCTGCGGCATTTAGATCGCCGTCTGCTAGGTCGCCGGGTTGCCTGCGAAGCGCGCGCGCAATTCGTGCAAGTGCGTCGCCAGGAATTCGGTGAACGCGCGCACGTGCGGCGCGGATCTGACCTCCTCGCGTACGACCAGCCACGCCTCGGCATCGAGCTCGGGGATTTGGGGCACGCATCGGACCAGGTCAGGGTCGGTGTCGCCCGCAAAGCACGGCAGGGTCGCAATGCCGAGCCCGGCCCTCAGCGCCGATATGAGGTTCGTGAGACTGTTGCAGCGGGCGGCGATCCGCGAGTTCGGGGTGAGCCGGGCCAGCAGTCGAGGCCCTGGAAGGCTGGCCATCCTCCCTTCGGCCGCGACCACGGCATGGCGATCGAAATCTTCGACGGTGGCCGGCATGCCGTGCTCCTCGGCATAGGAGCGGCTGCAGTACACACTCCACGCGATGTCCGGCAGCCGCCGGCCGACAATGCCCGCGCCCTCCGGCCGCGAGCTTGCCCGCAGCGCGACGTCGGCCTCGCCGCGCGCAACGTCGAGGCGGCGGTCGTCCGCGATCAGCTCGACGAGGATGCCGGGATACTGCTTGCGGAACGATCGCAGCAGGGGCGTGACCAGCACATTGACCATCAGCTCGCTGGCGGTGACGCGCACGCAACCGGAGAGCGCGCGCTTCTCGGCGCCGATGGCGCTCTCCAGGGCGTTCACTTCATCCTCGACGCGGGCCGCCGCGCCGGCGACGCGCTGACCCATTGCGGTCAGGACATAGCCGCTCTGCTTGCGCTCGAAGAGGTCGGCGCCGATGGCGGCCTCGATGTGCGCCACCCGCCGCATGACCGTCGTCTGATTGACGCCGAGGGCGTGGGCTGCCCGCAACGCCGAGCCTGAACGGGCGACGGCGAGAACGAAGCGGAGATCGTCCCAATCGGTCATCTCAGCATACTGCGAAAATGCAGAATGGCTTGGCAATAGCGCTGATTGCTGGCGGCGGCGCGGCCCTGTATGTCCACCCGCACTGGCCGCCCAGCGGCCGGAGTGTTCAGAAAATCAATATTTTAGGGCGCCGCCACACAACCGCGGCGAACGGGAACGGCTGCGTGGCGCGCAAGCGCTCCAGATCGCAAGGCCGCCACGACGCATCACACCATGCTACACGGGAGACACGACATGCAGGTCGCCAAGGTGCTGACAATGCCGCGTACTGAGATCACACCGGATCATATCATGCAGATCGGCATGGGGTTCTGGGCCTCGAAGGCGCTGCTGAGCGCCGTCGAGCTGGGCGTGTTCACCGCGCTTGCCGATGGCCCGAAGAGCGGGCGTGAGATCGAAGGCGCGTTGGGTCTCCATCCGCGCGGGACCTACGACCTCCTGGACACGCTCGTCGCCCTCGGCCTGCTCGCCCGCGACGGCAACGGCATGGACGGCCGCTACCGCAACACCGCCGACACGGCCGTATTCCTCGATCGCAACAGCCCCCAGTACATCGGCGGCATCCTGGAAATGGCGAATGCGCGGCTCTACCGGTTCTGGGCCGACCTGACGCCCGCGCTCAAGACGGGCAAGCCGCAGAACGAGATCAAGCATTCCGGCCGGCCGATGTTCGACGAGCTCTACGCCGAGCCGGAGCGGCTGGAGCAATTCATGGGCGCCATGGCGGGCATCTCGGCGGCGAACTTCGCCGCGCTGGCGGAGAAATTCGACTTCTCCCCCTACGGCACGCTGGCCGACATCGGCGGGGCGACCGGGCAGCTCTCCTGTCTCGTTGCGCGCCGGCACGCGCACCTTTCCTGCCGGTCCTGCGATCTGCCGGTGGTGAAGCCCATCGCCGAGCGCAACATCCGCAAATATGGCTTGAGCGAGCGCGTGCAGGCGCACGAGATCGACTTCCTGCGGGACGAATTCCCCAAGGCCGATGTCATCACCATGGGCATGATCCTTCACGACTGGAATCTCGAGCACAAGAAGATGCTGATCGCCAAGGCGTACCGGGCTCTGCCCGAGGGCGGCGTGCTGATCGCGGTCGAGAACGTCATCGATGACGAGCGCCGCAAGAACGTGTTCGGCCTGCTGATGTCGCTCAACATGCTGATCGAGTTTGGCGATGCCTTCGACTTTACCGGCGCCGATTTTGCCGGCTGGTGCCGCGAGGCGGGCTTCCGCCGTTGCGAGGTTGTGCCCTTGGCAGGGCCGGCGAGCGCGGCGATCGCCTACAAGTAGGCAAGCGGGGCGCCCAAGGTCGCTCGCCTCAGCGTCCGGAGAAGCGCGGCTTGCGCTTCTCCAGGAACGCGCGCTGGCCTTCGGCGTAGTCGGCGCTGTGCAGGCACGCCTCGATCAGGGCATCGAGAGGCGCGAGGTCGGGGGGCGCGAGCTGTCCGGCAAAGGCATCGATGCAGCGCTTGGCCGCCAGGATCGCCAGCGGTGCGTTGGCGGCGAGCTCGCCCGCCAGCTCGCGCACGGCGGCCTCCAGATCGTCCGGCGCGAGCACGCGATTGACGAGGCCCATGGCCAGCGCCGCCTCCGCCGTGAAGCGGCGGCCGGTGAAGAGGATCTCCTTGGCGTGGGCCGGCGAGACCACCGCCAGCAGCGGCTTGATCCAGCGCGGGTCGTAGCCGATGCCGAGCCTGGCCGAGGGAATGGCCAACCGGGCGGTGTCGTCGGCCAGGCGGAAGTCGCAGCACAGCGCGAGCTCGAGGCCACCGCCCATGCAGACCCCGTGGATCATGGCGATCGTCGGCTTGGCGCACTGGGCGGTGGCCTCGAACGCGGCGCTGCTCAGGCGGTCGTAGCGGACCGCGGTCTCCGGCGTGCGCGCGCTCGCGAACTCGGAGATATCGGCGCCGGCCGAGAACGCGCGGGTGCCGGCGCCGCGCAGCACGACGACGCGGACATCGGGATCGGCTTGGGCCTCGGCGAGCCGCTCGGGCAGGGCCGCCCACATCTCGCGCGTGTAGGCGTTCAGCCGCGCCTGGTTGTCAGCGATGATCCAGCGGATGCCATCGCCGGTCGCCGTGCGCAGCCGCGGGCCGTCGGTGTGGGCAGTGTCGGACACGGGTGCGATCCTCGATCCTCGACGGGTTTGGACTCGGGTCAGGTGGTGCCGTGGACGGCGCGCCGCAGCGCCGCCCGCGCGAGCAGGCGGGTCGAATCCAGCGTCGGCAGCGGCGAGTTGGCATCGCTCATGATGAGCGGGATCTCGGTGCAGCCGAGGACGACGGCATCGCAGCCCTCGCCCTTCAGCCGGCCGATGATCCGCTGGAACGCGGCAACCGCCTCGGGCGTGAAGACGCCGTAGACCAGCTCGTCCATGATGATGCGGTTGATCTCGTCGCGCTCGGCGGGGCTCGGGCGCACATAGTCCAACCCGCGCGCGGCGAGCTTGTCGGGATAGACGGTGCTGTCGACGAGCCAGCGCGTGCCGGTCAGGGCGAGACGTCGGAAGCCGCGGCCGGCCGCCTCGGCGGCGACCACCTCGGCGATATGCAGCCAGGGCCGCGGCGAGCGCGGCGCCACATGGTCGAAGGCCTGGTGGATGGTGTTGTCCGGGCAGACCAGGAAGTCGGCGCCGACGGCCGCGAGCTTGTGCGCGGAGGCCAGCATCAGCTCGCCGACGCCATGCCAGTCGCCGCGGTCGAGACAGGCAATGTAGGCGGCGAGCGAGGGGGTGTGCATGGAGACCTCGGGATGGGCGTGGGGCCCGAGCAGGGCGGCGCCCTCCGTGCAGATGGTCCGATAGCAGAGCGCGGCGCCCTCGGCGGAGCAGCCGACGATCCCGATGTGCTGAGGCATGATGTGTCGCCTTCCTCGGAAGCCGGAGCCCGCCGCGGCGCTGGTGTCCGGCGGCGGCACGATGATCGGCCGTCAGGCTGCCATGGGCAGGGCCGGTGCGTCTTGGATTTTGTTGGCGGGGTGGCTCCGCGGTGGGCGCGCCTGTGCAACCCGGCCTACTACCGCCCCGGAACAACTCTTGCAGGGCTTCCCATCGGGCCTGAGAAACCCAACATTCGCCCTATGGCGGGCATGATCGGGCAAGGTTGGTCTGCAACAATTGACTTGGTCACGGCCGCCGCTTACGGCTGTCGGGATCAAGGGGCCTTTGGACCCGTCCCAGGGGGACGCGAACCCCAAGGAGATTGCGCATGGCAGTCAAATCCAGCTCCGTCGTGCAAGGCCGCATTCCGACGCTCGATCCGATCTGGGCGGAAGTCCGCATCGAGGCGGAGGAGGCGATCCGGGCCGAGCCCGCGCTCGGCGGCTTCATCTATGCCACCGTGCTCAGCCACGAACGGCTGGAAAGCGCGATTTGCCACCGGCTCGCACAGCGGCTCAATCACGCCGACGTCGACTCGGGGCTGATCAGCCAGCTCTTCCAGGACGTGCTGGCCAAGAAGCCGGAGCTCGGGCACGCGTTCCGGGCTGACCTGGCGGCCGTCTACGACCGCGATCCGGCGTGCAAGCGCTATCTGGAGCCGCTGCTGTACTTCAAGGGCTTCCATGCGCTGGTGACGCACCGCTTCGCGCACGAGCTGCTGCACGGCGGCCGGCGCGATTTCGCGCTCTATCTGCAGAGTCAGTCCTCGCGCATCTTCGGTATCGACATCAATCCCGCGGCGCGCATCGGCAACGGACTGATGCTCGACCACGGCACCGGCATCGTCGTCGGCGAGACGGCGACGATCGGGGAGAACTGCTCGATCCTGCAGGGCGTGACGCTTGGCGGCACCGGCAAGGAGACGGGCGACCGTCACCCGAAGATCGGCAACAGCGTGCTGATCGGGGCCGGCGCCAAGGTTCTCGGCAACATCCGCGTAGGCAATTGCTCGCGCATTGCCGCAGGCAGCGTGGTGCTGAAGGATGTCCCGGCCAACACCACGGTTGCCGGCGTGCCGGCCAAGGTGATCGGCCCGGCCGGCTGCCCCGAGCCGGCGCGCACGATGGATCAGCGGGTCGCGCCCGATGATTGCGGCTGCCACGACTGATCGTTTCTGAAACCCCTTGCCGCCGCGGCTCGCGCTGGCGCCATCAGGAGTCCCGTGTCGATGAAGGAAGACATTCCCCGCCTGCAGAAATACCTGCGCAAGATGTTTCGCACGGAGTCGCTCAGGGTAGTGCCCCACCCGAAGAAGACCGACATGGCGGAGGTCTTCATCGCGCAGGACTTCCTCGCGCCCCTCTACCGGATCGAGGAGGAGGGCGAGGTCAGCTATCATTTCGAGATGGCCATTCTCGACATGGATCTCGAGGAGGCCTGACGGCCTCGATGGATCTCGAGGAAGCCTGAGGGGCCCGCGGCGGCGATCGGAGAGAAGAACGCATGGGACTGTTCACGCTCGATGGCGTCCGCGTCGAAACGCCGGGCGAGGGACGCTATTGGGTCGCCGACAACGCGACCGTGGTCGGCAAGGTGCGCATCGCGGAGGATGCCAGCATCTGGTTCAACACGGTGATCCGCGGCGACAACGAGCAGATCACGATCGGTCGCGGCAGCAACGTGCAAGACGGCTGCGTGCTGCACGCCGACCCGGGGTTTCCCCTCACCATCGAGGAGGGGTGCACGGTCGGCCACATGGTGATGCTTCACGGCTGCCTCATCCGCCGCAACTCGCTGATCGGCATCGGCTCGATCATCCTCAACGGCGCGGAGATCGGCGAGGAGTGCCTGATCGGAGCGCATTCGCTGATCCCGGAGGGCAAGAAGATCCCGCCGCGCTCGGTGGTGATGGGCTCGCCCGGCAAGATCGTGCGCGAGATGACCGACAAGGATTTCGAGCGCAACCGAGGTGCCGCGGCCTCCTACCAGAGGAACTGGCGCCGCTTCAGCGCCGCCATGGCCCGGCAGGCCTAGGGCCGCGTTAATCGCGCCTTAACCAACGCTGCGCAAGCTCGGCATCGACGCCAGGATCAGGCCTGGTTCCCAAAGCAAAGGAGCCGGACACGTTCGTGCCCGGCTCCTGAGCAGGCCCTTCGGGGGGTCGGGGGATGGCAGGTGAGGACTGCCTGGGCCTGATCCTGGTTGTTAGCTCACAGCACCGTCAGCGGCGCGGCTTGACGCCGGCCATCAGGGCCGGCGAGCTGGGCGAGGCCGCATCCAGCGACACCCACGCCTTGGGGTTGAGATAGGATTGGCGCATCACGTACTCGTAGGGCGTCGCGTACCAGACGCGCACGACGTCGACCTTGTTGTCGAGGATGAAGTCGCCCTGGGCGGTCCGCGCGGTGAGCACCGCATGGCCTTCGCCCTGCTCGTCCCGCACGACCGTCATCAACAGCGAGCTGACCGGCCAGCCGCGGCCAATAAGGATCTGGCGCTTCAGCAGCGCGTAGTCCTCGCAATCGCCTTTGGTGGTCGGGATCGTCCAGTACTCGGAGACGCCGTACAACTCGAGGTCGGTGGCCGCCTGGATGGCACCGTTGACGGCCCGGTTGACCTCGTCGAGCTCGCTCAGCTTCTCAGGCGAGGCATACAACCGTTGGTCGGCGACGGGCGAGTCCGCGCATTCGCGCGGGTTGGTCTCGCAGAAGCGCACGAAACCGTAGGGTGGATTGGCCGGGCCGTAGATCCGCATGAAACTCGACGGCTGGGCGATGCCAGCCTGGCGGGCCTGATCGGCAACGGCTGCGCCGCACAGGCCGAAGCTCACCACCAACGCCAGGAACGGAAGCCGAACGCACATCGCAACTCACCTCACACGACCCGAGAATACTCTACCCCGGAAAGTTGGCTACTCCCTGAACCTGCCCGCAGGAGTTTGCGCCGTGTTTGCCACGATCTTGCCTCAAACTCGTCCCTACGCGGTAGGTTCCCGGTGACGGACTGATATGCGGGACCGGGCCACATCAGCCGAAATAACGCCGCAAGGCGTCTGGGTTCTGAATGTCGAGAAACTGGAGGCCGAGGCCGTCGGTGTGGTGACGTACGACCCGAGCGCGCAATTTGCCGAGGAAGACCTCGGTGCCGAGCGTGGGCCGGGCCTCGGTGCCAATGGAGGCGCCGGAAATCGAGACGTCGAGCAGCTCGACGGGGACTGAGATGCCTTCGGCGAGCTTGAGGGTGGCCGTCTTGTCGGCGATCGAGAATCGCTCGTGGCGCCGCTCGGACACGCCTTCGGCTTCCTTGCGGTTCACGATCCAGGTGATCTGGGCAGCAAGCTTTTCGCGCTTGTGCTGGGTGGCGGTGAGGCGGAGCGCAAACCCACCGTCAAAGGTGCGGGTGACCATGCCCTCGAGACCGCCGAGGTGATCGAAATAGGCGATGATCCGCTCGCCCTGCTCGACCTCGACGGGCGACATGATCGCGACGCCGCCGACCGAGATGTCGTGCAGCTTGCATGGATATTCCTGCTTGTTGGCGCGCATGAAACGGCCGAGCAGGGTGATGTGAAAACGCTTGTGGCGCCGACGGTCCGGCACGATGCGCGGCCCGTTCGCGGCGGCGCGGCGCGCAAGGAGTGCCGGGTTGCTCACCATGGACGGGACCTGCTCCGTATTCGAGGGGCGGCGGCACCAGCGGGTGCAATGGGAGCACCGCGCCCATGTGGCGGCCGCCTGGGCCAACTATGAGTTGTCAGGGGTTAAGGAAGCGATAAAGGACTGACTTGTTCTGAGACGGTCGGGTTAGCCACGCAGCGAGCGATGGCGCTGTGCAACCCGGCGTGGCGTCTCGTCTTTTTGGGCTTGTCGGAGGGTCTTACTTGTCGTTGCGCTGGGTCTCGGCGAGGCCGCCGTCGAAGACGCGAAAGCTGCGGCGCTCGGACTTGACGAGGCGGCCCTGCCGGATGCGGGGCAGGAAGGGCGCCTGGTTGCGGCCGAAGGCGAGGGCGTGGGGGCGCCCCTCCGGCCAGATCGTCTCGTTGCGCTGCAGGCGGGTTTCGAGGATGCGCACGGAGCCCAGCCAGTGGGGCGGATCGACGGCGGCGAGGGTGCCGAGGAAGCGGTCGACCGTGGCGCGGGTGTGGACCAGCGGCAGCAGCAGCGCCTCGAACTCGGTGGCACGTCCGTCGGTCGCGACGCCCGTCAAGGAGAACAGGCCGACGCCGGAATGCTCGGTCAGGTGGGCGAGGTGCCGCTCGAGGCTGAGCTGGTCCTCGCGCCCCCACAGGTCGAGGAAGTTCTTGCCGCGAAACTCGGTGCCGAAGGTCTCGCAGATCTTGGTTCCGGCCAGCCGGAAGCGGTAGGTCTGCGCGTCGATGCGCTCGAGGATGAACGTCTCAGCGAGGATCGAGGCGATCCGGGTCGGCTCGATCTCGAACCGGCGCGGGGCCATGCGCTGGCCGCGGACCTCGTTCCAGTAGGCATACAGGGTCTGGCTGGACTTATGTTTCATGTCTGTTTCATGCCGCGTCCCGAACCGGGACGTTTGCTGCCGCAAAGGTAAATTCCGTCGGGATCTCGCAGCGGAGCCGGCGCCCGTCCATCGGCCCGGATGGGGATCGGCGGGGTAGGCTCGGACTGCGCATCCACGGGCATTTGAGCAGCTTCCGTGCCAGGATCGGGCCCGCGGTTTGCCCGCAGGGGGCCACCGGATCGAAAGATTAACGGCGGTGGGGTGCGTCTATGGTTGCGGCGACCCCGCCGGCCCTGTAAGCCCGGTGGCTGCTTCTTGCGGACAACCCGAGCGGACCGTGGACCGTCGTCGCGAGCCCATCTTCAACGTTCCGACGGCCGTGGCGGCCGTTGTTGCCGTTCTGGCGCTCATCCACGGCGGACGCTCGTTTCTCAGCGAGGAGGCGGACACCCAGCTCGTCCTGCTGCTCGCCTTCATCCCGGCGCGCTACGGCGCTCTTGGCGCCGACCTGCCGGGCGGGGAGATCGCGGGCGTGACGTCGTTCGTCACCCACATGCTCCTGCACGGCGACATCACCCATCTGCTGATCAACTGCGCGTGGCTGCTGGCGTTCGGCAGCGCCATCGCCAAGCGCGCCGGCGGCAAGCGCTTCCTCGCCCTCAGCATCGCCAGCGGTATCGCCGGCGCGATGATGTTCCTGGTGCTCAGCAACGATCCGATGGCTACCATGATCGGCGCCTCCGGTGCGGTGTCGGGGCTGATGGGCGGCCTGATGCGGTTCTTCTTCAAGGCCATCGATACCGGCGGGCTTTGGCAGTTGCGGGAGGCGCCATGGCTGGTGCCGCGCCAGAGCTTGAGCGAGGCGCTGACCGACCGCCGCATCATCGCGACGACCGCGGTGTGGATTCTGATCAATCTGTTCATGGCGAGCGGTGCCGGCGATTTCACCGATCTGGGCGGGATCGCCTGGCAGGCGCACCTCGGCGGCTTCTTTCTCGGGCTGTTCGCCTTCGGCTGGTTCGATCGGCAACTTCCGCCCGGCCGCGAAGTGCTGACCTGACGGCGAGACGAGGCTTGCGCCGCGTGCCAACTTGTCGCAGCATTGCCGTGACGGGGTTGTTCCCCCCGCAAGTACAAGTCGAGGGCCGATCAGAGCAGCGAACGGCTGGCTAGGCTTCGGCACGACACGCGGCCACCATCCATGGCCGAAGGCCCTCGCGGTGCCTCGCTCTGCCCGCCGGTCGCGCGGGAGACCGCTCATGAACGTTGCTGCCATCTTGAAGGGCAAAGGACGAGCCGTCGCCACAGCGCATTCCGAAACGACGCTTCAGCGTGTCTCGGAGCTGCTGGCCAGCAAGAAGATCGGAGCCATCGTCGTCGTCGGGCCAAGCGGTCAGGTCGAAGGCATCGTCTCCGAACGCGATATCATCCGCGCCATCGCGGCGGGCGGCGCGGCTTGCCTGTCCGAGCCGATCTCGAAATTCATGACCCGCCAGGTCATTCCCTGCACCGAGGCCGACACGCTGCAGCAGTTGATGGCGACCATGACGACCAACCGCTTCCGGCACATCCCGGTGATCGAGAGCGGCGAGCTGGTCGGCATCATCTCGATCGGCGACGTGGTGAAGCACCATATCGCCGAGGTCGAGATGGAAGCGAGCGCGATGCGGACCTACCTGGTCGCAGGATAGAAGGCAGGGAGGCAGCGGGCCGGCACTTGGGCGCTGTCAGGCGCCCAGGGCCTCTTGGCGCGGATCGTAGGCGCGGCGCACCTCGACCTCGCGGACGATGTCGTCGATCTCACGCTCGGCGGCCGTCGTGCCACGCTTGATCAGCTCGTCGGCGCGGTGGAAGTCGAACGGCCCGACGCCGGCCAGCTTCGGGGTGATCATCGCGTCCGGCGGGTCGCCGGCCAAGCGAGAGCGGGCGATGCGATCTTGGACGATGTTGAAGGCGTCGAACATCACCGTCGAGATGCCGGGAATGTTCTCGCCGCGCCCGAACAACTGGCGCTGGATGAGCTTCAACGCGGCGCGGCCGTTCTTGCCCTTGGGCGCGGCGTTCTCCTCGGCCTGCGCCGCGGCGACGCTCTCGGCGACGATGTGCGGCAGGACCGCGCCGCGACCGCCCATGTCGGCATTGAGGTGCACGGCGATCACGTAGTTGGCGCCGAGGGCACGGCACACCGTGACCGGCACGGGGTTGACGAGCGCGCCGTCGAACAGCCAGCGACCATTGATGTTCATGGGGCGGAAAATGCCGGGCAAGGCGTAGGACGCGCGCATGGCGTCGACCAGCCTGCCGCGCGACAGCCACACCTCGTTGCCGGTGCCGATCTCGGTGGCGACCGCGGTGAAGGGGTATCTCAGATCCTCGATGAGCTGCTCGCCCAGATGGGTCTCGAGCTGATGGCGCAGCCGCTGCCCGGTGATCAGACCCGAGCCCGCCATGTTGAAGTCGAGGTAGCCGAAGACCCGGCGGCGGGTCAGACCGAGCGCGAATTCCTCGAGCGCCTCGAGCTTGTCGGCCACGTAGCAGCCGCCGACGACGGAGCCGATCGATGTTCCTGCCACGATGTCGGGCTTGATTCCCGCCTTGAACAAAGCCCGCAGCACGCCCAGATGGGCCCATCCGCGTGCCGCTCCCCCGCCCAGCGCAATGCCGATCTTCGTCTTCATGCTCGGACTCCCGTCCGTATCCCGTTCTCGCAGCCGTTTGTCTGCAAGACGCGCGCCTTGCACCCGACCGCGGGACGGGACACACCCCCTGTCCCCGTGTGTTGGTAAGGCTAACTCTATCTCATTAAGGTCCGTTTACTGCGCCATTCAAGGGCGCGGCTCGTGCGGACACGCAGCCCTGATCACTTGCGCGCGAGGGTGGCTTCCGACAGCGTACCGCTGGGGGCGAGCACGCGGTAGAAGCAACTCGGACGTCCGGTGTGGCAGGCGACCCCTTGGCCCGCCACCTCGACCCGCAGGAGGAGCGCGTCCTGGTCGCAATCGGTTCGGATTTCTCGCACCTGCAGCAGGTTGCCGCTCTCCTCGCCCTTCTTCCAGATGCGCTGCCGGGAGCGGGTCCAGAAGTGCGCGAACCCGGTCTCCAATGTCAGCGTCAGGGCCTCGGCGTTCATCCAGGCGAGCATCAGCATCTCGCCGCTGGTCGACGACTGGACGATCGCGGGAATGAGCCCGTCGGCGTCGAATTTCGGCTGAAACGCCGACCCGCTCTCGATCTCGGCCTGCGATCCGCGGGGCGAGAAGACGGGTTTCGAGGCGCCTGGCGCATCTGCCATGTCAGCCTCAGCCCGATCGTGCGCCGCGGTGGCAGGCTGTCACAAAGCGCTCCCGCAGTGCAGCATCGTCGGCGAAGGCGCCGAGAAAGCTGGTCGTGAGCGCGTCGGCGCCCGGCATCCGGACGCCGCGGGTGGTCATGCAATGATGCTCCGCCGTGATCATCACCGCAACCCCGCGCGGCTCGAGGGCGCGGGCGACGGCGTCGGCCACCTGGGCGGTCAGACTTTCCTGGGTCTGCAATCGCTTCGCGAAGATCTCGACAACGCGGGCCAGCTTCGACAGGCCGGCCACCCGGCCGTTGGGCAGGTAGCCGACGTGAGCAACGCCGATGAACGGGGCAATGTGATGCTCGCAATGGCTCTCGACCCGGATGCCGCGCAGCAGCACCATGTCGTCGTAGCCGCCGACCTCCTCGAATGTCGGCTCGCTCAGCACCGCCACGGCGTCCTGTCCGTAGCCCTTGAAATACTCCTGGAAGGCCTCGGCAACCCGGCGTGGCGTGTCCCTCAACCCTTCGCGATCGGGATTGTCGCCGGCCCACGCGATCAGCGTGCGAACCGCGGCCTCCGCGTCCTCGCGGCTGGGACGGCGGCCGACCGTGACGTTTCGTGCAAGCTCAGCCGCTGCAGGCTTTTTGATGATATGGTCCAAGACTTGATCTTCACTACGGTGTTGCGCAACCGGCTTTGATGGACCCGGGACCTACGAAATGGGTCGTGGGTGGCTATATAATGGGGTGCGCAGGCGCGCAAGGGAACCGCACGGATCAATAAAGAATGGCGGGCACGACGACATGAGCACCTGGAGCGAGATCTACAACACGCGCATCCTGGAGCTGGCCTCGGATATCCCCCTCGGCGAGCCGGTGGTCCACCCGGACGGCCGGGCGACCGCACACTCCAAGCTGTGCGGCTCCACGATCAACGTCACCCTCTCGCTGCGCGACGGACGGGTGAGCGCCTACGGGCAGACGGTCAAGGCCTGCCTGCTGGGGCAGGCGGCGGCGTCCGTGATGGGGCGCGAGATCATCGGCTCGACGCCGGAGGAGCTGCGCCAGGTCGGCGCCGCCATGCGGCGCATGCTCAAGGAGCAAGGGCCTCCCCCGAGCGGCCGCTGGGTGGATTTGGGCGTCCTCGAGCCGGTCCGCGACTACAAGGCCCGCCACGCGTCGACCCTGCTGGTGTTCGATGCCGTCGAGGCGGCCCTGGCTGAAGCCGAGGCGACCGAGCCGGCGCAGGCCGCCGCAGGATGAACGGGGAGGCACCATCGCGCGGCGTGCGCGCGCTGGGCCCATGGCTCGCCGGCTGGGCGCTCAAGCTGCCGGTGCACGCCTATCGCTTCACGCTCAAGCCGTTCGTCGGCTGGCACTGCCGGCACTTGCCGACGTGCTCGGAGTACGCGCTCGATGCGATCGACCTCAACGGCCCCTGGCGCGGCGGCTGGCTGGCGCTGTCGCGGCTGTGCCGCTGTCACCGCTGGGGAACGGCCGGCTACGATCCGGTGCCGGACTGCCGCGGCGAGCGGCACACGCTGGCGCCGTGGCGCTACGGGCGGTGGTCGGGGCGCCACATCGTGCAGGCGTGGACGAGCGCCGAGGGCGAGCACGCTCACGACAGGGCGCCGCGGCCCGCCGACGGCTGATGGAGCATTTTTCTAGCGCGAGCCCAGACGGCGCAGCCGCTCGCCCGCTTCAGGGGCGCCCAGCGCTTGCGCGCGCTCGTACCATTTCCGCGCCGCGGCGGGATCGGGGAGCATGCCGCGCACATTGCGCCGCTGCAGCTCGTCCGGGTCATAAGTTGCCGCCAGCGCCATGGCGCCTTCCGCCAGGCCCGCCTCGGCAGCCCGCTCGTAGAACAGCCGCGCCGACGCGATGCTGCCTTCGGCCATCTCCTCGTCGCCCTTGCGCAGCAGACGGGCGGCGCGCTCGCGCTCTTCCGACTTGAGTTGCGGCACGGGTGCTGCCTGTGGCTGCACATTGGGCCGCGCCGCGGGCGCGGGGCGCGGGGCGCCCGGCAACTCGACGGGTTGCTGGCCCAGCGAGGCCAAAGAGGATTGCGTCGCCGGCTTGGGATCGCCGGGTGCGATGAGCGCGGCTGGGGCGACGACGAGCGAGGACCGGCTCTCCGCCATCACGGTGCCATCGACGCCGACCAGCGACACGATGATCTCGGATTTTCCGGTGGCCGCGATCGGCGCGGTGATCTTCAGGCTCGGCAGTGCCGAGAGCGGAATGGCCCAAGCTCCGGCCGAGATGCCGTGGCCCTCGGACAGGCTCGCCGCCGCCGGCAGGCCGCGAATGCGCAGGAAACTCTTGGGCGGTGTCGCATCGGCCGGGCCGACCTGAATGGGCAGGGCTGTCTCGACGCCGGGCTCGGCGAGGATGACCGGCGCGACATTGACCGTGGGCCGGGTCTTGTCCTGAGCGACAGCCTGTCCGGCCAGCACGGCGACAGCCATCGCTGCCACGGCCATTGCAGCACGCACCGGCGCCACGCACCCGCGGGCGGCGGTTGAAACGGTCTGGTCCATGCTCACACCCCCTGCCGGCTGCGCACCGGATCATCGGGATCCGGCGATGCCAGCACTCAGCGCTTGGGGAGCGATTTGCTCCATTCCAAGAATTTCTGGAACAGCCTCTCCTGCTCCGCCGGATCGTTCGGCGCGGCGCGCGCCGCCTGTTGGCGGGCCATGTTCGTATCGATGCCGCGCGAGATCGCGGCGGTCGCGGTCTCGTTGGCGCGGTCGAGCCACTCCTGCGATGCCGGGAACCGTTTCCACCCCTTGAGGTTGGCGAGCAGATTGACCTCTTTCCACTTGGGATGGCGCGGTGCCTTCTGGAATTCGTCGAACTTCGTGAACAGCGAGTCGATGAACTTCGATACCCGGCGATAGCGGTCGGTTTCGCGCGGCCAGTTGTAGACGGCGAGAACGGCGCCAACGGCAATCGTCTCGACCTTGGCGCCTTCGGGCAGGAGGCCCGGATAGTCCTGGCTGGTCAGCGCGGCAGGAAAATAGCTGTTCTCCTCGAGCGCCTGCGTATAGGGCACGGCCAGCAGCTTGAGATCGGGGTCTTTCGGAAGCTTGGCGAGGACGGAGGCCGGACGCCCGGCGATGAACACGCCGCCGGCGATCTCGCCCGACTTGATCTTCACCAGCGCGTCCGCCTGGCCCATGTTGACCTCCTCGACCTGAATGCCGAGAAGCCCGAAAATGATGCGCGAGGAGAACTGCGTGCCGGAGCCCTGCTCGGCGAAATTGATCTTCTTGCCGGCCAGGTCCTTGATGTCCTTGATCTGCGAGTTGACGACGAGGTGCATCTCCTCGTTGTACAGCTTGGTGATGTAGACGAGCCGCTGATCGATGTTCGGCCCCAGCTCGCCCTGCTGCTTGAAATGGGTCATCACATCGGACTGCACGATGCCCATGTCGACGCCGCGCAGATGCAGGATGTCGCGCACGTTCTGCACGCTGCCCTTGCCGGCGATCGCCAGGATGCGCAGGTCATCGCCGCTGTCGAGCACGGCCGACATGTCGTAGGCAACCGCGAGATAGGTGCCGGCCGGCGTGCCGGAAATGATGGTGACCGTGTTCATGTTGAGCCGCTCGGTCAGAGCGGCGTGCGAGGCGGGCCGCTGCGGCACCGCGCGCTTGGGGTCCACCTTCGGCTGCTGGGCCAACACCGGACCGGCGGCGACGGCAAATAATGCGGCGCAAGCCGCGATCATCCCGAAATGAGCACGCACTCGACTGAACTCCGCTACAAGCGAGACGACGGATCCGCCCGAGATCCCGCACCAACGGCACGGTCCGCTCCCCGCGCCCGTGCTGTCCTCTCCGCCACAGTCAAGCTAGCACCGCACGCTTTCCCCGCAACAAAAAAAGAGTTAACGCCATCGCCCGGCCCGGCGGCGCGATCAAGGCGCCCGGGTCATCGCGCGCCTTGAAATGCACGCCGCACATCCCTAAAAGCCGTCCGACGATCTTACCTGCGTGGTTGGCAGCGAGTGAGCGGAGCGACGTAGCATGTCTGAAATCACCGTGACTTTTCCCGACGGCAACGCGCGGGGCTTCCCCAAGGGCATCACCGGAACGGCGCTTGCCGAGCGGATTTCCAAATCGCTCGCCAAGAAGGCGGTCGCCATGGTCGTCGACGGCAAGCTCGCCGACCTCGCCGACCCGCTCGACCGCGATGCCAGCGTCAAAATCGTCACCCGCACCGACCCGGAAGCGCTCGAGCTCATCCGTCACGACGCCGCTCACGTGCTCGCGGAAGCGGTGCAGGAGCTGTGGCCCGGCACCCAGGTGACCATCGGCCCGGTGATCGAGAATGGCTTCTACTACGACTTCGCCAAGCAGGACCCGTTCCATCCGGACGACCTGCCGAAGATCGAAGCGAAGATGCACGAGATCATCAAGCGCAACGCACCCTTCGCCAAGGAAGTGTGGAGCCGCGACAAGGCCAAGGCGTTCTTCCGCGACAAGGGCGAGAGCTACAAGGTCGAGCTGGTCGAAGCGATCCCGGCGGGCGAGGATCTGCGCATGTACAGCCAGGGCACCTGGCTCGATCTGTGCCGCGGCCCGCACATGACCTCGACCGGCCAGATCGGCAAGGCGTTCAAGCTCCAGCGCATCTCAGGCAGTTACTGGCGCGGCGATGCCAAGAACGCGCAGCTCCAGCGCATCTACGGCACCGCCTTCGCGTCGGAGCCGGAGCTTGCCGCCTACCTGAAGCAACTCGAGGAGGCCGAGAAGCGCGATCATCGGCGCCTCGGCCGCGAGATGGACCTGTTCCACTTCCAGGAGGAGGGGCCGGGCGTGGTGTTCTGGCATCCCAAGGGCTGGGAGCTGTTCCAGAATCTCATCAGCTACATGCGCCGGCGCCAGAATGCGGCCGGCTTTCGCGAGGTGAACGCGCCGCAAATTCTCGACAAATCGCTGTGGGAGACCTCCGGCCACTGGGCGACGTTCCGCGAGAACATGTTCACCACGGTGACCGAGGACGACCGCGAGTTCGCGATCAAGCCGATGAATTGCCCGGGCCACGTGCAGATCTTCAAGCACGGCTTGAGGTCCTACCGCGAGCTGCCCTACCGGGTCGCCGAGTTCGGCTGCGTGCACCGCTACGAGCCGTCGGGCGCGCTGCACGGCCTGATGCGCGTGCGCGGCTTCACCCAGGACGATGCCCACGTCTTCTGCACCGAGGCGCAGCTCGCCGAGGAATGCATGAAGATGAACGACCTCATCCTGTCGATCTATCGCGACTTCGGCTTCGATGAGGTGGTGGTGAAGTTGTCGACCCGGCCCGAGAAGCGCGTCGGCAGCGACGAGGCCTGGGACCGCGCCGAAGCCACCATGACCGAGGTGCTGGGCGTGATCGCCGAGCAGTCGGGTGGCGCCGTCAAGACCGGCATCAATCCGGGCGAGGGCGCCTTCTATGGTCCGAAGTTCGAGTACGTGCTGCGCGATGCGATCGGCCGCGACTGGCAGTGCGGCACGCTGCAGGTCGATTTCAACATGCCGGAGCGCTTCGGCGCCTTCTACATCGACACCGACGGCAGCAAGAAGACGCCGGTGATGATCCATCGCGCCATCTTCGGCTCGATGGAGCGGTTCACCGGCATCCTGATCGAGAACACCAGCGGCCACCTGCCGCTGTGGCTGGCGCCGGTGCAGGCGGTGGTGTGCACCATCGTCTCGGATGCCGACGCGTACGCCGGGGAGGTGCTCGCGCAATTGCGGGCGGCTGGCCTGCGTGCCGAGATCGATTTGAGGAACGAGAAGATCAACTACAAGGTGCGGGAGCACTCGCTGACCAAGGTGCCGGTGCTGCTGGTCGCGGGCAAGCGCGAGGCGGAGGAGGGGACCATCTCGATGCGTCGCCTCGGCAGCCAGGAGCAGGCCGTCGTGCCGCTCGGCGAGGCGATCGCGGCGCTGGCCGCGGAAGCGGTGCCGCCGGACCTCAAAGCGGGACGTCGCGCGTCATGACCCAGCCTGTCCTCTTGCTGATCGATCTCCAGAAAGGCTTCGACGAGATCGCCGCGCGCACGCCGCGCAACAATCTCAACGCCGAAGCCCACGCGATGCGGCTCATCGAGTTCTGGCGGCAGCACAAATGGCCGGTGATCCACGTGCGCCATGACTCGACCGAGCCCGACAGCCCGTTCCGCCCCGAGCGCTTTGGCAACCGGGTGATGGATTTCGCGATCGAGCATGTCGGCGAGCCGGTGCTGCGCAAGACGGTCAACAGCGGCTTCATCGGCACCGATCTGGCGGCGCGGCTCGACGCGCTGGGCCGGCCGCCGGTGGTGGTCGCCGGCGCCACGACGGATCATTGCGTATCGACGACGGTGCGCATGGGCGCCAATCTCGGGTACCCGATGACGCTCGTCGCCGACGCGTGCTTCACGTTCGGGCGGACGGCGCCGGACGGCACGACGCTCTCGGCCGAGGAGATGCATCGCGCCCACCTGGCCAGCCTCGAGGGCGAGTTCGCGCGCGTGGTTACGGCCGGCGCGCTGCTCGCAGAGCTTGCGGCGTCGCCCGGCTGAGCCCGCCTGTCATCGTGCGTTCGCAAATCGCGGAGAGGCTCGGCGCTCTCCGGAAAACATATTGAAGGAGACGCGGCATGGCCCGGTTGATGGCGATCTACAAGGCACCCAAGGACCCCGCGGCCTTCGACGCCTACTATTTCTCGACCCATGTGCCGCTAGCCAAGAAGATTCCCGGCCTCGGCAAATACGAGGTGAGCAAGGGGCCGGTGCAGACACCGCGCGGGCCCGCGCCCATCCATCTCGTCGCCAACCTCCACTTCGCGTCGATGGCGGCGCTGCAAGCCGGCCTCGCCTCGGCGGAGGGCAAGGCGACGGCATCCGACTTGAAGAACTTCGCGGACGGCGGCGTCGATCTCTACTTCTTCGACGACGCGGTGGTGTAGGCGACGCCCCACGGCCATGGCGACGAAGTTTCCCGAGCTGACCTATGCGGCGGCGGCCGATCCCTGGCTCAAGCGCTGGGTGATCCGCGCGGTCGAGCGGGCCTCGGGGCGCAACTATTTCGTGCCGCTCTATGAGCGGTGGCGCACCGAGATCGTGCCGATGGGCCATCGCGTCATCAGCCCGATGCTCGATCTCATCGAGGTCAGGCGGGAGATCGCCTCCGGCGCCTGGCCGCCCAAGCTGATGCCCGACAGGCCCCTGGTCATCGTCGCCAACCACCCTTACGGGATCGTCGACGGCATCGCGGCGCTCTCGTTGGCCGAGGAGATCGGGCGTCCGTTCAAGGTCCTGATCAACAAGGACCTCGTGAAGGTGCCCGAGATCCGTCCCTACGCGCTCGCCGTCGATTTCACCGAGACGCGCGAGGCGCAGGTCGCCAACATAAAAATGCGCAACGAGGCGCTGCGGCTGCTCAAGGCCGGCACCACCATCGTGGTCTTTCCTGCCGGCGGCGTCGCCACCGCTCCCGACATGTTCGGCCGCGCCGTCGATCTGCCGTGGAAGCCGTTCACCGCGCGCATGATCCTGGCGGCGCGGGCGCAGGTGTTGCCGATCTACTTCGAGGGCCAGTGCCGGCCGCTGTTCCACCTGGTGAGCCGGTACAGCTTGACGCTGCGGCTGTCGCTCATCATCGCGGAGTTCCGCCGTATCGTGGGTACGACGCTGCGCGTGCGCATCGGCAATGTGGTGGCGTTCGAGGACTTGAAATCGGGCGCCGACCGCAACGCGCTGATGGCCGAGCTCTACGAGCGCGTGCATGCGCTGTCGGGACGGCCGGTCGAGGAGATCCGCGCGCTCGAGGCCCACCTGCCGCGCTGGCTCAGGGGCGGCAAGGACTGACGCCACTGTCAGTGCGGGATGGAGCGCGAGAAAAGATTGAGCACCGCGACGCCGGCGATGATCAGCGCGAGGCCGACGATTGCCGCCAAGTCCAGCGGCTGGCGGAACACCAGCACGCCGATCGCGGAAATCAGCACGATGCCGAGCCCGCTCCACACCGCGTAAGCGATGCCGACCGGGATGACCTTCAGCGTCAGCGACAGGAAATAGAACGCGATGGCGTAACCCGCGACCGTGACCATCGCTGGCCCGACCCGCGTGAATTCGTCCGATGCTTTGAGTGCCGACGTGGCGATGACCTCGGCGACGATGGCGAGGCCCAGATAGAGGTAGCTCACGGTTGGCCCTTTCGTCTCGTTCAGCCGCGGCCGCGATACGGCGCGACGCCCTGGTCGGGCAACCATACGCCGTCGGGGAGCGTGCCGGTCTGCCAGAACACGTCGATGGGCATGCCGCCGCGCGGATACCAATAGCCGCCGATGCGCAGGTAGGTGGGCGCGAGCAGAGCGGCGATGCGCTTGCCGATCGCCACCGTGCAATCCTCGTGGAACGCGCCGTGATTGCGGAACGAAGCCAGATAGAGCTTGAGCGACTTCGATTCCACCAACCATTGCGCGGGCACGTAGTCGATCACGAGGTGGGCAAAGTCGGGCTGCCCCGTCACCGGGCACAGCGAAGTGAACTCGGGCGCCGTGAAGCGCGCGACGTAGTACGTGTCGGGGTGCGGATTGGCGACGCGTTCGAGGATCGCTGCGTCGGGGCTGGCGGGAAGGAGGGCGGGTGCTCCGAGCACCGAAAGCCCCTGCGGGATCTTGGTCACATCTGATCTCCGATTTGTCGAGCGCAACGAGATGGCGCGCTGGGCCGGGGTCTCATTTTGTCGTGCTTCGTATCGGAAAACCGGTCCCACGTTTCCGGAAGCACTTCTAGGCGCCCGGCCCCGTGCATAGGCCAATCGGTGGGGTCTCGCCAGTCGCCCGGCCGCCGCTCCGACCCGGAATGCTTAATTTTCGCGCTTTCGGCCGGGGCGGTCGCGCATTAGGGTCTGCCGCCGCTCGCAGCGAGCCCGGCGGATTCAAAGGGAATGACGATGCCGCAACCGACGCGCCAATACCGCTACTACGAGTTCGTGATGGTCGCGTTCGTCGTGGTGCTCGTGTGCTCGAACCTGATCGGGCCCGCCAAGGCCGCGCAAATCGACCTGCCGCTCGTCGGCGCGGTGACGTTCGGGGCTGGCGTGCTGTTTTTCCCGATCTCCTACGTGTTCGGCGACATCCTCACCGAGGTCTACGGCTACTCCCGCGCCCGCCGCGTGATCTGGTCGGGTTTCGCGGCCCTGCTGTTTGCGGCGGTCATGGCGGCGATCGTGGTGGCGCTGCCGCCGGCGCCGAGCTGGCCCAACCAGAAGGTCTACGAGATCGCCTTCGGCAACACCTGGCGCATCGCGCTGGCCTCGATGTTCGCCTACTTCTGCGGCGAGTTCGTCAACTCGTTCGTGCTCGCCAAGATGAAAGTCGCGACCGAGGGCAAGTACATGGGCGGCCGCTTCGTCGGCTCGACGGTGGCGGGCGAGGCGGTGGACTCGGTGCTGTTCTATCCGCTCGCCTTCTACAACTCGGGCATCATGCCGAACGAGCTGGTGTTCACCCTCGTCGTCAGCCAGTTCGTGACCAAGACGCTGGTCGAGATCGCGTTCCTGCCGGTCACCTTCCGTATCGTGGCGTTCTTGAAGCGCGCGGAGAACGAGGACTATTACGACCGTACCACCGACTTCAATCCGTTCAAGATCGGGGCCTAGGGGTCTCTTATCGTGCGTCCCATCGGAAAACCGCTGCACACTTTTCCGGACGCACTCTAGGCCGGCCGAGGCTGGATCGGCGGCGAAACCTCGGCCGGGATCGGGCAGGCGTAGCCGGCCGCGCGCTTGGCGTGGTCGGCCTTGGCACGGGTGATGAGGGCCGGATCGCGCAGGCAATCGACGGCGGTGGCGGCCATGATCTTGGCGGCGTGCGCCATGCCCTTATGAGCCGCCGGCAGCTTGCCCTGCGCGGTGAACTGCCAGGTGTGGAAGGTGGTGCCCACCGCGTGGGTCGCGACCAGCGCCTGTACCGTCGGCACCGCCCAGGAGACGTCGCCCAAATCGGTCGAGCCGATCAGCGCCTCGCGCTTGGCATCGAGCGGCACGACGAAATCGCACAGCGCGAGCGCGCCGTTCTCGACGACACCCGAGCGGCGGTAGTCGCTATCGATGTCCTCGGTCGTGAACGTGCCCTGGATCTTGGAGGCAAACCCGCGGTCGGTTGCGTCGAAGGCCGGCGGGCCGAGCCGCATCATGTTGGCATGCATCGCGGTTTCGAGCGGCGTGTTGCCGACGAGGTTGGACACGGCGCTCAGCACGCGGGTCGCGACCGAGGTCTCGGTCATCATCGCGGCGCCGTCGGCGATCTTGCCCACGCGGGTGACGAGGGCCTGCATACCCGCCACGTCGCGGGCGCGCACCGCGTAGCGCACCATGGCGGTGCCCTGCACGACGTTGGGCGCCACGCCGCCGCCGTCGATCATCGCGTAGTGGATGCGCGCGTCGCTCGGCATGTGCTCGCGCATGTAGTTGACGCCGACGTTCATCAGCTCGACGGCATCGAGCGCGCTGCGTCCCAGATGCGGCGTGGCGGCGGCGTGCGACGACTTGCCGGTGAAGCGGAAGTCGATGCGCATGTTGGCGAGCGACTGGGCGTCGTCGACCCGGGTGAAGGTGTCGGGATGCCAGGAGATCGCGATGTCGACGTCGGAGAAGGCGCCGGCGCGCACCATGAACGTCTTGGCGGCGCCACCCTCCTCGGCCGGGCAGCCGTAATAGCGCACGCGGCCCTTGATGCCGGCTTCCGCTAGCAGGTCCTTCACGGCGGTGGCGGCCATGAGCGCGGCCGAGCCCAGCAGGTTGTGGCCGCAGCCGTGGCCATGGCCGCCGACCTCGACGGGGCGCGGCTCGGCGACGCCCGATTGCTGGCTCAGGCCCGGCAGCGCGTCGTACTCGCCGAGAATGGCGATGACCGGTCCGCCGTCACCGGCCTCGCCGATCACCGCGGTCGGAATGCCGGCCGGCGCGTCGGTGATGCGAAAGCCCTGACGCTCCAGCATCGCCCGGTGCTCGGCGACCGAGCGATACTCGGTGTAGGCGATCTCCGGCATGCCCCAGATGCGCTCGCTCAGGCCCTCGAAGTCCTCGCGCTTGGCGTCGACGAGTTGCCAGACCCGATCCGTATTCTGCATGTGATGCGCTCCGCTCGGCGTTTTGGGTCGTTCCGCTCTTCGTTGAATCGCGGAACGACCCTAAGTCTCTGCTTTGTCGTGCTTCTGATCGGAAAACCGGTTCCCACTTTTCCGGAAGCACTCTAGTCCCAGGCGCCGCTGCCCAGCGCGTCGATGGGGATCTTCAGGTAGCGGCGCCCGTTCGACTCGGGCTCGGGCAGTCGCCCGCCGCGAATGTTGACCTGCAGAGCATGGAGGATCAGCCGCGGCATCGGAAGCGTTTTGTCGCGCGCCTCGCGCAGCGCCACGAAAGCCTCTTCTGTCGGCGCCTTCACCAGATGAATGTTGGTGGCGCGCTGCTGGGCCACCGAGGCCTCCCACACGGCTGGCCGGCCGCCTGGCATGTAGTCGTGGCCGGTGAACAGCCGCGTGTCGTCGGGCAGGGCCAGGATGCGCTGGATGCTCCGCCACAGCGTGCGCGCGCTGCCGCCGGGAAAGTCGGCACGCGCGGTGCCGCTGTCCGGCATGAACATCGTATCGTGGATGAAGGCGGCGTTGCCGGCCACGTAGGTGATGGAGCACAGCGTGTGCCCGGGCGTCAGCAGCACCTGGACGGGGAGAGCGCCGATGTGGAAGGTCTCGTTATCGGCGAACAGGCGGTCCCACTGGGAGCCGTCGGTCGGGAAGCCGTCGCCGAAATGGTAGATGCCCTGCCACAGCTTCTGCACCTCGACGATCCTGGCGCCGATCGCGGTCGGGGCGCCGGTCTTGGCCTTGAGATAGCTCGCGGCGGAGAAGTGGTCGGCATGGGGGTGGGTGTCGAGGATCCAGGTGAGCTTGTAGCCCTGCTCGGCGACATGCTTCAGGATCGCGTCGGCCGAGTGCGTGGCGACCGCTCCTGACTTCTCGTCGTAGTCGAGCACCGGATCGATGATGGCGCACTGACGCGTCTCGGGGTCCGCGACCACATACTGGATGCTGGAGGTCCGCTTTTCGTAAAACCCGACGACTGTCGGAACGGGTTTACCCGATGCGCCCTGAGTCACGATCGATTTCTCCCTCTGCCACCGTACTTTCAGGGCATACTTTTGCGCGCCGTGCGGATGGGAGCAAGCGGCGCGATTGGATCAGTACGTCAGCGCGGCCTTGATCGCGCGCAGCTCGGCGGCGGGATCGGGATAGGCTTCGAAGGCATGGCCGCCGGAGCGGCGATACCAGTAGCGGCTGTTGGCTTCGTCGCCCTCGATTTTGTGCAATGCGGCGTGGATCCAGTTGGCGGTGGCGTCGTCCTCGTGGACCTGGACGATGCCGTGCGCGGCCGCCCAGTCCCCGGCGATGGCTAGGTCGACGGCGCGCACGAGGTCCTGCCGGATGTCCATGGCGTCTCCTTGCCGTGCGGCCTCTACGAGGCCATGTGTGGTGGCGGAAGGTGAACCCAATCCCGCGCTCGTCCGTATATCATAGCGCCACAACAGGAATGGAGCCCGTGCCGGTGCCGCTCATGCTTGTGACTGCCGTGATCGCCGTGGCGATGCTCGTCGCTGCTTCCCCCGCCGCGCAAGCCGGCCCGGGGCAGGGCCGCGAACGCGGGGTGCCGACCGCGTCCTACGCGAACCAGGGCATGCCCGGGTTCGTCCAGCCGCGGCCGAGCTGGGAGTACGTGCCGCGCTGGGGCGGGTCCAAGTGGAGCACGGGGACATCGACGCCGCGCTGGGTGACCCCCTATGGCTCGGTGGAGCCGCCGCGACGGCGGGTCTACACCAGCGGGCCGCGCCGCCCGGGAACGGGCAACTGGCAATACAACCCCTAGCGACTAGCACGACGGTGCGGCCCTAAGCACTGGCGGCGGGAGACGCGCGCCATTGCGCCCAGCCCTTGGCGCGCAGCTCGCAGGCCGGACAGCGGCCGCAGCCGTATCCCCAGTCGTGCCGCTGATCGCGCGCGCCGAGATAGCAGGTGTGAGTGGCCTCGATGATCAACTCGACGAGCGCCTGGCCGCCGAGCCGGTCGGCCAGCACCCAGGTCGCCGCCTTGTCGATCCACATCAGCGGCGTCTCGATGACGAACTCGGTCGCCATGCCGAGCGAGATCGCCTTGGCCAGCGCCTGCAGCGTGTCATTGCGGCAATCGGGATAGCCCGAGAAGTCGGTCTCGCACATGCCACCGACGAGGATGCGGATGCCTCGCCGATAGGCCAGCGCCGCGGCGAACGTGAAGAACAGCAGATTGCGCCCTGGCACGAACGTGTTGGGGAGGCCGGCCGCGGTCATCTCGATCGCGACATCGCGGGTGAGCCCGGTGTCGCTGACCTGGCCGAGGGTGCCGAGCTCGAGCAGGTGATCGTCGCCGAGGCGCGGACGCCAAGCGGGAAACTCCCGCACGATCGCCTCGCGGACGCGCCGGCGGGCCACCAGCTCGATCTCGTGGCGCTGGCCGTAGGCGAACCCCACCGTCTCGACCCGGGAATAGCGATCGAGCGCCCAGGCCAGGCACACGGTGGAATCCTGGCCGCCGGAGAACAGGACAATCGCAGCGTCGCCGGTCACTCCCTTAGAAGCTCCGTCCATTGACCTCCTTGGGCGTCAATGCACTGAGATCGACATCGTCGAGGCAGCGGACGTTGACGGCGATCATCTTCCTCCCATCCGGCATGGAGCCGCGGGCAAACGACTCGATCCCGCACGTCTTGCAGAACAGATGATGGATCTTCCGTTTGTAGAACTGATAGTCGGTGAGGTCGTCCTCGCCCGACAGCAGCTCGAACTGATCCTCGGGGACGAAGGTCAGCCAATGCCCGCGCTTCTGGCAGATCGAGCAGTTGCACGACATCACCTGAGCCATGTCCGTGGTCACCGTGTAACGCACTTTGCCGCAGTGGCAGCCGCCGGAGTGTTCTTTCGCGTTTGCCATGGTGCATGTTCCTTTCCGTCTCGCGCCGATGCGCTTCACGTGGCTGGGCAGACCGGATACAACGCGGCCCACGGGGCGCCGGATCCGCGCACGGCGCGGTCCGCGCCGCCAACATGTAGCACAGGGACCCTCCATGACCGCCATCGCCACCATCGTCGGACGTGAGATCCTCGACAGCCGCGGCAACCCGACCGTCGAGGTGGACGTGGTGCTGGAGGACGGCTCGGTCGGACGTGCGGCGGTCCCTTCCGGCGCATCGACCGGCGCGCACGAGGCGGTCGAGCTGCGCGACGGCGACAAGGCTCGCTACCTCGGCAAGGGCGTGATGAAGGCGGTCGATGCCGTCAACGGCGAGATCAACGACGCGCTTTTGGATTTCGAGGCCGAGGACCAGCGCCTGATCGACGCGACCCTGATCAAGCTCGACGGCACGAAGAACAAGTCGCGGCTCGGCGCCAACGCCATTCTCGGGGTGTCGCTTGCGGTGGCCAAGGCGGCGGCCGACGCATCGGGCCTGCCGATCTACCGCTATGTCGGCGGTACGTCGGCGCATATTCTGCCGGTGCCGATGATGAATATCGTCAACGGCGGCGCCCATGCCGACAATCCGATCGACATCCAGGAATTCATGATCATGCCGGTGGCGGCGCCGACTTGCACGGACGCCATTCGCATCGGCTCGGAGGTCTTCCACACCCTGCGCGAGGGTCTCAAGGATGCCGGCCACAACACCAACGTCGGCGACGAGGGCGGGTTCGCGCCGAATCTGAAGAGCGCCGACGAGGCGCTTGGCTTCATCATGACCTCAATCGAGAAGGCCGGCTACCGGCCCGGCGAGGATGTCGTGCTGGCGCTCGACTGCGCGGCGACCGAGTTCTTCAAGGGCGGCAAGTACAAGCTCGAGGGCGAGGGCAAGACGCTCGACTCCGGGCAGATGGCGAAATATCTCGCCGATCTCGTCAGCCGCTATCCGATCGTGTCGATCGAGGACGGCATGTCGGAGGACGACTGGCAGGGCTGGAAGGCGCTCACCGATCTCGTCGGCAAGCGCTGCCAACTGGTCGGCGACGATCTGTTTGTCACCAACACGGAGCGGCTGAGCCAAGGCATCGCCAAGGGCATCGCCAATTCGATCCTGGTCAAGGTCAACCAGATCGGCTCGCTCTCGGAGACGCTCGATGCGGTGAACATGGCCCAGCGCGCGAGCTACACCGCGGTGATGTCGCATCGCTCGGGGGAAACCGAGGATTCCACCATCGCCGATCTCGCGGTCGCGACCAACTGCGGACAGATCAAGACGGGCTCGCTGTCGCGCTCGGACCGGCTCGCCAAATACAACCAGCTCATCCGCATCGAGGAGGAGTTGGGCGACATGGCGCGCTATGCCGGGCGGAGCGTGCTGCGCGCCGGATAGCAGGGCTGGCGGAGGGGGCATGGCCTACGCTCTCACCATCGTTGCCGACAACGAAACTGCGAACCCCCTTCGCGATCTTTGGGCCGAAGCGGCGAGCCTGGAAGATGCGCCGTCAATGGCGGCGCTCGGCTATCCGCCGCATATCACTCTTGCAGCGTACGACGAGCGGCCGGTTGCAGACTGGGGCGTGACGTTGCGCCGAGTGGCCGGCCACACTCCGGCGCTGTCATTGACCTTCACGAGCTTGCAAATATTCGAAGGCGCGCCATTGGTTTTGTGGGCCGCGCCGGAGCCGTGCAGCGCGCTGGCGCGTCTGCATCAGGCCGTCCATGCGCTCATCGGTCCCGCACTCTGCCGCGAGCACTATCGGCCCGATCGTTGGGCGGTGCACTGCTCGATCGCAACTGCCGTTCCTGCGCTCAATCGCAGCGCCGCTTTGGCGTTCGCGGCCCGGCCGTTCCAACCATTTATCGTCCGCTTCGATAGGGCCGACTGGGTGCGTTTTCCTCCGCCCGTCATCCTGCAATCTCATGGCTTGCAGATGCCAAAAAAATAAGACGCCGCTTTACCTTACTTTAAGAGCGCCCGGCTAAAACTTCGGCGGTACCCACACGGAAGCGTCCAGTGTTGCGTAGAGCTCCTTACGATCGAAGGACGAGGAGGCCGCGGCAGTCACTCGTGGTTTTGCTTGGCTGCCTCGCGCTCACGGCTTACTTCATCCACCATGCGGTCGCGGGCAAGCACGGTCTCGAGGCACGAACAGCGCTGATCGAACGATCCAAGCAAGTGGATCGGGAGATGGCGAGCCTCGAGGCCGTGCGGAACCGCCTTCGCCGCGACGTCGATCTGCTGTCGCCGGCCGAGCCTCACCGAGATCTGGTGGAGGAGATTGCAGCCAGCACGCTGGCGATGGCCTATCCCGGCGAGAGCGTCCTGCTGGACCGCACCCCGACGCTTCCATCGCTTCGCTAGGCCCTTCTCGGATTGCGCACCCGCGAGATGGATTTGGGCGGCCTGCTGGCCACGCCCGGAGGGCTG
>JAESFN010000276.1_pt1 | contig 63078 bp, 60 predicted proteins | sample 9269411 | NCBI WGS metagenome assembly JAESFN01 (sample SAMN14505399, study PRJNA617100) | algae metagenome | isolation source: Iphinoe sp. HA4291-MV1 and co-occurring heterotrophs from trail next to... | place: USA: Maunawili Falls, Hawaii | collected 2009-07-25
ATTTGGGGCCGCCCCCACCACCAGCTTCGCTGGTCCCCCTCCCCCGCTGCGCGGTGGAGGACCACGGAGAGCCCGGTGGCCGTTCATATGCGATAGCCCTCCCCCGCAAGCGGGAGAGGGCGCCTGACTGCACGCCCCGGGGGATCCCGGTTCAGCGGTAATACTGCCAGCCCGCCAGGTAATCGTCGAGGATGGTGGGCCGGTCGAGCGTGCTGACCGCGGCATCGGTGACCAGCATGTCCTTGTCGAACTGGAAATGCATGGGAATGGTGTCGGCGGTGAGATAGCGCGTCGCCACCGCGAGCCGTGGCGTGCCGGTCTCGATCACGCTGTCGCTCGCCAGGACGAACCCCCACTCGCCGAACGAGGGCACGTTCAGGTGGTAGGGGTAGGTGTGGGCAAAGCCGCCGGCGCGCACCGTGGCGTCGATGCTCCAGAAGGCCCGCGATGAGAAATAGGGGCTCGTCGCCTGGGTCACGAACAGCCCGCCCGGCACGAGGTTCTGGCGCACCAGGCGGTAGAACTGCTTGGCGTAGAGCCGCGCCAGCCCGCTATTGTTGGGGTCGGGCAGGTCGGCGATCACCAGTTCGAACGGCGCGCTGTTGTTCTTGAGGTATTCGAAGGCATCGCCGATCACCACCTTTACCCGTGGCGCATCGAGGCTGCCGCCGTTGAGCGCGCGGATGCCGGCATTCTTGCGGGCCAGCGCGATGACCGCGGGGTCAAGGTCGACCAGCACGATCTCGGCGATATCGGGGTATTTCAGCAACTCGCGGGCCGCCAGCCCGTCGCCGGCGCCCAGCAGCAGCACCCGTCGCGGCGTGCGTGGGCCCAGGGCCAGCGGGCCCACAGCCAGCGGGCTCAGAGCCAGCGGGCTCAGAGCCGGCGGGCTCAAGGCCAGCGGGATATGCACCAGGGCCTCGTGGTAGCGATACTCGTCGATCGAGGAGAACTGCAGGTTGCCGTCGAGATAGAGCCTGAGGTCGTCGCGGTCGCGCGTCAGCACGATGCGCTGGTACTTCGTCTGCTCGGCATGGACGATCCGATCCTCGTAGAGGCTCTGATCCCACTTCTCGAGAAACACGTGCGACAGCGCGATCATCGCGCCGAGCACCGCGGTGATCGCCACCGTCAGCCCCAGCATCTGCCGGGCCGGCTCGCCGATCTCGTCGCGGAACACGCGCAGCATGACAAAGCCGATCGAGACGTTGGCGAAGCCGAACAGCAGCGACGACTGGTAGATGCCGAACACCGGCAACAGCAGGAACGGGAAGGCGAGCGTGGCGATCAGCGCGCCGAGATAATCGAACGAGAGGATCGAGGCGATGTTGATCCGCAGCGGATTGTAGCGGTCCATCAACCGGGTGAGGAACGGGATCTCGAGCCCGATCAGCACCCCGATCGCCACCGTGAGCACCAGGTAGGCCGGGGCGAACAGCTCGGTCCAGGCATAGGCGAAATAGAGGATCGGGATGCTGAGCCCGCCCAGTGCCGCCAGTGCCAGCTCGATGATGACGAAGCGGCCCAGCATGTGCTGTTCGATATAGCGCGACAGGAACGTGCCCAGCCCCATCGCCGCCATGTAGATGCCGATGGTGAGCGAGAAGAACTTGATGCTGTCGCCAAGGAAATACGAGGCGGTGGTGGCGATCAGCAGCTCGTAGATGATCGAGCAGAGGCCCGAGACGAACGCCGAAAAGATCAGCGCGGCAACCTGGCGTCGGTTGCCCCCCGCATCGGCGGCTGCGGCCTCGGTTTGCTCGGCCGTCATTTGCCGCCTTCCGGTCCGCCGCCGACGACGCCGAGGCCCCCGGCGCTGCCGGTGCGGGCGCTGCGATCGTGATAGGTCTCGACGCCGCCGCGGAACCAGGGCCTGGAGCTGTAGCCGTGATAGCCGGCATGGCCGAACCCGTCGCCGGCCAGGGAGAACAGCGCCAGGTAGATGACGCCGAGGCAGATGAGGGCGGTTACTACGGCAGTCACGGTCGGCGTGTTCATTTGAACCCTCCGGCCAGCCTGGTGATGGTGCGGTTGGCGATCTCGTTCATCACCAGCCCGGCCAGCAGCGTCACGACGCCGAAGATCAGGTGCGGAATGGCGCTGCCCCTGGTGCGGCGGATGTTCACCTCGATCCGTTCCGGCCGCGGCTCGCCCTGCGTCTTGAAGTTGAGGTAGAACTCGCCGGCTTCGGGGATGGTCAGGTTGAGATTGTAGTTGTTGTCCGTCTCGTCCCACGGGCCATCGTCATAGCCGGTTTCGTGCCAGAGTTCGCTGCCGAAGCCCATCAGGTAGTTCTGTTGCGCGTCGAGCAGTTCGCCCTCGATGAACACCCAGGAATTGACCGTGACGTTGGCCTTGACCGACACCCAGATGCTCTGGCCGGGACGGGTGATGGTGAAGGGACCGACCATGGCGTAGTCGAGCGCGGCGAGCTGTTCTCCCGCCTCGATCGGCTCGGCGACCTCGGTCGGCGACGGGGCGTATTTCAGGCTGCCGCTGAAGATCTTCTCCAGCGGCACGCCGAGGATGAGCGAGGTGATGAGGCCGAGCAGCCCGAAGCCGATGAACACCGCCCCCAGATAGCCCAGGTGCACCCCAGGCCTGGCCGGAGCGGCGGGCGCTTGCCGCGACGAGGCTGAAACCCGCATCGGCCGCCCCTAGATCAGGATCGCCGTCACGCCCGCAAAGCAGATGGCGGTCGTGGCTTCGAGCAGGGCGGCGGCAAGGTTGCCATTGTCGCGGATTTCGCGCCCCAGCGAGCGGCCGGGGATCACCATGCGATCCATGATCAGCCGCAGGATAGGCAGGAAGACGAAGGCAATGAGGTCGGCGGCGAGGAAGGTCGTCAGGTCGGCGGGCCAGTTGACGAAATCGCCGGCCGAGGCGTTCATGATGATGATGGCGAGGGCGATCAGGTGACCGGCAAAGGCGACGCCGCTGGCGACGTTCCTGTCGATCAGCGTCGCGTGGATGTTGTAGGGCGAAAGCCGCTCGTAGATCAGGCTGAAGATGAACAGCGACAGCTGGCCCAGAACGAAGAACACCAGCATCGAGACGAGCCCGCCGCCTTCGCCCGACACCGAGCCGGCGATCACCAGCCCGGTCGCCACATAGGCGCCGAAATGCACAGCGCCGACGCCGGCGTTCTTCTGGGCGACCAGCTGGTGCGTATCGTCGAACCGGCGCAGGATCGCCCAGTCGTTGAACCAGCGCGACAGGTTGAGCAGCACGATGCCGGCCAGCGAGTAACCGCCGACGGCCAGGAGATCCTGCAGCAGGCCATGCGAGGGGCCATAGAGCGCCCCCACATAGATCGCCGCGGTGGCGAGGTAATAGCCCGACATGGCGAGCCCGATGGCAAAATTGCCGTCCTCGCTCAGCTGCTGGTTGATCTTGTAGGCAATCTGCAGGCCCTTGAACCATTTGGCGACAAGCAGCAGCGCCAGGTAAAGCGCCAGGAAGATCGGCGCACGCATCAGATCTTCGATCGGCAGCCCTGCAAAATTCATCGCACCACCCCCCGATGGTCGCCCGCGTCCCGGCGGCTAAGCTGAAAGGTCCGCCGGCAGCGTGCCGCGGCCAACGGTGGTGATCTTCAGACGGCTCGGCTGGAACGCCGCCTGCAACGGCGCAATGGCATCTTCGGCCCGGCAATCGCCGCACATGAACACGTCCAGTGCGACATACCCGGTCTCGGGCCAGGTGTGGATGCTGATATGTGACTCGGCAAGCAAAGCCACGCCGGTAACGCCGCTGTTGATGCCGAAATGGTGGAAGCGGGTTTCGAGCACTGTCGCATTGCAGGCCGCGGCGGCGCGGCGCATCGCCTGTTCAATGAAGGATTGATCATCGAGGCCGCTGGCGCCCCAGAAATCGAGCAGGATATGCGTGCCGGGCCGGTATTGCGGCACGGTTGCTTCACGAGATGCCGCTTCAGTCACTATTGCCCCCGCGACATCGCAGCCGATGCCTTGTGGGGCCATGGTTAGCGCAGCCGGCGCGCCGCCACAATCGCCGTTGCATTGGCGCAAACAGCAACTTTTATGCGCGGGCGCGAGCGCCGATCTGGCCCGCGCCCGGTCGCCGGCTTCAGGCCGCCAGCTCCTCCACCTGGCCTGGCTCCAGCTCCACCGGGGTCGGGCGGCCGAACAGGTCGAGCAGCACGCGCAGCCGGTTGAGCGACTCCACGGCTTCGACGGTACCGGCAAAGCTGGTGAACGGCCCCGCCGCGATGCGCACCGGCTTGCCGCCGAGGCGCTTGCGCAGCGCGGCGAGGGTGTTGCGCGTCGTCTCGCCGCGCAGCCGGCGGGCCGCGTCGGTGTCATCGAGCAGCTGGCGCGCCTCGGCCTGCCGCAGCGCCAGCACATCCTCCGCCGGGATCGGCTGCGGCAGGTGCGGCCGGCCCGGCAGCAGCTCCAGCACCGGGGCGCAGGCGAGCACCCTGGAGGTCTCCTCCAGCCGCTCCAACCTGACGAACAGGTAGCGCGGGAACAGGCAGAGCGCGGTGACCCGGCGCACCCGCTGCCGGCGGTTGTAGCGCTCGATGCGATATTGCGGCAGGTAGGCTTCGAAGCCCGCCCGTTCGAGCTGGCGCTGCGCCTCGCGCTCGCCCTTGGCCCGTGTCCTGACTGCGTACCACTCTGCCATCCGAGGTCTCCTTGAGCTGTCGGTCGAGGGCGCGCAACGCCGCCCGGATTTCTGCCATCGCCGCACTCGCCCCGAGGCCGCGATCCGAATATTCGGCCGCCACTTCGCGGATGCGCTCGATGAAACTCCTGCGGCCCGAGCCGCGCCCCTCGCCAGGTGGCTCGGCGCCGGTTTGCGACCAGGTCATGGCACCGCTCCACGCCGGGTGGCGCGGCAGCCATCGGGCCCGCACCAGCACTTCACCCGGCCGAACTCGCCGGTGCGGATCGCTTCGCGGAGGCTCCCCCTGCCGTAGGGCGCGTGCTTGGAGCCGCAGCCATCGCAGCGGCGGACGAACACCCGGAAGCCGGGCGCGGTTTCGAAAATCCCGAGCGCCATCAGCTTGTGCTCCCTGCGATCAGCCGGGTGCGGCTGGGGCCCCGCCAGTCGTCGGTGCGGCCACCCAGCGCCACGGTGCCGGCCGGCGGCGCCGCGCCGATCGGGTAGCGCACCAGCCGCGGGCCATGGGCCAGCGCCCGGGCGGCTTCACCCAGCGCATCGGCGAGGCTCGCGAGCCGTGGCGCGGTGGGCGGAAAATCCGGATTGTGGCCCCTGACCTGGCCGCGCAGGAACGCCGTACAGGCGGCCTCGATGGCCAGCACCGGGCAATGGTCGACGGCGCGGAGATAAGCCATCGCCGTCGCCTCGGTGATCGCCGAGTTGGAGCTGGGAAAGCCCGCGAGCATGGTGGCGATCGCTTCGAGCGCCTTGCCCTGGTCACGCATGTTCATCCTGGGGTCTCCATCTCCGTTTCCGTCTGCATCCTGCGGGCCTGCTCGAGCAGCGCCGACGCGCCGCCTCTGCTGCCGCGACGCGACGGCGTGGCCGTGGGCGGACGCGGCGTCGCCATGGACGGACGAGGTGTCGCCGTGGGGGTTTTTGGGGGGAATCTCGTGTCTTCATTCTCAGCACTGGGCTGCCCATTGGCCGACCCATTGGGTGCGCCGGATTGTGCTGTTCCATCAGCCACTTGCGCCCAGCGGCGGTTGGCCGATTTGCGCCCCAGATTGGCGCGCTCATGGTCTTTCACCATGCGCCGCGACAGGATCACCCCGGTGCTCGCCATGCTCAGGACGCCGGCTTGCCGAAGCTCCGCCAGGAGGGCGCGAACCTCGTCCACCGGCACCCCTGTCATGCGGGCCAGGGTCATCTCGTCGATCGGCTTGCCGTTGAGCACCAGGTGCCCATAGGGCTTGGCCTCGTGCATGATGCACAGGCACTCGATCCACAGCCCGCGTGCCGCGAGGCTGACGGCCCTCAGGGCCTGGTCGCCGCGCCATGCCGCGGGCTGGAACTTGAACCAGGGGAGGCTCATCGGCCGCCCCCCGGCATTTGGTCCGGGCGCGCTTTCGAGGCGGAAAAGTCTGCAACTTTTCCTGAAAGCGCTTTGGATGCCAGCTCCGCCTCGTAGCGGCGGATATTGTAGAGCACCGTGGTGTGGTCGCGGCCGCCCAGGTGCCGGGCGATCTCGGGCAGGCTGATCTGCCGGCCATTGACCAGCACTTCGTGCCGGATGCGCCAGCTCGCCTCGCGCCGCGCCGCGGTGACCGGCGCCCGCCGCGACGAGCCGGCAAGTTCGGCCCGATCGACCCCGTGCCTCGCCACCACCTCGTCGATGATTTCCCGCGCCGTCAGCGGGCGGGGCAGGGCGGGCATGGCGACGAGGTATCGCGCTGATAGCTCCAGCGTGTCCCAGGGCGCCGGCTCGCGATAAGGCGGCCACGGCTCGGGCGCCGGCGGTGCCGGGCGTGCGGCACGGTAGGGCCGCACGATCAGGTCCGAGGCGGGGAGGGGGTGCTGCGCGGCCCGCCGGATGCGCGCCTCGCGGGCCCGCCGCTCCTCGGCGAGCCGCTGCTGGCTGGGGCTGGCATCGGCCGCCCGCACCGGGGCGAGGCGCAACTGGCGATAGAGCATCATGGTGTGGGCTCCATTGGCGAAAGGGGGGCGTTCGCCGGCACGAGGGTGCGCCGGCGGCGGTGGTCGCGTTGCCCGCAGCGAGCCCGCGGGCAGGTTTTGAGATCAGGCCGGCGCGTCAGCGACGACGAAGGCCCCGCGCCGGGCGACGACGAAGGCCCCGCGCCGGGCGACGAGGAAGACCTCGCGCCGGGCGACGAGGAAGACCTCGCGCCGGGCGGGTGGGGCGGATTGCCGGGATCATGCCGGCGTTGCCGCCCGCCCGAGCTCCGGTTTGACGCCGTCGCGAGGTCTTGCTCGTTTCGACGCATCCGCCCCTGCGACTGCGCCCGCCCGCCGGCAGGCTCGGGAGGTGCCCGGGCGTGAACTGGTGAGGGGCAGTAAGCCGACTCGTTTCGAAACCGGCGATGTCCCTGCTGCTACTCATGGGGTGATACATTGAGCATTAATGCACAGTCTGTCAAGCGCGAATGCACGATGCATTTGTGCATTATGGTGCTAGGCTGTGCACATGGCCGAACCCAACCAGCTCGCTGTCGATTATGTGCGCCATGTGCTTGAGGTCACCGGCCTGTCGCCGACCGGCCTGGCGCTGAAGGCCGGCATTTCATCGACCACGCTGACCCGGCCGCTGAACTCGGCCGAGTACAAGTTCGCGCTCACCAACACCACGCTCAACAAGCTCGAGGCGGCGACCGGCATTGCCTACCTGAGCTTTGCCGCCGCCTATGCGGCCGGCCGCCCGCCCGATGCGCCGGCCCAGCCGCGCACCGAGGGGCAGCCGGTGCGCTACGTGCCGGGCGAGCAGGTGGTGCTATCCGGCCGGCGCAACCTGCTGCCGGTGTTTTCCGGCGCCATGGGCGGCGACGGCAAGCTGATCGTCAGTTCCGATTTCGTCGACCACATGGCGATGCCGGCTGCGCTCGAGGGGGTGCAGGGCGCCTATGGGCTGATCGTCGACGGCAGTTCGATGAACCCCGAATTCTGGGAAGGCGATGTGGTCTGGGTCAATCCCCACCTCAAGCCGGCGCGCGGCCGCAACCACGTGTTCTTCCACACCCCACCCGGCGGCGAGGATGCCGAAGCGATCATCAAGCGGCTCAACGGCTGGAACGATCGCGAGTGGCAGCTCGAGCAGTGGAACCCGGCCAAGCAGTTCACCGAATCCCGCCGCATCTGGCCGATCTGCCACCGCGTGGTCGGCAAATACGAGGCGCCGTAGGGCAGTGGTCCCGGCAGGTCATTCGAGCCGGATCGCGCCACAACCTCGATGCCCACCTCCCCCTTGACGGGGGAGGCAAGCGGAGCTTGAGAGCGCTAGCGAACTAGCGCAGCTCGGAGGGGGTGCGCAGCCGGCACGACGCCGCGGACAACCGCCGGCGGCGCAGTGATCCTCCCCCCGGCGTGGCGGGGGAGGGGGGGCAGCGAAGCTAGTGGAGGGGGCGCCAAGCGCGCCGCGCCCAGCCGCTCGTCGCCCCGCTCCAAGCGCGCTTCGCGTCGCCAGCCCCACCATCACCGAAAGGCGCAGTCGGGACTCTCCCCCTTGGCGGGGGAGAAAGCGAAAACCTGGGCGTAGCGCAGCCAAGTCCCTAGTTTTCGCCAGATAGGGGGCGCAGAGCCACGATCCCCCTTCAAGCCGCCGCCTCCGCCAGCAACTCCTCCGAAACCGCCCCCAGGCTGCAGATCACCACCGCATCCTGCCATTCCCCGGTCGCCGGGTCGCCGCTGCGCGAAAACGCCACCGCCGCCATGCGGTCGGCCATCAGCCGCTCGCACAGCGCCCGCGCATGGCGCGCGCTCGCCACCTCCTGGCTTTCCTCAGGGATCGGATAGCCATTCTTCCCGTACAAAAACCCCTGCACGACGTAATACGTCACCATCCCCCGCAATCCCTCAAAGTTCACCTTTTGTTCACATTCAAACACCAGCGCCGCGCCGGAGTCGAGTCGCTCTCGTGACTGCAGCGTGATGTGCATTCGTGCACGGCATCGCTTGACGATAATTGTGCATTTATGCATTGCTAGCTGCATCACCCCTGGAGCTGGCAATGACCTCCTACCTGATCGAGCGCGGCCCATACCCCATCGACGCCGCCACCATCCGCGCCGCCCTCGGCCTCAAAACCACCGCCCTGGACCTCCTCATCACCGCCGGCATCACCTCGATCTGCGCGATGAGCGTCCGCCCGGTGACCCGCGAAGTCTGGGACGTGACGGTGGACGACGACCCGGCGACGTTCGGCACACCGCTCTCGATCAGCGCCCCACGGGAGAGCGCCGCCGACCGCCGGTTGGTGCAGCGGGTGGAATATGCTGCCGATGATCTCGCTGTGGCGAAAGCGCGAGAACGGGTGGAGCGCTGGTGCCGCAACCAGCACGACATCGCGCTGGCGCTGCTGGCGGAGCGGGAAGGGCAGGGGGATGTGGTGGGGTTGGCGGAGGTGGCTTGAGCCGGTAACCCTCTGCCACAGTTGTGCTCCATAAACAGAGCATAAGGGCTGCTCGCGCTCGATTTATGGATCGCCATTTGACTGATCGCCCTGTTTTCTGCTAGCATGTTTCATAAACAGATCATATGATGCCTTCGTGCGTCGTTTATGGAACATGGAATGCCGAAGCCCGCCAATCGCCCAACCTCCCGCTATGCCCGTGACGCTGTCCAGCTGCTGGGGCTGCTGATCCGGCGCGCGCGGGTGGAACGGCAGATGACAGTGGAGGAACTGGCGGAGCGCGCCGGGCTGTCGCGCGGGCTTGTCTCCCGCATCGAGAGGGGTGATCTCGGTTGCTCGGTCGGTGCCGTGTTCGAGGCCGCCGCGGTAGCGGGGTTGCGCCTGTTCGATGAAGAGCAGCGCGGCATCACCGGCAAGCTTGTCGAGGCCATCTCCGCCAACACTCTGCTGCCGCAGGCAGTGCGCACGGCAACCGGCAAGGTCGAAGATGATTTCTAAGGCACCAGCCAGGGAGACTGGCGAAGGAGTGTCCGAGGCGGGGCCGAGCGAAGCGTTCGTCTGGGTCTGGCTGCCCGACGCCACTCAGCCCGTCGTCGCCGGGCGGCTGGCGCGCTCGGGCAGCCAACTGGTTTTCAACTATGGCCGCTCCTATCTCGAGCGGCCCAACGTCATTTCACTCTATGAGCCCGAGCTGCCGCTCAGGGCAGGGGTGCTGCCGGTGCCATCAGGCATGCTGATGCCGAGCGCCATTCGCGATGCGGCACCGGATGCCTGGGGGCGGCGCGTCATCATCAATCGCATGCTTGGCCGCGCCGGCCGGGACTCCGATCTCGATGAGCTGACCTATATGCTGCAGTCGGGCTCCGACCGCATCGGCGCGCTGGATTTCCAGGCATCGGCCCGCAGCTACGTGGCGCGCGAGCCGCGCGAAGCCTCCCTCACGGAGCTGCTCGATGCCGCCGACCTGGTGCAGCAGGGCGCGAGGCTGCCGCCGGCACTCGACGCGGCGCTGTTCCATGGCAGCTCGATCGGCGGCGCACGCCCCAAGGCTGATATCACCGACCGCGGCGCCAAATACATCGCCAAGTTTTCCGCCCCAGGCGATCTCTATAGCGTGGTGAAGGCCGAGTTCGTCGCCATGCGCCTCGCCGCCCTCGCCGGCATCACCGCCGCGCCCGTGCAACTGGCGCGCGCTGCCGGCAAGGATGTGTTGCTGATCGAACGTTTCGATCGGCAGCGAACCGACGCGGGCTGGCTGCGCCGCGGCATGGTCTCCGCTCTCACGCTGCTCGCCCTCGATGAAATGATGGCGCGCTACGCGAGCTACGAGGATCTCGCCGAGATCATCCGCCATCGCTTCGAGCGGCCGAGGGCAACCCTGCACGAGCTGTTCCAACGCATGATGTTCAACATCCTCTGCGGCAACACCGATGATCACGCCCGCAACCACGCCGCCTTCTGGGATGGCGAGCACCTTGCCCTCACTCCGGCCTACGACATCTGCCCGCAACCCCGCGCCGGCAATGAGGCCTCGCAGGCCATGCTGATCACCGGCGACAACCGCATGAGCCGGATCATGAGTTGCGTCGCGGGTGCGGCGGCGTTTCAGCTTGGGGCTGACGAGGCGCTGGGCGTTGCGCGAGCGCAGATCGAGGCGATCGTCAGGAACTGGCAGGTGGTGTGCGACGAGGCGGGATTGAGCGAGGTGGACCGCGGGCTGCTGTGGGGCCGGCAGTTTCTCAATCCGTACGCATTTGAGGGGGCGCCGGAGGGGCTGCGGGGGATGGCGGGGTGAGGGTGGGCTGGAAGATGGTCAGCTCGCTGCCGCGGCCGAAGCGTTGAAGCTGTCGATGACGTCGATCAACTCGTCGGTGCGCCTGAGCGGAAAGACCTGCTCAGGTCCGGCCGGCGCAATGTCGGTGAAGGGGCTCTCGTAGAGGAGCTTCGGATCCATGACACCTTCATGCGTCAGGTGCTCGATCACGAGCTCGATGAACTCAACCTGGTCCGCGCTCGCGCTGCCGGTATTCAGGAACGCGCTGAAGGCATCGGCGACGGCGCCGCGCTCGAGCCCCACCAGCGAACGGATGAAGCGGCCGAGCCCGCTCGATAGCTCGACGGCCTGATCCAACTGGGCGCGATCGCCAACGCCGGCCGAGATCATCAGCGTTTCGAGCTGCTGCAGGTCGGTCATTGTCAGCGGCTTGCCGCGGCGCAGTTTCTGCAGGGCCAAATTGCCCTGGTGGTCGAGCAGGAAGTGACGGGCCTTGCGCTTGAAGCGCTTGAAGTCGACTGCGCCGACCTGGGGCAGGGGGCTACGGAGTTGGCGGAGGTAGCTTGAGGGGGGGCTCAACTGCTTGGCGATCGAACCGCTCCAAGCGTCACTGTACCGTGTTGCGAAACTTGCTCCATAGTAGTGCATATGGTCTGCTCGGGATCGCCATTGGCTGGGCTTGGCCCTCACCCGGCCCGCGCTTTAGGTGGCGTCTTCCAGTGCAATAAGATACTGATCGTCTGAGCGGCGCGCGACCCGAAACGGCACATCGCCATGTACGCTGGCCACAGTTGCTCGCAGGCTTGAAAGATATTCGGGTGGCATCCTTTCACCAACGACGATTTCCTTCACCGCCTCAACGGGGTAGGGCCGAAGGAGAGGTCGCTGGTCGTCGCGGTCCGTCAGGACCAGGAGACGTCGTTCCTTCTCGTACTCCCAAGCTCTTGGTTTGCTCGCAAACACTTGCGTGAGCACCCGCCTCCTACTGTCGAGTGCTTCATCCGCCGCCTGCTGGTAGATTTCCAGCCATTCCGCCTCGTCTGCCTTCCCCAGATAATCAACGCGAGTCTTGGTTTCGTCCTTTGCCATGAGGTTGTAGTCCTCCTGATCCCAAGCGATTGCGTAGACAAAGGTGTCAACCAAGGGTGGGCGATCAAGATAAGCAACGTCGAGGATGTACTCTGCGGGTTGTGGTTCCAGCAACTTTTCCTCGTCGAAGACAACACAGAATCCCCGCAAACCATCTGCGTAGTGAGACCACATGAGCAGATTGTCGGGCTCTGAGCCGAAACACGCGATGCGCATCGAGTCGAGCATCAACTCGAAAGACGGCTCATAGTCCTTCATTTCGTCGAAGTAGGCCGCGGTGTCCGGGTCCCGAATTCCATCTGGGTGCCTGTATCCCCACTCGTTGCAGGCCGCTTCGAAGCGGCTGGGCTCCGTCTGTTCGTCCGGGACGCCTCCGACATAGTCGGCCCAGAACTCGAATGGGTCATTGAAGCAGGCGAAGTGCTGACAATAGATGACCCGCTGGCGCAGGTTCTCCAAAGGGTGAGGGCCGGGAGCGCAGAACTTTAGCAGGCTGGGTCTTGGTGGGACCTCTGGCCTAGTTTCCATTACTGATCTTTCCGAGATAGACCTTGCCAGGTCGTGCAATATGAGCGCTCACCTTGTTGATCAATTCCATGAGCAATTGCTCTCGGAACCGGAACGATGACGTCATCCGCCTGACCACTGCCTGCGTCTGCGTAGTTATGTATCCGGCGTGGGTGACTATCTCAAACACGCTGCCGTTCTTGTTGAACACGGGCGACACCCAGAGCGCTTCTGCTTTCTTGAAGCGAACCCCCACGGGTTTCTTGACGCCTAAGAGAAGGGGAATAGTACCCTTCTTGTTCTGAGCGTAGTCGCATGCGGCTCCAATGCGGATAAGTACTGGCGCGCAGGAGGCAAGATCGTCTTCCTTTATACCTATTGTATCTTTCATAATCGCCGCGAGCGTTTCGCCGAAGATCCTCTTAGATTTCGCGTCTACTTTCCATCCATCCGGGACATCGATCACGGCACCCCAAGCCGTTGGCGTTGCGCCAGTGGACTCTATGTGCAGCATCGAGTTTACAAGTCCAGCTGGCCCCGCATCAGGCATCGGCGCGGCAGAGTGTTTCGTAACGGCTTTCGCCCAGACGAGTTCCGCTTCCTTTGAGTTCATTGCATTGAGACGGTCTAGAAGCACCGGAGCCAGTACGGAATTGACGGCTCCGCGCACATCTCCTGATACATGGCCCTTTCCAACGGCGGCCACCGCGAGCTGACTTAGGATCAGATCAAGTTCGCCCGAGGCGAGGGAGTTCGTGCGCTTTGCAGTAGGAATGATCGCGAGGATCGACGAGAGAGTATTAGAACTGGCCCTGAGTACATCACTCTCCCACGAAAGTAATGCGTTGATCTGTGGGCTCCTGAGTATATGTTCCATCAGTTCATCTCTAAGTAGATTAGCGTCGCGAACGGATTTCTTATCGACGTCGATGTGCGGTGTCTTTGAAAGAGGAATCACCATCAAGGGCCGGGCGTGCGGCTCAAGATTTTGGTCCAGATAGGCTATTAGCTCGGTTGCCTTGCTAGCGTACTCTGTCCAGAGCACGATGATGTAAGGTCCTGCCTCCGCTGCGATGTTATCCTCAAGCATTCCGGCAATAAGCGAGAAATGTGTTTTGTCGTCCGTCTGCTTCGCGCCAGTTGTGAGGTGAAGGTCGAGCACCATTACGCGAACGCATGCGAAGTGATCTTTGTTCAGGGTGACGCCGGATTCATATTTTATGCCAAGGCACCCAACGCCAAGCTGAGTAAAGGCGCTAGTTATTGCTTCAAGATGGCTTACGTCATTGTCAATTACCATGAATCGCGACGGCGTAAACATTACTCAATCCCCTTAAATGTCAGAGCGACAACTGCCCCGTCGAAAGTCTCGGGAACTTCCGCATCGTTTCGGTCGGGAAATACCAACTCTCCATCATTTAACTGCATCGTGAGATTCGCATAGTATAATCCAAGCCCCATGCCTTCGGCTCGCCGCGTAAAGAACGGGCGAACTACATCTTCAGGAAGGTCCTGGAAGCCAGGTCCCGTGTCTGCGACGACGATTGCGGGGCCATCCGCGATATCTTCTGTGATGTTGATGTATATGGCGCGGGGGGAAGGGCCCTTGATCTCCTCTTCCCCCCAGCGCATCTGCACCCAGTGGATCGCATTGTCTATGAGGTTGCTCATTGCTCCGAGTGCAAGGCCAAACGAGAAGACGGCCATGACATCCGGCGCTCCATCTTCGATTGCTGGGCATACCAGCCGGATGTTGTGCGCCCTGAAGCGCACACGGTTGATGTTCCTAGCTTCGCGAATAAGCTTTGTTAGACTGTTCGGGCCTTTTGCCCCCTTTCGGAGGAGTTCCGAGAACCCGTCGAGGACGCGAACGAGTTCTCGAGCCTGGACCTCCAACTGAGCTGGTTCATCGCCTTCCATCAACGCGTGATGAAGCACACGTACACCGCGCTCCACCTCATGGAACACCAGCGCAAGACTTGTTCCTGAGATTCCCGCTCGAAGCATGCTTTCGCGCATCTGGTTGTAGTCCCGTTCTATGCGGTCCACTACCGGTCCCAGTTCGCTTTCAAGCTTGTGCTTTTTCAGGCCTTGGCGAAGCTCCTCAATGGGCTTGCGGATGCCCCTTGTTTCCTCGTCGCTTTTCTTCTGCGTGAGCGCACGGATGCGGTCCTTGTCGAGCTTACGTTCGATCTCCAACTGAGCAATGGCACCCATTACGACCTGTTGGAAGCGTTGATAGGTCTCATTCTCGACGAAGCCTTCGCGGTTTGTCTTCTCGATCAGACCTTTGCTTTGCTCTAGGTTGATGCCCACGTAGCCCATGATGATATTGCGGCTTATGTTTCTGGTGGGCGCGTTCACTCGTCGCAGGTCAAGCCCTAGCCAGTCATCACCTCGTTCGCCGTAGTTATAGACCCTGATTCCGTCGCGATAGACTCGTACGCCACCTTGATCGTCAAGGATGCTCTTGAGCATCTTGGCGTCTCCGAGGCGTTCAAAGATCTCCTTGTCGCGATCGAAAACAAAGAACTCTCCTTCAACCGGACCGATTCCCACCGAGGTGCTCGCGTCAGCTGTGAGTTTCTTTTTGCCCGAGGAGATTGGGTCGCCGAGATCGTCGTAGATTCTGGTTTCCACCATCTGAAGTGGGAGACCTTGTGAGTCCACCTCACGTGTTTCGATCCTCAGACCGGGAATGCCGCGGAACGTGTATTTCCATCTGAAAGCTCCATCCTTTAGCGTAAAGCTGAAATGCCATGGTGCACGACTGAGCAACGTACCCATATCCGGAACGTCAGTGATCCACTCGGGATAATCGGGGATGCTGAGTTTTGCGTCGAACTCGTCTGACACTCGGCTGAAGGGCGAAGTAATAGAGGTGATCTGGCGCAGAAGTCGGCGGACTTCGCCGCGGGTCCAATCCTTCTCTCGCAAATCACTGATAACGATACGCGTACCGGTTGCGCCCTTCAGGAAGACCTCAGGCTCCCGTTCGGTCACGGTAACGGTGGCATCCGAAAGGAATTCCTTGCTGATCAATTCGCGCCAGTCGATCCTGACTACGCATTCTTTGTGACGAGCCTTTCGAGTGATCATCGTGATGCGATCGCCCAGCTTGTGAACCGCAAACCGGCCAACCCCTTTCTCTCCGAGTGGTAGCCTATGCTTTTCGGTGCGCCTTAGCGCCGCTCGGTCCAGCCCCTTATGTTCATGTGCGGGTACAAGCCAGATATCCCGAATGGTCTTCAGGTCCATTCCAGTGCCGTCGTCTTCGACTGTGATGGTGGGATTACTCGTCCGAAGTCCATTGATCGAAATATCGACTCGGGCGGCGTCGGCGTCATATGAGTTCTTGACCAGCTCAAACACTGCTAAGCGCGGAGACCCGATAAGCTCGTCTCCCAGTAGCTGCAGAATACGTGCGCGGGGCCTGAACGGAAGGTCGAGACGTGATTGTTCTTCGGCCAAGCTGGCGATTCCTTTTACGTGAATATTGTACGATGGCCGTTCACAACCCAATAGTAGCGTTGGTGAGCCGATACAGTGCGGTCGTGGGAAGTACTGTGCAGGTGTCGTCGGTTAACATGGGGGATACATATCTCGAATGTCAAACGCGCCCCCCGAGGGGCTCCGGTTGGTGGGGCTGGTATTTCTGCAGTCGCTAAAGTGGGGAACAACCCAAAACAGAATACGGCTGCTAGGCGCAAGCCGTTCTCCCTCTCCACCTTTGGTTCGGAGACTTTTGCACCGAGGTTAGGAGCATTGCCGCTATTGGGCAACCGGCTCCCTCAGCCTGGTGGGACGCTGAACGGTTCGGCGCGATCGGCTCCGGCGCCTCTTCGCCGCTCACTTGCGGGCTGGACATGTCGGCAGCTAGGGCCAGACGACCCACATACCCTCCGTTGAATACTCGCCCCAGATTTTCTAGCTTCGTGCACGGTCTGTTCTTGCGCGCTGGGGCGAAACCTGGCAACGTGACAGAAAAATTCCCCGCGAGGACATATGGGCGAGTCGGTCACAGATTTTTCGCGTTTGCGGCAGCAGGTCGGTATCAGTCCGGAAGAGTTGGCGCCCATTGTCGGCTTTTCGCTGTCGACGATCTATCGCTGGGAGCGCGGTGAGCAGGAACCTCGTGCGGCCGCCATCGCGGTGCTGCAGGGGCTGTTAGGTGCGCGCAAGCAGGTGGTGAATCACGATCCTGTTTTCACCTTCATCGATTTGTTCGCCGGAATCGGCGGGCTGCGCCGGGGCTTTGATCATATCGGTGGAAAGTGCGTGTTCACGTCCGAATGGGACGAGTTCTCACAGAGGACCTACAAAGCCAATTATCTATCGGACGAACATGAGGTTGCCGGCGACATCACCAAGGTAAACGCGGCTGACATTCCATCGCACGACATTCTGTTGGCCGGTTTTCCGTGCCAACCATTCAGTATTGCGGGGGTCTCGAAGAAGAATGCGCTCGGGCGTGCGCATGGGTTTGCAGACGAGACCCAAGGTACTTTGTTCTTCGACGTTGCCCGCATCATCAAACACCATCAGCCAAAGGCGTTTTTGCTAGAGAATGTCAAGAATCTTGTGAACCACGACAAGGGCAGGACGTTCGAAATCATCATGAAGACCCTTCGCGAGGAACTCGACTATGACGTCGTAGCGAAGGTCATCGACGCCAAATCGCTGGTGCCGCAACATCGTGAGCGCATCTTCATCGTTGGCTTCCGCAAGGACCTGAAGATCAAGTTTTCCTTTGCCGGTTTCGATTTGCCGGACCCCTTCTCGGGTCCCAAACTAGGAACGATCCTTCATTCGGAGGACGGCAGCGAGGCACCTGACAAGCACTATACCGTGGGTAACATCGCTGCTGTCAGCGACCGCTACACGCTTACCGATCATCTGTGGCTATACCTTAGGAACTATGCGGCCAAGCACGCTGCAGCGGGCAATGGTTTCGGCTATGGGCTAGTCGGGCCTAACGATGTGGCGAGGACCTTGAGTGCTCGGTATTTCAAGGATGGTTCTGAGATACTCATCGATCGAGGCGTGGGACAAAATCCGCGTAGGCTTACACCAAGGGAGTGTGCTCGTCTTATGGGCTTCGACGAGCCCAGCGGAGCTGAGTTTGTCATTCCAGTGTCGGACACGCAGGCCTACCGCCAGTTTGGCAACAGCGTCGTCGTGCCTGTTGTGAAGGCGGTCGCATCACATATGTTGCCGTTCATCACGAAGGCGTTGGCACAGGTCGGGTCCGGCGAGCAAACTAAGCTTTCAGCTTGACCACCAAAAGCGGCCCGTCAAAGGACTCGCAATGGGAACAGGACCCCACGAGGTTAATCATATGTCATCGGACTTCCGAGGCGAAGCACTCGCCGGTGCGGTTGGCATCTTAGATTTTGCCTGTCATCACTTGGTCGATCAGCGTGGCTGACGTTGTTGACCCCGCCACGCGCTCGCGCATGATGTCCGGCATCCGAACCAAGAACACAAAGCCAGAGATTCTTGTCCGAGCCGGCCTGCATGCAATGGGGTTCAGGTACCGGCTACATCCAACGGACATTCCGGGCAAGCCCGACATATGGTTTCCAAAGTATCGTGCTGCCGTTTTCGTCCACGGCTGTTTCTGGCACGGTCATGACTGCTCTCTCTTCAAGAAGCCGAGCACCAGGCGCGAGTTCTGGCAGATCAAGATTGACAAGAACCGCAATCGAGATGCGATCGTCGAAAAACTACTGGCAGACAGAGGGTTGCGCCGGCTAGGGATCTGGGAGTGTGCGGTCCGAGGACCGGGACGCATAGGGCTTGAAGAGACTCTCGCTCGGGCGGCCGAATGGCTGCGCGGAGGCAACGAGCGAGGGGAGATACGGGGGACGCGCTGAATGATGGAACTAGGAGACTGGCTCGGCGAGTATAGTGGGCCGGGCTACACTTGGTTCGTGAAGCGATTGAGCGGCAACGACACGCTCGCCAACAAAGCCCATCAAGCCGGTCCGTATCTTCCGAAAGAACTGCTTTTCGAGGTCCTGCCAGGTCTGGGACGTATCGATATCGAAAACCCGGATCTATGGTTTGACGTCTACGTTGACAGCCATGCCGATCATCGTCAGATCCGCGCGGTCTACTACAACTCCAAGCGGCACAAGCAACAGGCGAATGGGCGCGACGAGACGCGGCTAACAAACTGGGGTGGCAACGAGTCGGCACTTCTGGATCCTGACAGCACAGGCGCTTTGACGGTCTTCTCGTTTGCCGTTGGAGACGGGGAACCAGCGGAATGCCACGTCTGGGTATGCCGCCACGAGACCGAAGAAGACTTGATCGAAGACCGTATCGGCCCGGTCGAGCCTGGCAAGTCGTTCGTTCAGCCCGTTGGCGGCACCATCCAGGCGAGCCTTTTTACCCCGGCTGTTCGCGCGAGTTGTTGGCTGGCTCCTGCTGAGATTCCGATGACTTGGCTGGTAAAATTCCCGACCGGTGCCGAGATCATCGCCAAGGCGGCCGAGTTGCAGTCGCATGGGTCGCTTATGCCGGATGCCCGACTGATGAAGCGACGGGCCTGCGAGTACGAAATATTCCGCAGTGTGGAAGAGGCTGTGGAGCTGCCGTCGATCAAGGACGGGTTTGCCGACATTGACGGTTTCATTAGCCGCGCTCAGACAATCCTTCAGCGGCGCAAGTCTAGATCAGGCCGATCGTTGGAGCTGCATGCGAGGCAGATCTTCATTGAGGAGAGGCTGGTCGAGGGCGCTGATTTTTCGCATCAGCCGGAGAGCGAGCCTGGCAAAAGCCCGGATTTCCTGTTCCCATCCGAGGCGGCATATAAGGATGGCTCTTTTCCCAGGGAGCGGCTCCGTATGCTGGCGGTGAAAACTACTGTCAAGGATCGTTGGCGGCAGATTCTGAACGAAGCTCACCGTGTGGAGCAGAAACACCTGCTAACGCTGCAGGAGGGAATTTCCGAGACCCAGTTCAAGGAGATGATTGACGCCCGGGTTACACTCGTCGTGCCGAAGCCTATCATCGATAAGTTTCCTGCTAGCGTACAGCCGCATCTCCAAACGCTGGAGTCGTTCATCGGCGATATGCGACTACTGCGACTTTGACGGAAGGGGCTGAACGACTATCACGTCAGCATGCGGGACCCGTTGTTGCATACCAGTACGTCGGGTACTCTAGGCGATCATGTGTTACGCCTACACCGTCACCACCAATGTTGAGGCTCTTCGCCGGTTGCGCTTCACCTTTGAGGTGGGAGTCAACATCGGTAACATGCCGCCGCAGACCGGCGTCTATCCGGGGATGGTAGCGCCAATCATCCGCAACCAGCCGGGGCTTCGCGAGCTCGTGAGTGTCTGGTGGGGCATGCCGACCTCGTCGCAGGCTCTTTATCAAGCTGCCAAGAAACGAGCCAATCGGTTAATCGAGAAGGAGAGCCGCTCGATCTCGCCCGATGAGTTCGCCGAGATGGTCGCGGGTGAACCCGACAAGGGCACACATAACGTTCGAAATACCGACAGCAAACACTGGCAACGTTGGCTGGCGCCCGAGTTTCGCTGCATCGTGCCGTTCAACAGCTTCGCCGAGTTCAGCAACGCGATCGGACCCGACGGCAAGAAACTGGGGCACACATGGTTCGCTTTCGATCCGGAGCGACCGCTTGCCTTTTTCGCCGGCATCTGGGCGCCGCAATGGACCAGCGTGCGGCGCATCGGCCAGAAGGCGCTCACCACTGATCTGTTTGCCTTCCTGACCACCGATCCCAACGATGTCGTGGCCGTCGCCAACCCCGACGCCATGCCGGTGATCCTCACCACGCCCGATGAGATCGAGACCTGGATGACTGCGCCGTGGGAGGCGGCACGAAAGCTTCAGCGTCCACTCCCACCGGGCGTGCTTCAAGTGGTCTCGATCGGCCCTAAGGAAGACCCGCCGCCGCCCGAACCCGAACCACCCGAAGAGCGGGAGCCGACGCTGTTCTAAGTGTTCAGCCCACCTTGCGCAGTGGTACAGGCTCGGTAGCCGGGGGCTCCTTCGGCACGATCCAGCGCAGATCGTAATGGACGCTGCCGCAGTTGGGACAGCAGAGCTTTCGCTCGAGTTGGTTGATCGGGAAGGTGTGGCCCAGTGCCGCCACGAGACTGCCGAGATCGATCAAGTAGGGCTCGCGGCACGGCTTCACCGATTTCAGCCCCTGATGGCTGCGCTGGCAGGTCAGCACGATGCTCCAGCCGGCATGGTAGGCCGAGCCTAGATACTCCACCGATTTGGGGGCCGCGCGGTTGGTGAAGCGTGCATCGCAGTCCTTTCCAGGGAAGCGCAGCGCCAGAGGGCAATTGCCGCGCATGGCGACAAAGCGCGGCACCTCGGCCATCGGCGGATTGCCGTAGAGTTTGCGCAGCGTCCTGACCGAATAGTCGCCATGGCGACCGCAACTGGCGCAACTGATCTGCAGCCGGTCGAACCGGTAGTCGATCAGGTGACTGACGAGGAGTGGGTCGGACTCATTCATGTCCCACCGCTACCGACCCGTACGGAGCGAGATCAAGACGAACGCGCGCCGATTTGATCAGCGACCGGACCGTCGCGCCAGGCGCACGCGTGCCCGTCCGCGCGCCACCGCGATTTGGGGTGCAACATGCTAACGAATTGTTACGCGGGCGCTTGCGCGTGCCTAATAATTGCGCAATCAGTATCAAGGTAATTGGGGGTTCAAATGATTAGGCAAACTATTGCCGTCGCCGCAGTCGCGGCGCTGGTTTCCGGTTGCGCGACCAGTCCAAGGGACATTGCGCCAACATACGTGTCGCCGATCCTGTATCAGAGTCTAAGCTGCGTTCAGCTACAACAAGAGGCAGCGAGAGTTTCTCAGGCCGCTGCGGTCGCCACCGGTGCACAGACGAGCCAGGCCAGCAAAGATGCTACGATGATGGGCGTGGGCTTGGTTCTATTCTGGCCGTCGCTTCTCTTCATTGGTGGCGACAAGGGGAACGCAAGCGAGGTTGCACGACTGAAGGGCGAGATGCAGGCCATAGAGCAGGCGAACATCCAGAAGAATTGCGGTATCCAGTTCGCGCAAGGATGAGAGGCTGGGCCATCGCAGTTACGATGATGCTTGTCTCGGTCCAGGCCTCGGTCGCGGAAAACGTTTCCCCGGCTAGCACTGACGTTGCGCCGCAGATTGCGGCGCTTGTTGCGCAGTCCTGGTCGTGCCAACCGCGAAAGACGTGCGGGAAAATTGGCTCGTGCGAGGAAGCTGAGTACTACCTTTACAACTGCGCCTGGGGCGGGAAGCTCGACGGGGACGGCGACGGTGCTCCCTGCGAAAAACTATGTGGTTCAAACAACTAAGGCCAAGGATGCATGCGGCTAGTCATCGTTTCGTTGCTTCTTTACGCGGTTTCAGCTAGCGCCCCGTCAGCCCAATCATACGGCCTCGTTGAGGATATGGGCGCTAGCGGATTTCAGCACCTATGCCGATACTCCAACGGTAAAGTCTACGCCTTTAACGCGACAGACATTTGCCCTGTTAGCGTCAATCCGCCTGGCCTTGACCAAATGGGACCAGTGACTGGCTTTCATCGTGGCGAATACGACGATGGGATGACTAAGGTCTGCGCTTACGACACTGTTAGCGGGGAGCGGTTCCTGCGGGTGAACGGGACTGAGCCGTGTCCGATGAGCTACATATTCTAGCATCTGTCTGCATCGCCGTCTAAATGGCTAGGCTGCATACTAACGACTGCCGCCGGCGGCTGCCGACCCCCCCACCCCTGTCCCCCGCCCGCACGGGGACGACAAGATGTCGCCCCGGGGGAGAGAGACCCTCACACCGGCATTGGGGCTCCCGCCCGCCCATCACCTCCGGCTCGCCGCCTCCGCATAGGGCACGTTCCTGCCGCCATAGCGGCGGACGCGGATGTTGGCCTGTTCGGCGTGGCCGGCAAAGCCTTCGAGCAGGCAGAGACGGGAGCAATATTCGCCGATCATCGCCGAGGCCTCGTTGCTGAGGACGCGCTGGTAGGTGACGGTCTTCAGGAATTTGCCCACCCACAGCCCGCCGGTGAAGCGCGCCGCGCCCTTGGTGGGGAGGGTGTGGTTGGTGCCGATCACCTTGTCGCCATAGGCCACATTGGTGCGTGGTCCGAGGAACAGGGCGCCGTAATTGGTCATCCGCTCGAGGAACCAGTCGGGGTCCGAGGTCATCACCTGCACGTGCTCCGAGGCAATCGCATCGGCGGTCGCGAGCATTTCGTCCAGCGTGTCGCAGACGATCACCTGGCCGAAATCGGCCCAGGAGCGGGCGGCGATAACAGCGGTGGGGAGGATGGTGAGGAGGTGCTCGACCGCCGCGATGGTGGCGCGGGCGAGGGCTTCGGAATTGGTGAGGAGGATGGCGGGCGAGGTCGGGCCGTGTTCGGCTTGGCCGAGCAGGTCCGTGGCGCAGAGCTCGGCATCGACGCTGTCATCGGCGATGACCAGCGTCTCGGTGGGGCCGGCGGGCAAATCGATGCCGATGGTGCCGAACAGCTGGCGCTTGGCTTCGGCGACATAGGCGTTGCCGGGCCCGACGATCATATCGACCTTCTTGATACTGGCGGTGCCGAGCGCCATGGCGGCGACAGCCTGCACGCCGCCGAGGCAATAGATCTCGTCGGCGCCGGCAAGATGCTGGGCGGCGACGATGGCGGCGGCGGGCTTACCCTCGAAGGGCGGGGCGGCGGTGATGATGCGAGGCACGCCGGCGACGCGGGCGGTGACCACCGACATATGGGCCGAGGCGAGCAGCGGGTATTTGCCGCCCGGCACGTAGCAGCCGACGGCGTTGACCGGGATGTTCTTGTGGCCGAGCACGATGCCGGGAAGGGTTTCCACCTCGATATCGGCGAGGGCGGCGCGCTGGTGCTGGGCGAAGTTGCGCACCTGGGCCTGGGCGAAGCGGATATCGTCGAGCGCCGCCTCACCCACCGCGGCGACGCAATCGGCGATCTCGCTCTCCGAAAGCCGGAAATCGGTGCGGTCATAATTGTCGAAGCGGCGGGAGAGCTCGTGCACGGCGTCGTCGCCGCGGGTGATGATGCTCTCGATGATGGCTTCGACGGTGCTGCGCACCTGGCGGTCGGCCTCGGCGGTGGTGGCGGCAGCGGCCGCGGTCTTCAGGTGGCGGATCATTTCTCGTCCCTTATGGAGTTGGCAGCCCCGGTTTCCGGCCGGTTGGCTGCCTCTGAAACAGGCTGTGCAACGCTACTGCATCCGGATGCAGAAAGCTATTGCATCCGGATGCAATTGTTGCTTATCTTGCTCTCGCCGGATCGGTCGGCGGCCTCGCGAGGAGGGCGCAGCGACCAGCCGGTCAGGAATCTAACGGGGTCTCTCGATGTTCAGGGTGTTGTTCCTCGAATGCATGCAGGAGGTATCCTCGTTCAATCCGGTGCCGTCGGCATACGAGAACTTTCGTATTGATCGGGGCAACTCGATGCTGAGCCAGCGCGGGCTCAACACCGCCATCGGCGGGGCGCTGGCAGTGCTCGAGGCGGAGCCGGAAATCACCGTGGTGCCCGGCTATGGCGCCCGCTCGGACAGCGCCGGGCCGCTCTCGGCCGCCGGCTGGCAGCGGCTCAGGTCGGAACTGCTCGAGGTGGTCGATCGCAACGCCGATGTCGATGCCGTGCTGGTGTCGCTGCATGGGGCGATGGCGGCAATCGGCGAGCTCGACCCGGAAGGCGCACTGCTCACTGAGATCCGCCGCCGGGTGGGGCCCCAGACGCCGATCGTCATGTCGCTTGATCTGCACGGCATCGTCACATCAAGGATGATCGAGGCGGTGAACGGGCTCGCCATCTATTACACCTATCCGCACCGCGATTTCGCCGATACCGGAGCCCGGGCGGCGCGGGTGCTGCTGAAGCTGCTGCGTGAGAGGCCCGACACCACGATCGTGCGGGTCACCATCCCGGCGCTGGTCCGCGGCAACGAGCTGATCACCGATACCGGCATCTATGGCGAATACCTCCGCGAATGCCTCGAACTCGAAGAGAGCGGTGCGGCGATCGCAGCCGGGGTGATGATCGGCAACCCGTTCACCGATGTGCCGGAGCTCTGCAGCCAAGTGCTCATCATGACCGATCGAGACCCCGCGGCAGCGGTGGCAACGGCCGAGCGGATCGCCGCCGCCTTCTGGGCGGCGCGCGAACGGATGCAGGCGCATCTCACTCCCCTTGCCGAGGCGATTGCCGGCGCCAGGGCGATCAACGATGGCACGGTGCTGTTCTCCGACGCGGCCGATGCGCCGTCATCGGGCTCTAGCGGGGATTCCAACCTGCTGATCAAGGGCCTGCGCGACGCCGGCTACGGCGGCAAGGTGCTGGCGCAGATCGTCGATGCCGGCGCCGCGGCGGCCGCCCACCAGGCCGGGGTCGGCGCGACCATCGAGGTCGACCTGGGCGGGGCGCTCGACCGCAAACGCTTCAGCCCGATGCGGGTGACGGCGCGGGTGAAACTCCTCTCCGATGGGGAATCCCGGCTCGAAACCATGGGCATTCCGCTGAGCGCCGGGCCGACGGCGGTGCTCACCTTCGACAATTTCACCGTGGTGGTATTCAGCCGCTCGCTCAGCCTGTTCGACCGCGCCATGTACTATGCCAATGGCATCGATCCGGTCGATTACGACCTCGTGGTGGTGAAGTCGCCGCATACCGAGCACCACATGTACGAGGCTTGGGTCAGGCGCAATTTCATCGTCGATGTGGCGGGCTCCACCTCGGCCAACCTGCCCACGCTCGGCCACACCGTCTGTGCGCGGCCGATGTTCCCGCTCGATCCGGCGGTGCCGTACACCCCGCGGGCGACGTTGTTCCACTCACACCTATCCACCCCGCGAGCACGCGCTGCGGGGGGGCGCGAGGTGACCTGAGACTTGTCTTTGCACGCTGTCGAGAGGTCGGAGACTTCGTCGGGAGCGTTCATCTACCGGCCCTTGGGGGGCCGCCAGCGACTACAGGGAGAACCACAAATGTCTAAGTCCAAGACCTGGTTTGACGTGCATCGCCTTCGCCTCAGCCACGCGGTGCTGCCCGCCGCGGTGCTGGCCACCGGGCTTATCGGGGCAGCCCCGGCCATGGCGCAGAGCTTCAGCTTTTCGGTGATGGCCTCGGGCACCTACGACAAGGCGGCGGCCGATCTCGCGCCGGAGTTCGAAAAGAAGACCGGGGTGAAGACCACGGTGGCGGCGTTCCCCTGGGCCATCCTCAGGCAGAACAACATCACCGACGTGCTCACCGGCACCAACCAGTACCAGGTGATGAGCGGCGGCTTCTACCTCGTTGATATCTATCCGCATTTCGTGCCGCTGGGGGAGATGATCAAGGCCGACAACCTGAGCGAGGGGATGATCCCCGGGCTGATGGATCCGGGCCGGTCGGAATATTTCAACGGCCAGCAGATCGGCTTTCCCTACGGCACCGACGTCTATGGCGTGATGGTCAATGACGAGATGCTGAAGACTGCAGGGGTCTCGGGCGAGTTCAAGACCTGGGCCGATTTCGTCGCGGCGTGCCCGACCATCGAGGCGGCTTTGCCGGATGTGGCTTGCTTCTCGCACCCCACCGGCAGCCCCGAGCAGATCAGCGCGTTTTTCACCGGCGCCTATGACGGCACCTATATCAAGGCCGGCAAATACGAGCTCGATACGGCCAAGGCCGTGGAAGTGGGCAAGCTGATTGCCGAACTCTGGAAGCACCTGCCCAAGCAGGGCAGCGCCATGTCGTTCGACGAAGCCAATGCGGCGTTCCGCGATGGCAAGGCGGCGATGCTGGTGACCTGGCCTTCGTTCGCCAACAAGTTCCTCGACGAGGATGCAAGCCCCTTGAAGGGCAAGTGGCACCAGGTCTCGTTCCCCGGGCCGGGCTATCCGCAGCTCAGCCAGTGGCAGCTGTTCCTCGTCGACTCCGCCCCCGACAAGGCGGTGGCCTGGGACTGGATCAAGACCTTCGCCGGCCCCGAAAATGCCGCGGCCAACTACAAGAAATACGGCATCGGCTCGCCCTGGAAGGCGCTCTATGACGATCCGGAGCTGAAGGCGGCGCATGCCCACGATTGGCCGGCCAAGCTCGCCGACCTGCCGCGGGCGCAGAACCCGGTGCTGTCGGGCGAGGCGTTGGATTTCCTCAACAACACGCTGCAGGACATCGCCAATGGCCGCGTCTCGGCCGAGGATGGCATTGCCAGCATCAACCAGGCCTGGGCCAATTTCCCGGTCCCGGCAACGCTGCTGGAAGTGGCCACCAGCGTTGGGGCAGTGGCGGCGGAATAGGGCTTTCACGGTGGGTGAGGGGTGCGCCCCTCTCCCCTCAGGGGAGAGGGTAGTGCAGCTAGGACCTTTAGGTCCTTAGCGAAACTTGGGTGAGGGGTTCAGCTTCGCAACGAGCGCATGTGGAACCGCTTAACCCCTCAACCGGCCTTCGGCCACCTCCCGGCGAGGGCGACGCCCTCGTCCGGTTCCCCTGAGGGGAGAAGGGACGGAGCAGCTCGCCGGTGGTCGACCTTGATCAAAGCGCGGAGGCACCTGCCTCCGCGTCACACTTCACATAGAGCAGGGCAGGGTATGTGGGTTTCGCGGACGGTCTGGGGCTTTGCCGATTGGCTCGAGAGTAGAATAGGCGAGCGCGGCATTCTCATCGCCTTCATCGTGCCGGCAGTGGCCATCGTCGTCGTGGCGCAGTTCTATCCGCTGCTCTATTCGCTCTACATCTCGCTGGTCGACTGGACGCTGTCGCGCTCCACCGAGCCGGGGGATTTCGTCGGGCTCGCCAATTACACCAAGATGGCGAGCGACGGGGTGCTGCTGCAGGCGGTGGGCCGCACCATCTGGTTCGGTCTTCTTAGCACTGCGGCGCAGATCGTCCTCGGCTTCATCCTTGCCTACCTGACCATGGGCGAGACCCTGGCGTTGCGCGTCGCCCGCACCATCCTCATCCTCCCCATGGTGATCGCGCCCGTTGCAGTGGGCACGATCTGGCGGATGATGCTCAGCGCCAGGGTAGGGCCGGTCAACCAGGTGCTGCGCAACCTAGGGCTTCCGACGCCCGACTGGCTGGGCGATCCCACCCTTGCGATGGTGTCGATCGTCATCATCGATGTGTGGGAATGGACGCCGTTCGTCTTCGTGATCTTTGCCGCGGCTTTGTCGTCGCTGCCGTCCGAAGTGCTGAAGGCGGCCGAGGTCGATGGCGCGACGCCGTGGCAGATCCTCCGCATGGTGATTTTGCCGATGCTGGCGCCGGTGGGGTTATTGGTGGTGATGTTCCGGCTGCTCGATGCGCTGTTGACGCTCGATATCGTCTTCACCACCACCTTTGGCGGCCCGGGCTTTGCCACCCACACCCTCAGTTTCTGGATCTACCAGCAGGGCCTGCGCTACTTCAACATCAGCTACGCCGCGGCGATTTCCTGGGCCTCGCTGATCGGCTGCATGCTCCTGGTAGTGGGGCTGCTGATCTGGCGAGCGCGGATCTCGCGCTGGCAGCGGGAGGCCTGAGATGGCGGCGCAACTCTCCCATGCCGCAACGAGCGGCCTCGGCCCCGTCGCCCGCCGCCTGCTGGTGGTCGGCATCATCCTCCTGGCGCTGCTGGTAACGCTGGCGCCGTTCTTCGTCCTCTTCGGCAACAGTTTTAGGCCAGCCGACGAGTTCCTCTCGGATAAATCCGGGCTGTGGCCGACCGAGCTGACCTTCGAGTATTACGCCGCGGTGCTGAGCGCCAACGGTACGACGTTCCGGATCCTGCTCAACTCGCTGATCGTCACGGCGGCGACCACGGTGATCGCAGTCTCCACCGGCTGCCTCGTCGCCTATGGCCTCGCCCGGCTGAAGCTGCCGTTCCGGTTGTCGACCATTATCGGGCTCACCTTCTTGATCGTCCGGTTCTACCCCAAGATCACCATCGCCATCCCGTATTTCGTGCTGATGCGCGATTTCGGCTTGCGCGACACCTATGCGGCGGTGGTCATCGCCCATGTCAGCATGACGCTGCCGATCGTGGTGTGGCTGATGCTGGCCTTCTTCGAGGATTTTCCGAAGCAACTCGAGCAGTCCGCCATGATGGATGGCTGCGGCATCCTGCGCCGGTTCTTCTCGATCGTGTTGCCGCTCACCGTGCCGGCCATCGCCACGGCAGCGCTGCTCACCGCGTTCTTTTCGTGGAACGAGTTCCTCTTCGCCTCCGCCGTTGGACCGCTCAACGCCAAGACGCTGCCGGTCGAAATCTCCGGCTTCATCACCGACAAGGGCACCGTCTGGGGGCCGATGTCGGCCATGGGCACGGTCATCGTGCTGCCGGTCATGCTGCTCGCCCTCATCGCTCAACGCTATCTCGTCCGCGGTCTCACCGCCGGCGCCGTCAAAGGCTGAAAATGGCAGGTTTGATCCTCTCCAACGTCTGGAAGAAGTTCGGTTCGGTGGTCGCGGTCAAAGCGCTCGATCTCGAAATCCGCGACCGCGAGTTCGTGTCGTTCCTCGGGCCTTCGGGCTGCGGCAAGACCACGACGCTCAACATGATCGCCGGGCTCGAAACCCCGAGCGAAGGCCAGATCCTGATGGATGGCACCGACGTTACCAAGGTGCCGCCGCGGCTCAGGAACTTCGCCATGGTGTTCCAGGGCTATGCGCTCTATCCGCACATGACGGTGGCCGACAATATCGGCTTTGCGCTGAAGGTGAGGAACCTCGACAAGGCCGAGATCGCGAGGCGGGTGGCCGATGCGGCGGCGCGGCTCGAGCTCAAGGAAGTGCTCGGCCGCTACCCGCGCCAGCTCTCGGGTGGGCAGCGGCAACGCGTGGCTTTGGGGCGGGCGTTCGTGCGCGACCCGCATGTGTTCCTGCTCGATGAACCGCTCAGCAATCTCGATGCGGTGCTCAGGGTGCAGACCCGGGTGGAGCTCAAACGGCTGTTCGCCGATCTCGACACCACGGCGGTCTATGTGACGCATGACCAGGCCGAGGCGATGACGATGAGCGATCGCATCGCGGTGTTCCGCCACGGCGTGCTGCAGCAGTTCGCCAGCCCGCTCGAGATCTACCGCAACCCGGCCAACCGGTTCGTTGCCACCTTCGTCGGCAGCCCGCCAATGTCGATGGTGGAAGCGACGCTCGGTGATGACAACCAGCTGCGGGCCTTCGGCACCAGCATCGCGCTGCCCGAGGCGGTACTGGGCAAGCTGAAGGTGGGCAAGAGCTACGATCTGGGCCTCAGGGCCGAGGATCTGGTGCTGGCGCCGGATGGGCAGTTGCAGATGCGGGTCGACCTGGTCGAACATCTCGGCGCCCAGACCATCGTGCATTTGTCGTCGTCGCAGGGCCGGCTGATCGCGCAATCGGGCCCGACCGAACCGGCGAGGGCGGGCGACATCGTCGGCGTCCGGCTCGACCCGCTGGGGCTTTACCTGTTTGACCGGCAGAGCGAGGCGGCTATCGTCACCCCAGGGTTGATCAGGACCTGAGGGTGAGGATGGGACGGCTAGACGGCCTCACGGCCATCGTCACCGGCGCCGCCGGCGGTATCGGCAGCGCCATTGCCGCGCGGTTTCGGGCCGAGGGCGCTCGGGTGGTCGGGCTCGATGCGAAGCCGACCGACGGGATCGTCGCTTGCGACGTGGCCGACGGCGCGGCGGTGGAAGCCGCGATGGCCGAGGCGGTCGCGCAACTCGGCCGGCTCGATATCGTGGTGACGGCGGCGGCGCTGACCGGCGGCCGGGCGGCGTTTCCCGATGTGCGTGATGACGAGTGGCGGCGCTACATCGAGGTCAATCTCAGCGGCAGCTTCTACGCCTGCCGCGCTGCGGCGCGGGCGATGATTGCGGGCGGTCGCGGTGGCTCGATCATCACCATCGGCTCGATCAACGCGCTGGCGGCTGAGGCGGGAGCGCTGGCCTATGTGGCGTCGAAGGGCGGAGTGGCGATGCTGACCAAGGCCATGGCGGTGGACCTGGCGCGCCACCGGATCAGGGCGAACATGATCGCCCCCGGCCCGGTGACCGTACCGCGCAACCGCGAGCTGTTCGAGACGCCGGGGTTTCGGCGGGGGTTTGCAGAGACGATCCCTATGGGCGCGGCGGCCGAGGCGGAAGATGTCGCCAATGCGGCGGTGTACCTGGCCGAACCGGGCTCGGCGATGGTGACCGGGACGACGCTGGTGGTCGATGGCGGGATGCTGGCGCGGGTGCCGACGTTTGGGGGAGACGACTGAGGCGCGTCTGCACCGGCAGCGCCACCGCGCCCCCTCGCCCCTCTGGGGAGAGGGCGGCGGGGAGGCCGAAGGCCTCACCGCGGGGTGAGGGGCGCCAAGCGCGCTGAACTATGAAGAATAGCTGCAAGCGGCTCGGTCGGTGTGCTTGGCGCCCCTCACCCTGACCCTCTCCCCAAAGGGGCGAGGGGACGTGCGTGGCGCCCGCGGTGCCGACTGCTACCGCCCTCTTGCCCGCACCGACTTCCGCTGCACCAGCGTCCCCGGCAGTAGCGCCGAGTGTTCCGCTGTTACCGGCTCGCCATCCCGCCTGGTCAGCAGCCGCACCGCGGCTTCGATCATCGGCTCCACCGGTTGCGCGAAGGTGGTGAGTTCATAGGTCGGCCACCCCGCCAAGGGGATATTGTCGAAGCCGACCACCGAGATATCGTTGGGCACCGATAGCCCCAGCCCGAAGCGCAGCGCGTCCATGCCGCCCAGCGCCATGATGTCGTCGGCGAAAAAGATCGCGTCCGGGCGGGTGCGGCCCAGTTCCAGCGCTGCGGCATAGCCGCCTTCATAGGTGTATTCACCGGTATCGAGCCGGCCGAACAGCGGCACGCCCAGTTCCTCGAGCCCCAGGGCAAAGCCGCGGCCGCGCGCCACCGAGGTCGCCGACTGCGGGTGGCCGCCGACAAAGGCCGGGCGCTTGTGGCCGAGCTGCACCAGGTGCTGTGCCACGGCGCGGCCGCCCGCCTCGTTGTCGCAGGAGACGCTGGGCAGATCGAGTTCGGGGATGGTGTAGCTGAACGGCAGCACCAGCCGGCCGGCATCGGTCCAGCGGCGCGCCATCTCGGCGGAAATGGTGCCGGTCATCACCACGATCGCATCGACATTGTATTGCAGCAGCAGCGGCAGCTGGCTGTCGATCTGCTGGCCGGAGGGGACGCTGAACAGCAGCGTCTGCAGCCCCATCTGCTGCAGCCGGCGGGCCAGCGGCTGCAGGATCGAGACGTAGAACGGGTTGGTCATGTTGGCGGTGACGATGCCGACAATGCCGCTGCGCCGGGTGGTGAGCGAGCGGGCGATGACATTGGGCTGGTAGCCCAGCTCGCGCGCTGCTTCCAGCACCTTGGCGCGCATCTTGGGGGAGATGGTGGCGCCCTCGGAAAAGGCGCGCGAGATGGTCGATTGCGAAATGCCGAGCGCCTTGGCGAGCTCGCGCCCGGTCAGCGGCACCCGCCGGCCGGCATCACTCTCGTCCGCGCTGTCATCCGTCATCCAACAAACCCCATTTGCCGCCACTGCATACCGATGCAGGACGTGTACAACATGCTGCCGTGAACCACCAGAGACGGGCCAAAACTGCCTCGATGTGCTCCAGAAAAATCCTCGCGGGATCAATGCGGTTCAATGTTGCATCCGGATGCAGTCTGAGGTTTGATGGGGTGACGGCGGTGGACTGAGGAGACCCTGGTTTGACGACAGACGATATTGTGGCGCGCTGGGGCCTGAGGCCGGTGATCAACGCCTCGGGCACCATGACGGTGATCGGCGCCTCGAGCGCGCGGCCCGAGGCGATCGAGGCGGTGCAGGCGATCCTGCCGCGCTTCGTCGAAATCGATGCGCTGCAGCAGGTGGCGAGCCGGACCATCGCCCGGCTCTGCGGCGCCGAGGCGGGGTTCGTCACGGCCTCCACGGCGGCGGGCATCACGCTGGCGGTGGCCGGCGCGATGACCGGGCTCGACCGCGCCGCCATCGCCCGGCTGCCTGACGCCTCCGGCTTGAAGTACGAGGTGGCGGTGATGGCCGGGCACCTCATTTCCTACGGCGCGCCGGTCGAGCAGGCGGTGCGGCTCGCCGGGGCGGAAGTGGTCAGCGTGGGGCAGGCGACCTCGATCGCCGAGTACGAGCTCGAAGCCGCGCTCAACGAGCGGACGGCGGCTGCACTCTACGTGGTGTCGCACCATGCGGTGCAATACGGCATGCTCACACTCAGACGGTTCAGCGAAATTGCCCATGCGCACGGCGTGCCGGTCATCGTCGATGCGGCGGCCGAGTATGGGCTCCGCCGCTTCATCGCCGAGGGGGCGGATGTGGCGCTCTACTCGGCACACAAGTTCTTGCGGGCGCCGACCGCGGGGATCGTCGCCGGCCGGCGCGAGCTGGTGCGGGCGGCCTACCTGCAGAATGGCGGCATCGGGCGCGGCATGAAGGTGGGCAAGGAAGGCATTGCCGGCACCATCGTGGCGCTCGAGGCCTGGGAAAACACCGACCACGTTGCACAGCGTGCAGCCGAGGGCGCGTTGCTCGCGGCCTGGCAGGCAGCGCTCAGCGGGCGGCCCGGCATCGCCACCGCGATCATTGCCGACCCTACCGGCAATCCGGTGGATCGTTTGCGGGTCATGGTCGATCCGGCTGCCGCGAGGACTACGGCGTGGAACCTCACCAGCCTTCTGGCGGCGGGCACGCCGTCGATCGCGGTGCGGGCCGAGGCGCTGGAGCATGGCTGGTTCGAGCTCGACCCCTGCAACTTGAGTGCGGCCGAAGCGCGGGTCGTCGGCGAGCGGCTGGTCGCGGCGCTGGTGCAGAGCCTTGGCGGCGGCGTGCCGATGACCTCCCATGCCGAGTGGCGCGCGGCGCGCGAAAGCGAGATCTGGGATATCCGATGAGCAGCACACAGCAGCGGGTGGTGAGCACCCGCCTCACCACCGACGTGGCGTTCGATGGCCCGGGCAAGCGCCATGGCTATATCCGCCTGCCGCAATCCACCCACGAGTCCGCCTATGGCTTCGTGCCGATCCCCCTGGTGGTGATTTCGGGGCGGCCGGGGCCGACGACGCTGCTCACCGCCGGCAACCATGGCGACGAGTACGAAGGCGAGGTGGCGCTCGCCAATCTCAGCCGCGACCTCGATCCCGCAGGGCTGACCGGGCGGCTGATTATCCTGCCGACGCTGAACCAGCCGGCGGCGGTGGCCGGGCGGCGGGTGTCGCCGCTCGATGGCGGCAACCTCAACCGGGCCTTTCCAGGCGATCCGGGCGGTGGGGCAACGGCGCAGATCGCCAATTATGTCGAACAGGTGCTGCTGCCGCTCTGCGATACCGTCTGCGACATGCATTCGGGCGGCAGCTCGCTGCATTACGTGCCTTCGGTGGTGACGGCGCGCTGGCCCGATGCCGAGCGCTTCGCGCAATCCCTGGCGCTGGTCCGGGCCTTCGGCACGCCGGCCGCCTATGTGCTCGATCCACCGGGGCCGGATGATCCGACGCTGCTCGGCGCCGCCGGCCGCAAGGGCAAGCTGTTCCTCGGCACCGAACTCGGCGGCTCCGGCGCGCTGAGCGCCGCAACGCTCGGCATTGCCGAGGCCGGGTTGCGGCGCCTGCTGGCGCAGCTGGGGCACCTGCCGGATGCCGGCACACCCGGGCATGACACCCGCATTCTTGTGGTCGGCGGCGCGGATTACTTCGTCCATGTCGACGATGACGGGGTGTTCGAACCGCTGGTCGAGCTCGGTGACGAGGTCAGCGCGGGGCAGAAGGCGGCGCGGCTGCATTTCCCGGAGCGGCCATGGCTCACGCCGCTCGAGCTGACCTTCCAGCGCGGCGGCATGGTGCTGTGCAAACGGGTGCCGGCGCGGGTGAAGCGGGGCGATTGCCTGTTCCACATCGGCACCGACTTTTCGGCATGAGGCTCGACGACGACCTCTGCCTGGTGATGAGCGGCGGGCTGGGGTTCGATCTCACCGACGCCCTCGATTGCAATGTCTACCTGGTCCGGTCAGGCGACGGCTGGCTGATGTTCGATGCCGGGGCAGGGCGGAGCGCCGCGGCTGTGCTCGATGGGCTCAAGGGTATGCCGATCAAGGCGCTGTTCCTGACCCACGGGCATGCCGACCATTCGGCCGGCGCCGCCGCCGTGCGGCAGCGGCTGGGGCTGCCGGTGTTCGCGGGAGCCGCCACGGCCAGGATGGTGGCGGCCGGCGACGCGGCGGCGATCAGCCTTGTGGCAGCGAAGGCAGCAGGCGGCTATCCCGCCGATTTCGCCTATGCGGCCTGCCCGGTCGATCGGGTGCTCGAGGATGGCGAGCGCGTGGGGTTCGATGGGGCGACGGTCAGCGCGGTGGCGACGCCGGGGCATAGCCACGACCATATGAGTTATCTGGTCGATACCGGCAGCCGACGCATGCTGATCGCCGGAGATGCGCTGTTTCACGGCGGCAAGGTCGGGGTGCAGGACATCTACGATTGTAGCGTGCCCGAGATCTGCGCCTCGGTAAGGCGGCTCGCCGGGCTGGAGTTCGAGGTGCTGCTGCCCGGGCATGGGCTGTTCTCGCTGCGCGACGGCCACCGGCATGCCGACGCGGCAATGGGCTATGTGGCGCGGATGGCGTGCCCGCCTTCGATCTAGGGTGTTTTGGACTGCACCTCCAGGGGCTCGGAACCGGGGAGCACAGCCCCAGCCTAATACCCAAACTCCTCCACATGCGCGAACAACCCCGGCAGCCCGCCGGTGTGCACGAACACCACCGTATCGGTCGGCTTGAACGCCCCGCGCCGGATTGCGGCGATCATCCCGGCCGCAGCCTTGCCGGTGTAGGTCGGCTCGAGCATCACCCCCTCGGTGCGGGCAAAAAGCTCAATCGCTTCGATCACGGCGCGGGTCGCCGGCAGGCTGAAATCGGCGCGCTGGGTGTCGTCGATGGCGAAGTCCGCCGCGCCGATGCGCCTGTCGATGCCGAGCAGTTCGGCGCATCTGTTGGCGTAGGCGATGGTGTGGGCCTGGCTCTGATCGTGCGGCGAGGCCACCGAGACGCCGGTGATGCCGAGCTCAAGGCCCAGCGTCCGGAAGCCGAGCACCAGCCCGGCGGTGGTAGGGGCAGCGCCGGTGGCGAGGAACAGGTGGGTGGGCGCTCGGTCGAGGCCGGCGAACTGGGCAGCCAGTTCCTCGGCGGCCGAGACATAGGCCGCGGTGCCCAACGTCCCGGTCTTGCCCGGATGGTAGACCAGGTAGGGCTGGTGGCCGGCGGCGGCTGCCGCGGTGCAAAGCCGGTCGAGTTCGGCCACCAGCGCCGGATCGAAGCGGTCGGCGATCGGGGTGGTGTGCACCTCGGCGCCGAGGATTTCGAACAGCAGGCGGTTGCCGGTGAGCTGGCGCGGGCCGGTGACGCCGGTGAGCAGCAGGATGGGGTGCATGCCCAGCCGGTTGGCGCCGGCGGCAAGTTCGCGCAGCTTGTTGGACTGTTCGCCGGCCGAGGCGATCACGGCTGTGGCGCCTTGTGCCTTCGCATCGCCCAGCACGAACTCGAAGATGCGGGTCTTGCTGCCGCCGACCGACAACCCGCTGAGGTCGTCGCGCTTGATCAATATCTGCGGCCCGCCCAGCGCCGCGCTCAGCCGCGGCGCCGGCTCGAGCGGCGTCGGAAAATGGCCGAGCGCGGCGCGCGGCAGGTGATCGACAAGTCCCATGGTGTTCGGCTCCGATCCGCTAATCTACGGCAACGATGGCTTCGATTTCGACGGTGATCAGCCGGGGCAGCGAGTTGACCCCGATGGCGGTGCGCGAGTGCGCGCCGGGCTCGCCGAACACCTCGAAGAACAGGTCCGAGCAGCCATCGATCACCTGCGAATGCTCGGCGAAATCCGGGGTCGCGTTGACCATGCCGAACAGTTTGACGATGCGGCGCACCCGGCGCAGGTCGCCCACCGCTTCATGCAGCACCGAGATGAGGTTCAGCCCGGTGAGCCGCGCATGCTGATAGGCTTGGGCCGCGCTGACATCGTCGCCCACCTTGCCGGTATGGAGCCGGCCGCCCGCCTCGGTCGGGCCCTGGCCCGAAAGGAAGATCATGTCGCCTTCGCGCGTCGCCGGCCGGAAATTGGCGATCGGGGTCGGCGATTGCGGCAGGCTCAGCCCGAGTGCCGCCAGCCGGGCATAGGGATCGCCGGAATGGCCGCGGTCGAGGGCGGCGGAAGCGGGGTCGTTGGTCATTGCGGGTCCGAAGCGATCGTCATGGCAAAGCCACGATAGAGCGACGCTGCATCCGGATGCAACAGCAATCTTGCATCCGGATGCACGATGCGGCGGATGGGTGACAATGGCGCGGCGATCGCAGGCGAGCTGGGCCGCGAGGCTTGCCTTACTGGCGGCGCCTCTCGATAAGGGAGCCGGTAAACGAGGGGGCTGGCATGCAGGGCATCGAGCTGTCGCGGCGCTTTTATGCCGATATCGTTCGGCCCTGGCTGGCCACGGTGGCGCCCGGCCTGCCGCATGCCGCGGCGCTGATCGGCTATGGCTCGGAGCTGCTGGGCTTCGACGACGAGCTGTCGCGCGACCATAACTGGGGGCCGCGCGTCCATATCTTCCTCAGCCGCGAGCGGTTCGAGCAGCAGGCGCAGCGGCTGGTCGAGGCATTCGGCGCCGCGGCGCCCACGAGCTATCTGGGCGAGCCGATCGGCTGGCGCAACCGCCCGCACCCGCCGGCCGGCGGTACGGAGGCAGTGGGGACGCTCGCACACGGGCTCGAACTCCACACGGTGGAAGGCTCGCTCGAGCGCATCCTCGGCGTCCGCTCGGCGGAGGATCTGAGCCCGCTCACCTGGCTGGGCTTTCCCGAGCAACGCCTCCTCGCCTTCACCGCCGGCGCGGTGTTTCACGATGACGATGGCCGGCTCACCGCGGCCCGGGAACTGCTCGCCTATCCGCCGCGCGATGTCTGGCTCCATAAGCTCGCCTGCCAGTGGCGGCGCATTGCCGAGGAGCAGGCCTTTGTCGGCCGCGCCGGCCAGGTCGGCGACGAGCTGGGCTCGCGGGTGATCGCCGGGCGGCTGGTGCGCGATGTGATGCGCATGGCCTTCCTGCTCGAGCGCCGCTATGCGCCCTATCCAAAATGGTTCGGCAGCGGCTTCGCCCGGCTGCCGCTGGCCGAAGTGCTCACCCCGCACCTCACCGCGGCGCTCGATGCCGATGCCTGGGAGGCGCGCGGCAATGCGCTCGCCGCGGCCTATCTCGAACTGGCGCGACAGCAGAACGCCATCGGCCTGCCGCGCTTCGAGCCGGTGATCGGCCCCTATTTCGAGCGCCCCTTCACCACCATCAACACCGACGATGCGATCGCCGCGCTCAGTGCTGCCATCGAGGACAGCGAGATCCGGGCGCTGCCGATCATCGGCGCGATCGACCACATCACCGACCTGACCCCGGTGCTGGAGAACCCGGCGCTGACGCAACGGATCATCGGGCAACTGGCATAGGCGGCAAGGCCACGGGGCAGGGTGGGCGCGCCTACGTGCTTGCCCCCCTTGGTGCCGGCTTAAGAAACTGTTAATCTCTTCGCACGGCGGACCATAACCAAGATTGGGGCTTGGGAATGGTAGGCTCTTGGACGCACTTCTCCGCCGTGCTTCTCGTATCGCTCATGGCTGTTCCGGCGCTCGGCGCGAGCGTGGCGGTTCGCCAGCTGCCCGACACGCCGGCCGCCGACCAGATGTCGCGCGCTGACCTGTTGGCGCATAAGGGCTATTATCCGCAATCGTGCGCCGAGCGCAGCGTCTGCGTCTTCACCGGCCCGGGCGGCGAGGTCTGGGTGTGGCAGGGTTATGCCCGCGCCATGCTGATGGAAGGCAAGACGCTGCTGTTCAGGGGCAAGTGCCAGAGCGCCTGCTACCTCGCCTATCTCGAGGCAGTGCGGTTCGACGCCAAGGGCTCGCCCGGCCGCATCGAAGTCGCCCCCGGCACGGTGTTCTACAACCACAAGCCTTATCTGCTGCGCCAATGAAACCGGTCTGGCACAGGCTCGCCGATCAACTCGACCGCATCCCCTCGGGGTGTGGTCTGCCGCTATTGCTGCTGACGAGCCTGGTGTTCTGGATTCTGGTGTTGAAGCTGATGATGCGGGGGTAGAGGGCAGGGCACCGCAGGGGGGTGATCGTGCGCTAGACGGCCGCCTCATCGTCACTTGATGAGATGAGACCAGCGCGCTTTCTGACCATCACCAACCACGGTCTCAGCGTCGACGATCTAACTGGGGCGCGGCCTTGGCTAGGGAGAACGTCCACTAACCGATATTCTCGCAGTACCAGTCGAGACAACTCGCCAATCCGTCGGACAAAGCGTGTGTCGGTGCGTATCCTAGAAGTCGCCTTGCTCGTTCAATATCGGCAAGCGAGTGGCGAACGTCCCCGAGGCGAAAGGCGCTGTGGACCGCCGGCACATGCGCGGGTAGGCGATCTCGCGCAATCAACCCGCGAACAATAGCGGAATAGAGATCGTTGAGTGTAGTGCGATCTCCGAAGGCAACGTTGAAAACCCCGCTCGCTGCGTCGCCGGGAGCCGTCGCCGCCAGGATATTGGCCTGAACAACATTGTCTATGAAGCAGAAATCCCGACTGGTTTCACCATCACCGTAGATTTCAACGGGCTCGCTACGTAGCAATTGAGAGATCCATTTCGGTATCACCGCTGCGTAGGCGCCTCCGGGGTCCTGTCGCTGGCCGAAGACATTGAAGTATCGTAGGCCGACTATTTCTGTCCCGTAAGCTCGACGGAATACGTCTGCATACTGCTCGTTGATCGATTTGGTCAGCGCGTATGGGCTGAGTGGCTTGCCCACCGCATCCTCGACCTTCGGCAGTTGTGGGTTGTCGCCATAGACCGAACTTGATGACGCATACACCACCCGGCCAACACCTCTATCCCTGGCTGCGACTAACACGTTTAGGAAGCCGTTCACGTTGCAGTCGTGGCTCAACAACGGATCGGCAATGGAACGTGGCACGGAGCCTAGTGCGGCTTGATGCAGGATGATGTCGACGCCCTCAGTGACCCGCTTACATGCCTCTAGGTCGCGTATGTCGGCTTCTATGAACTGAAACCTGCCACGCCCTCCCGCACCAGAAACGGCGAGATCGAGATTGCGCCGGTGGCCGGTCATAAAATTGTCTAGCGCCACGACGTCCTGCCCAAGGCACAAAAGTTGTTCAAGGAGGTTCGAGCCAATGAATCCGGCAGCACCCGTAACTAGGAACCTGCGAGGTTGGCGCTCGAGTTCGATGCACGTTTCGGCAAAATTCATGACTGCGCCCGATGTTAGTGGACTATTTCGGCAAGTTCCCGTCGATAGTGGTCGACGACGACTGCCTCATCAAATTCGGCCATTGCTTTTCGCCGGCTGGCGGCGCCCATGTCCTCGCGTCGGGCATCCGACAAGTTGCAGAAGGTTGCTATCGCATGTGCGAGGGAGCCCGCGTCGCGGGCCTCGGCTAGGAAGCCGTTGATGCCTTCTTCGATGAGTTCACGGCAACCAGGGACATCGGTGGCGATCAGCGGCCGGCCCATCGCCGCCGCCTCGATCAAGCTGCGCGACAGGCCCTCCCGATACGATGGCAGTACAACGCAGTCGGCGGCTGCCAAGTGGGGCCGCACGTCTTCCGCTACCCCTAGATACTCCACGAGGCCCTCAGCCACCCACCCCTCTACCACCGACCGGTCGATCGCTGCCGGGTTCAGCACGTCCAGAAAACCAAGCAGTTGGAAGCGCGCCTCGGGGTTGGTCTGCCGCACACGTCGGGCCGCTTCGATGAATTCACCAACGCCCTTGTCCCACAGCATGCGGGCAACCAGCAGAAAGCGCAACTGCCCATCGGCGGGGCGGGATGCTAGGGGTGTGAAGCGCGCAAGATCCACACCTGAACCAGGCAATAGGCCAGTCTGCATTTCACGCACCAGCCGCTCCGCTAGGAACAGCGCTCGATCCGCCTGGTTTTGGAAGAACACTCGGCGTGAGCGGCCAAGCGCCAGACGGTAGAGCAGCTTCGCCACTTGTGTCAGCCATGAGGTGCGGATGAATGTCGCCCCGAGTCCTGCAATGTTGTTGATCACCGGAATGCCAAGGCTCTGCGCCGCCAAAGATCCGTAGATGTTGGGCTTTATGGTATAGCCGAGGTAGGCGACCGGTCGCTCGTGTCGAAGGAAGCCATAGAAACGGAGCAGCAGTCCGAGATCGCGCAAAGGCGAAGTGCCCTTGTTGTCCATCGGCATCGATACATAGCGCAAGCCCAGTGCACACAGTTTTTCGACGTACTCGTCCCGAGGGGCTACAGCTATGATCTCAAATCCGTCGGCGATAAGCGCACGGATCATACCTCGCCGGAAATTGTAGAGGCTCCAAGCGGTATTGGAGCAGATGACTAGCGCCTTTTTTGACATCGGTGGGTCGCGTGATTTCGAGAGCCATGAGTGGTGTTCACTGAGAATTCAGCGCGTGGACGATCTTCTTCCAATAGGCGCCGACGGTTCGTTCTTCCCGAATGTACTCCTCGTAAATTGCACTGCGCGACTCCCCACGGAGACCGAGCACAATATAGCGTGCTAGCTCCTGGGGCGAAAAATCCGGGCAAACTGACACATCCGGTAGGTCATTCACACCGTCGCTACAGGGTGTGCTCACAATGGTCTTGGTCCCTGACGCCATCATCTCCAAAATCACATTTGGAAAGCCCTCGGATCTAGATGAAATCACACCCACGTCGGCAATTCTAAACCAAGACTCAACGTCGCTGTCGTAACCCACTATGCTTACGATGTCGGTGAGACCGGTTTCGAACACCTGGGCCTCGAGCGAAGCGCGCTCTGCGCCATCGCCCAGTATGATCAATCGAGCGTTTTGTATCTGTCGGCTAACGAGGCCGAATGCCTCGATGAGGATGTCGAACCCCTTCACCCTGTCCAGCCGCCCGCAAGCCACAACGAGACGCTCCCCTTCATTAGTGGCGAGTTGCCGCGCTGTGATCTTGGGAACTTTTGCGATGTACGGGTTAGACACCACGGCCATATTGGCGACCGGCTTGCCCCTAAGTGCAGCCACCAGACTGTTGCTCATCCCCGCAGTTTGGCAGATCAAAACATCCTGTGCCCCATAACATACCCGATACATAAGCCAAAAAATTGCTCGCCTAGTTCCATGGAATCGATCGAATATTCTCGTTGATTCGCGTGCGATCAATTGCTTGCATTGGAGAATGCCTAGCTTGCGCAGAATAGAAAGAAACGCGTTCACGTGAATATGCGAAGACCACACATAATCTAGTCGTTCAGTTCTGCTCTTATTATGGACAAATTTGATCGCTGCCAAAAGCCCGTCTCGACCCGAGCTGTACTCTCCAACGATAACTTCTACGCGACCTTTGCTTGATACAGATCTCCAGCCCTCTCGAATGCCTTTCGAAATGCAGTATAACGTCACCCTGTACCCTAGTTCAGCCAGGTGCTCGGCGACAATTTGCGTGATCCGCTCAGCTCCACCCAGCATAGGCGTCGGCAGTACAAACAGCGCTGATGGCTCAGTATCTCGTCCCATTACATCTTTCACTCGGAGGGGTCGATTCCAATGGATGTGCGCCAGGATATTACCCGTTTGCCCAGTACACAAAATACGCTGACTGAAATATCAGTGCTGCTAGAAATATCAGCGCGCGCCACGAGGGGTGTGGGATTTTTGATATTGCAACTGCCAGCGCCGGCAGTGCAAGTGCGACGAAGCGAAGTCCGTTTTGTTCTTCAATGAATAGCGCAACGCAAAGAATGGAGCCGAGGACTACTACAAATGCGTCAAAATTCCAACTAAACATTGATCGAAAGGACATGAATGGAATTGCATACGCACCGAGCATGGTGGTAAGCAGGACGCCTCCAGTAACCGCTGGAAGTGCGGCACGACGATCTCCCAACAGTTCTAATATGATCGGGCGAAGAACAGTGAAGGTGAGCGTGCACGCCACGACGTACGCTATGATCACGGATAGTCTACGTTTTCGGAGTCTATCTATCGTGGCAGTGGCCCAATTCACCCCATAAGCGCCGGAGTAAACAAGGATCGCGGAGTGGATGAATGGAGCAAGAACAACCAGCGCTAGTCCGATAGCCGGTGAGGGTATTAACACGGCAAGATACACGAAACTAATAGCAGCGGCTGATCTGACCTGTGAAAAGCATAGATCAATAAATTGCGGATGAATTAAGAGTAGTAGGTACCACGGCGATCCGCTTCTGATTACGACGTACACTGACATGATAGCGAGGGACGCTAGCGTCACATAGGAAAAGATGACATCGAGTGGCAAGTGCTCGTTGAGTGCGTAAATGCCAGTTCGCCACAAGTACTCTTGGGAATACCATTGCGCTACCGACAGTGCATCACTGGCAACAACGTATGCGCGCTGATGGAAATTGTATATATAGTTCTGAAGATCGGCGAACGGCGTGCCTCGGAGTGACTGCCAGTCAACGATCCACAGACAAAAGGCGAATGCGACGCCCACGACAATGCTCAGCCATTCGATCTGAGTTGAGGGCCTCCACTGATGTGCGAACGGTTCTGTAACGCGTTGTCCGTCAGACAAACTGGAAACTCGCCACTAGAGTTTGCGTTGCATTGCCGCGCTTCCGAGCCCCCGAGAGTTGCGTCGAATCTTCTGACCGGTAGGTGGGGTCTCCAGTGTCGATGAAAGACTGAGTCACTGGGCGGTTTCCGCTGGGTTGCCAAAAGAGAGAACCTAGCTGATCACGGCGTGAGGTACTAGCGAGCGCGGTTGCCGAAGCCCTCCTACGCCAGCTTGTTGAGATCGGCAGGCCCTGGCGCCTACTGCCGTTCACGGATTCTCTCGGGTTCTACGACCCGCCCTCCAGCCAAAGTCACAACGGCATCGCACCCCGACACCGTTGATAGTCGGTGCGCGATAATCAGAATCGTCAGATCTCTCGTTAGCCCGTCAATCGCACCCATCACGGCGGATTCTGTCTCTGCATCCAGTGCGCTCGTGGCCTCGTCGAACACTAGGACGCTTGCTTGCTTATAGAGAGCACGGGCGATGCCAATGCGCTGGCGCTGGCCCCCGGACAGGCGAATGCCTCGTTCACCTACAACAGAGTCATATCCTTGTGGCAGAGCGGCAATTACATCTGTCAGTTCCGCTCGTCGCGCTACCTCGGCGATGCGGACGTGATCGATCTGGGATGGTGGTACTCCAAAGGCAATGTTTTCCGCGACGGATACATCGGCTAGATAGATGCTCTGCGGGACATGCGCGATGCTAGCCTGCCAAGCGACACGGTTGGCGACTGTTAGTTCGGTTCCGTCGATCAGGATGCGACCTTCAGACGGTGCAAGTAGGCCCAGCACTAAATCCGTCAGAGTGCTTTTGCCGCTACCGGTCTTGCCGATGAAGCCGACGCGCGCGCCCTTAGGGATGACGAGATTGATGTCATCGAGTGCTGGGGCAGATGCGAGTGGGTAGGAGAAGCCAACACGATCAAGCACGATTTCATGGGCAAAGGGAAGTGGAGCTCTCGTCGGACGAGTCGTGTACTGGGAGGCAGGGGGGAGGCGCAGGACGTCGAGTATGTCATGCAGCATTCGGGCATTGCTTAGGTACTGCGCCCAGCCTGCATAGATGCTCTGCATGAGGGGGACTAGCCGCTGCGCACCGAGCGCCAGCGCGCCAAGCAGAGGGATCGCCGAAAGAAGCCCTCCTTCGCGCAGGCTAAGCACCACAGCCAACAGGGCGATGAGCACTACACCGAGCCCTTCGACAACAAAGCGCGGTGCCTGGCCCACGAAATTGTTTTCCGCCTGCGCCCGCCGAAGGCGCGTCTCTATTTCATCGAAGCGAGCCACGAACATCGCCTGAGAGCGATCCAAGAGGACATCGCGGATACCTCCCAAACCTTCGCTCGCTGCCTGCAGCCTCTCGCTCTGGGTCTTAGCAATGACGCCACCGTTCCGGCGCATTACCTTCCTGGTAGTCCACATGACTAAGGCGTAAATGCCCGCAAAACCAAGACCGGAAGCTATTGCTACCAACGGATCGATCAGCACCAGCCCGCCAAAAATAAACACGGCGATCACGGAAGCGATCGCCGCCTGCATCAGAGGTACAAGTAACTGGCTACTGACCAACTGGGTCTTGTTAATCACCGCCAGCGTCTCACTGCTGTTGGTCGCCGTATGATACGCGTAGGGTTGGTGCAAGGTACGGCTGTAAACCGCGACACTAAGTTCCTTTGCGACACCGAACACGAAGTGCTGACTGACCCAGACGAGCAGTAGACGCACTGAACCCGCCAAGACCGCCGAGAGGGCGAATGCCAAAGCGGTCGCCGCGATCAACTCAATCGGAGAATCTAGACCCAGGCTGAAGAGTGTGTCACGCAACGGGCTGCTCGCAAGCACTTCCCCAGGATCTGCCACAATCGCCAGGAACGGCAGGATTGCGCCAATTGAGATCAGCTCGGCTAAAGCTCCCGCGAGCATGAGCAGCACTACCGGTACGACTTGGCGCCGGCGCCGAGGCGAGGTGTGCTTGAACACTTCAGCCACGGCTGCAAGCATCGGTGGATGGCTCATTTGCGGGGGCTTCTGAGTTGCCTGCGCATCAGAAGCGTCCGTCAGTTTGGTCTACTGGATAGATTCCCTTGACGTCATAGATCACTGCGTCGTGCTTGCAGAGCGTCTTAACACCGGCAATTCCTAGCTGCCTGAACTGGTCGTGCGGAACCGCGACAACGATCCCGTCGAACGCGCCTGTGGGCTGCTCCGCAGTGCAGGCCACGCCAAACTCGAGTTCACACTCCTCGCTCGATACCCAAGGGTCCCAAATCTCAACGTTGGCGTTGTAACTTTTCAGCTGCGCAATAATATCCATGACTTTTGAGTTTCTAAGGTCTGGACAGTTCTCCTTGAAGGCCGCTCCCATAACTAGAATCCGGCTTCCGACAACCGGGATGCCTTTGCGCATCATCAGCCGGGCGGCCTGATCTGCAGCATATTGCCCCATGCCATCATTGATGCGGCGGCCCGCGAGGATCACCTCGGGGTGATATCCAACCTCCTGAGCCTTATGGGTGAGATAATAGGGGTCAACGCCGATACAGTGACCGCCTACCAGACCAGGAGTAAACCGTAGGAAATTCCACTTGGTGCCTGCGGCTCTTAGTACCTCGCCCGTATCAATTCCGAGCCTGCCAAAGATGATCGCCAATTCGTTCATCAGGGCGATGTTGAGATCGCGCTGGGTGTTCTCGATGACCTTAGCAGCCTCGGCAACGGCGATACTACTCGCTCGGTACGTGCCTGCAGTGATGATCGATGCGTAAAGTGCGTCAATCGCCTCAGCCGCTTCTGGTGTCGAGCCGCTAGTTACCTTGGTAATATTCGCGAGCCGATGTTCTTTGTCGCCCGGATTGATACGCTCTGGACTGTAACCAAGGAAGAACCCCTCGTTGTGCTTCAGACCGGAAATCCTGGCGATGACCGGTCCGCAAATCTCTTCCGTGCAACCGGGATACACCGTGGACTCGAAGATCACGACGGCTCCCGGTGAGATGACCCGTCCAACGGTTTCAGACGCCATTAGGAGTAGTGATAGATCCGGCCGGTTCGCCTTATCAACCGGTGTCGGTACCGTAACGATAAAGATCCCGCACTGCTTCAGGTCTTCCGGAGCGCTCGTGAAAGTGAGGCCTTTGGCCGCCTGAAAGCTGGAACTATCGGCCTCGAGGGTGGCGTCCTCACCACGACGGAGTGCTCCGATCCTTCGTTCGTTGATATCAAATCCGATCACCTTGCGCCGCTGACCAAATGCGAGCGCCAAGGGCAAACCTACGTAACCTAGGCCAATGATTGCGATGGCCTTGCTATCAAGCTTCATCCGGGTCTCCGACGAACGCCAATCCCGCGAGACGGCTGATCTGCGACGCCTGCGGCAATCGTTCCCCACCAGCGTACTGCTCCAATTGGGAGAAGTAGCAAAAGAGCGACCGATTCATTGCTTCAGGTGAAGCGGACAGATGTCTATGAATGGCCCTCACTTCGACCCAAACCCCGATACCACGATCGCCACCGTCTTGAACGCGATCAGCACGTCCAGCCAGGGCGAGAAGTTCTTGATGTAGTAGAAGTCGTAGTGGAGCTTTTCGAGGGTCTCGTCGGCCCCCGTGACGTGGCCCTGGTTGACCTGGGCCCAGCCGGAAATGCCCGGGCGGACGATGTTGCGGTAGCGATAGAACGACAGCTGATTGTCGTAGAATTTCGACAGGGGGGCGGTCTCTGGCCTCGGGCCGATCCAGCTCATCTCTCCCTTCAGCACATTGAACAACTGCGGCAGCTCATCGATCCGGGTGCGCCGAAAGAACTTGCCGAGACGCGTTATCCGTGGATCCGCATCAGTGGTTACAGCGGAAGCGAGGGTGTCGCCGGGGCCGCCATCATGACGCATGGTGCGGAACTTCAGGACTTCGAACGGTCGGCCCCTAAACCCAATGCGCGTCTGCCGGAAGATCGCCGGGCCGGGGCTCTCGAGCCGAATGGCGAGGCCGACCAGCAGCAGGGCCGGGAACAGCAGCACCAGGGCGACCAGCGCCACGATCCAATCCACCCCCTGCTTCACCTTGAGGTAGAGCGCGTCGGGATTGATCGAGCCGAGCGTGTTCTCGGACAGGTGGGTGATCTCGAGCCGGCCGGTGAGCGATTCCCGGATCTGCTTGACGTGGAAGATGCGGATGCCGGCCAGCGCGCAGTCGGCGATGAAGCGCTCCCAGCGCGGATCGAGATCCTGCCGCAGATCGACGATCAGGCCATTGAGGCGGCCTTTCGGCAGGGTGGGGGCGTCGAGCGGCAGCCACTCCACCTCGCGGATGGCGGTGAGGCTGTCGACCTCGCCGCCCGGGACGATCGCGAGGCGCACCGTGCGATAGCGGCGATTGAGGGCGTGGGCGACGAACACCCAGATGATGGTGAGCGCAAAGCTGGTGGGAAACAGGTAGCGGTTGTACTCGAGGCGCAGCATCAGCAGGGCCGCCAGCGCCAGGAGGAAACTGACCAGCAGGGCCGGCACGCAGTAGATGCTCTCCTCGACGCCGGGCAGCCGTGCCAGCTGCCTCAGCCCGATCAGGCCCAGCGTGATGGCGATGGTGGTGGCGACGATGGTGGTGACCTGCTCGGGCAGCAGCCAGCCCTTGACGTCGAGGCCCCAGCGCAGGCTCACCGGCAGCAGCACCCCGAACAGCAGGGCGCCGGCGATCTGCACGCGGGTACGGCCCAGCCGGCTCAACAGCCAGTGGGGAGGCCAGATGCCTCCTAACCCTTCACTCTGAATTTCCGCAGATTTTGCCGCATCCTGCGTCATTCATCAGTATCCCCTCAATGGAGCAGTTATCTGCTTCTTAAATGAGTTTACGCTGCTCTTGATCATGGAGCGTGTCAAATAGAAACAAGTCGTACCAGTTGCCGTCGTTGCTTTGAAAGAAGATCTCGTCGATCATGTTCAGCTTGTCTTTGCTGGTTTCTGGTGGGCGCAGACATTAAGTAGACTGGGCGAAGGGGCGGCGGTCGAGCTCATGAGGCAGTGTAGTATCCGGCGTATTTGCCCGAGTAGGCGGACTTGGAAATCTCCTGCTGGTTGAGCACGGCCAGGATTTCTGTTTCCGGCTTCTTGGCGCCCTGCAGCAGCGCCACCGCGTGGCGAACATCATGCTGCGAGGTACTGGCCCAGCGCACGACGAACACAATCGAGTCGGCGTGCTTAACAAGATACAGCCCATCAACCACCGGTCCAACGGGCGGGGTATCAAGAACAATAATGTCGAAGGTAGAACGTGCCGCACTAATGAGTCGTGCAAAAGTGGTGCTGGAAAGCAGCGAATCTGTGGCGATATCGCTGCGGCGAGCGCCGAGCACCACCTGGGCCCCGCTTTCATCATCGACAGTCATGATCGAGGGCAGCGCATCTTCCTTCACCGCATGGGTGAGGTATTCCAACAGGCCGGTGGAGGGCTCGAGGTTGAGCTGGCGGTGAATACTGGGTTTCCTGAGGTCGCAGTCGATCAGCAGGGTGCGGTGGCCGGCCAGCGCATAGGCGCGGGTGATCGACAGCGCCAGGGTGGATTTGCCCTCGCTGGGCGAGGCGGAGGAGACCATGATGACGATGCCGCCCGCCGGGCGGGTCGCCTCGTTGCGCTGCAGCGACTGATCGATACCGACGCGGATGCGGCGCACCGACTCGGCAAAGATCGAGAGCGGGCTCGAAACCATGTACTCGCCGATGCCGCCATCGCCGGCGCCGGTGCGCGCCTCCTTCTGGCGCGGCACGGCCGAGATCACCGGGGCGCGCAGGAACGAGTGCAGTTGCGCCTCGCTGGTGAAGCCACCGACGAAGTTCTCCCTGAGGAAGGCCAGCCCGATGCCGAGGCCGAGGGCGGCGAGGCCGGCCAGCGTCAGGATCTGGCGCGGGTTGGGGAACGAGGGCTCGGAGGGCGGCAGGGTCTGCGACACCACGCGGCTGTCGGCCACCTGCAGATAGGCCTGGGCCTCGAGTTCGCGCAGGCGCGACAGCAGCGTCTGGTACTGGGTGCGGGCGATTTCGGCGTTCTGCTGCAGCTCGTAGATATTGGTGAGCACGTCGGGCGGCAGATCGGTGGAGAGGATGCTGGTGCGCAGCTGGGTGCGGATGTCGGAAGCCTGCGACTGATAGGTGGCGACGCGCTGGCGCATGGTGGTGAGTTCCGCGGTGGCGGAACTCTCGAGTTCGGCATCCAGCTTGGCCACCTCGGCGCGCAGGTCGATCGATTGCTGCGAGTCTTCGACGGTGTCGGCGAGGCTGTTGACCAGTTGCTGGCGCTGCGCGGCAAGGGCGGAGATGGCCTGCGAGCCCAGATTGGCCGAAACCGCCGCCCAGTCGCGCTGCTCGAGGCTGCGCTGCACCAGCTCGGCCACCGCGGCGTCGCGGGCCCGGTTGCCGCCGACTTCCTTGAGCTGGGCGCGCAGCGCCGTGAGATCGGTGCGGCCGGTCTCGGCGGTGATGGTGTCGATATTGTCTTCGATGAACTTGTCGAAAGCGCCTTCCGACTGCGAAACGGCGCTGCTGGCGCCGGCGATGCGGCCCTGGATGATATCGCGCGAGGCGAGGGTGGAGCCGATCTTGGCGGCGAGCTGCACCTTGATGTAGGCGGCCGCCACCGCATTGGCGATGCGCGCCGCGGTGGCCGGGTTCGGCGAGCGGGCCTGGATGGCCAGCATGAAGGTGAGGCCGCGGCGCTGCACGGTGATGCTCTCGCGCAGCTTGGCCATGACGCTCTGCAGCGCTTCGTCGCCGGTGGGCAGGGTCGGCTCGGCGATGCGGAAGAAGCTCAGCACCGCATCGCGGAACCCCAGCCGCACGCCGAACTCGGGATCATCGATGAGGTTTTCGTCCTCGATGGTCTGCAGCAGGGTTGCTTCGGATTTGGCCAGCTCCACCTCGCTGTCGACCCGGGCGCTCTCGCCCGAGCCGCCGCCCATCTGGGCGTTGGGATCGAGCAGATCCTTGCGGCTGGGATCGACCAGCACCAGGGTGCTGGCGGTGTAGATCGGCTTCATGGTGAAGACGGCAGCGGTCGCCACCACCAGCACTGCCAGGACGGTAATCGCAATCAGTCGAGCTTGCCGACGCAGCAACCCCAGGATGCTGCGAAGATCGAAACCTTGGTCGTTCATAAATATTCAAGCACCAATTGCTGCCACCCCTATGGGCCCCGGCCGGTGGACTATGGCGGATAGTGAACTCTTGAGGCCGCCGGTATTGCGCTTAACGTGCACCTGGAATGCGCGCCTGCACCGAAAAGGACTGTGGCTGATTCTCTCGGCTCAGGCGAACTGCTGACAATCGCCCGGTAAGATAAGCCCCAGTATCGACCGAAATGCGGTGATCGCCGAAAACTACGTCGGGGGTCGGCGTATGGCCGTGCAGCACGAGCTTGTGAAATTCAGCGTAACCCATTGCCGGCTCGTTACGAATCCACAGCAAGTCATCGGGGTGCTGTTGTTCGAGCGGGGTGCCCGATCGCAGGCCCGCATGCACGAAAAGATAGTTGGGCGTCGCAAAAAGCAGCGGCAGGCGGCGCAGAAAATCGCTGTGCTCGGGTGGAATATGGCTGTGGATCAGGTCGCGCAGCGTGGAGCGCGAGGCACCTGCCACCGAACTTTCGGAAATTCCGTACGATTGCAGCGTCTCGATGCCGCCGAATCCCAGCCAGGACGAGTTGCGCGATGGCTGCTCGAGGAACTTCAGCATGGCAACCTCGTGGTTGCCGGCGATCGAGATGCGCTCGAAGCCTTCCGGCATCGGCGCCAGCAGGTGATCGAGCACGCCGGCCGAATGCGGGCCGCGATCGACGTAGTCGCCCAGCATGACCAGCCATTTGCCTCCCGGCCGGCGGCTCGCATCCTCGAACAGCTGGTCTTCCAGCCGGCGCAGCAGATCGAGGCAGCCGTGGATATCGCCGATGGCGTAGATGGTGCCCGGCTCGTCGGCGGCGCTCAGGGTCTCGAACCCGGCCGCCGGTTGGGGCGGACGGGCCAGAGGCAGACGGGCGAGCAGACCCTCGAGGTATTTACGCATGGTCGCGCCGCTGTTCGGCAGCCCCGATGCCGGCGCCGATGGCGAGAAAGACGATGGCGACGAAGGTGAACGCCACCGCTTCGATCTCGAGGCTGAAATCGACGCTCGAATGCACCGCCGCGGCGACGATCACCCCGATGGCGGCGAGGCGCGGGCCGCTCGGGCGGGCGGCGAGCAGCCGGCTGGCCGCCGCGATGACGATGAGCAGGGGCAGGCTGCCGAAGATGAAGCCGAACTCCGCCCAGAGCGCGAAATAGGTGGAATGCGCCTTGTTCCACACCACGTCGGGGCTGACGGGCAACTGGTGGAACAGCGGGAAGGTGCCCTCGAAGGTGCCGCCGCCATAGCCGACCAGCGGGCTGGACAGGATCATCTGCCAGACCTGGCGGTAGAGATCGACACGGATATCGCCGGCGGTTTCGAGCGAGCCGACGCGTTCGAGCAGGCCGCCGCCGTTGAAGGCCAGCATGCCGATGGTGCCGATCAGCAGCCCGGAAGCGACGCCCAGCCAGATGCCGGCGCCCAGCCGCCGGCCCGCCAGCGACAGCAGCGTCACCGACAGGGCACCGGTCAGCCCGGCGACGAAGCCCATGCGCGACTGGGTGGCGACGAGCGCGGCGCCGATGACGAACAGCCCGGCGGCAAGCAGCGCCAGCGCCGCCACCCGGCGATGCCGGCCGCGCCGGCTTTCGCTCCGTTCGAGCTGGCCGATGGCCAGCGCCACGCCGATGGTGAGGCCGAAGGCGAGATAGGTGGCATAGCTGTTGCGGTTGACGAAGGGACCGGTCGCCACCGGACCCGATCCGGGGATGCCGAGCAGCGCGCCCAGTTGCCCCTGCAGCACGATGCCGAGCAGGCCATAGGCGACGATGGCCAGGAAGATGGCGCCCAGCACCCGGTCAGCGCGGGAATTGCGATAGCCGACCTGCAGGAACAGCAGGGCGAGAAGGCCGTAGGAGGCGAACTGCAGCAGCGTCAGGCCGGTGGTCGCCGGATCTAGGCTGATGCTGGAGGAGCTGAGCTGGAGCCCGCGCGGCAGGGCCTGCATCGGGCTATAGCCGACCCAGCCCAGCGGCAGCAGCTGGACCGCAACGAACGCCAGCAGCAGCAGGAACGGGATGGTCAGCTCGGGCACGCGCCAGGGGCTGATGCGCAGGGCGCTGCCGCGGGCCCGCAGCGACAGGAAGTAGACGAGCCCGAGCAGCCCGAGCACCAGGCCCCAGGCGGCCCAGAAGGCCGGCCGGTTGCTGCCCAGCGGCAGCGGCGACAGGCCTACCAGCAGCAACAGCACCCAGCCCAGCCGGTCGTTGGCATTGCCGCGGTCGGTTGGCGCCGCATGCCGGCGGGTGCGCTCGATGGCTTGGTCGGGCAGGGCAGTCAACGCGATGCGGCTCCGGATCTCAGGGGGTGGGCGCGGCCGGGCGGCGCGCGGCGATCTCGCTGCGCAGGGCCGCAACGAAGCGCTGCTGCTGCTCGGTCGGCAGCGTCTCGACGATCGCCGTGATGCGCTCGCGGAACCCGGCAACCGCGGCATAGCGGCGGGCAATCACCCGGATGCCGCGCTGGCTGGCGACCAGCAGCGCCAGATCGGCCTCGTGGCCGGCAAGGGCGGTGGGCTCGAGCTGCGGCAGGTGATCCTCGGCCAGCTTGACGCGCAGCTCGGCCAGCCACTGCTCGGTGGGCGCGAGCGCCCGCGAGGCGCCGAGCGCGGTGTTCAGCACCGTGGGGTCGGCGCGCTCGGCGGCGAGCAGCGCCTCGACATAATAGGCATAGGCGTAGGTGGGCGAGGCGGCGGCGAAGCCGGCGACGGCACGGTCGCAGGTGGCGAGCGCCGCGTTGCGCCGTTCGGTGGGCAGCGCGAGGCCATAGAGCGAGCTCGCGACGGCCACGCAATCGTCGAGCACCAGATCATGCGCCGGGCGCGACAGGCCGGGATGCAGCTGGCCATCGGCCAGCACCTCGACCCGCTGCGCCAGCCCGCTGCCGGCGAACAGGTACGGGCCCGATTCGGCGAGCAGCGCATAGGCCGAGCCGGCCGCGAGCAGCAGCGAGGTGAACGAAAGCACTAGCAACCCGGCGGCGCCGCGGGCCCGTCGACTGCTCATCGCCGCGCCCTCGAACCACCGGCGTTACAGGGCGAAACCTCTTCATATTCAAGCAACGACTGGTGGTTAAGCTTGCTAATTCTGCCTGCTCCGGCCTCTCGCCACGAGAGTCGCTTGGTGTCAGCAAGATTGACCTCGGCCGGTACCCTGCAGTACCTTGCGCCATCCTGCGGAGATATTGTCATGCGAAACATACTTGGAACGCTTGCCGTCGCTAGCATGGTGACATTTGGCGCGATAGCCCCCGTAGGCGCTCAGAGCGTGGTGACGAGCGTCTCGATTGCCGACATCAAGGCCAGCTGCCACACCGGCGGCAGCGACCAGGCGTGCATCGCCGCGGTGCAGGCTTACATTGCCGACGTGAAGGCCGCCGGGTTGCCGGCCGACCAGTCCGATGCGCTGCTGGCGCAACTGGTGGTCGAGCTTGGTTCGATCGCTTCGAGCCTGCCGGCCGATGTGCGCGCCCGCGTCGCCGACGCCATCAGCGTGATCGCCAATGAAATCGCCGACCCCAACCTCGCCGCCCGGCTTGAAGTGGCGGCCGCCAACGTCCAGGCCGGCATCGACGTCGGCTCCGACGTCGCCGCCAGCCCGGCATAAGGGTTTCGCTGTCACTGCAGCAGGCCGGCGGGACCGCATGGTCCCCGGTCGGCCTGGTGCGCCGCAGCTGCGGCGCTCTGATCACGTGTCAAACCGCATGAGCGCGTGAGGTCACCGATCGCGGGCAGGGCGCCTGATCCGCGGGCTTGCGGCACTACTCCCCATAAACCGGCAGATGCTCGGTTCCGGTCAGCAGCTGGACCGCCTCGCGCACCGCCAGTTGTGAGGCGCCGAGCACGGTGCCGCGGGCGGGCAGCTGGCTGGTGGTGACTTCGGTCTGCCAGGTGAGTTCGGCGATGACGTCGCGGACCAGCGGCAGCAGCAGTTCGTTCTGGCCGACGCCGCCACCCATGACGATCAGGCCGGGGTCGAAGATGCTGACCACCGAGGCGGCGATGCGGCCGATGTCGAGGGCGTGCTGTTCGACGTGGCGGCGGGCGGCTTTGGAGCCGTTGGCGGCCATTTCGAACAGTTCGCGGGCGGTCTGCGGTGGGGCGCCGCGGTCGGTCCAGTCGGCGCCGACGCGCTGCATCAGGGCGTGCGAGCCGAGATGATCCTCGAGGCCGCTGCGATGCGGGGCGCTGGTCTCGGACCAAGGGAAGGGCAGGCGGGCGACTTCGCCGGCGGCGCCGTTGGCGCCACGGAACAGCCGCCCGTCATGCACCAGGCCGAGACCGAGTTTTACGCCCACCTGCAGGTAGGCGAAGGAGCGCCGGCCCTGGGCGCCGCCGCGATCGAGCTCGGCAATGGTGGCGCAATTGACGTTGTTCTCGAATACCACGGGCGCATCGTCGAACTCGCCGATCGAGTCGCGCACGACATCGAGGTCGGCACGATAGGCGAGTTCGGGGCGGTTCTTCGAAACGATCACCGGCACGGCCACCGAGACGGCGCGCAGCGGGCCATGCGCGGTGGTGTTCTGGCGCAGGCGCTTCAGGATAGTGCGGATCGCCTTGCCGGTTTCGGCATTGAGGTGCACGGCCTCGGCCGACGGGGTCTGCTCGATTTCGGCGAGCACGGTGCCATCGAGGGTCTGGGCGATGGCGCGCACCTGGGTGGCGCCGGCATCGACGCCGATGACATAGCCGGCCTCACGCCCGAGGCCATAGACCGTGGCCTTGCGGCCGCTGGCGCCCTGCGTGGTGCCGACCGGCTCGACCAGCCCCAGTTCGCTGAGTTCGAGGATCGCCGCCGACATGGTGGGCTTTGAAAAATCGAGCAGGCTCCCCAGCATCGGCCGGGTGGCGCGACCCAGGAGGATGATGCGCCGGAACACCGCGCGGGCGCTCTCGGTCAATGGGGCAGGGGGCGTGGTGAAAGCTACGTTCAAGACCGACACACCGTCAGCAGAGCCATTTGGACCAAGCCTAGTCCGTTCCCTGTTGTCATGTCACGAACCGGGCCTGTTGCAGAAGGTCCATTCGGCAACCCGGCCCCGCGGACCAACAGGATCCGTGGGCCGGCCGCGTTGCGCAAGAGTGGTCAGGCCAGCTCAGGCAGCTTCGTATCCGTCTGCCGGTAGCGGAAGATGCAGACCGGCAGGCCGGCGGCTTCGGCGAGGTCGGCGATGATCAGCTGGGTGGGGAGCGAGGCGAGGATCGCGGTGGCGAGCCCGTTCGAGGTCCGGGGGATGCGGATCACCACCAGGTTGTCGCGCTCGGCGACGTCAACGCTGGTGATCAGCACCGTGGCGATGCCGAAGCCGGCGAGATCCTCGGCCAGCTGCACTTCGCGGCCATCGCCATAGACGATGACGCCGGTGCCGGCATCGTTGGGCTCCATCGGGCCGTGGAGGAAGTTGAGGGTGTCCCAGTTCTGCGCGGGGACGCGGACCGCCTCGCGCAGCAGCAGCGCGGCATAGCCCGCCGTGCCGTAGGCGACATTGGCGCCGACGCAATCGAGCGCCCGCTTGCCGGCGAGGAGCCTGCCGGCGCGGGCCACAGCGTCCGCCGTCGCGGTGCGGGTCGCTGCGAGGAGATCGCCGATGCTGGTCCAGTCGAAGCCCGAGGGCGTGCCGACGCGTTCGGCGAGCAGCGCCAGCGCCAGCAGCGAGCCCATGTAGCTGGTGGTGTTGGGGCCGCTGTCTACGCCGCTGCCGGTGCCGAGCATCTGGCCGACCGAGGCGCGCATCGGGGTATCGGCCGCTTGCGCGATGCCGAAGGTGATGGCCCTGGGCCGGAGCGCCAGGGCGCGCGCCGGCTCGACGCTGCGGCCGGAGGCGGAGATGGCGACATAGGCGTCGGCGGCGTCGACGGCCGCATCGTAGAGCTCGCCACCGGCCAGCGCGATGGCGCGGCGGCCCTGGGCCCGCAGCTGTGCCGCGGCAGCGATGCCGGCATAGAGGCTGGCGCCGATGCCGACCAGCCCGATCGTGCCGGCTTGCAGCGCCGTCAGATCGGCCGCGTCGAGCGCCGCGCTGGTGGTGCCGAGCGCGTTGCGCAGCGCCTGCGGCTCCAGCTCGATTGCGTCGCGGAAGGGCACGCGTGCCGGCATCGTCGTCTCCATGGATGGGCGTGGCAGAAGGCGCGTAGGGGTCGAGGTTGCGCCGGATGGGTGCGCATTAGTATAGCAGCCTTACTTTCTGGCAAGCGCAAATTTGAGACTTGATCCGCAGCGATGGGCTTGATCGCATCGTTTTATTAGTTAACCTGCCTAACCGCTAACTCTGGAGGGGCGCGAGGCGCCGCAGGGCATGGCACAGGAGGTATCATGAAGACGACCAAAGCTTTTCGGGCTGCCCTGACGGCAGCCACCGCCTTGATCGCCGTCGGGTTCGCCGGCGCGGCAATGGCAGAGGATGTGACGCTGGAATACTGGGTCTATTCCGACTTCGCGCAGGGCGACGCGCTCGCCATGCAGCAGGAGTTCATCAAGGAATTCACCGACGCGCACCCGGGCGTCACCATCAATATCAGCGGCAAGGGCGATGACGACCTGACCGCCGGGCAGGTGGCGGGCGCCGCCAGCGGCACGGTTCCCGATGTCTACATGAACGCCCAGTCGGTCGGCGCGCAGCTGGTCGATGTCGGCGCCATGGCCAATATCTACAGCCAGTTCATGGCGCTGCCCGAAGAACAGCGCGCCCAGTTCGACAAGGATGCGCTGGCGAGCTGCATGCCCAAGCCGGACGAGCTTTACTGCCTGCCCTATACCGGGTTCGGCTCGATGCTGTTCCGCAACCTGACCGTGCTCGAGAAAGCCGGCATCGACCCCACGACCCCTCCCGCCACCTGGGCCGAGTGGTACGAGCAGATGCAGAAGGTCAAGGCCGCCGGCATGTACGCCATTCCGGATGAGACGCTGGTGTTCAACTCGATCGCCGAGATCTACGCGACCACCGGCGGCACCGAGACCTGGGGCTTTGACTGGGCCAACCGCAAGACGCGGATCGACGAAGCCACCATGACCACGGTGCTGCAGAAGTTCGTCGACATGGTGCCGCTCAATACCGGCACCAGCCGCAACGACCAGGCCACCAAGGACCTGTTCATTTCCAACCAGCTGGCCTTCCACACCATCGGCCCCTGGGTGAACCCGACCTATGACGAAGCGGCCAAGGCCAGCGGGCTGAAGTATGATTTCGTGCTGATCCCGGGCGACACCGCCGGCAAGACCGGCGGCATCCGCAGCTACGAGATCGTCGCCGTGGCGCCGGGCAAGAACCAGGAACTCGCCTTCCAGTTCGCCGCCTTCATCACCGAGAAGACGCAGATGGCGCGCTGGGCCAAGCTCCTCGCCCGCTACAACGCCAACGCCGCCGCCATGGCCGACCCCGATGTTTCGGCGCTGCCGCTGATCAAGGTGTCGGTGGATGCGGCGCATGGCGCGATGGAAGTGGCGGCGCCGTACTTCGTCGGCTCGATCCCCAGCTGCTACAACTCGACGGTGATCGACTATGCCTCGGCTACTGCGGACGGCGACTACACGCCGGCCGAAGGCGCCAAGGAGATGATCGCCGCTCTCAACGAGTGCATGGCCCAGTAACTCCTGCACGTCACGCATGTGCCGCGGCTGGCTTGGTTCAGCCGCGGCCCACCGAGGGGCCGTCCATGCCGTTTCGCCGCTACCTGCCGCATTACCTGATGATCGCGCCGTTCATGGTGCTGTTCGCGGTGTTCTTCCTCTACCCGATCCTCAGCGGCCTCTATTACAGCTTCCACGATTGGAACGGCGTGCGGGTGCCCGAGTTCGTCGGCGCCGCCAACTATGCCAAGATCCTCGCCTCGCGCGATTTCTCCCGCGCCATGGGGAACCTCTTCGCCTATATCGCCATCACCGTGCCGCTCGGCATCCTGGTGGCGCTGGGCCTGGCGCTCCTGGTCGACAGTTTTGCCGGCCGCTGGTCGAACTTCTTCCGCAATGCCTATTTCATGCCGGTGGTGCTGCCGGCCTTCCTCGCCGCCACCATCTGGCGCTGGATCTACGCCCCGAACTTCGGCCTCCTCAACATCGTGCTCGGCTGGTTCGGCATCCCGTCGGTCAACTTCCTCAACGACACCGGCACCATGCTCTACGCGCTGATCGCCGTGGATATCTGGGTGTCCGCCGGCTTCAACATGGTCATTATCCTCGCCGGGCTCAAAAACATCCCGACCGAACTCTACGAGGCGGCGCGGCTCGATGGCGCGAGCAAGCGCCAGCAACTGTTCCACATCACCATCCCGATGCTGTGGCCGGTGCTGTTCTTCGTGCTCACCTATGGGCTGATCTCGGCCATGCAGGTGTTCGACAAGCCCTGGCTGCTGACCGGCTCGTCCTTCACCTCCTATGGCGGGCGGCGCAATGCCCTGCTGTTCCCGGTCATGGACATGATGGGGCGAGCGTTTGGCGGGGTGAAGTTCGGCGAAGCCGCCGCCTATGGGTTCCTGCTCACCATCGCCATTGTCGTCGTTACCGGCGTGATGTTTGGCCTGCGCGCCTGGAGTGAACGCCGATGACGACGATGCGCAAGCTGCGCCGCTTTACCCTGTGGACGGCGCTCAAATGGGCGCTGGCCATCGCCATCGCGCTTGTCGCGGTGTTCCCGATCTGGTGGATGATCAACGTGGTGTTCGCCCAGGCGGGCGAGCCGGTATCGCTCAACCCGCGGCTGTGGCCGACTTCGCTCGGCGCCGGTCTCGACAAGATCACGACGATCTTTGCCGAAACCGGGTATCTGAGGGCCTACGGTATCTCGATCCTCTATGCGCTGCTCACCATTATCGGGGTGCTGCTCGTCGGCTCGCTCGCGGCGTTCGAGTTCTCGCTGTTCGAGTTTCCGGGCCGCAAAATCCTGTTCGGCGTGGTGTTGCTGGCGCTGATGGTACCCACCGCCGTCACCATCATCCCGACCTATGTGCTGACCTCCCGGCTCGGCTGGCTCAACACCATGGAAGGGCTCGTGGTGCCGGGGCTTGCCTCCGCATTCGGCCTCTTCATGCTGGTGCAGTTCATGCGCGCCATCCCAAAGGACATGATCGAGGCGGCGCGGCTCGATGGGGCAGGACACTTCCAGATCTACTGGCACGTGGTGCTGCCGCTCTGCCGCAACGCCCTGGTGACGCTCGCCATCCTCACCTTCATCCAGACCTGGGGCAATTACATGTGGCCGCTGATCGTGGGCACCAAGGAAGAGCTCTACACCGTGGGGCAGGTGGTGGGCCTGTTCAACTCGCCGCTGTCGCACCACACGGTCGATACGGTGATGACGGCGAACCTTCTCGCGGCCGTGCCGCCGCTGATCTTCTTCCTCATTTTCCAGCGCCAGATCGTCCAGGGCATCGCCATGTCGGGAAGCAAGGGCTGAAGGAGCAATCATGGCTTTCCTCGATATTTCCGCGGTCTCGAAATCCTTCGGCTCGGTCAGCATCCTCTCCGATGTCGACCTCACCATCGAGAAGGGCGAGTTCGTGGTGTTCGTCGGCCCCTCGGGCTGCGGCAAATCCACCCTGCTGCGCATGATCTCCGGGCTCGAGGAGATCAGTGCCGGCACCATCTCGATCGAAGGCGAGGTGATGAACGAGGTCGAACCCGCCGATCGCGGTGCAGCGATGGTGTTCCAGTCCTATGCGCTCTACCCGCATATGACGACGTTCCAGAACGTCTCGTTCGGGCTCCGCATGGCGCACAAGGCGCGCGATTTCATTGCGGCGCGGGTCAATGAGGCGGCGACCATCCTGCAGCTCGAAAAGCTGCTGGCGCGGAAACCGGGGCAGCTGTCGGGCGGGCAGAAGCAGCGCGTCGCCATCGGCCGCGCGATCGTCCGCGAACCGCGGGTGTTCCTGTTCGATGAGCCGCTGTCCAACCTCGATGCCGAGCTCAGGGTGCAGATGCGGGCCGAACTCACCGAACTCCACAAACGGCTCGGCACCACGATGATCTACGTGACGCACGACCAGATCGAGGCGATGACACTGGCCGACAAGATGGTGGTGATGAGCGGCGGCCATATCCAGCAGGCCGGCCCGCCACTGGCGCTTTACGACGATCCCGACAACCAGTTCGTCGCCGGGTTCGTCGGCTCGCCGAAGATGAATTTCCTGCCGGCAGAGCTGGCCTCGGCTGACGCCGGCTCGGTCAGGCTGACAGGCCTTGGTGGTGCCGCCGATGTCATTCTGCCGATCGGCGGTGTCGGTGGCGGCGCCCGCCCGGTGACGCTGGGCATCCGCCCCGAACACGTGACGATCGGCGACGACGGCGAACTCGATGGCCGCGTCACCCTGGTCGAAGAGCTGGGGGCCGAGAGCTTCGTCCATCTCACGTTGGGCGATGGGACCAATGTCATCGTCAGGGCGCGGCGCGATGCGGCGCGGGCCGGCAGCACGGTGCGCCTCAGGCTCGACGCGAGCCGCGCCTTGCTGTTCGAACGCGATGGGGCGCGCATCCGTGGGAGCGCCGGCCGGCTATGAGTTCTATCAACGCTGCACAGGCCCCGCTGTCGATCGGCATCGATATCGGCGGCACCAAGACGCACCTGCGGGCGCTGCCCGATGGCGGTGGCGAGGGGCGCGACCTGATCGTCAGCAGCGCCAGCTGGCGCCGGCGCGACTGGGATGAAGATGCCGAGGGTCTGCTGGCGCTGGTCGGCCAGCTTGCTGCCGGCGCGCCGGTCGACGCCATCGGCATCGGGGCGCACGGCTGCGACGACGCCGAGGAGTGCAAGGCGCTCGAAACCGCTGTCGCGGCGCGCACCAGCGCCAGGGTGGCGGTGGTCAACGATGCCGAGCTGATGCCGTTGGCGCTTGGCTTTCCCGGGCAGATCGGCATCGTCGCCGGCACCGGCTCGATCGCCGTGTGCCGCCCGGCGCCTGACCGCATGCTGGTAGCCGGTGGCTGGGGCTGGATCGTCGGCGACGAGGGCAGCGCCGCAGCACTGGTGCGTCAGGCCGTGCGGGCAGTGGCGCTGCACCTCGACCGCGGCGGCGATGCCACGGAGCCGCTCACCGCGGCCATCCTCGCCTCGCTCGAAGTGAAATCCATCCCGCGGCTCGGCAGCACGCTGGGTCAACTGCGCTCGGCGGCCGAGGTGGGTGTCCACGCGGTGGCGGTGTTTGCTGCCGCCGAGCGCGGCTCGCTGCTCGCCAACCAGGTGATCCGTGAAGGCGGGCGCATGCTGGCTGAACTGGCGGCTTTGCTCGACGCGCGCGGCGCCGGGGCCAGCCACGTGGTGGCCGGCGGCAGCGTGATTGTCGAGCAGCCGAGCTTGTGGGCGGCGTTTGTCGCCGGCCTCTCCGAGACCGCCGGCCACCTGACGCCGCACCTGTTCACCGGCAAGCCGGTGGAAGGGGCTTGTGCGCTGGCGCGGTTGCAGGGGTAAGTCCGCGCGTTCCGGGTGGGGCAAGCCACCAGCCTCTCAGTGCTCCTCCCTCGCGTCAGCGGGGGAGGGGATGAGGCCGGAGGCCTCACCCCGGGGGGACCAGCGTAGCTGGTGGAGGGGGCGACCCCACGCACCGGCGCATCCTGCCGCCCCCTCCACCGCCTTCGGCGGTCCCCCTCCCCCGTTTCACGGTGGAGGAGCACTGAGAGTGCGGTGCCTAATTCTCGATGCCCGTAGTCCTGAGGGCCGCAGCCCCGCCGCACTTACCAGTTGGCGATCCGTCCATCGGCCAGTACCGACTCCGTGGCCGGGATCACCTCCTGCTTGAACGGGTAGCGGGCGGCGGCTTTCTCGTCGATTTCGATGCCGAGGCCGGGTGCGTCGGGGATCGGCCAGGCCCCGTTGACGAGGTTCAGCGGGTAGGTGGCGCAGATCTCGGCGAACCAGGGGACGATGCCGACGGCTTCTTCCTGGATGACGAAATTGGTGGTGGCGGCATCGAACTGCAGCGCCACGGCGCCGGCCACCGGGCCCATCGGGTTGTGCGGGCACACCCCCAAATGGGCGGCTTCGGCAATGGCGGCGATCTTGCGGCCGCCGGTAAAGCCCATGCAATGGGCGAGGTCGGGCTGGATATAGGCGACGGCGCGGGTCTCAGCCACTTCGAGGAACTCGCGCGGGGTGAACAGCCGCTCGCCAGTGGCCAGCGGGCAATCGACGCGGCGGGCGATATCGGCCATGGCGGCGGTGTCGCCGGGCTGGATCACTTCCTCGCAGAACAGCGGTTTGATCGGCTCGATCGCCTTGATGTAGGCGATCGCCGCATCGAGCGAATCCGGGCGGCCGTGGAAATCGGTCATGATCTCGATGCTGTCGCCGACCCGCTCGCGCACTGCGGCGGCGAGCTTTTCGACATGGCGCACCGCGGGCAGGGGAGCATCGTAGCCGGTATAGGGCACGAAGCCGAGCTTGATGGCGTTGTAGCCCAGCTCGACCGTTTCCTGCACCGCATCGCAGAAGCGCGAGATATCGGTGTTGGGGACGCGGGCGGCGGCATCGCCGCGCTTCAGGTGGGTATAGACGCGCACGTGGTCGCGCACCCGGCCGCCGAGCAGCTGCCACACCGGCACGCCGAGCGCCTTGCCCTTGATGTCCCACAGCGCCTGCTCGATGCCCGAGACGGCGGTGAGGCCGATCGAGCCGAGCGGCCAGAAGCTGAAGCGGGTCATGGCATTGACGAGGTGCTCGATGCGCAGCGGATCCTCGCCGATGAGGAAGGGTTTCAGGTCATCGATGGTGCCGGTGACTGCGCGGGTCTTCCACTCGAGCGTCGCCTCGCCCCAGCCCCAGAGGCCCGGCTGGTCGGTGAGTACCTTCACGAAGATCCAGTTGCGCTGGATGGCGTTGACGACGACGGTTTCGATGCCGGTGATTTTCATGGGGTTCCTTTGGGGATCGGGCGCTGAACTCTCAGTGATCCTCCCCCGCGGGGCGGGGGAGGGGGACCAGCGAAGCTGGTG
>JAESFN010000277.1_pt1 | contig 62936 bp, 56 predicted proteins | sample 9269411 | NCBI WGS metagenome assembly JAESFN01 (sample SAMN14505399, study PRJNA617100) | algae metagenome | isolation source: Iphinoe sp. HA4291-MV1 and co-occurring heterotrophs from trail next to... | place: USA: Maunawili Falls, Hawaii | collected 2009-07-25
AACTGCTGGCCCACTTCCTCCAGCGTGTGGTCGGTGTTCATGCCGATGCCGAAGCGCATGCGCAGCACGCGCTCCTCGCGCGGCGTGAGCGAGGCCAGCACCCGCGTCGTGGTCTCGCGCAGGTTCGACTGGATCGCCGCATCGATGGGGAGCACCACGTTGCGGTCCTCGATGAAGTCGCCGAGGTGGCTGTCCTCCTCGTCGCCGATCGGCGTCTCGAGGCTGATCGGCTCCTTGGCGATCTTCAGCACCTTGCGCACCTTCTCGAGCGGCATCGCGAGCTTCTCGGCCAGCTCCTCCGGCGTCGGCTCGCGGCCGATCTCGTGCAGCATCTGCCGGCTCGTGCGCACGATCTTGTTGATCGTCTCGATCATGTGCACGGGAATGCGGATGGTGCGGGCCTGATCGGCGATCGAGCGCGTGATCGCCTGCCGAATCCACCACGTCGCGTAGGTCGAGAACTTGTAGCCGCGGCGGTACTCGAACTTGTCGACCGCCTTCATCAGGCCGATGTTGCCTTCCTGGATGAGATCGAGGAACTGCAGCCCGCGGTTGGTGTACTTCTTGGCGATCGAGATGACGAGGCGCAGGTTGGCTTCCACCATCTCCTTCTTGGCCTGCCGGGCCTCGCGCTCGCCCTTCTGCACGGCGCGCACGATGCGGCGGTACTCGGTGATCTCGAGGCCAGTCTCGGTCGCCAGGTTGTGGATCTCGTTGCGCAGCAGCTCGACCTTGGGTCGCTGGGTCTTGATGAAGTTCCCCCAGCCCTTGCGTCCCGACTTGCCCATCCGCTCGAGCCACGTCTGGTCGAGCTCGTTGCCGTAGTACTCGTCGATGAAGTCGGTGCGGGGCACGCCGTAGCTGTCGGCGAGCCGCATCAGTTGCGCCTCGAGACCGACCAGGCGCTTGTTGATCGTATAGAGCTGCTCGACCAGGCTCTCGATGCGGTTGTTGTTGAGCGACAGGCTCTTGACGTCTGCGATGATCTCCTCGCGCAGCTTGTCGTAGGCCTTCTGCTGCTGGCGCGAGCCCTGCTCGCCGGCGACCTGCTGCTCGAGCTTCTTGTCCTGCTGCTTGCGGAGCTTCTTGTAGGTGCCGGCGATGCGGTCGAAGGTCTCGAGCACCTTGGGCTTGAGCTCCGCTTCCATCGCCGCGAGCGACAGCGCGTTCTCGTACTCGTCCTCGTCGTCCATCTCGCCTTCGGGCGGCGTCTCGCCCTCGGCGCCGCCTTCGCCGTTGGCGGCCGGCTGCGCGGCGGCCTGCGGTCCCGGCGGCACCGCGCCGTTCTCGCCGTGGACCACCGGCGGCATGGCCTTCGCCTCGGGTCCCTCGTAGGTCGCCTCGAGGTCGATGATGTCGCGCAGCAGGATCTTGGCGTCGTTGAGCTCGTCACGCCAGATGATGATCGCCTGGAAGGTGAGGGGGCTTTCGCACAAGCCAGCGATCATCGCCTCGCGCCCGGCCTCGATGCGCTTGGCGATGGCGATCTCGCCCTCGCGGGAGAGCAGCTCGACGGAGCCCATCTCGCGCAGGTACATACGTACCGGATCGTCTGTCCGCTCGGTCGGCTCGGCGCGGGTTTCGGCGCGCGTGGGGACACCCGCCGGCGCGGCCACGGCGCGGCTGCCTTCCTCTTCCTCGGCGGCCTCTTCGGCCTGCGGCGGCTCCTCGCCCTCCTCGGTCTCGACGACGTTGATGCCCATCTCCGAGAACATCGCCATCACGTCCTCGATCTGCTCCGAGGACACTTCCTCGGACGGCAGGACGGCGTTGAGCTCGTCATAGGTGACGTAGCCGCGCGCCTTGGCGGTCTTGATCAGGCGCTTGACCGCCTGATCCGACAGATCCAGCACCGGGCTGTCCCGCTCGGGAGCCTCCGTCGCGGTGCCGGGCTGTTCCTCGGATTTCTGTTGGGCTTGGGCCATCGTGGGGGTCTCGGGTCACATTGAAACGAATGGGTTGCGGAGGGCATGGGACTTGAGGCCAGCAGCGGACGGCCCTAAAGCAGGGCCGCCATCCTGGACCACGGTCGAGATACGCAACGTCGCCGGGCATCTGCGGCCGATGAAAACCGCGAGGACCGTGGCGAGAGCTTCACATCGCGCATCGCCCGTTTGATCCTTTGCCGACTAAACATCGCACGGACGTCCCCCTCCGACGTTCGATCAGGCGGCCCGGTGTCCCGCCCGAACATCTTCGGGCATTGCCTGGGACGGCGGCCGCACTCAACCATCGGTGGACGCCTCGACTACATCAGAGCTGGCAATCAGTCCCTGGATCTCGCAAATACGGGCGAGGGCATCCTCGCTGCCCTCGTCGTGCCAAGCGCGCTCTGCGGCCTCCAGGGCCTTGCGCAGTCCGATCTGCCGCTCGTGTAGCGCAAGGGTGTGGCGCCAGCCAACGTCCACCTCGGCCCTCTCGGCATCAGGTTCTGCGAACCGGTCGCTCTTGTGCGTTATGGCCCGCTCGGCGAGGTCCAAGACCTTATCCAAGCTTAAAGGCTCCAATTGGGAGCGCAGGGTCGCCCTGTCAAGTGAAATGTTGCCGGCTTGCAACGTCAGCAGGCCGTCCCGCAACCGCTGCAAGGCGGGTGAGGTTAACACCAGGTCGGCGATCGCCTCGGCGTGCTCCTCGATCAGCCAGGGATGGTTGATCAGCACCTTCAGCAACAGGGCTTCACGGGGCGGAAAGGGCGCAGAACGTGCCGCGATGAGCCCGCTCGACACCAGCGATGCCGTCCCGGCCACACCCGGCGGCAGCCGCATGCGCACCCGCTCGCGCGCGCGCCAGTCCGCTGGCGCGCTGGCCCGTCCAGGGGCCCCGCCGGCCGTCCGATGCCCCCCTTTTGCCGCCGCCCGCTCCCGCAAAACCGTGCGATTCCAGCGCCACAGTGTCTCCCGCACCTCACTTTCGTAGTGCGCCCGGACGGTCGGATCGCCGATGCGCTGCACCAGACCCTTCACCCGCGTCTCGAACGCAGCCCGATTCTCCGGCGACGACAGCGGCTGTTGGCCTTCCTCCCGCTCCCACAACACCTCGAACAGGCCGCGGGTCTTTTGAAGAACATCGTTCAGTGCCGCCGCACCCTGCACCCGGATCATGTCGTCAGGGTCGAGGCCGTCGGGGAGGAAGGCGAACTTGACGCTCTGGCCGGGCTTGAGATGCGGCAGCGCCGTATCGATAGCCCGGTAGGCGGCCTTGCGCCCCGCGCTATCGCCGTCGAAGCACAACGTGGGCTCGGGCGCCATCCGCCACAACAGCTTGATCTGGTCTTCCGTCAGCGCCGTGCCGAGCGGGGCGACGGCCTCCGCGAAGCCGGCCTGCACCAGCGCCACCACGTCCATATAGCCCTCGACCACGATGACCCGGTCGCGGTCGTGGGCGGCCGAGCGCGCCGCCGCCGCGTTGAACAGGATGGCGCCCTTGTGGAACAGCACCGTCTCCGGCGAATTGAGGTATTTGGCCGGCGCGTCGGGGTCGAGCGCGCGCCCGCCGAAGGCGATCACGCGGCCCTTGAGGTCGAGGATCGGGAAGATGACGCGGTTGCGGAAGCGATCGTAGGGGACGGGGATGTCGTCGCCGGCGATCAGCATGCCCGACGCAATCATGTCCTGGCCTGAGAAACCCAGCTCCGCCAAGTGCTCCTTGAGCGCCGACCGGCTGCTGGGCGCATAGCCCAGCCGGAAGCGGGCGATCGTCTCGCGGGTGAGCCCGCGGGTCTCGATGTAGCGCCGCGCTTCCGCGCCCGCGCCGCCCTTGAAATTCGCCTGGAAAAACGCGGCTGCCGCCTCGAGCAGGGCGAAAAGCCGGGTGCGTTGGTCTTCCCGCTCCGGATTGCGCTCCTCCTTGGCCGGCATCGCGACGCCGGCTTCGGCCGCAAGGCGCTCCACCGCCTCGGGGAACGACAGCCCCTCAGTCTTGATCAGGAAGGTGAAGATATCGCCGTGCTCGCCGGTCGCGAAGCAGTGGTAGAAGCCCTTCTGGTCGTTGACGAAGAACGACGGCGTTTTCTCGGTCTTGAACGGCGACAGGCCGGACCACTCGCGCCCCTTCTTCTTGAGCTGGACCTTGCGTGCGACCACCTGGCTCACCGGCAGGCGGGCGCGGATCTCGTCCAGAAGCTGAGGCGTGAAGCGCATCGGGTCCTGCGGGCTGTCCTCTCACATGCTGTAAGTGATTCGCTCCCCCCCGCGTCGCCACTCGTCCCGCCGGCCGAAACTGCACCCGCTTTCCACAGGCCGGCGGCTCAACCCGTGGCGGGAACAAACCCGTGCTCTGCCTGGTTACGACCCAAGGGGGCATGACAAGGAGATTTCGCTATGCGTGGCGTTCTATCACTGGCGCTTGCCGCTGTTGCTTTCGGCTTTTCTGGCGTGGCATCGGCCCAGACCGTCGTCGTCGACGAACCGCTGCGCGGCGATGTGCGCATTTATGATCTGGATCGCAGGGAGCGCCTCCGTGAGCCGCGGGTGTATGGCTACGTCCGGTCCGCCGACGACGATGTGGTGGTGATGCGCCCGGCCTCGCGCAGCGGCTGCGGACAGTTCTACTACTGGAACGGGCTGCGCTGCGTCGACGCCCGCGACGTTCCACCGGACATCCGCTGAACAGCGCGCATCGCCTTCGGCGGCTGCTTATCCCTTGGTCAGCAGCTCCTTGACGAGGCCGCTCGCCCGGCCGAAGTCCATTTGACCGGCGAATTTCTGCTTCAGCGCGCCCATCACCTTGCCCATGTCCTTGGGTCCCGCCGCGCCGACCTCGGCGATGACGGCGGCGATGGCGGCCTTGGCATCGGCCTCCCCCATCTGCTGCGGCAGGAATTCCTCGATCACCTTGATCTCGGCAGCTTCCTGGTCGGCGAGGTCCTGGCGGCCGGCCTTGGCATAGGTGTCGAGCGACTCGCGGCGCTGCTTCACCATCTTCTGTAGGACCTGCAACACATCCGCGTCGCTGATCGCGCCGGACGCTGGCGGGCCGGACTGGCCGGTGCCGATGCCCAGCTCGCGATCCTTGATCGCCGCCAGCATCAGCCGCACGGTCCCCAGCCGCGTCTTGTTGCCGGCCTTGAGCGCGTCCTTCATGGCCTGCGTCAGCTTCTCGCGCATGGGTGGCTCCTCCTGGCTGGTGCATGTAACGTCGGCCGTGCCGCCGCGGCAAGCGCGCGAGCGCATGGTTGACCCTGCCGACCCCTTCGCCTAGGGTCCGCGCGATCCGAGGTCATTCGAGGTTCGCCGCGCGTTTCGGGCGCACATCTTGCGCGCGCCCGCTTCCGGAGCACGCTTCATGTCCGCCATAGCCAGCAGCCGACCCAATCCGGCCCCCTGGGGCGAGGTACCCACCACCGCCCGTCTGGTGCTTGCCGACGGCACCGTGATCTCGGGCCGCGGCCTCGGCGCAACCGGCTCCGCCGTCGGCGAGGTGTGCTTCAACACGGCGATCACGGGATACCAGGAGATCTTGACCGATCCGAGCTATGCCGGCCAGATCATCACCTTCACTTTCCCCCACATCGGTAACGTCGGAGCCAACGCCGAGGATACCGAGACCTCCAACCTCGCCATGCGCTCCGGCGTGAGGGGTTGCGTGCTGCGCGCCGACGTGACGGCGCCCTCCAACTACCGCGCCGCCGAGCCGCTCGACCGTTGGCTGAAGGCACGCGGCATCATCGCGATCACCGGCATCGACACCCGGGCGCTCACCGCCCGCATCCGCGAGCAGGGCATGCCCAACGGCGTGATCGCGCACGAGCCCAGCGGGCGCTTCGACCTCGACAAGCTCGAGGCCGAGGCCAAGGCGTGGCCGGGTCTCGACGGCATGGATCTGGTGCCGGATGTCACCAGCGGGCAGAGCTACACCTGGGACGAGACGCGCTGGGTATGGAACAAGGGCTATGCGCGCCAGGAGAACCCCGAGTTCCACGTCGTTGCCGTCGACTATGGTTTGAAGCGCAACATCCTGCGCTGCCTGGCGAGCGCCGGCTGCAAGGTGACGGTGGTGCCGGCCACGGCGACCGCCGAGGACATTCTGGAGCGCAAGCCGGACGGCGTGTTCCTGTCGAACGGTCCCGGTGATCCCGCGGCGACCGGCACCTACGCCGTGCCCCAGATCAAGAAGCTGATCGACAGCGGCACGCCGGTGTTCGGCATCTGCCTCGGCCACCAGATGCTCGGGCTGGCGCTCGGCGCCAAGACCCGCAAGATGCATCAGGGGCACCATGGCGCCAATCATCCGGTGAAGGATTTCACCACCGACAAGGTGGAGATCACCTCGATGAACCACGGCTTCACCGTCGATCGTGACACCCTGCCGGCCAGCGTCGAGGAGACGCACGTCTCGCTGTTCGACAAGACCAACTGCGGCATCCGCCTTAAGGGTAAGCCGGTGTTCTCCGTCCAGTATCATCCCGAGGCCTCGCCCGGCCCGCAGGACAGCCACTATCTGTTCACCCGCTTCGTCAATCTGATGCGCGAGCGCAACGGCCGGCCGCTCCAGCCGGAGCGGGCCTGATGTGATGATGGGGCGTGTGTTGACGGCGGCCGCCGCCGCGGTGCTACTCGCGGCGCTGGGCGCGCCCGATGCCGAGGCCGCCGCGCCGCGGCGCGACGGGCTGCCGAGGAATTTCGATTGGACGGTCCCGCTCCTCAAGGAGCACCCCCTGGCGGGCCGCATTTGGTCGTTCGGCGCCAAGCGGTTCGTCAATCTCGATCGGCTGGCCGCCGCCATCCGGTCGGCCGACATCGTGCTGCTGGGCGAGGTCCACGACAATCGCGATCATCACCGCCTGCAAGCTTGGGCGGTCCGCCAGCGTGCCGCGCTCTCGCCGAAGCCGGCCGTGGTGTTCGAGCACATCCGCTCCAATCAGCAGGCGGCGCTGACCGCAGTCAACACCATCGCCGGGCGCGGCAAGGAGACGATGGCGGCTCAGGACTTCTTCCGCATTCTCGAATGGGAACGCAGCGGCTGGCCGAGCACCGAGATCTACGAGCTGCTGGTCGACGCGGTGCTGCGCGCGCGGCTGCCGATCGTCGCCGGCGATCCGCCGCAGACGTCGGTGCGTGCCGTCGCCAAGCAGGGGGCGAGCGTGCTTCCGGCCGACGAGCACACCCGGCTCGACCTCGATCGCGAGCTCGAGCCACCGCTGCGCGAAGCCTTGCTCGACGAGCTCGCCACCAACCATTGCGGCGTCATGCCCCGGACCGCCTTCGCCAACATGGCGACAGCCCAGCGCTATCGCGACGCCCATCAGGCCGCCGCACTCGCCCAGGCGCTGGGCGCCAATGGCGCCGCCATCCTGATCGCCGGCAACGGCCACATCCGCGCTGACCGGGGTGTGCCTTGGCACCTGGCCCGGATGGCGCCGGGCCGCTCCGTCGTCACCGTCATGCTGCTCGAGGTCGAGGCCGGCAAGCGGGACGCCGCCGCCTATCTCCCGGTTGTTCCGGGCGAGCGGGCGGCCGCCGACTTCGTGATCTTCACGCCGCGTGCCGAGCGGCCCGATCCGTGCGAGGCCATGCGCCGTCGCTCCTCCGAGCAGAAATAGGCGGGATGGGCCCATGAAGAGCTGGGTCGACTACTGGAACAGCGATCACGCCATCTACGTCAACGATCGCCACAAGGCGCTGCATGCCACCGCCGTCGGGCGCGATATCCTGAGACACGCCCCGTCGCCGGCGGCCGTCGTCCTCGACTATGGCTCGGGCGAGGCCCTCTATGCCGAGGCGGTGGCGCAGGGTGTCGGCCGCCTGATCCTGTGCGATGCCGCGCCGGCTGTACGCGAGAAGTTGGCGGCCCGCATCGCCGGCGTCGCCAACGCGTCGGCAGCATCGCCCGAGGCGGTCGCTGCGCTGCCCTCCGGCTCGGTCGATCTGGTGGTGGCCAATTCGCTAGCCCAGTATCTGAAGCCCGCCGAGCTCGCGTCGCTTCTCGACCTGTGGCGCGACAAGCTGCGTTCCGACGGCCGCCTGCTGCTGGCCGACGTCGTGCCTCCCAACGTCAGCCCGGTGACCGATGCCGCGGCGCTGCTGCGATTCGCCTGGTCGGGCGGGTTCCTCACCGCCGCGCTGGCAGGCCTGGCCAAGACCGCGGTATCCGACTACCGGAGCATCCGCGAGCGCCTGGGCTTTTCGACCTATGCCCCGGAGGCGGTCACCGACCTGCTCGGCGAGCATGGCTACCGGGCCGAGCGCGTTTACCCCAATGTCGGTCACAACCAGGCGCGCATGACGTTCCTGGCGGCCCGCCGTTAGCTGTCTTTCGCGTCCACGATGTTGTGGCCACAGGCCGACGCGCTATAGCCAAACGCGTTGCGCTGCAATAGAACGCCCCCGACATGCCGAAACGCACAGACATCAAGTCCATTCTCATCATCGGCGCCGGGCCCATCGTCATCGGGCAGGCGTGCGAGTTCGACTATTCCGGCACCCAGGCCTGCAAGGCGCTCAAGGCCGAGGGTTATCGGATCATCCTGGTCAACTCCAATCCGGCGACCATCATGACCGATCCGGAGCTGGCTGATGCAACCTACGTCGAGCCGATCACGCCCGAGATCGTCTCCAAGATCATCGCCGAGGAGCGTCCCGACGCGCTGCTGCCGACCATGGGCGGGCAGACTGCGCTCAACACCGCGCTCGCGCTGCATCGCCAGGGCATTCTCGCTACCCTCGGCGTCGAGCTGATCGGCGCCAAGGCCGAGGCGATCGACATGGCCGAGGACCGCCAATTGTTCCGCGAGGCGATGACCCGCATCGGTCTCGAGACGCCGCGCTCCGTGCTCGCCCACGATATGGCGGAGGCCACGGCCGCTCTCGACATCGTCAAGCTGCCGGCGATCATCCGCCCCTCCTTCACGCTCGGCGGCACCGGCGGCGGCGTCGCCTACAACCGCGAGGAGTTCTTCGAGATCATCGAGCGCGGTCTCGACGCCTCGCCGACCCGGCAGGTCCTCGTCGAGGAAAGCGTGCTCGGCTGGAAGGAGTACGAGATGGAGGTGGTCCGCGACACCGCGGACAACTGCATCATCATCTGCTCGATCGAGAACATCGATCCGATGGGCGTCCACACCGGCGACTCGATCACCGTCGCACCGGCCCTGACGCTCACCGACAAGGAATACCAGGTGATGCGCGACGCCTCGATCGCGGTGCTGCGCGAGATCGGCGTCGAGACCGGCGGCTCCAACGTCCAGTTCGCCGTCAACCCGGCCGACGGGCGTCTCGTCGTTATCGAGATGAACCCGCGCGTGTCGCGCTCCTCCGCGCTCGCCTCCAAGGCGACCGGCTTCCCGATCGCCAAGGTCGCAGCCAAGCTGGCAGTCGGCTACACCCTCGACGAGCTCGAGAACGACATCACGGGCGGCGCGACGCCCGCCGCCTTCGAGCCGACCATCGACTACGTCGTCACCAAGATCCCGCGCTTCGCGTTCGAGAAGTTTCCCGGCGCCGACCCCACGCTGACCACCTCGATGAAGTCGGTCGGCGAGGCGATGGCCATCGGGCGCACCTTCGCCGAGAGCCTGCAGAAGGCGCTGCGGTCGATGGAGACCGGGCTGACCGGGCTCGACGACATTGTCATCGATGGCCTCGGCCAGGGCGACGACAAGAACGCCGTCCGCGCGGCGCTGGGCCGCCCCACGCCCGATCGGATCCTCAAGGTCGCCCAGGCGCTGCGGCTCGGCATCGACCACCAGCAGGTGCACGACTCCTGCAAATTCGATCCCTGGTTCATCGAGCGCATCCAGGAGATCGTCGACATGGAGGCCCGTGTCCTCGCGCACGGCCTGCCCAAGTCGCAATCCGAGCTGCGCGCGCTGAAGGCGATGGGCTTCTCCGACGCCCGTCTCGCCAAGCTCGCCGGCACGACCGAGGCGGCCGTGCGCCAGCAGCGCAACGCGCAGGGCATCGCGCCGGTCTACAAGCGCATCGACACCTGCGCCGCCGAGTTCGCCTCGCCCACCGCTTACATGTATTCGACCTACGAGACCGGCCTGTCCGGCGCCCCGGTGTGCGAGGCCGCCACCTCCGGCGCGGAGAAGGTCATCATCCTCGGCGGCGGCCCCAACCGCATCGGCCAGGGCATCGAGTTCGACTATTGCTGTTGCCATGCCTGCTTCTCGCTCTCGGCCGCCGGTTACGAGACGATCATGGTCAACTGCAATCCGGAGACGGTCTCCACCGACTACGACACCTCCGACCGGCTCTACTTCGAGCCGCTGACCGCCGAGGACGTCCTCGAGATCATTCGCGTGGAGCAGGCGACCGGCACGCTCAAGGGCGTCATCGTTCAGTTCGGTGGTCAGACGCCGCTGAAGCTCGCCCAGGCGCTGGAGGAGGCCGGCGTCCCCATCCTCGGCACCTCGCCCGATGCCATCGACCTTGCCGAGGACCGCGATCGCTTCAAGGCGCTCATCGACAAGCTCAAGCTGAAACAGCCCGAAAGCGGCATCGCCCGCTCACCGAAGGAGGCCCGCAGCGTCGCCGACGGCATCGGCTATCCGGTGGTGATTCGCCCGTCCTATGTGCTCGGCGGCCGCGCGATGGAGATCGTGCACGACGGCGCCGAGATCGACCGCTATGTGACGCGCCTCTCCGCGACGCTCGACAACCCCTCCGAGCTCGTCGTCTCCGACCGCCGCCCGCTGCTGATCGACCGCTATCTCGCGGATGCAGTCGAGGTCGACGTCGACTGCCTGTGCGACGGCAAGAACGTATTCGTTGCCGGCGTGATGGAACACATCGAGGAGGCCGGCATTCATTCCGGCGACAGTGCCTGCTCGCTGCCGCCGCACTCCCTGGGGCTGGATGTCGTCACCCGGCTCGAGAAGCAGGCGCGCGATCTGGCGCTGGCTCTCGGCGTGGTGGGTCTCATGAACGTTCAGTTCGCCATTCAGGGACAGACGATCTACGTGCTGGAGGTCAATCCGCGCGCCAGCCGCACCGTGCCGTTCGTTGCCAAGGTGATCGGTGAGCCGGTGGCCGGTATCGCCGCCCAGATCATGGCGGGCAGGCCCCTCGAGAGCTTCAAGCTGAAACCCAAGAAGCTGCACCACATCGCCGTCAAGGAAGCCGTCTTCCCGTTCGCGCGCTTCCCCGGGGTCGACACGGTGCTCGGGCCCGAGATGCGCTCGACCGGCGAGGTCATGGGCATCGATCGCGACTTCGCCCTGGCGTTCGCCAAGAGCCAGCTCGGGTCGGGAACGACGCTGCCGATGTCCGGCAAGGTGTTCGTGTCGGTCCGTGACGCCGACAAGGATCGCATCCTCGGTGCGGCCCGCGAGTTGGTCGACATGGGCTTCGAGCTGGTCGCCACGCGCGGCACCAAGCGCCACTTCGAGGAGTATGGAATTTCCTGCACCCAGATCAACAAGGTGCTGGAGGGGCGGCCCCACATCGTCGACGCGATGAAGAACGGCGAAATCGCCATGGTCTTCAACACGACGGACGGAGCCGCCGCGCTGGCCGATTCCAAGGGGATTCGCCGGACGGCCTTGCTCAATCACGTGCCCTACTATACAACTTTGGCCGGCGCGATTGCCGTCACCAAGGCCATCCGGGCGCTGAAAGCCGACATTCTGAAGGTTGCTCCGCTCCAGAGCTACGTCGGCCGGGCGGCCTAGCGCCCACCCCAGGGTTTCCCACACCGGGCTGGTATTTCCCCTGAGTCTGGGAGAGACTTATGCGTTGCAAGGTCGCGGCGGATGGCCGGGGCCGGAAGGAGACGTAGGCGATGTCGATGGAACGAGTTCCGATGACGATTGAAGGGTTCAAAAAGCTCGAGGACGAGCTGCTGCGCCTGAAATCGGAGGAGCGTCCGCGCATCATTCAGCAGATTGCCGAGGCCCGCGCCCACGGCGACCTGTCGGAGAACGCCGAGTACCACGCCGCCAAGGAGGCGCAGGGCCTGAACGAGGCCAAGGTCGCCGAGATCGAGGACAAACTCTCGCGTGCCGAGGTGATCGATCCGAAGTCGCTGTCGGGGAGCACGATCAAGTTCGGCGCGACCGTGACGCTGGTCGACGAGGACACCGACGAGAAGGTCAAATACAAGATCGTCGGCGAGGTCGAGGCCAATGTCCGCGATGGCAAGGTCTCGATCGGCTCGCCGATCGCGCGCGCCTTGATCGGCAAGTCCAAGGGTGACTCGGCCGAGGTCACGACCCCGCGGGGCGCCCGCTCCTACGAGATCCTGAAAGTCGAGTGGAAATAGCGGTCCGGCCCGGCCCGCCGCGTCTGAAATGTCTTGGGGCGCGATGAACCCGCGGGCGTCGTTGCGCGTTGTCGTGCCGCCCCGATAAAGCGCGGATTCGGATGTATCTACGAGTCGCGCCGAGGAGATCCCGCCGACGAGGCTCATGCCGCCCATGTCCATGACGCCGCCCCATCCCCTGTCGAACTCCGCTGCGGAGCACGCCCCATGAGACCGAGCCTGGCTCGTTTTCGGAAAAGTGGGTGCGGGGTTTCCGGCAGGAGAATGATCCACGCTGCCGTGTTCGTGGCGGCCGTCCTGGCCGCGCCGGCGGCCGGCTGGGCGCAGGCCTGCACCAAGCAGCAGATCGCCGCCGTCATCGACGCCACCGGCGAGCGCCTGCGCAAGCTCAACGGCGAGCTGCAGCCGGCCATTCAGGCCAAGTTGCGCCAGCTCGGCCAGAAGCGGGGCTGGTCGGACGCCGAGGCCGAGCAGAAGGGCTACGCCTTCGTCGAGGACGGCGAGTCGCGCTCGCTCGACGAGCAGGCGAGCCAGCTCGTGATTCAGCTCGACGAGCTGGGCGACGACAGCGCCACCAAGCTGCCGCTGTGCGCCCGGGTCTCGCAATTGCGGACCACGGCCGATCAACTCGTGGAGGTCACGACGGCCAAGGCCGCGCACGTCTCCGCGCGCCTCGATGCAGCGTTGCGCGGTGACGCGCCTCAGCCGGCAGCGCCCCACCACAAGGCCGAGGCCCCTGTCGGGCACGCGGAGAAGGCGGAGCCGAAGGTCGACAAGGCGCCACGGCCGGCGGCCCCGCCGCAGGCGTCCCAGCAGCGGCCGCCGCCGAAGGGCGAGCCGGCGGTCCAGAGTCAGGCCTGGAGCAGTGAGACCAAGCGCGATGACGCCTTGGTTCAGCCGGGCTTTGCCCCCGGGATGGCCAAGGACGCCCCGCCGCCGCCCCGCGACATGACCGCGATGCTGCCACCGCGCATGCCGGATGCGGCCGATCTCGAGTTCACCTCAGAGGATATCACGGCGGCCGGACGCGGCTTCTTCGGCTCGATTTCGGCCGGCCTGGCGAGCGTCTTCGAATACGCGTTCCGCAGCTACGGCCGGCCCAATGGCTACATCCTGGGCACCGAGGGCGGCGGCGCGTTCTTGGCCGGGCTGCGCTATGGCGACGGCACGCTCGTGATGAAGAATCGCGGCGAGCGCCGCGTCTTCTGGCAGGGACCCTCGGTCGGCTACGACGTCGGGCTCGCCGGGTCGCGCGTCATGTTCCTCGTCTACAATCTGCGCGATGACGAGGACATGTTCGCACGCTTCGTTGGCGTCGATGGCTCGGCCTACCTCGTCGGCGGCGTCGGCATCACGTTCCTCAAGAAGGGGTCGCTCGTCCTGGCCCCGATTCGCACCGGCCTCGGGCTGCGCGTCGGCGCCAACATCGGCTACCTCAAGTTCACGCCGCAGCCGAGCCTCAATCCGTTCTGATCGGACGCCGGCGTCCGGGGCTCAGCGCCGCGCCGGCTTGCAGGCGCGCGCCTCGACCTTGCAGCCCCAGTTGGCGCCGCTGCCGGTGCACTCGACCTTCTTGCTGCCGGCGAGCGTCCAACGGCCCCACGGATCGCCATACTCCCAGGCGGTGAAGCCGGCCCAGTCGCGTATGGCTTCGACCTCGGCCGCCTTCTTCGTCTTCATCGCCGTGCTGCTGCCGTAGTGGAAATGGTCGATCATGCAGATCTTGCCGGCCTCGCGGCGCTGCGTGTGAAGGGCGTCGAGGCCCGTCTCCTGCGCAGCCAGGGGCGCCACGACCGCGGCGGAAGCCAAGAAGGGCAGGACGTAAGCGCAGAGCCGGCTGATCATCTTGTTGCGTTCCCAAAGTGGAATCAGACGTTCCACAAGATGGTACTGTGCGGGCGGGTCCCTCTGAACACGCCTGTATGCCGCATCGCGCAAACGGTCTTGAGACGTGGCAGGCGGGTGACACTGGGGCCGAAGTGCCGTCCAGGGTGCTTTCGGAAAAGTGGGTGCCGGTTTTCCAATCAGAAGCACGACCAGGAAAGGGACCTAGGGCGTCTGCAGCCGCGCCAACGCGGCGCGCATCCGCTCCGGCATCCCCACCGGCCGTTGGGTGGCGCGGTCGACGAACACGTGAACGAAATGGCCGTCGGCGCGGGCTTCGGCCTCGCCCTTGGCAAACAGCCCGAGCTCGTAGCGCACCGACGAGGTGCCGAGACGCCCGATCCTGAGGCCGGCCTCGATGTCCTCCGGATACGCGAAGGATTTATGGAACCGGCAGGTCGTCTCCACCGCCAGCCCGATGACCGGGCCGTTGTGGATGTCGAGGCCGCCCGGATCGATCAGGTAGCGATTGATGATCGTGTCGAAGTACGAGTAGTAGACGACGTTGTTGACGTGCCCGTAGAGGTCGTTGTCCATCCACCGCGTCGGGATGACGAGGAAGTGCCGGAACTGGGTGCGCTGGGCCGGCGGCTTGCGCGGGGTGCTCATGGGCGGACTCACGGGAAAGGCGCGAAGGTGGAAAGCCGCCTTCGCGCCGGATGATGCTTGAAGGGCGTCGGCCCGCTCACTTCGCCGCGGTGACCGCGATCTCGACCAGCATGCGCGGATCGGCGAGTGCCGCCTGGATGCAGGCGCGGCCGGGCAGGTTCTTGCCGCCGGTCCACGCGTTCCAGGCTTCGTTCATCTTGTCGCGATTGCGGATGTCGGTGACCCAGATCGTCGCCGACACGGCCTTCGACTTGTCGGTTCCGCACTTCGCCAGCAGCCGGTCGATCTCCTTCAGGATCTGCTGCGTCTGGCCTTTCACGTCCTGGCTGACGTCGTCGGCGACGACGCCGGCCGTGAACACGAAGCCGTTGGCCTCCACGACTTTCGACAGGATCTCGGAGCCTTCATGGCGGGTGATGGGCATGGGATCGACCTCATTGGAATACGGGGACGGGCGCAGTCTTAACATGCGGGCTCGGCGCCGCAACCCGCGCCCCGCGCATGGGAGGGGGCCGCGATTCAACGAAGAGCGGAAATGACCCCTAGAACAGCGGCTCCTCGTAGGCGAGGCGGCCGTCGACGGAGAGCCCCTTGATCGCGGCATTGCCCTTGCGGTCGACCGCCACCGCCGCGGCGAGCTTCTTCTCGCGCGCGAGCTGCTCCAGCTCGAGGCCGGTGCCCTCCGGCACGAAATAGCTCTCGATGCCATAGCGCACGAATGCCGCGCGGTCCGGCGACGCGGGGACGGGGCCGGACCAGTCGTTCTGCAGCCATCCCTTGAGGACGACGCGCTTGGGATCGTCCGCACCGTCGTGGGTGCGGGCCGCCTTGACCGCCCGCCAGGAGCCGTCGTCGCTCTTCTCGATCGTGACGTAGACCGGATCGCCCTGCGCGAACCGCTCGGTCAGGAGCGATCCTGGAACGCGCGTGACGTCGTACGACAGCCGCACGTAGTCGCCGCGAAACAGGCTTCTCGGGTCCACTGGCACGATCGGCAGCACGATCTCGCGGCCGGTCTTCAGCAGCCGGACGCGGTCGAAAACCATGCTGCCGAGCACGATCGTCTGGATCGCCGCGACGGCCCCGAGGCCGACCCACAGCGGGCGTCTCTTGGCGAACTCAATCAGTGTGCTGGCGAACGTCATGTGGCGCTCCCCCGTGCGCTGGGCTCATTGGCGTGCAGGCGATAGGCGACCGCCGCCAGCGCTGACACGATCACGCCGGCGAGCAGGAAGAACAGCGACGTCCCGAGCAGCGTGCCGATCGTCTTGAAGTAGAGCGCCAGGATCTCGAGCGAGAAGCCGGCGTAGCCGAGCCACAGGATGTTGCGCTGGTCGGTGCGCCAGCCCCACGCTACGGCGGCGACCATTCCGACCAGGGTCAGCAGGGCAAGCAGGGTGAGGGCACCCGCTCCGCGCATCTCGAAGAACTGCAGGCCGAACAGTCCGGCGAAGGCGATGATCATGCCGTAGCCGAGGGCGGCCGGCGCAAACGGCTTCACCTGCGGCAAGACGTGCTCGCCGAACAGCGCCCCCGCCACCACCGCCAGCCCGATCAACGCGACGAGCCAGTGCGCATGCCCCTTGGCCAGCAGGAAGCCCAGAAACACCACCCACGCCGAGAGCAGCAGTGCCGCCAGATGCAGACCGGGCCGCCAGCGCAGCCATACCAGCGCCGCCGTCACCGCCGCCCAGGCGGGCAGGAACCACCAGTGGGTCTTGCCCGAGAGCGCCGTCTCCCAGCCGCTCCACAGCCCAAGCAGCAGCAGCGTGGCGGCGAGCGCAGGGCGCGACTGCAGCGCGAGGCCCGCGAGGAACGCGCCGGCCGCCCAGGTCAGCACCCCGTCCGGCGGATGGCCGTCGATATGGTACATCTGGGAGATCAGCATGATGCTGGCGCCGAAGATGGCGACGCCCGCAAGCACCGCCGCATGCGCGAGGTTCGACAGGCCGCGCTCGAACAGCACCCCGGCGAGGCCATAGGAGCCCCACACGCCGGCGAGCAGCATCAGCAGGCGGGCGAGCTTCGGCATCTCCTGCCAGTTGGCCGCCACGAAGCTCATTGCCGCGAAGCCGATCAGCACCGCGCCCAGGATGGCCAGCGCCGTCGAGAGGCCCGGGCCGCGGCTGCGCTTGGCAAGCTCCGCACGGATGGATTGGGCCCCCGCATCGCTGACCCAGCCCGCCGTCCGCCATCGGTCGAGATCCTTCTCGACCCGCGCCCGATACGTCCACATGCGCTTATGTCCCCGTCACTCGTGCCATGGTCCTTGGCCGGCCGTCAGGCGTGTTCCTTACCCGTCCCGCGACGAGAGAATATACATGGCTTGGCCTCCCGGCGCGCCATCGCCGCGTACGATTTTGGTCAACGGCTTCACTCGGGCGGCGGCACCGCGCCCTTGCGCTCGACGATGAGCCCGTAGGCCTGCGGCTGGCGGTGGACCGCGAAGTTGAAGGTCGTCGACTTGTAGGATCGGGTCAGGTCGAGGTCGCAGCGCGCGACGCACAGCTCGTCGCCGAGCGTCGTGCACATCGCCACCGTCTCGCCCGATGGCGCGATGATCTGCGACTGGCCCATCAGCATCACGCCTTCTTCGACGCCGGCCTTGGCGACGCCGACCACCCAGGTCGCATTCTGATAGGCGCCGGCCTGCATCGAAAGCCGGTTGTGGAAGTTTGACAGGGCGTCGTGCTCGGGCGCCGGCGGGTTGTGCACCGGCGTGTTGTAGCCGATCAGGACCAGCTCGACGCCCTGCAGCCCCATCACCCGGTAGCTCTCGGGCCACCGCCGGTCATTGCAGATGCACATGCCGACGAGGCCGCCGAACGCCCGCGTCACCGGGAAGCCGAGATTGCCGACCTCGAAGTAGCGCTTCTCGAGGTGCTGGAAGGCGCGCCACGGCTCATGCTCGGCGTGCCCCGGCAGGTGCACCTTGCGATACTTGGAGACGATCGCCCCGGCCTTGTCGACAAGGATCGAGGTGTTGAAGCGCCGCGTGCGCCCGTCCTCGTCGGCGAGCTCCGCATAGCCTAGGTAGAAGCCGATGCCGAGCCGCTGCGCTTCGGAGAACAGCGGCGCCGTCTCGTTCGACGGCATCTGGCGCTCGAAGAAGGCGTCGATGTCGTCCTGCCGGTCGAAATACCAGCGCGGGAAGAACGTCGTCAGCGCCAGCTCTGGGAACGCCACCAGGTCGCAGCCGTGCCGCTTGGCCTCCCGCAGCAGCGCGATCTGCCGCTCGACCACGTGGCGGCGCGTCTCGGCGCGCGCGATGGGCCCGAGCTGGGCGGCGCCGATGGTAACAATCCTGGCCATGAGGTCTCTCCCGATTGACTAAGCCGTGCCGCGCGCTCGAACCTCGTCCGCGCTCTGCCCGACGGTACGTCGATAGATGGCCGGGTCGGTGTCGCCCTCGGTCCCGATCAGCAGGACGCGCGAGCGCGCGTCGATTCCGAGTTTGCCGCGCAGGTCCGGACGATCCTTGATTGCGAGCAGCGCACCGACCGCGCCGCCCGAGCACTCGCCCGCCACGATCGCCGGATCGCCCGTCTCTGGTTGCGCGAGGCGGCGCATGCCCGCGAGCGCATGAGTGTCGTCGATCGCAATCGCCCCATCCGCGCCGTGCTTGAGAACGTCCCAGGCGAGATCGGAGACGACGCCGCACGACAACCCCGCCATCACCGTCTCGAGATCGCCCGTCACTTCCGTCGGCCGCCCGGCCGCCAGGCTCTGGAAGACGCAGTCCGCCTTGGTCGGCTCCAGCACGATGAGCTGCGGCCGCCGCGCGCCCCACGCCATCCAGAAGACGGCGCACACCGCGCTCGCCAGCCCGCCGACGCCCGCCTGCACCAGCACGTGGCTCGGCGGAGCCTCCATCTGCGCGATCGCCTCGCGCGCCAGCACACCGTAGCCGTAGGTGATGTCGGCGGGGATGTCGCGATAGTCGGCGCCGCCGGTGTCCTGCACCACGATCCATCCGCGGGCGCGCGCCTCGGCAAAGGCGTGTCGGACGGATTCGTCGTAGCCGCCCGGCAGGCGCACCACCTCGGCGCCATAGGCAGCGATCGCCGCGGCCCGCGCCTCGCTCACCGTCTCGTGGATGAAGATGACGGCGCGGCAGCCGATCCGCTGCGCCGCCCACGCCACCGACCGCCCGTGATTGCCGTCGGTCGCCGAGGTGATCGTGAGGCCGCGCGCGGCTTCGGCGCAGCGGCCGGCCATCACGTCGGCCGCCGCCGGCCGCGGGCGTCCCTGCCGGCCGAGCTCGGCCGCGACCGCCCGCGCCACGGCATAGGCGCCGCCGAGCGCCTTGAAGCTCTTGAGGCCGAAGCGCAGGGCCTCGTCCTTGTAGAGCACGTCGGTGAGCCCCAGCGTGCGGGCAAGCCCGGGCAAGCGGTGCAGCGGCGTTGGCCGATAGTCCGGCCACTGTCTGATTTCCGCCAGCGCCGCGTCGAAGCCCTGTGGCGACAACACCTTGCCACGATCGCCGCCGTACGCCTCGCCACGCGCCGCTGCATGGGTGTTCCGCACGACGCGCACATCGCCTGCCGACCCGGCCGAAACGCTCATGACGCCGATCCCTGCGTGGCCCGAGCGGGCATCCTGCAACAGGCCGGCCCGTGGGGTCCATCCCGATGCGCAGAATGCAATGGACGGGCGCCCCGCTTGGCGCCATCGTGGCGGCAATGGCCGTCAAGATCAGGCCGGACCTGGGGAGTGAAAACGTGAGCTACGAGCTGATTTTGAAGGGCGGGCGTGTGATCGACCCGTCGCAGAACCTCGACGGGGTGCGCGATGTCGCCTTCGCCGAGGGCAAGGTGGCCGCCGTCGGACGCGACCTCAAGGGCGGTAGCGAGACCGACGTCCGCGACGTCTCCGGCTTCATCGTCTCGCCGGGACTGATCGATCTGCACACCCACGTCTACTGGGGCGGCACCTCGCTCGGCATCGACGCCGAGGAGTTCTGCCGCAAAAGCGGCGTGACGACCGCGGTCGACACCGGCAGCGCCGGCCCCGGCAATTTCCACGGCTTCCGCAAGCACGTGATCGACCCCTGCGAGGTCCGCATCCTCGCCTACCTGCACGTGTCGTTCGCCGGCATCTACGCCTTCTCCCCGACCGTGATGGTCGGCGAGAGCGAGGATTTGCGCCTGATGGCGCCCAACGAGGCGGTTGAGGTGGCCGAGGCCAATCGCGACGTGATCGTCGGCATCAAGGTGCGCATCGGCCGCAACACGTCGGGCCACCACGGGCTCGCGCCGCTCAACATCGCGATGCAGGCCGCCGAGGCGCTCGGCATGCCGATCATGTGCCACATCGACAACGCGCCGCCGACCTACGAGGCGGTGTGCGAGCGCCTGCGTCCCGGCGACGTGCTGACCCATTGCTTCCGCCCGATGCTGAACGCGCCGGCGACGCTCCAGGGCAGCGTCAAGAAGGAGGTGACCGATGCGCGCAAGCGCGGCGTCATCTTCGACATCGGCCACGGCAAGGGCTCGTTCGCCTTCAAGACCGCCCGCGCCATGCTCGCCAACGGCTTCATGCCCGACACCATCTCCTCCGACATCCACACCCTGTGCATCGATGGCCCGGCCTTCGACCAGGTCACCACCATGTCGAAGATGCTGTGTCTCGGCATGTCGCTCCCCGAGGTGATCAAGGCCTCCACTGTCAACGCCGCCATGGCGCTGAAGCGGCCCGAGCTCGGCAGCCTGAAGCCCGGCTCGGTCGGCGACGTCACGCTGCTGTCGGTGAAGGAGGGCAAGTTCGACTACGAGGACGTGGTCGGCGAGCACATGACCGGCGATCGCCGCATTCTTTCGGAAGGGGTTGTGATCGCCGGCCGGTGGTGGCATCCCAAGCGCACGACCAAATTCGCCAAGACCGGAGGACGCGGGAAATGACGCCGGAAGAAAAACTGAAATCGCTGGGCCTGGCACTGCCGGAGGTGCCGACGCCAATCGCCACCTACGTGCCGTTCAAGATCGACGGGCGCACCATCTATCTGTCGGGACAGGGGCCGCGTAAGGCGGGTGGCGGCTACCACAGCGGCAAGGTCGGCAAGGACGTCACCTGGGAGGAGGCATACAAGCACGCCCGCATCATCGGCCTGCAGCTCCTGGCCGCGGCCAAGGCTGCTGCCGGCAGCCTCGCCAAGGTCGAGGTGGTGAAGGTGCTGGGCATGGTCAACGGCGCGCCGGAATTTGCCGACCAGCCCAAGGTGATCAACGGCTGCTCGGACCTCTTCGTCGAGGTGCTGGGCGAGCGCGGGCGCCATGCGCGCTCGGCCGTCGGCATGGGCTCGCTGCCCCACAACATGACCGTCGAGATCGAGGCGATCCTGCGCATCGTCGACTGAGCCGGTCTTCCGTCACTCGGGCGACAAGCGCGAAGCGACCCAATTTATTCCCACCCTCCCCCTCGAAGGGGGAGGGCCGGGGTGGGGCTTGCCGCGACGTTTCGCCAAACCGTCGCGTGGTCGCTAAGTACCCGAGACGCATACTCACTTTGTATTCTTGTCGGCCATGATCCGCGCTGGCGTCGAAGCCGCTCGCTTGGCGAGCTTTGGTAGTTCGGTGTGAACTGATAGTCTGTCCGTCGTTCTCTCAGTGGTGCAGCGCAGCCGCAGGGTGACGCTCCACGCCGACCTCGGGCACTCGTCTCGATGTCGGGACATTTTGTTTGATGGGGGCGACGACTATGAAGTTTGCTTGTGTCCGGAATGCCGTTGCCGCGCTCTCTCTGCTATCGGCTCAAGCGTCTGCACAAGAGGAGCCGCTGACCACGAAATGCGAGTCGGCGCCGCTGATGGCTGCATTTGGCGTGTTTGGCGAGACCGGCCGCATGCCGCCAAACCTCGTCAAATTTCTTGGGGATGCGGCATTGCAGAAGATCGAGCCCTACAAGGCTTTCGATAACGTCTACTATGTCGGCATCTGTTGGGTCTCTGCTTGGCTGATCACCTCACCGAACGGCCACGTGTTGATCGACACGCTTTACGGGCCGTACACCGGTCAGATGCTGGAAAATATTCGCGCGCTTGGATTCGATCCCAAGGACATCAAGCTGGTCGTTGTCACCCACGGTCACTTCGACCACGCAGGAGGCATTGCCCAACTCAAATCAGGCCTCGCGCCCGGAACACGCTTTGCCATGTCCAAGGAAGGATGGCGCGAAGGTGCGGAAGATTCAGTATCTCACCCGCGGTTCCCATGGGTAATGATTGAGCCTGACATCGTGCTCACAGACGGCCAGACGGTCTCCGGCGGCGACATCGTGATTCAGGCGTTCGAAACACCAGGTCATACGTTCGGCACCATCTCGTTCGCGTTCGATGCACGTGATGGCGCTCGCACCTACCGCGCGTTCACGGTCGGCGGCCTAGGGCTGAATCGTATACGCGGGCCGGAGCAAGTGGAGGCATTCATCGCCAGTCTAAAGCGCATCCGCACCCTCACCCAGGAGGGCGCACGCCCCGTCGAGTTGCACCTTACGACACATGGCTTCTCGACGGGTCTCACCGAAGCGAAAGATCTGCTGAAGACGCGCAAACCGGCTGATCCGCACCCTCTTGTAGACTTACCAGGCTTTCGCAAGCAGCTCGACGAGCTGCAAAGCAGCGCCGAGAAGCGCCTGGTTGTCGAGCGCCAGAAGCAGGCGAAGTGATGTCGATGGCGTCCGAATTGAAAGCCTTCAAGGACCGGGCGCCATCATTACCTTCCTAGGCCAATGATTTGATCGAGCAACAATTCTTCAACCCAACTCACATGTTGCAGTTGCTCAGGTCGCAGCCAAGCCGGGAGCCTTCCCGCTGAGAGTGAGGCAGACGGTGTGCCCATGCTGCGACCGGGAAAGACCTTGGCTCGCGGCGTACCGCCTCGGCACGGGTGACGGCCTCCTACGGTATCTCCTCCTCTCGGTCAGGAATCCAGCATCGCAACAGCGCGGATCGGACTGGCGGTCCCGCCGCGAATACGCAAAGGGAAGGCAATGAGCTTGAAGCGACCCTGTCCGACCACGGCCTCCAAGTTCCACAGGCACTCGATGTGCGTAATGCCGCGCTCGGCGCATGCGAGGTGAGCTTTGAAATTCGCCTCTCCCTGGGGCGCTGGACTGACAGCCTCCACGCCAAACATCAGAATGTCGTGGTCGGCCAGCCAGTGCACACTGTCCACATGCAGACCTGGGAAGTCCGTCACATAGGCCGGCGTGCCAAACAGCCGCGCGTTGACCCCCATGTTGATCAGCACGGTGTCGCGCTTCTTGATCGCCTGGCCGCTTTTGGCCAACGCCTCCTTCATCTCGGCGACGGTGATCTCATGCTTGAGCGGAACATGGCTGAGATCGAGGCAGATGGCTTCAGTGAAGAAATCCTCCAGAGGCAATTGATCGATGGAGGGTGCCTTGGGATCTGGGTTGAAATGGCAGGGTGCGTCGACATGCGTGCCGGCGTGGTCGCTCATTGAGAGGAAAAGCGCCTTTGAGCTGAAGCGGGTGTTGCCTGCGATTTTTACTTCGTCGTGGTCGTACCATGTCGCCAGCGCGACCGGTGGATGGGAAGGATGCGCCGGGGTGCGGTGATAGAGTTCGCGGCTCAAGTCGATCAGCTTCATTTGGCAACTCCGACGTAACGTGTGCAGCCGGGCTTCGGGTGTGCGTGGAAACTCGGCGTGCCCGCTTTCACGCCGTTGTCGGGGGAGACGGACATCAGCGCGCGGGTTGCGCTATTCCGCTTTACGGGTACATGACCTAGTCAGAAGCTGATCCTTATGCTGATGATATCAGCCAGGCAGGGAGGTGCGCTATGGGCAACCGATGTGCCTGAGATGGAGGTGGAAGTTCTCGGCATTGAGAAGAAGCGCAACCGCTACGCGATCAAGCTCGGCAATCTCGAACCTCAAGAATTGGCGCCGCAGAAGTAGGCTAGCTAGCCGTCAACCCCCCGCCGTCAGCTCCCGAGCGCCGCGGCAATGGCCTGGACGAGCGCCGCGTCGTCCTCGGGCCGGATCGCGGCGAGATCGACCAGCAGCACGTTCTCGCCGATCCGTCCCTCGGCGAGATAGACCGCCGGCCGGGCCCGACGCAGCCGCGCGGCAAGATCGCTCGCATCCATGCCGGCCTCGTCGGGCACCACGCGGATGGCAAGCCGCGACACCGCACCGGCCTTGCGGCCGGGAACGATCTCGGCAGCGATGCCGCGCAACCCTGAAAGCCCCCGCGCGATTGCCGCGAGCCGCCGCCGCGTGCGCCGCTCGATCGCGCCGGCGTCGCGCGCGAGGAAGACATCGAGCGCGGCCATCAGCCCGACGATCGCCTCCTTCGATGCCTTGTAGCCGCGCCCGAGCCCGTGGCGCGGCAGGACCGGCGCCGGGCCGTTGCCGAAGAATTCGGGCGGCGCCTCGAACGCCTCGGGTCGCGTGTCCATGTCGAGCATCTGCAGCGCCGCCGAGGCGATGAGGTCGCGCCGGCCAGCCAGGATGCCGCTCGCCTGCGGGCCGCCGATCGCCTTGCCGCCCGAGAACACCACCAGGTCGGCCCCGGCCGCGAGAAAAGTCTTCAGTCCCTCGACCGGCGGAAGCTGCGCGGCGGCATCGACGATCAGCGGCACGCCGTGCGCGCGCGCTAGTCCCGCCAGCAGCGGAATGTCCTGAGCCGTCGCCGGCGATCCGTTGGCCGCCAGCGCCACCGTCGCCGGGCCGATCGCCGCCTCGACCTCGAAGGCTTCGAGTCCGCGCACGCCGGCATCTGTTTCGCGGTCGGCGACGCCGATGTCGCGCAACGCCGCGCCGGCCACCCGGAGCGCCCGGTCGTAGGCGTTGCGGTGGGTGCGCGGCACGATGATCTCCGGCGTCGGCGAGACCAGCGGCAGCGCGTCCATCTTCACCGGATCGAGCCCGGCGATCGCTGCCGCCGCCGCCAGCGTCAGCCCCGCCGACGCGCCGGTCGTCACCAGGCCCGCCTCGGCCCCCGTCGCCGCCGCTATCCGGCGCGAGGCGGCCGCCTGCAGCTTCCACATGTCGAACGACAGGCCCGCCGCCTCCACCATCGCCTTGGCGACGCCCGGCGCGATGCGCGCGCCCGACAGCCGCGTCAGCGTGCCCGCGGCGTTGAGGATGGTGGTTTGCGCAAGATCGGGAGGAAGCGGTGGCAAGGCGGACTCACACGTCGAGGTGGCAGGCGAAGCGGTGGCCGGGCGCGATCTCGCGCAGCCGCGGGTCCTCGCGCCGGCAGCGCTCGAAGGCGAACGGGCAGCGCGTGTGGAAATGGCATCCCGGCGGCGGCTTCATCGGCGAGGGCACATCGCCCTCGAGCACGATCCGCTCGCGCTTGGCGCGCGGATTGGGCAGCGGCGCGGCCGCCATCAGCGCCCGCGTATAGGGGTGCGTCGGATTGGCAAACAGCGTCTCCTTGTCGGCGATCTCGACGATGCGCCCGAGATACATCACCGCCACCCGGTGGCCGATGTGCTCGACCACGCCGAGGTCGTGGCTGATGAACAGGTAGGCGAGCCCCAGCTCCTCCTGCAGGTCCATCATCAGGTTGAGCACCTGCGCCTGCACCGACACGTCGAGTGCCGAGACCGGCTCGTCGGCCACGATCACGCTTGGGTTGAGCGCCAGCGCGCGCGCGAGCCCCAGCCGCTGGCGCTGGCCGCCCGAGAACTCGAACGGGTACTTGCGCATGGCGTCGGCCCGCAAACCCACGCGCAGGAAGATCTGCTCGACCCGCCCCTCGCGCTCCGAGCGCGAGATGTCGGAGAAGTTCTCGAGCGGCTCGCCGACGATCTGCCCCGCCCGCATCCGCGGATTGAGCGAGGCGTAGGGGTCCTGGAACACGATCTGGATGCGCTTGCGCTTGGGCCGCATCTCGGCGCGGCTGATGCCTGTGATGTCCTCGCCGTCGAGAATGACCGCGCCTGCCGTCGGCTCGATCAGCCGCAGGATCAGCCGCCCGACCGTCGACTTGCCGCAGCCCGATTCGCCGACCAGGCACAGCGTCTCGCCGGCCGCCAGCGAGAACGACACGTCGTCGACGGCGCGAATCTCGGCGACGGTGCGGCGCAGCAGCCCGCGCCGCACTGGAAAGTACTTGCGCAGGTCCTTGACCTCGAGCGCGGTCTTGGCGGGCATCGTCGCGGTCATGCTTGCAGCGCCTCCTCGACCGCGAAGCAGGCCGCAGTGTGCGCCGTACTTTGGCCGACGCGCTTGAGCACCGGCGCCTCGCCGCGGCAGCGGTCGTGCACCAGCGGGCAGCGCGGCGCGAACGCGCAGCCGACGATGTCCTCCTTCAGCGACGGCACGATGCCGGGAATCTCCTGCAGCCGCCGGCGGCGCTCGCCGCGCTTGCCCCGCGCGATCGAGGCCAGCAGCCCCCGCGTATAGGGATGCGCCGGCTGGTCGAACAGCTCCAGCACCGGTGCCTCCTCGACCTTGCGGCCGGCATACATCACGACGACGCGCTGGCACGTCTCCGCCACCACGCCGAGATCGTGGGTGATGAGGATGACCGCCGCGCCGGTCTGCTCCTTGAGCTCGAGCATCAGCTTGAGCACCTGCGCTTGGATGGTGACGTCGAGCGCGGTGGTCGGCTCGTCCGCGATCAGCAGCTTGGGGTCGCACGCCAGCGCCATCGCGATCATCACCCGCTGGCGCATGCCGCCCGAGAACTGGTGCGGATAGTCGTCGAGCCGCCGCGCCGCGTCGGGGATCTTGACCAGCTCGAGCACCTCACACGCACGCGCCCGGGCCTGCGCCACCGAGGCGCCGCGGTGAATGCGCACCGACTCCGCGATCTGGTGCCCGATCGTCAGCACCGGGTTGAGGCTGGTCATCGGCTCCTGGAAGATCATCGCGATGCGGTTGCCGCGGATGTCGCGCATCTCCGCCTCGTCGAGGCCGAGCAGGTCGGTGCCCTCGAACGCCACGCTGCCGCCGACCGTACGGCCGATGCGCGCCGGCAGCAGCCGCAGGATAGACAGCGCCGTCACGCTCTTGCCGCAGCCCGACTCGCCGACGATGCCGAGCGTCTCGCCCGGCTGGATCGAGAACGAAACCCCGTCGACCGCCCGCGTGATCCCGTCCTCGTTGAAGAAGTGGGTCTTGAGGTCGGTGACGGTAAGGAGTGCCTGGTCCATCGCGCCCATCACATCCGCCGGGCGATGCGCGGGTCGAGCCGGTCGCGCAAGCCATCGCCGACGAGATTGACGGCGAGCACCACCAGCGCCAGCGCCAGTCCGGGGCAGAACACCGTCCATGGCGCCCGCCCGAGATAGACCCGGCTCGACGCGATCATGTTGCCCCAGGTCGGGATCTCGGGCGGCGTGCCGGCGCCGAGGAACGACAGCGCCGCCTCGATCAGGATGGCGGATGCGCAGATGTAGGTCGCTTGCACGATCAGCGGCGCGATGGTCGAGGGCAGGATGTGGCGGATGAGGATCTTCCAGGTCGGCGCGCCGCCCGCGATCGCCGCCTCCACGTAGGGCTGCTCACGCGTCGACAGCACCACCGCGCGCACCAGCCGCACCACGCGCGGCACCTCGGGGATCACGATGGCGACAATCACGATCGTCACGCTGGCGCGCGTCAGCGACACGAGCGCGATGGCGAGCAGAATGGCCGGGATCGCCATCAGGCCGTCGAGCAGCCGCATGACCACCGCCTCGACGAGACGGAAATAGCCGGCCAGCAGCCCGATGACGAGGCCGATCCCGACCGAGATGCACGCCACCGACAGCCCGACCAGCATCGAGACGCGCGCGCCGTAGATGGTGCGCGAATAGACATCGCGGCCGAGATTGTCGGTGCCGAACCAGTTGACGTCGGACGGCGGCCGGAGCCGGTTGGCCGGTTGCATCGTGATCGGGTCGAACGCGAGCAGGGGGGCGAAAATGGCGACGAGAGCCATGCCCGCCAGGATCACGGCGCCCAGCACCAGCGTCGGATTGCGCCGCACGAAACGCCAGCGCCGGCCCGCGGCCCGCGGGCGGGGAAGAGTGTCCGCTCTGCTGAGTGCGGCGTCCGCCATGTCAGTACCGGATCCTGGGGTCGAGCACGGTGTAGGTGAGGTCGACGATGAGGTTCACGATCACATAGACGCCCGAGAAGATCAGGATGACGCCCTGGATGATCGGATAGTCGCGCTTGGAGATGGCGTCGACCACCAGCCGGCCGACGCCCGGAATGTTGAACACCGTCTCGGTGATGACAACGCCGCCGATCAGCAGCGCGATGCCGATCCCGATCACGGTCACGATCGGCACGCCGGCGTTCTTCAGCGCGTGCTTGATCAGCATCGGGCCGGTCGCCACGCCCTTGGCTTGTGCGGTGCGGATATAGTCCTCGGCCAGCACGTCGAGCATCGCCGTGCGGGTGATGCGCGCGATCAGCGCGACATAGGCGAGCCCGAGCGCGATCGACGGCAGCACCAGATGGCGCAGCCACAGGTGCACGCCCTCCGCCAGCGGCGTGTAGCCCTGTACCGGCAGCCAGCCGAGCTGGATGGCGAACACGTAGATCAGCAGGTAGCCGACGACGAACACCGGCACCGAGAAGCTCACCACCGACAGCACCATCACCAGGCGGTCGACCCACGTGCCGGCCTTCCACGCTGCCAGCACCCCGGCCGTGATGGCCAACACCACCGCCAGGCTGATCGTCGTGAAGGCGAGCGACAGCGTCGGCTCGATGCGCTGCTTGACCAGTTCGATCACCGGCACATTGGAGAAAATCGAGATTCCGAGATCGCCTTGGACGACGCCGCCCGCCCACCGCAGGAACTGAACGGGAAGGGGGTCGTCCAGGCCGAGCTTCTGGCGGATCGCCGCGATCTGCTGCGGGGTTGCATTGTCGCCGGCGATGATCGCCGCCGGATCGCCCGGTGACAGGTGCAGCAGCAAGAAGATGAACACGCCGACGATGCCCATCACGATCACGGTGGAGGCCAGTCGGCGTATGATGAAGGCTGCCATGCGTTGGACCTGTGCTGGGCGGGCTTGCGAGCCTGCCTCCCGTCAAAGCTGAGGTTCGATCATCTCGCGCGTCTCGGCGGAGGCCACGACGGGAACGATCTCGAACTCGATGAGATCGCTCCAGTGCAGCACCCACTGCTGAAGCAGGCTAGCGTCGTCGCACTCCATGATCTGGAAGCAGCGGTCGAAGTTGGCCTCGATCCAGCTCCCGACGTACTTGAGGCCGTCCGGCGCCCCGCGTCCGTCGTCCCGGAAGCGCCGGTAGATCGCCTTGGCGTCGCGATCCTTGAAACGTTCGACCACCATGAACAGCATGGGCTCACGCGACCTTCTCGATGTTCCAGAAGGGCACCACCTCCGGCACGCCGATGATCCCGCGAACGGTCTTGCGGAAGGCGGTGACGCGATAGAAGTGCCCGAGGTAGACGTGGGGCACAAAGTCCCAGGCATTCTTCTGCATGCGCCGCGCCACGTCCTTGCGCTGCTCCATCGTCTCGGCCTTCGCCCACTCGTCGCGGAATTTCTCCTGCGCCTCGTCGGTCGGCCAGCCGAACCAGCCCTTCTCGCCATTGGTCGCATGACCCGAGAGCGTGACCGGATTGTCGAACGCGTGGCCGGTGGCGGTCGTCGTGAAGATGTTCCAGCCGCCTTCGGCCGGGGGCTTCTTGACCGCGCGGCGGGTCAGCAGCGCCCCCCAGTCCATGGCCTGCAGGTCGACGTTGACGCCGGCCTGCCTGAGCCACTGGGCGGTGAGCAGCGCGGAGGGGTTGGCGAAATAGTGATCCGTGGCGTGCAGGATGACGACGGGCCGTCCGTCGTAGCCGCCTTGCTTGAACAGCTCCGCGGCCTTCTTGATATCCTGGCCGTTCTTGAGCCAGCCGGTGTTCTCGTCGTTCTCCATCGTCGTGCCGCAGGCGAACAGCGAGCCGCACGCTTTCCAGCGGTCGGTCTTGCCGAAGATCGCGTTCATCACGTCCGCCTGGTTGATCAGGTGCAGCATCGCGCGCCGCGCGTACACGTTGTCGAACGGCGGATAGAGGTGGTTGAGCCGCATCCAGCCCATATGGCCGGTCTTGTTGAGGATCTGCAGCGTCAGGTTGGGGTCCTTGGCCAGCTGGCTGTCGACGAGGTCCTGCGGCGGCACCTCGTAGAGGTCGATCTCGTCCTTCTGCAGTGCGCCAAGCGCCGTCTGCTCGTCGGGCATGTTGAGCATCATGACGCGGTCGAGCTTCACCACCTTGCCGCCGGCAAAGCCGGTCGGCGTCTCGCTGCGCGGCACGTAGTTGGGGTTGCGGTCGTAGACGTATTGGACGCCGGGCTTGGTCTCGTCCTTGTTGTAAATGAACGGACCCGAGCCGATCGTCTCGCGCACCTGCTGGGCGGGGTCGGTCTCCGCCTCCTTCTTGCGCATGATGTAGCACGACGATGTCGCCACCTTGCCGAGCCCGTCGAGCATCAGGCTGTAGGGCTCATTGAGCACGATCTGGAACGTCTTGTCGTCCTTGACCGGCGTGTCCTTGAGCGACTTGAACATGTGCTGGCCGGCCGCATCGCGCACCGCCCAGCGGCGCAGCGAGGCCACGCAGTCGGCGGCGGTGACCGCCGACCCGTCATGGAATTTCAAGCCGTCGCGCAGCTCGAACGTCCACGTCTTCTTGTCGTCGGACAGGCCGTATTTGCCGACCATCTGCGGCTTCGGCACGAGGTCGCCGTCGACGCCGAACAGCGTGTCGTAGATCAACGCGCCGTGGTAGCTCGTGATGTTGGCCGTCGTCCAGATCGGGTCGAGCACGCGCAGGTCGGCGTGCATCACGGCGCGCAGCGTGCGCGCTTTCGGCGGCGTGGCTTGCGCACGCACCAGCCCGGGGGCGGCCAGCGACGAGGCGGCGGCGAGGCCACCCGCAAGAACCGTTCGGCGTGTCGTCTTCATGGGCACCCTCCATCGGCGCGGTATGGCGTGAAACTCTACAAAATCAGCTTGGGCGCAGCCTCCGCATCGAGCGGCCAGATCGGCCGTTGCACGCGCTTGAACGGCAGACGGCGGATGTCTTTCGGAATCGGGCCGTCGCCGTCTGCGTAGATGACCTTGGCCGCGATCGTCGAGAACGATGCGTAGAAGTGCTGGTTCGACTTCGCGACCAGGATCGTCTTGGCGCGGGGGTCGATGCCGTGATTGGAGAACAAGTCGATCCCCATCGCCTGCGCCCGGGTGGTGATCAGCACCACATCGACGCTGCCGGCCCGGATCGCGGCGGTGGCGCCCAGCGGAACCCGCGCGCCCGCGAACGTCTGGAAGCCGGCCTCGGCCAGCGCCAGCACTTCGATGTCGGCATCGACCGGCTGGCCCGAGGCCCGTGCCGCCTTGCCGCCGAACCGGAGCGGCATCTTGGTGCCGACGCCGGCGTCCATGCAGGCGGCGACCGCCATCGGGTCCCACACCGGCCCGACACCAGCCGAAATGCCGCGCGTCATCAGCTTGTGAATGAAGGTGGTGTTGTCCGACGGCGCCCCGCTGCCGGCGTTGTCCGTGGTGTCCGCGATCACCGCCGGCCCCTTGCTTTTGGCCGCGCGCAGCGCCGCCTCGATTGCCTCGTCGGGCATCAGATAGTCGGATGCGGCCCGGTCGCGGAACGAGATCAGCTCGCGCCCGAGCGCCTCCGCCAGCCGGTCGCCGTCCGCCTTGCGGTTATCGGTGATGACCAGCACGCGGGCGCCCATCTCGGGCACGTCGGCCTCCGGATACCCGTGCGCGATCGAGATCGACAGCACGTCGCCCTTGCCCTCCATTGCCTGGATCCTGTCGACGAACGAGCGCATCGGGTCGACCGAGGTGAAGAACGTGGCGATCGTCCGGCAGTCGTAGACGGATTTCACCGGCTTGATCTTGCCGCGGATCGCCGCCGTCACCAATGTCACGACCTCCTCTGCCCGCTCCACGAAGTCGGTGTGCGGATACTCCTTGAAGGCGACGATGATGTCCGCGTGCTGGCATCGTTTCAGCGTTAGGTGGCAGTGCGGATCGAGCTCGATGCCGATCACGCATTTGGGCCCGACCAGCGCCCGCGCGCGCTCCAGCAGGTCGCCCTCGCAGTCGTCGGTACCCTGCGCGATCATCGCGCCGTGCAGGTGAAAGATCACGCCGTCGACCGGTCGCGCCGCGGCGAGCTCACTCAGGATCTCGTCGCGCATCTTTTCGTAGGCGGCCTTGGCCGCCACCCCACCCGGCTGGGCGGCATAGCACGAGCCCTCGACCAGCGTGTAGCCTTCGCTGGCCGCGCGCTTGCGCGCCACCCACAGCGCCGCCGTCTGATGGCGCGGATCGTCGGGGTGCCGGCCCGGCGGGAAATGGAGCTTCTCCACGAACGCCCGATAGGACGTGGGAACCGGGGCGAAGGTATTCGCCTCGAGCCCGAGCGCGGCAGCAAACAGACGCATGATGCCTCCCGTCTGGGCGCGGGCTGGCGAGGCGGCGGGCGGCCCCGCCGGCCTCCGCCTCGCGCATCAGGATGTCAGGTCTTCTCCACGTTCCAGAACGGCACCACCTCCGGGATCGGCAGGATGCCCTTGAGGTTGGCGCGATAGGCGACCGGCGGCGTCCACTGGCCGAGGATCGCCATCGGCACGTAGTTCCAGGCGTTGTCCTGCAGCTTGGCCGCCACCGCCTTGCGCGCGTCCAGTGTCGGCGCCGCCGCCCACTCGTCGCGCATCTTCTCGTGCGCCTCGTCCTTCGGCCAGCCGAACCAGCCGCTCTCGCCGTTGGAGGCGTGGGCGACGAGGCCGATCGGGCTGTCGAACGCGTGGCCCGAGCCCCACGTGATGAAGATGTTCCAGCCGCCTTCCGCGGGCGCCTTCTTGACCGAGCGGCGGGTGACCACGCCGCCCCAGTCCGAGGCCGCCAGCTCGGCGTTGACGCCGGCCTGCTTCAACCATTGCGCGATCAGCAGCGCCGCGTTGTTCATGAACGAGATGTTGGTGGCCTGCAGGATCAGCACCGGCCGGCCGTCGTAGCCCGCCTTCTTGAACAGCTCCTTGGCCTTCTCGATGTTCTGTCCGCTCTTGAACCAGCCGAGGTTGGCATCGTTCTGCATGGTGCCGCCGCAGGCGAACAGCGAGCCGCACGCCTGGTAGTATTTCGGGTTGCCGAACACCGCCTTGAGGATGTCCTCCTGCTTGATCAGGTGCAGCATCGCCTGGCGCGCTTCCACCTTGTCGAAGGGCGGATGCAGGAAGTTGAGCCGCGCCATCCCGACGTTGCCGCTCTTGTTGATGATCTCGACCTTGATATTCTTGTCGCTCGAGATCTGGTCGAGCAAATCGATCGGCGGCACCTCGTAGAAGTCGATCTCGCCGGCCTTGAGCGCGGCCACCGCCGTCTGCTCGTCGGCCATATTCTCGAAGATCACCCGGTCGACCTTCACCACCTTGCCGCCGGCGGCGCCGTCGGCCGGCTCGCTGCGCGGATTGTAGTCGGCGCGCTTGTCGTAGACGTAGCGCTGTCCCGATTTGGTGTCGTTCTCGTTGAAGGTGAAGGGCCCCGATCCGATCTTGGTCGTCACCTGCTGGTTGGGATCGGTCTCGGCATCCTTCTTGCGCATGATGTAGCAGACGTTGGTCGACACCTTGCCGATCGCGTCGAGCACCAGCCCATAGGGCTCCTTGAGCACGATCTGGAACGTCTTGTCGTCTTTCTTCGGCGTGTCCGCGACGACCTTGAACATGTGCTGGGCGGCGCCGTCGCGGGCGGCCCACCGCCGGACCGACGCAATGCAATCGTCCGAGGTGACGGGCGTGCCGTCGGAGAACTTCAAGCCGTCGCGCAGCTCGAAGGTGTAGGTCTTCTTGTCGTCCGAGACGCCCCACTTCGACACCATCTGGGGCTGCGCCTTGTAGGACGTGTCATAGGAGAACAGCGTGTCGTAGATCATGGCCCCGTGGTAGGAGGTCATGTTCGCCGTCGTCCAGATCGGATCGAAAACGCGCAAGTCCCCGTGCATCACCGCCCGGATCGTGCGGTTGGCGGCCGGTGCGGTCTGTGCCTTGAGCAGGCCCGGTGCGCCGGCGATCGCGGCAGTTGCTGCAGTACCCTGAAGAAAGCGGCGGCGGCTCGTCGGCATGTCGATTTCCTCCGATGGACATGGACTTGCTCGATCATCGGGTGGCGCTGAGCTTGGTCCACCGGACAGTCGGCTGGTTCTTTTTTGTCATTGTCCCACCGGTGGTACTGGGACGCAAGACATGGCTTTGCGCGCTCGTGTCGTCACACCAGCAGGCGGCCCTCGACGGCCTCGTCCAGCGGCCACAACGGCCGGTTGAGCTTGGTGTAGGGGTGCATGCGCGGGTCGGTCGGGCAGCAGCCGCCGGTCTCCGCCCGCACGATGAGTGAGGCGACCGGGCCGAACGCGCCTGCGAAATGCTGCGCCGACTTCAGAACCAGCGCGCGGTAGCTGGCGGGATCGAGGCCGAGCTGGGTGAACAGCTCCACGCCCAGCGCCTGCGTCCGGCTCGAGATGAGGATCACGTCGATGCCCTGATCGAGGCGCACCGCCGCCGTGTCGCCGAGCGGCACCTTGGCCGCGCCGAAATGCTGCCAGGATTCTTTCGCGGTTGCGAGCACCTCGACCTCCGCGTCGATCGGCGGCCCCGACCCCGCCGAGGCCTTGCCGGCGAATCTCAGCGGGATGCGAGCGCCTTTGCCGGCGGCATGGCAGAACGTGACGGCGACCGGGTCCCACACCGGCGCCACCGCGACATTGCGCGCGCCCCGCTTGCGCAGCTCGTGGAGGACCAGCGTATTGTCGGAGGCCGCGCCGCCGCCGGCATTGTCGGCGGGCTCGGCCAGGATCGCCGTGCCGTGGTTGTGCGCCAGCACCCGCGACACCCCGTCGGCGAGCGACAGCACCGGCGCGCACCATTTGCCGCGGTTGTCCCACAGCTCTTGCCCGAGCCGGCGCGCCAGCCGGTCGCAGTCGGCCTTGCGGTTGTCGGTGTAGACCAGCACCCGCGAGCCCATGTCGGCCACGTCGGCATGCATGAAGCCGTGCCCGATCGACACGGTGAGCACGCCGTCCTTGCCCTCGAGCGCCTTGATCCGGTCGACGAAGCCGCGCATCGGCTGCACGGTCGTCGGATAGAAGTCCCACATCCGCGGGTCGTACAGCGAGGCCACCGGGCGGATCTCGCCGCGGATCGTGCGCAGCACCAGGTCCACCAGCTCCTCGCCGCGGTCGAGGAAGTCGACGTGCGGATACTCCTTGAACAGCACCGCCACGTCGGCGAGCCGCACCCGCTTCTCGGTCAGGTGGCAATGCGGATCGTACTCGCACCCGATCACGCAGCGGGGCCCCACCAGCGCCCGGATGCGCTCGAGCATGTCGCCTTCGGCGTCATCGTAGCCCTCGGCCACGAACGCGCCGTGGAAGCCCATCAGCACGCCATCGACGGGGAGCGCGGCCGCGAGCTGGCCGAGGATCTCGTCGCGCATGCTTTCGTAGCCGGCGCGCACCACCGTGCCCGACGGCTCCGCCCAGAAGCTCGACCCCTCGATCAGGGTGAAGCCGTCGCTCTTCGCGCGCCGCCGCGCCACCAGCAGCGGGGCCGTGCACAACTTGGGGACATCGGAGTGCTGCCCGGCCGGCGCGTAGAAATCGTGCTCGAAGCTCGCACGGGAGGTCGGGATGGGGGAGAAGGTATTGCTTTCGGTGGCGAGCGAGGCAGCGAACAGGCGCATCGGGCGTCGTCCTTGTCATCAGGGTCCCGCGGCGAGCCTAGGGCGCCGCACCGGCCGTTGGCAACGCCCCGGACTTGTCTCTCCGGGGTCGCCGTGGATTGGCCGGGGAATGCGAGTATCGCCAGCCCGTCATCCCGGGCGGTGCGCCCGCATGTTTTCCATTCCGTCATCCTCGGCGACGAGCGCGCACGCGCGAGGAGGCCGGGGATCCAGCATGAAGCTCGCCGCGGAGCGGCTCGAATGCGGAAGCGATACCAATATCGAGCCTTCGGCACTCCTTGTGCTGGATCCCCGATCGCGCTCGCGTCGCTCGCGCGTTCGAGGATGACGGGTGAAGGGGTAGGGCAGCCGGCCTGCCCGTGCGGCGACGGGAAAGGCTCAGGCTCACGGCGGCGGGCTGGACGCCGAGTGAGAGAGCGCCAATCCCCAGCCATCCTTGCGTCGGATTTCCTCAGCATGCTCGCCGATGCGCACACTCGAGGGCGAGCTCCGCCCAGGGAACTTTTAACCACGTGCGCCGTTCACGTCGCGCCGGGTTCGATACATCAGCGAGGACGACGGAGGGTCTCATGCGCATGCGTTACGCACTTACACTGGCCGCGATGTCGATGGCGATGTCGGCGGGGCTTCTGGTCGGCAGCCCGCAGGCGGCCGGACCTGTGCTCCCGCAACTGCCCGCGCTCGAAGGGGCGAACCAGGTCGAGCCGGCGCACTGGCGCCGCTACCGGCATTGCCATCGCCGGGTCGAGAAGCGGTGCTGGGGCTGGCGCAACCGCCATTGCCGCCGTGTCGTGACGAACTACTGTCACCGCCGCTAGACGCTTGTCGACCGCTCATCCGGCGTAACGCGCGCCGCAAGTGGCACGATCGGACCTTCCGCGCTGTTTGCGCGGGAGCTCCGGTCGTGCGTCGCTAAATGTCTCTCGTGCTTCTTATCGGAAAACCGGCTCCCGCTTTTCCGGAAGCACTCTCATGCTCGCGCGTCGGGGATGACACGGTGTGGAATGGGCACGCCCTCTCCCTTTGCGTTGCCGGACGGGCGCCGGCGAGCCCGCCTTCTCTTTGTCATCCTCGGGCTCGTCCCGAGGATCCAGGGAGCCACGAAGTCATCGGCCCAGGCCGTGGCACAGCCTGCAGTCACCTCGCCCAATCGGGAGGTTCGCCTCAGTTGAAAGATGGATCCTCGGGACAAGCCCGAGGATGACACCGTATGGAATGGGCACGCCCTGTCCCCCTGCGTTCCCGGATCGGCCGCGAGGCTTCGCCCGCACCCGTCCGGGATCTTTCCTGGCAGGGGCGAGGCAGCTCGCGTGCCCATGCGGCGACTGGGAGAGACCCCCTCAAAGCGGAGCTGAAGCGCAGGAACGGGGCTGTTGAGTGCTAGCCGAGAAGCTGACGGCGATGGAAAAGCCCGAGACCGACAGGAACATCGCCAACAAGATCGGCCGGGGCGGGTTCACGGCCGCGTTCTTCATTGCGTGTCTTGTCGCGATTGAGTGTCAATCGGTATGCCTGATGGAGGACTAGAATCCAGTCGAGCGGGAGACTTGGATCGAAATTGAGGTGGAATCGCAAACACAAGCTGTACGAGGCTTAGCAGCAATAAGACGTGCCAAAGCAATATTCCGATGGCGGCCATGTTGAAGACTGCCTCACCCACCGGAACTGACGCGGCAACGGGTTTAATAAGGACAAGTGCTACCGCACCCAGAAAGAGGGAGATCAGGGCAAACGCATTCTGCTTTAAGTCGGAACGGGATCGCGCCAAGCCTCCAGGCGTATCAAAATCCTCTTCAATCTTGTTGAAGGCCAAATGGATGTTTGCCGCAGACGCGAGGGTGATAGCCAACGTTACTCCCAACACATTCAAGAACTCGTGGTTCACAAAATTCTTGAGAAAGCCGTTGGCATCACTGATCCAATCGGGCCGGGCCGCAACCAGCGCGATGGCCGTAGCGGCGTAGGCCATCAGAATGCAGTAGGCGACAGCTCGGGTCATCATCAGAAGCGCCCTTGCAGCCACGCAGACAAGCGCGCCCAGAAATCGGGCATTTCTGCGTGCGCATCCAGCCTAGCATGCGATGCGAAGTGCTGTGAATTGTACCGCGCCCCATCAACAGCTTGCGCCTTGATTTGCCCGGCGCCCTGTTCTGTGTAGTCGACCACCTCGTCCAATCTGTTAGACCTCGGGTCGATCGCGCCGTCGCTGACAAGCGTTGTCCTGACCCGACTCACGTTGTTCCTCTGGTGAAGCTCTCGCAATTCCTGAGAGAACTCGTCAGCCCCACCAAACATGTTTGGCACGGCTACGTCAAATGTAAGGATTTTGATCTTGAAATCGTGCTCTTCGGCGAACCTCCAGAACGAGGATGGCTGAATGATTGCGAAGATTTCCACTATAAACGGCTGGGGTGCGTCACCGATGCGCATTTGCCTCGCGAGTGATCGCAGAATGGCATGCGGCTCACCGATGTCCGCACGCTTTTCCATCGCGATCTTCTGACCGTCTGCGTGGTCCGTAGGATCGATTACGATTAGCGCCCCACGCCATGACTGATGACGTGTAGGCATGAAGCCTACCGACGGCGGCGTTCGCTCCTGTACGAGTAGCGGCCTGGCAATCCAGCCAACGATCAAGTGCGACGGCAGCCCGAACGTTTGATCTTGCGCGGCAGGAATGAACGCAAACTCTGAGGCCCAGTGCGTGAAGGTGCGGGTCTCGGAAAAAAAAGTTCGCAGCCACTCCTCCCTTGAGAACGGCGCACCGCTCCGAGTCCGGACCTCAAAAGCGTCAGGCTCAGCAACTGGCTTGAGCGACAATCGAAAAAAGAATACGTCCACAACTCACCTCAACCAATCGATATACGATTGACCGAGTACGGAGAATTGACAAGCGTAAAGTGCAAGTTTCCCCTATCGGCCCGGTGCCGGAAACAGCCGCCGCCATCTGAAAGGTCGGGCCCCCGGCGCAATTCAGCGGGCCTGCACTGCACGCAACCTGCCTTCCCCAGGCCCGCCTCGCCACGATAAGGTACACCGCACCCAACAACGCAGCCGGTCAACGCGCAGCACGGAGGACACCCATGCAGCTCAAGGTTTCCCAAATCAGCCGCGAGGAATGCGGCGAGAAGGATTGGCAGGCCCGCGTCGATCTCGCCGCCGCCCATCGCCTCGCCGTCATGCACGGCTTCCACGAGGGTATCTTCAATCACCTGACGCTGTCGGTGCCGGGCCGCAACGACCGCTACTACCAGATCCCGTTCGGCATGCACTGGTCGGAGGTGCAGGCGAGCTCCTTCATGGAGGTCGGCTTCGACGGCGAGGTCAAGCGCGGCTCGGGCGACGTCGAGCGCTCCTGCTATTGCATCCACGCGCCGATCCATCGCGATCTGCCGCACGCCGCCGCCGTCTTCCACACCCACATGCCGTTCGCCAGCGCGCTGACCCGGCTCGAGGACCCGCGCATCAAGGAGATCGGCCAGACCGAGGTCGGCATGGGGCGGCACATCGCCTATGACGACACCTACGACGGCCCCGCGGTCGACCCCGCCGAGGGCGAGCGCCTCGCCAAGGTGATCGGCGACAAGACGATCCTGTTCATGGCCAACCACGGCATCACCACCGTCGGCCGCTCGGTGGCCGAGGCCTACGATCGACTCTACTACATCGAGCGCGCCGCCCAGGTGCAGATCTACGCGATGTGGACGGGCCAGCGCTTGAAGCAGCTTCCCGACCCCATCGTCACCAAGACCAAGAGCACCTACAGCACCTCCTACGAGGGGCCGCCCCCGGCGGTGCGGCACTTCGAGGCGCTCAAACGCATCCTGGATCGCCAGGAGCCGGACTATAAGCACTAGCGGCGTCACCGAGACTTCCCTCTCCCCATGCGCCTTCAGCATGGGGAGAGGGTCAGGGTGAGGGGCAGCGGGCTTGCTCCGTCGCCGGCGCGTGGGGCTGCCGCTCACCCCGACCCTCTCCCCGCCCGCGGGGAGAGGGAGCAGACCGCAGGCGGGCGAGGGCGTGAGACGAGCAACGAGAGAGCATGACCCCATGAGCAGCGACAGCCTGAAGACCCGCATCGCCCGCGAGTTCGGCACCCCCGCGGTGGTTATCGATCTCGATCGCGTCGAGGCCAACATCCGCCGCGTGCAGGCCATGTGCGACGCCAAGGGCGTCGCCAACCGGCCCCACATCAAGACCCACAAGAGCCCGATGATCGCCCGCATGCAGCGCGACGCCGGCGCCAAGGGCATCACCTGCCAGAAGCTGGGCGAGGCCGAGGTGATGGCCGACGGCGGCCTCGACGACATCCTGATTAGCTACAACCTGATCAGCGCCGCGCGCTCGGGCCGCCTCGCGGCGCTGCGCCGGCGCTCCGACATCACGGTGTGTGCCGACAACCCCGTGACGCTCGCCGCCTACGCCGAAGCCGCCAGCGCCACCCAGTTGCCGCTCGGCGTCGCGATCGAGTGCGACACCGGGCGCAAGCGGGCCGGCGTCGAGACCGCGAAGGAAGCGATCGAGCTCGCGCGGGTCATCAAGGAGACGCCGGGCCTCGAGTTCCGCGGCTTCCTGTTCTACCCGACCGAGCAGTCATGGCCCGAGACGCAGAAATTCTACGACGAGGCCCGCAAGGGCGTCGGCGCGCTCGGGTTGACCTCGCGCATCGTGTCGACCGGCGGCACGCCCAACCTCGCCAACATGGGGCGCCTCGACGGCGGCACCGAGCATCGCGCCGGCACCTACATCTTCAACGATCGCATGATGCTGGCGTGCGGGGCGGCGAAACCGGAGGACTGCGCGCTCAGCGTCTACGCCACCGTGGTGAGCCGCGCAGCGCCCGAGCGCGGCATCCTCGACGCCGGGTCGAAGACGCTGACCGCGGATACCGGCGGCCTCGACGACGGCTTCGGCCTGATCCTCGAATACCCGCAGGCCAAGATCAAAGGCTTCGCCGAGGAGCACGGCTTCCTCGACCTTGCCCGCAGCAACGACCGCCCCAAGGTTGGCGAGGTGGTGCGGATCGTGCCCAACCATGTCTGCGTGGTGGTCAACATGGTCGACCAGATGATCGCGGTGAGGGGGGACGAGATCGTCGACGTGCTCCCGGTCGCCGCGCGGGGCAAGCTCGTGTAGATGCTGTAGATCCGCGATGTGACAGTCCTCGTTCCGGCGCCTGGAGACCTCGCTGGAGACGTTGTTCCGCGCCGTGCGCGATACGTGGGCTTTGCGTGCCCGCCGGCGCCGGAGCCTGATACAAATCGGTTGAGCTGCCGGTCGGTCGATGGCAGTCTCGCGCGGCGAGACGCCTTGGCTCGCCATGCGACACAATTGGGCCCGGCGCGGGCAGGGGACGTCCGAAAATATGGCTGAACAGGAACCGGAGATTGCACTGTCGGTCTCGGCCGCCGACGAGATCAAGACGACCACCTGCTACATGTGCGCCTGCCGCTGCGGGATCAAGGTCTACCTCAAGAACGGCAAGGTCCGCTACATCGAGGGCAACCGCGAACACCCTGTAAACAAAGGGGTTTTATGCGGCAAGGGCGCGGCGGGGATCATGCAGCACTATTCCCCCGCCCGCCTGCGCGCACCGTTGAAGCGGGTCGGCCCCCGCGGCTCCGGCGAGTTCGCCGAGATCGGCTGGGATGAAGCGCTCACGATCGCGGAACGAGCGCTCCGCGACGTCAGAACGAGCGATCCGAGCCGCCTCGCCTTCTTCACCGGCCGCGACCAATCCCAAGCGTTGACGGGCTGGTTTGCCCAGCAGTTCGGCACTCCGAACTTCGCCGCCCACGGCGGCTTCTGCTCGGTCAACATGGCCGCTGCCGGGCTCTATACCTTCGGCGGCTCGTTCTGGGAGTTCGGCGAGCCCGACTGGGACCGCACGGAATACTTCCTGCTGTTCGGCGTCGCCGAGGACCACGCTTCGAACCCGATCAAGACTGCGCTCGGCAAGCTCAAGGCCCGCGGCGTCAAGATCGTCTCGATCAATCCGATCCGCACCGGCTACAACGCGATCGCCGACGAGTGGCTGGGCATCCGCCCCGGCACCGACGGCATGTTCGTAGCAGCCCTGATCCACGAGCTGTTGCATACCCAGAGGATCGACCTCGAGTCCCTCGTCCGCTACACCAATGCGCCGTGGCTCGTCGTCCGCGACCCCAACGGCGCCGGCGACGGCCTCTTCGCGCGCGGCGAGAACGGCAAGCCGCTCGCCTTCGACAAGCGCAGCGGTGCCCTCACCGATGCGACGCTTCCTGACATCGCACCCGCGCTGACCGGCGCCTTCTCGCTGCCCGATGGCCGCACCGCGGTGCCCTCCTTCGAGCTCCTCGCCGAGCGCTTCCTCGCGCCCGCCTATTCGCCGGAGAAGGCCGAGGCCGTCACCGGCATCCCTGCCGGCACCATCCGCCGGATCGCCGCCGAGATGGCCGAGGCTGCCTTCGAGCGCCAGGTGACGCTCGACGTGCCCTGGACCGACTGGGCCGGCCGCCGCCACGAGAAAACCGTCGGCCGCCCTGTCTCGATGCATGCCATGCGCGGCATCTCGGCCCACTCCAACGGCTTCCAGACCTGCCGCCTGCTGCACGTGCTGCAGACCCTTCTGGGCTCCATCGACTGTCCCGGCGGCTTTCGCTACAAGCCGCCGTTTCCGCGCCCGACGCCGCCGCCGAACAGGCCGGCCGGCAAGCACGGTACGGTGAAACCCAACACGCCGCTCGCTGGTGCGCCGCTCGGCTTCCCGCAGGGCCCCGAGGACCTTCTGGTCGGCCCCGCGGGCGAACCGCTGCGCATCGACAAGGCCTACTCCTGGGACGCGCCGATTGCGGCCCACGGCCTGATGCACATGGTCATCACCAACGCGGCCACCGCCGATCCGTATCCGGTCGACGTGCTGTTCATGTACATGGCCAACATGAGCTGGAACTCGTCGATGAACGTTCCGGCCATCCTGCGCCACCTGACCGACACCGATCCCGCCACGGGCAAGTACCGCATCCCGACGATCATCTACTCGGACGCCTACTACTCCGAGATGGTGCCCTACGCCGATCTCATCCTGCCCGACACCACCTATCTGGAACGGTGGGACTGCATCTCGCTGCTCGACCGCCCCATCTCCGAGCCCGACGGCGCCGCGGACTCGATCCGCCAACCGGTGGTCGAGCCCGATCGCGACGTGCGCGGCTTCCAGGCAGTCCTGATCGACCTCGGCGCGCGTCTCGGCCTGCCGGGCTTCGTGAAGGAGGACGGCTCCCCGCGCTACCCCGGCGGCTATCCCGACTACATCGTCAACCACGAGCGCGCACCGGGCATCGGCCCGCTCGCCGGCTTCCGCGGCGCCAACGGCGGCGCCTACGGCAAGGGCGCGGCTAACCCGCGCCAGCTCGAGGCCTACATCGCCAACGGCTGCTTCTATCAGCACCACCTGGCGCCCGAGCAGCGCTTCATGAAGCACGCCAACAAATCCTATCTCGAGTGGGCCAAGGAGGTCGGCTTCATCGGCGCCGCCGAGCCAATCACTTTCCAGCTCTATCTCGAGCCGTTGCAGAAGTTCCGCCTGGCCGCCCGCGGCCATAGCACGGTGCAGCCGCCGGACAGCCATCGCCGCCGCATCGAGCGCTTCTTCGATCCGCTCCCGTTCTGGTACCCGCCGTTCGAGGGCGCGATGATCGACGAGGGCGCATTCCCGATGCACGCGATCACGCAGCGTCCCATGCACATGTATCATTCGTGGGGATCGCAGAACGCGTGGCTGCGCCAGATCACGGCCGAGAACCGTCTCTATATGCATCACGATCGTGCGCGCGCCCTCGGCATTGCGGATGACGACTGGGTGTGGATCTCGAGTGCGATCGGCCGTGTCCGAGCGCAGGTGCGTCTCATGGACGGTGTCAATCCGGACACCGTGTGGACGTGGAATGCGATCGGCAAGCGGAAGGGGGCCTGGGGACTGGCGCCCGACGCTCCCGAGGCGACGCGCGGCTTCCTGCTCAACCACCTGATCGGCGAGCTGCTGCCCGAGCGCGAGGGCGGCTATCGCTTTTCCAACAGCGATCCGGTGACCGGGCAGGCCGCCTGGTACGATCTGCGCGTGAAGATCGAGAAAGCGGCGGCAAGCGAAGCCCACGAGAGCTCGCCGCGTTTCGAGCCGCTGGCAAGCCCGCTGCCCCAGGCGCGCCCGTCCGTCTCGACCTTCGGCGCCGAGTTCCGGGAGCGTGCTTGAGATGACCACGCTCCCCGAAACCACCGCCAAGAAGCTCGGCCTCGTCATCGACCTCGACACCTGCGTCGGGTGCCAGGCCTGCGCGACGAGCTGCAAGGAGTGGAACACGGCGGGTTATTCCGCGCCGCTCACCGATCAGGACCCCTACGGCGGCGACCCGCACGGCGCCTGGCTCAACCGCATCCACAGCTATGAAGCGGGCGAGGGCGCAACCAGCCGCACGGTGCATTTTCCGCGCTCGTGTTTGCACTGTGAGACGCCGGCCTGCGTGACCGTCTGCCCGACCGGCGCTTCCTACAAGCGTGCCGAGGACGGCATCGTGCTGGTCAATCCCGACACCTGCATCGGCTGCAAGCTGTGCTCGTGGGCCTGCCCCTATGGCGCGCGCGAGTACGACTACCAGGACGGCGTGATGAAGAAATGCACGCTGTGCGTCGACCGCATCTACAATGAGACCTTCGTACCCGAGGACCGCGTTCCGGCCTGCGTCCGGGCCTGCCCCACGGGCGCGCGTCATTTCGGCGATCTGGGCGATCCCGAAAGCAACGTGTCGAAGCTCGTCGCCGACCGCGGCGGTTTCGATCTGCTGCCCGAGATGGGCTACAAGCCGGTTAACAAATATCTGCCGCCGCGCCCGCGCCGTGCCGGCGTCGAGGCGAAATCGTCGGCCGGAAGGGAGCACGTGCCGGCCGACACCGGCTCCGTCACAGGTCGATTGTTCGCTTGGGCCGACAAGATGCTCTCGCGGTGATCTCCCGAGTGAGCGCTCCGCGCAAAGGACACTAGATGCATCCCGCTTATTCGGTGATCGTGTTCACGACGGCTTCCGGCGCCGGCTACGGACTGCTGACGTGGGCCGGCGTGCTGGTCGTGCTTGGCCGGCTCCCTCCGAACCGCTGGTTCGGCTTCATTGTGCTCGGCCTGGCGCTCGCCCTCATCACCGCCGGCCTCCTGTCCTCCACCCTGCACCTCGGCCGGCCGGAGCGTGCCTGGCGCGCCTTTTCGCAGTGGCGCACCTCGTGGCTTTCGCGCGAGGGCGTGGCCGCAGTCGCGACCTACATTCCGGCCGGCATCCTGGGTATCGGCTGGGTGTTCCTCGAGCGGATCGACGGGCCGTTCCGAATGATCGGTTTGCTGGCTGCGGCGCTGGCGCTCGTGACCGTGTGGTGCACCGGCATGATCTACGCCTCGCTTCCCACCATCCGCGCCTGGCATCAGCCGCTGGTGACTCCTGTCTACGTCGCGCTCGCGCTGGGCACTGGCGGCGTTCTGATCAACCTCGTGCTGGCGGCATTCGGCATCCCGCTCAGGTGGACGCCGTGGCTCGCCATCCTGCCGCTCGGCGCCGGCTGGGTTCTTAAAGTCGCGTACTGGGCCGCGATCGACGAGGCCAAACGAACCTACACGGCGGAGCAAGCCACGGGCCTCGGGTTCATCGGCCGCGTGCGGCCGCTCGACCCGCCGCACACGCAGCCCAACTACGTGATGCGCGAGATGGGCTACGAGGTGGCGCGCAGGCATGCCGAGCGGCTCCGCCAGCTCGTGGTCGTGCTGCTGTTCCTGGTGCCGTCGCTGCTGGCGGTGCTGATGCTCGTGGCAGGTCCGTCTTTGGCGGTGGTCCTGACCGTCCTCGCGACCTTTTCCGCCGGAGCCGGCGTGCTCGCCGAGCGCTGGCTGTTCTTCGCCGAGGCTGAGCATGTCGTGATGCTCTACTACGGGCGCGAGACGGCCTAGTGGGCATCCGGAAAAGCGGGACCGGTTTTCCGAAAACGAAGCACGAGAACGACGCTAGTCAGCCTGGCGATCCGCGTCGGGATAGGTGTGGCATTCACCGGCGGGATCCACCACAGTCACGCCGTTTTCAGAGGCGCCGAGATAGCAGGGACCGACGGGCACCTTGCCGAAGCCGCCCGGGATATCGAGCACGTAGGTCGGCTGGCACAGGCCCGAGACCCGCCCGCGCAGCGCCCGCATGAGGCCCTGGCCGTGCGCCAGGGAAGTGCGCAGATGCGCGGTGCCCGGCGCGAGATCGGCATGGTGAAGATAGTAGGGCTTGATCCGGGTCTCGACGAAGGCGCGCATGAGCTGCTCGAGCGTCGTGGGGTTGTCATTGACGCCGGCGAGCAGGACGGTCTGGCTTACCATCGGAATCCCAGCGTCGACGAGCCGGGCACAGGCCGCTCGCGCGTCCGCCGTCAGCTCGCGCGGGTGGTTCGCGTGCAGGGCCACGTAGACGGCCTTGCCCGGGCAAGGCAGAGCCGCGACCAGATCAGGCGAGATGCGTTCGGGTGCGGCGACGGGTACTCGCGTGTGCCAGCGCACGACTTTGACATGGGGGATCGCCGCCAGGTTGGCGGTAAGGTCCGCGATCCGGCGCGGCGACAGGATCACCGGGTCGCCGCCCGTGAGGATGACCTCCCAGATCTGAGGTCGCTTGGCGATGTAGGTGAGCGCCGCTGCGAGCGCCTCCGGCGACAGCGTCTCGCCGTGCTCGGGCCCCACCATCTCGCGGCGGAAGCAAAAGCGGCAGTAGACCGGGCATACGCCCACCACCTTCAGCAGCACGCGGTCCGGGTAGCGATGCACCAGGCCGGGCACGGGGCTGTGCGCGTCGTCGCCGATCGGGTCGGCGCGCTCGTGCGGGGCGGCGTCGAGCTCGGCCTGATGGGGGATGAATTGGCGCGCGATGGGGTCGGCGGCATCGGCCGGGTCGATCAAGCGGGCGAGCGCCGGGGTGAGCGCAACCGCGTAGCGCGCGGCCACCTCATCGAGGGCGGCGATGCGATCGCGCGCAATGAGGCCGGCTTCCGCAAGCTCGGAGGGCGTCGTCAGGGTGCGCGACTGTTCGCTCATGGCGCTTCCATGCCGCCTTCCGCGACCGGCGTCCAGATCACATCGTCGATACGCGGCGCGGCGGTGGCCAGCATGACCAGCCGATCGAAGCCGAGCGCCACGCCCGATGCCGGCGGCATGTGCGCCAGCGCCGCCAGGAAATCCTCGTCGATCGGGTAGCGCTCGCCGTAGAGCCGCGCCTTCTCGTCCATCTCGGCTTCGAAGCGACGGCGCTGCTCGGTCGCATCCGTCAGCTCGCCGAAGCCGTTGGCGAGCTCGACCCCGCAGACATAGAGCTCGAACCGCTCCGATACCCGGGCGTCAGCGGGAGTGCGCCGCGCCAGGGCGGCCTCGACCGCCGGGTATTCCGTGAGCAAGGTCGGGCGGCCACGCCCCAATGCCGGCTCGATGCGTGCGACGAGGATGCGGCTGAAGATGTCGCTCCACGTATCGTCGCCAGCGACGCGGATGCCGGCGCGTTCCGCCTGGGCCGCCAGGGTCGCGCGATCCACGCTTCCATCGAGCCTCAACGTGGCCGGGAGATCGATCCCGGCCTGTGCGAAGGCCGCGCTGACGGTGAGCCGCTCGGCCGGCGCGCGCGGATTGGCATCCGCGCTTTTGTAGACGAAGGTGTCGGCGCCGGCTGCTGCTGCGGCGATGTCGAGCAGCGCCAGGCTGTCGTCCATCACCACCTGGTAGGGAGCGCCGGCCCGATACCACTCCAGCATCGTGAACTCGGGATGGTGCAGCGGCCCTCGCTCGCGATTGCGGAACACCGGCGCGAACGTGAAGATCTTGTCCTCGCCGGCCGCCAGCAGCTTCTTGCAGGCGAACTCGGGCGAGGTGTGCAGATAGAGCCCGCGGCGCACCAGATCGGTGCCGATGGCCTCGGTCGCGAAGGCGTGCAGATGCGCCTCGTTGCCGGGCGAGACCTGCAGGCAGGCGGTGTCGACCTCGACGAAGCCCTGAGCCTCGAACCAGGCGCGGATCGCCGCCTTGACCCGGTTCCGTGTCAGGAGCAGCGCCCGGCGGTCCTGGTGGATATGCCGCGCCCACCACGGCGAGGTCTTGATCGGCTGTGCCATTCGTTTTTTGAGCGTGTCCTGCGCTTCTGCCTCCGCCCTTGGCCTCGCCAGGCGAAGTAGAGTATGAACCAGCGACGATTGTGGCCGAGAGCCCGTCGCACCGGCCTCCGCGATCCTTTTCGCTGCCGGGATCTGCGTGGCCGGCGAGCAGACTTCGATGGAGAACGATCTTGGCTAGGGTTATTGCAAGCTCGGTGCGCAAAGGCAACGTGCTCGAAATCAACGGTAAATTGTGCGCGGTGCTGAAGGCCGAGAACATTCATCCGGGTAAGGGCACCCCCGTCACCCATCTCGAGATGCGCCGCATCTCCGACGGGGTGAAGCTGGTCGAGCGCTTCCGCACCACCGACCAAGTCGAGCGCGCCTACCTCGACGAGAAGAACTACAACTACCTCTACGAGGACGACACCGGCTTTACCTTCATGGAGCCCGAGAACTACGAGCAGATCACCGTCTCCAAGGACGTCGTCGGCGATCAGTCGGTCTACCTGCAGGAGGGCATGAGCTGCCTGCTCAGCATCTATGAAGGCACCGTCGTCGCCATCGAGCTGCCGCAGCGCGTCACCTTCGAGATCGTCGAGGCCGACCCCGTCGTCAAAGGCCAGACCGCGTCGTCGTCGTACAAGCCGGCCGTTCTCTCCAACGGCCAGCGCGTGATGGTGCCGCCCCACATCTCCGCCGGCACCCGCGTGGTCATCATGACCGCTGACGGCTCCTACGTCGAACGCGCGAAGGATTGAGCGCGCGCATGCCGAACATTCCAGCCGACAAGCTCCAGCCGTTCGTCACCACGATCTTCGAGACGGCGGGCTCCGCGCGCCCCGAGGCCGAGCTTGTCGCGCGCCGCCTCGTCGATTCGAACCTGGTGGGCCACGACTCCCACGGCGTGGTGCGTGTGCCGGCCTACATCGGCTGGCTCAAGGAGGGCAAGATCGCGCCCAACACTCGCGTCCGTATCGTGAGCGAGAGCGACGCCTTCGCCATACTCGACGGCCAGTCGGGCTACGGCCAGGTCATCGGCGCGCAGGCGATGGAGATCGGCATCGCCAAGGCCAAGAAGACCGGAATCGCCTTCGTCGGCCTGCGCCACGCCCATCATCTGGGCCGCATCGGCGACTGGGCGGAGGAGTGCGCGGCCGCCGGCCTGGCCTCCGTGCATTTCGTCAACGTCGTGCACTATGGCGGCATCGTCGCGCCATTTGGCGGCGCCGAGCGGCGGTTTTCGACCAACCCGATCTGCTGCGGCATGCCGCGGCCGGGCCAGCCCCCCGTGATCCTCGACTTCGCGACCTCCCAGGTCGCGGAAGGCAAGGTGATGGTGGCCAAGAACAAGGGCGCCGAGGTGCCCGCCGGCGCCATCCTCGATGCTGCCGGAAATCCCTCCCTCGATCCCAACGATCTCTACGGCCCGCCGGAGGGGACGCTGCTCACCTTCGGCCTCCACAAGGGGTCGGGGCTCGCGATCTTCGCCGACCTGTTCGCCGGGGCGCTGTCGGGCGGTGGCTGCAATCACGATGGCCAGCCCATCCTGAAGCAGGTCCACAACAACATGGTCTCGCTCCTGATGGACGTCGACCGCATCGCCGGTGAGGGCGCAGCCGAGCGCGAGGTGGCGGCCTTCATCACCTGGGTCAAGAGCGCGCGGCCGCGGGAAGCGGGTGGCGAGGTGCTCATTCCCGGCGAGCCCGAGCGCCGCACGCGCGCGCGCCGTCTCGCCGGCGGCATTCCGCTCGACGACACGACCTGGCGGGACATCGCCGAGACGGCTGCGAGCCTTGGCGCCCCCGCCTACGACGCTTGAGATTCGGAAAAGCGCTGTGCCGATGACACAAACGCCGCACGCCGCCGTCATCGGTAGCGGCCCGGCCGGGCTCATGGCGGCCGAGGTGCTGGCGCGCGGCGGCGCACGGGTCACCGTGTATGAGCGGATGCCGTCGGTCGGGCGCAAGTTCCTGCTCGCCGGGCGCGGCGGGCTCAACCTCACGCACAGCGAGGACCTTGCCCCGTTCCTCGCCCGCTATGGCCCGGCGGAGCCGCGGTTGCACGCCGCCATCGAGGCCTTTTCCCCAGCGGCGCTGCGCGCCTGGTGCGAGGCGCTCGGGCAGACTACCTTTGTCGGATCGAGCGGGCGCGTGTTCCCGACCGCGATGAAGACCTCGCCGCTCTTGCGCGCGTGGTTGCGCCGGCTTGACGCCGAGGGCGTTGCGGTCCGGCTGCGTCACCGCTGGGCGGGGTGGGATGATGCGGGCCGCCTGCGCGTCGCGGGTCCCGATGGCGAGGCGACGGTCGCGGCCGACGTGACCGTGCTGGCCCTCGGCGGGGCGAGCTGGCCGCACCTTGGATCGGATGGCAGTTGGGTCGGAACGCTCGCGAGCAGTGGCATCTCGGTCGGCCCGCTGCGCCCGGCCAACTGCGGGTTCCTCGCCGACTGGTCCGACATCCTTCGGACGCGCTTCGCCGGGCAGCCGCTCAAGCGGATCGCGTTGACCTTCGATGGCACAACCGTGCGCGGCGAGGCGATCATCACCGCAGCGGGACTCGAGGGCGGCGGCATCTATGCAGTGTCGGGGCTGCTGCGCGAGGCCATCGCCCGCAGCGGCGAGGCAGCGCTGCGCATCGACCTGCGCCCCGACATCACGCGCGACGCCCTACGGAAGCGTCTCGCCACACCTCGTGGCAAGCAGTCTCTCTCGAATTTTCTGCGCAAGGCCGGCCAGCTTTCGCCGCCGGCGATCGGGTTGCTGAACGAGGCGGCACGCGGCGGCCGCCCGCTGTCGGCACATGCGCCGGACGAGCTTGCGGATTTGGTGAAGGCTGTGCCCGTGCGGCTGACTGGCGTCGCGCCGATCGCGCGCGCCATCTCGACCGCCGGCGGCATCGCTTTCGACGAGATCGACGAAGCGTTCATGCTGCGCAGGCGTCCGGGCGTGTTCGTCGCCGGCGAGATGCTGGACTGGGAGGCCCCGACGGGCGGCTATCTGCTACAGGCCTCGTTCGCGACCGGAGCGGCCGCGGCTCGCGGCGCGCTGGCCTGGCTCGTGCGGCCGCGCTGATCACCCGCCTTCGATTTCCTCACGCAGGATCTCGAGCTCGAGCCACTTCTCTTCTGCAGCGGCGAGCGTGGCGTGGGCCGCAGCAAGATCCTCCGACGTCGCGGCGAAGACCTTGGGGTCGCGGGCATAGAGGTCGGGGTCCGCCATCCGCGCCTGTAGCGCCTGGATGCGATCCTGCAGCGCCGCGATTTCCGCCGGCAGCGTCTCTAGCGCGTGCTTGTCGCGGAAGCTGAGCTTGCGCCGAGGCGCCGGTGTCGCCGGAGCAGCCACGGGTAACTTCGTTGCAGGCGCCGCCTTCGACGGCGCGGCCTTGCCGGCGAGATCGGCGCCGCGCTGGGCCAGCATGTCGGTGTAGCCGCCGGCGTACTCGAGCCAGCGGCCGTCACCTTCCGGCACGACGACGGCGTTGACGACGCGGTCGAGAAAGTCGCGGTCGTGGCTGATCAGGATCACGGTCCCCTGATAGGCGCCGAGCATTTCTTCCAGAACGTCCAGCGTTTCGAGGTCGAGATCGTTGGTCGGCTCGTCGAGCGCCAGCACGTTCGACGGCTTGGCCAGCGCGCGGGCCAGCATGAGGCGGCCGCGCTCGCCGCCAGACAGCACGCGCAGTGGCGTGCGCGCCTGCTCGGGTGCGAACAGGAAATCCTTCATGTAGCCGACCACATGCTTGGTTCGGCCGCCCACGCTCACGGTGTCGCCGCGGCCACCGGTCAGCGCCTCGGCGAGCGTCCAATCGGGGTTGAGGCTCTCGCGGCCCTGATCGAGCGTCGCCATCTGGAGGTTGGCGCCGAGCCGCACCTCGCCGGCATCCGGAGCGAGTGCGCCGGTCATGAGGCTCACCAGCGTGGTCTTGCCGCAGCCGTTGGGGCCGACGATGCCGAGACGGTCGCCCCGCATGATGCGGAGCGAGAGGTCGGAGACGATTCTGCGGTCGCCGAAGGCTTTGGAAATCCCCTTGGCTTCGACGACGAGCTGACCGGACTTTTCGGCCTCGGCGGCCTCGAGCGTTGCTGTGCCGGCGGACTTGCGCCAGTCGCGGCGCGCCTGGCGGAGCGCTTGCAGCTCGGCGACGCGTCGGACGTTGCGCTTGCGCCGGGCGGTGACGCCGTAGCGCATCCAGTCCTCCTCGGCCACGATCCTGCGGTCGAGCTTGTGTTGATCGCGCTCCTCCTCCGCCAGCCGCTCGTCGCGCCAGGCCTCAAACGCGCCGAACCCGATGTCGATCTGGCGCGTGCGGCCGCGATCGAGCCAGACCGTCGTTCGTGACAGCCGTTCCAGAAAGCGGCGGTCGTGGCTGATGAGCACGAGCGCACCGCGCTGGCTGGCAAGCGTCGTCTCGAGCCATTCGATGGCCGGCAGATCGAGGTGGTTGGTCGGCTCGTCGAGCAGCAGGATGTCGGGCGCGGGCGCCAGCGCCCGGGCAATCGCTGCGCGCCGCGCTTCGCCGCCCGAGAGGTGATCCGGCGCCTCGTCGCCCGTCAGCCCCAACTGCTCGATTAGATAGCGCGCCCGGTGGGGATCGTCGGTGGGCTTGAGCCCCGACGCGACGTAGGCCAGCGTTGTGGCATACCCCGACAGGTCCGGCTCCTGTGGTAGGTAGCGAACGATCGCGCCGGGATGCACGAAGCGCGTCCCGCTGTGAGGCTCGATCAGCCCGGCAGCAATCTTGAGCAGCGTCGATTTGCCCGACCCATTGCGGCCGACCAGGCATACGCGCTCTCCCGCCGACACGCTGAGCTCGGCGCCCTCGAGGAGGGGCGCGCTGCCGAACGTCAGGACAACATCGGTCAGTTGAAGCAGAGGAGGGGCCATTCGGGATCACGTTGTCGCGACGCCAGGGAACACGGGGTGCAAAGGCTCGTCGCAAAAGCGGCTTGTCTTTGCAACGCAAAACACGGTGGACCTGTCACGGATCGGCCCCGGCCTTAACCCTCGGGCAAGGCAATCCGGGCACGGCGCACAATTCGGCGTGATCGGAGCAAATTTGGCCCGCCGGATTCTTGTCTCTCCCGCCCGGAGCGCGTACGTCGGCGACAGAGCCTGAGGATCTGCCGGAGACGCCGTCATGCGCGTGGTGCTTACCCTGTCCGTTCTGGCGGCAGTTGCACTGTGGACCATCGGCCCCGCCGATGCCCGCAAGGGTGCCCGGGCCGCGAAGCCCAAAGCCCAGGTTGCGCGACAAATGGCGGCGCCGGAAAGCGATTCCGATTGCATTCGCGCCCGTGGCGTCGATCCAGGCGGCGACTACGACAACTATCCGTGCTGGGCGCAGTGGGCTTTCGGCCCCAAGCGTCAAAGTCGCTAAAGCAGGTCTGCGGCGCTGCCGCATGCTGTGAAAGCGCCCAAATCGTGTAGGACACGGGAAGGCGGATCTGCCGGCGCATGGCCGGCGGGTCTCGTTGTGCGCTGAGCCCACGATCGGGTCATGAGCCTCTACCTTCCCATTGCCGAGATGTCGCTGAACGGGCTGTTGCTGCTCGCGATGGGGCTGTCGGTCGGCGTGCTGTCCGGCATGTTCGGCATCGGCGGGGGGTTCATCCTGACGCCCATGCTGATCCTGATGGGGGTGCCTCCGGCCGTCGCGGTCGGTACCGGCGCCAGCCAGGTCGTCGCCTCATCGGTCTCCGGCACTATCGGGCACTGGCAGCGCGGCAACATCGACGTGCGCATGGGCCTGCTGCTGCTGGCGGGCGGATGTCTCGGCACGCTCACCGGCGTCAAGCTGCAGCAGCTCCTCCGCGAGCTTGGCCAGCTCGATCTTTTCATTTCGCTGACCTACGTCATCGTCCTGGGGTCGATCGGCGCGCTGATGTTCATCGAGGGCCTGCGCACCTGGCGCAAGTCGAGCGAGACCGTGGTCCCCCGCTTTCGCCGCGGCGGCAAGCACACGTGGGTGCAGGGTCTGCCCTTCAAGCTGCGGTTTCCCCGTTCGAAGCTCTACATGAGCATCGTGCCGGCCCTCACCATCGGGGCGTTCGTCGGTTGGCTGACAGCCGTAATGGGGGTTGGCGGCGGGTTTCTGCTGGTGCCGGCCTTGATCTATCTGGTCGGCATGTCGACCCGCGTCGCCATCGGCACCTCGGTCTTCCAGATCGTGTTCGTGACGGCCGTGACCACCGTTCTGCAGGCCCAGCAGAACCACACCGTCGACGTGCTGCTGGCCGCGCCGTTGATGCTGGGCGGCGTGATCGGCGCGCAATACGGCATCCGCGTTGGGGAACGGATGCGGGCCGAGCAGTTGCGCATCCTGCTGGCCGTCCTCGTGCTCGGGGTTGCGGGGCGCATGGCCTTCGATCTCGTGCGGACCCCGGCCGATCGCTTCAACATGGAGGTGCTCTGGGTCGCCCCATCGCACACGCCGAGCGAATGAGGGGGCGGCTCTGCGCCAGGCGCATGCACCGGCGGGGCCGGGACGTGTGACAAGCGGCGCCCGGAGCGCTAGAACCGTCTCCGAGAACAATCCGGAGGAAACGCAATGCTCGAAGACCCGCCACTGCTGGTCGTCCGCAAGGAATTTGCCCGCCCGCCGGCCGCCAAGCTGGCGAAGCTTGCAGGCGCCCAGACCGGGCACATCGTCGACGCCATGGATGGTCGCGGCGCGCTAGCGGGCATCCGGCCGGTCGATCCCGCGTGCGCCCAGTTTGTCGGCGTCGCGCTGACCTGCGAAACGGGCCCCTCCGACAACCTGGCGATCACCGCCGCCGTCGCCTTGGCCAAGAAGGGCGATGTCGTGATCGCGGCGGGCGACGCCTTTCAGACCACCGCCGTCGTCGGCGACATCGTTGCGCTGATGGCCAGGAACGCCGGATGCGCCGCCATCGTGCTCGACGCCATGGCCCGCGACAGCGAGGGCATCGTGGGCGTCGGGTTGCCGGTGTTCTCGCGCGGTATCACACCCAACTCGTGCGTGAGATCGGGCCCCGGCCGCGTCGGGCTGCCAATCGTCGCCGCCGGCGTCGCCGTGTCGCCCGGCGACGTCCTTGTCGGTGACCGCGACGGCGTCGTGGTGATCCCGCAGGCGCGCCTCGATCAGGTGATCGCCCGCGTCGAGGCCATCCGCGAGGCCGAAGCCAAGGTGATCGCCAAGGTCACCGACGGCAAGCTGACCCATTTCGAGGCGATGGGCGCACTGCTCAAATCCGATCGCGTCAAATACGTCGATTGAGCGGTGGTGCCCCGTGAAGATCACCGCCATCGAGACCGTCCGCTCCGGCGAGTTTCCCAACATCCTGTGGGCCGAGGTCCACACCGACGACGGCCTCGTCGGCCTCGGCGAGACGTTCTATGGCCCAGCGTCGGCCGAGGCCCATATTCACGGCCTGATCGCGCCCAAGATCCTGGGGCGCGATCCTCGCAATATCGAGGCGCTGCAGTCCGACCTCATCGGCTACGTCGGGTTCGTCGGCTCGAGTGCGGAGATGCGCGGGCGCGCCGCCGTCGACATCGCGCTGTGGGACATCCTGGGCAAAGTCGCCGGCCTGCCGCTGTGCGATCTGCTCGGCGGGCGCGTTCGCGACAAGATTCGCGTCTACAACACGTGCGCGGGCTATTCCTACGTCCAAACCAAGGTCACGCAGGGCACCGACAACTTCGGCCTCGACGCCAAGAAGGGCGACTACGAGGACCTCGACGCCTTCCTCCATCGCGCCGACGAGCTCGCCCACTCGCTGCTCGAGATGGACATCACGGCCATGAAGATCTGGCCGTTCGACTACGCGGCCGAGGCCTCTCAAGGTCAATGGATCGGCGCGGAGGATTTGAAGCGCGGGCTCGAGCCCTTCGAGAAGATCCGCAAGGCCGTCGGCGACCGCATGGAGATCGCCGCCGAGCTCCACTCGCTGTGGAGCCGCCCAATGGCGGTGAAGGTGGCTCGCGCACTGGAGCCCATGGCCCCGATGTGGGTCGAGGACCCGGTGTTCATGGATCACTTGGACTCGATCGGCGAGGTCGCGCGTGCGACCCGCTGCCCGATCGCGGTCGGTGAGACGCGCGGCTCGCGCGCCGATTTCCGCCAGCTCCTCGAGCTCGAAGCGCTCTCCATGGTGATCATGGACCTGTCCTGGTGCGGCGGCATCAGCGAGGCGCGCAAGGTCGCGAGCATGGCTGAGACCTGGCACGTGCCGGTCGCCTTCCACGACTGCACCGGGCCGGTGGTGCTCGCGGTGTCCACCCATCTCGCGCTGCACGCGCGCAATTGCTGGGTCCAGGAGATCGTGCGCGCCTTCTACTACGGCTGGTATCACCGCTTCGTCACGGCGCTGCCGCCGATCGTCAAAGGCGAGATCACCGTGTCACCGGGCCCCGGCCTGGGCCTCGCCCTGCAGCCCGACGTCAAGAAGCGCAAGGGCGTCACCGTCAGGCGCACCACCGCTGCGGATATATGAAGAGATGATGGAGCAGTTGTCATGAGCGTTAGCACCGGCCGCCAGTTTCTGAGCATCCCGGGTCCCACCAACGTGCCCGACGAGGTGCTGGCCGCCATGCACCGGCCGGCCGTGGACATCTATTCGGGTCCGCTGCTCGAGGTAACGATGAGCCTGCTCGCCGACCTGAAGAAGCTCTTCCGCACCAAGGGCAACACCTACATCTACGCCGCCAACGGCCACGGCGCCTGGGAGGCGGCGCTATGCAACGTGCTCTCGCGCGGCGACAAGATCCTGATCCTCGAGAGCGGCCGCTTCGCCGTCGGCTGGGGCGAGATGGCAAGTCAGCTCGGGGTCGAGGCGGAAATCCTGCCCGGCGACTGGAGCCGCGCGGTAAGGCCCGCGGACGTCGAGGAGCGGCTGCGCAAGGACAAGGGCAAATCGATCAAGGCAGTACTTGCGGTGCAAGTCGACACGGCCTCGGGCGTCGCCAACGACATCGAGGCGATCGGCAAGGCGATCAGGGCCGCCGGCCATCCCGCGCTGTTCATGGTCGACACCGTTGCCTCCCTCGCCACCATGCCGTTCGATATGGACGGTTGGGGCATCGACGTCGCCATCTGCGGGTCGCAGAAGGGGCTGATGACGCCGCCCGGGCTCGGCTTCGTGGCGGCCAACGTGCGGGCGCTCGAGATCCACAAGACGGCGAACCTCTACACGCCCTACTGGGATTGGACGTTCCGCGACGGCGAGGAGCACTACCAGAAGTACTGCGGCACCCCGCCTGAGCACCTGCTGTTCGCGCAGCGCAAAGCGCTCGACATGATTTTCGCCGAGGGTCTGGACAATTCCTATCAGCGCCATCGGCTGCTCGGCGAGGCCACGCGCCGCGCCGTGGCGAAATGGGCGGAAGGGGAGGCGATGGCCTTCAACATCGCCAACCCGGCCGAGCGCGCGAACTCGGTGACGACGGTGCGGTGGCTCGGGGGCCAGGGCTTGCAGCCGATGATCGACTACGCGCGGGAGAAGTGCGGCGTTGTGCTGGGTGTCGGCATCGGCGCCCTCACCGGCAAGGCATTCCGCATCGCGCACATGGGATATGCCAACGCGCCGATGGTGCTCGGCACTCTCGCCACCATCGAGGTGGCGCTGACGGCGCTCGCAATTCCGCATGGCCGCGGCGGAGTGGAGGCAGCGGTGAACTGGTTGGGCAGCAACGTCAAGCCGTGATGCGGAGGCCCATGACGTTGCAGCCATGACCGAGATCCGCTCCGCCATCGACTTCTACAGCCGCCACCCGATCTCGGCCGGTATCGTGCTGGCGAAGCTCGAAGCCGCGCGCGGAACCCTCGACGGCTTGCGGCCCGAGGAGTTGTTCTCTTACGACCAGGACCACTACGGCGGGCTTGCCGCAACGGACGCCCTCGCCGCGGCCGCCGCGATCGGGCCCGGCAGCCATGTCGCCGACTTTTGTGCCGGGCTCGGCGGACCCGCACGCTATCTCGCCCACCGCTATGGCGTGCGCGTCACTGGCATTGAGCTCACCCCGGCGCGGGTCGCGGGTGCCGCCGAGCTGACCCGCCTGGTCGGCCTTGCCGATCGTGTCACGATGATCGAGGGCGACGTGACGCACGTCCCGCTCGCGGACGCGGCGTTCGATGCGGTGATCAGCCAGGAGGCGCTGCTCCACGTGCCGGACGTGCCGCGCGCGCTGGCCGAAGCCCATCGCCTCCTCCGGCCCGGCGGACACCTGGCTTTCACCGACTGGATCGCCCATTGCCCGCTGTCCGAGCCCGACCGCGACCTGATGTGGCGCGGCATGGCAATGGCGGGTGTTCGCAGCATCCCGGCCTATGCCGAGCTGCTGCGCGCGGCCGGATTTGTCGTCGAGCGAACGGATGACCTTACGTCCCAATGGGCCCCGATCCTCGCCGAGCGGCTTGCCATGTACCGCAAGCTGCGCAGCGAAGCCGCGGCCGCGGGCACGCCCGCGGGCCACGATGCGTTCTACGAGTCCTACGTGCGCTTCGTCGCGTTGATCGAGGCGGCCCACCTCGGTGGCGGCCGCTTCGTGGCGCGCAAGCCCATCTAGGGCGCTTACTCATAAACCGGCTAGCGTGCTTCCGGAAAACCGCTTTACAGTTTTCCGACAAGAAGCGCGACACAGCAAAGACCTAGGGTCAATCCGCGATTCAACGAAGAGCGGAAAGACCCTAGCGAGCCAGCGGACTATCCCAGACGAGAAACAGGAGCGCTTTGAGCTGGGCGAAGCGCTCCGGCCCAAGTTCGGTGCTCCATTCACGCTCGATGTCGCGCAATATGACGACCATCATCGAGAATGCGGCGTGTCCGCGTTTGGTAAGGCGGATCACGCGAGCGCCACCCTCACCTGGTATGTCGGACCGGGCGATATAGCCGAAACCCTCTAGGCTCCCGAGCAGTTGGTTCATGGCTTGTTTGCTCATGCCGGCGCGCTCGGCGAGCGTACTCGGGCGAACCTTGTCTGGCCCGGGAAACTGCAGCACCGCCATATGCGGCAGGCGCAGCTCGTCGAAACCGGCGGCGTTGAGCTCCTTGATGAGCCGGCGCTGGATCGCCTGGGCCGGAACGCGCAACAGGGCGCCGATCAACAGTTCCTCGGTTTTCATCGGCAAACTTTCGGGGTAGGGCATTGACTTCTAGTAAATGCGGTTTATCACTAGTCAGTAAATGTAGTTTACTGAAAGAGGTTAGGCAATGCCGCAGCAAGTCATAGACCCCCACGTCAATCCCGCCGACGAGACCATTGCCACCAAGGGGCTCGCGGTTCGCTTCTTGCTGACCGCAGACAACTCGAACGGCAGCATTGCGGCCTTCGAGCTTCTGGTCCCGGCCGCGCAGCGGCTGCCAGCTCCCGCGCACAGCCACGACCACTACGAAGAGACGATCTACGGCGTCGACGGCGTTCTGACCTGGACCGTTGACGGAAAACAGATCGATGTCGGACCGGGACAGGCGTTGTGCATTCCGCGAGGCGCCGTTCATCGGTTTGATAACAACGGAAGCAAGGACTCGAAGACGCTCTGCGTCATTACGCCGGCCGCAATCGGTCCAGAGTATTTCCGCGAGGCTTTCGCGGCGTTCAACGCAGCGGCTGGTGGTCCGCCGGACCGGGCCAAGATGTCGGACATCATGCGCCGTCACGGTCTGACACCGGCAGCGCCGCCAACTTAGAGGTTGGTGGGCCGATACCCAAACGCCTTAGATCCGCCCTTCCGCCACGCCGTGGCACGCAACCGGGCGCCCCGCGACGTCGGCGAGCGCGGGCACATCGCGCCGACAGCGCTCCGCCTGGTGCGGGCAGCGCGGATGAAACGAGCAACCCGAAGGCGGGTTGATGGGATTGGGAATCTCCCCCTCGATGCGGGTACGCGTGCGCCCGGTCATCTCGAGGTCCGGCACCGCGTCTAGTAGCATGCGCGTGTAGGGGTGGCGCGGCCGGGAGAACAGCTCGCGCGGCGGCGCGATCTCGACCAGGCGCCCGAGGTACAACACGCCGATCCGCGTCGCCATATGGCGAACCACGGCGAGGTTGTGGCTGATGAATAGATAGGTCAGCCCCAGCCGGTCCTGAAGGTCGCGCATTAGATTGAGGATCTGCGCCTGCACCGAGACGTCGAGAGCGGAGGTCGGCTCGTCGCAGACGATGAACTCCGGGTTGGCCGCAAGCGCACGGGCAATCGCGATGCGCTGGCGCTGACCGCCGGAAAATTCGTGCGGATATTTGCGCCCATCGACAGGGTCGAGCCCGACTAGGCTCAGCAACTCCGCCACCCGCGCCTCGATGCCGGCGCGGTCGGTGATGAGGCCGAACGAGCGGATCGGCTCGGCGATGATCCGGTCGACGCGCCAGCGCGGATTGAGGCTGGCGAACGGATCCTGGAAGATCATCTGCATGCGGCGGCGCACCGCGCCGCGCCGCGCTGCATCCTCAAGTGTGCTCATGGAGACGCCATCGATCCGCACGTCGCCGTCCGACGGCGGCAGCAAACCGACGATGACCTTGGCGATCGTCGATTTGCCCGATCCCGACTCCCCGACCAGCGCGAACGTCTCGCGCTGCCCGATCGAGAACGAGACGTCCGCGACCGCCGTCAGGGTCAAACGCGGGCTGCCCTCGAGGGCACGGTTGAGCCATGGCTTGGACACATCGAACGTACGCCACAGATGGTCGACCTCGACAAGGCCGCGCGCGCTCATGGGCGGACCTCCGCGGGAGCGGCGAGCCAGCACGCCGCCTCCGACACGCCCGCCGGCAGCAGGGATGGCCGCTCCACGCGGCACCGGTCCAACACCTTGGGGCAGCGCGGGTTGAAGGCGCAGCCCGGTGGAATGGCATGCAACCGCGGCATTGATCCAGGAATCTGCACCAGCCGGTCGGACTCGAGTGCCAGCGTCGGGATCGAGCCCATCAGACCCTGCGTGTAGGGGTGCCGGGCGTGCTTCAGGACGTCGCGCACGGGCCCGATCTCGGCCAGCCGCCCCGCATACATCACCGCAACGCGGTCCGCCGTCTCGGCGATCACGCCCATGTCGTGGGTGATCAGCATGACCGCGGTGCCGTGGCTCTTGGTCAGTGCCTTGAAGACCTGGATGATTTGCGCCTGCACCGAAACATCGAGCGCCGTCGTCGGCTCGTCGGCGATGATCAGCTCGGGGCCCGTGCACAGCACCAGTGCCAGCACCACCCGCTGCCGCATGCCGCCCGACAGCTCGTGCGGGTACGCATCGATGCGCTGCGCGGCGGCCGGAATGCCGACCTCCTCCAGCAACTCGATGGCCCGCGCCCGCGCCCGTGATTCCGGTAGGTCCTGGTGAACCATCATCGTCTCGACGATCTGGTCGCCGATGCGGAACAGCGGATTGAGGCTGGTCAGCGGGTCCTGGAACACCATGCCGATCCGCTTGCCACGAATGCGTCTCAGCTTGTCGAGCGGCAACTGATCGATGCGCTCGCCTTTGAGCCGCACCTCACCACCGGCGATCCGGCCGGGCGGCTCGAGGAGGCCGATGACCGCCGCTCCGGTCACCGATTTGCCGGCCCCCGATTCCCCGACCACGCCCAGGACCTCGCCTTCGCCAATGTCGAACGAGACGTCGTCTATGGCCACAAGGTTGGCGCGCCGCGTCGGGAACTCGACACGCAGATTGCTGACGCTCAGCACAGGCGCGCTCATTTGAGCCTCGGGTTGAGTGCGTCGCGCAGCCAGTCGCCGAGCAGGTTGATTGCAAGCGCCAGGATGATGAGCATGATCGCTGGGAACAGCAGGATCCACCATTCTCCCGAAAACAGAAACTGCTGTCCGACCCGGATCAGCGTTCCGAGCGAGGGCTGCGTCGGCGGCACGCCGACGCCGAGAAACGACAGCGTGGCTTCCTCGATGACCGCCAGCGCCAAGTTGATGGTGGCGATCACCAGCACGGGTCCGACGACATTGGGAAAGACGTGCTCACCCATGATCGCGAAGGGCCGCCGCCCCATGACCCGCGCAGCCTGCACGTACTCCTTGCCCTTCTCGACCATCGTCGAGCCACGCACCGTACGCGCGTACTGCGCCCAGTGTGACAGGCCGATGGCGATGATGAGCACAATAACCGCCATCTGCTCGTGCTGATGCGGCGGGATGAGGCCGCGGCCGACACCGAAGACGAGCAGCGCGATCAGGATCGCCGGAAAGGAGAGTTGCACGTCGGCGATCCGCATGATGACCGCATCGGTGCGCCCCCCGATGAACCCCGCCATCAGGCCGAGCGTGATGCCGAGCGCCATCGAAAAGCCGACTGATGCGAACCCCACCAGCAACGAGACGCGACTGCCATAGAGAATCGCCGAGAGAATGTCGCGGCCTTGGCTATCGGTGCCGAGCACGTGCAACAGGCCGGTCCCGCCCCGTTCCATCGGCTTGAGAAAACCATCGTCCAGCCGGACCGAACCGGGATCGAACGCGTTTTGCGGCGCGATCAGCGGCGCGAACAACGCCATCAGCAGGATCAGCAGCGTGACCGCGCTGGCCACCATGGCGACTGGCGAATGCCGGAAGCTCCACGCGAGGTCGCTGTCCCATGCCCGCGCAAGGCGGGATTTCGGCGCGGCGGCCCGTTTCACGATCTGCTCCGGCGTGCTCATGAGGGGCTCATTTCGCGGCCAGTTGCCGACCCTGGCGCAGCCGGGGGTCGAGCACGAAGTAGAGCAGGTCGACGATCAGGTTGGTGACCACGAACACCACCGCGACGAAGAGTAGGTAGGCCCCCATCACCGGGATGTCGACGAATTGCACCGCCTGCACGAACAGCGCTCCGAGCCCCGGCCATTGGAACACGCTCTCGGTCACGATCGCGAAGGCGATGACCGAGCCGAGCTGCAGCCCTGCGATGGTGACAACGGGGATCATCGTGTTGCGCAGCGCGTGCTTGAAATAGATGCGACCCTCGGGCAGGCCCCGTGCGCGAGCGAACTTCACATAGTCGGTGCGCAGCGTCTCGAGCATCTGCGCGCGGACCAGCCGCATGATCAGCGTGAGCTGGAAGAACCCCAGCGTCAGCACCGGCATGATCAGCGACTTGCGGCCCGAGTCGGTCAGTAGGCCCGTCGTCCACCAGCCGAGGCGCACCGTCTCTCCCCGCCCAAACGACGGCAGCCACCGGAGCTCTACCGCGAACAGATAGATCAGTCCGATGCCGATGAGGAAGGTCGGCAGGCTGACCCCGATCAGCGACGTCGTCATGATGAGGTGCGACAGCCAGCCGTTGCGCCGGATCGCGGTGTAGACGCCGAGCGCCACGCCGAACGTCATCGCGAACAGGGCCGACAGAACCGCCAGTTCGACCGTCGCGGGCAGCTTCTCCGCGATCAGAGACGACACCTTGCGGCCATGCCGGTAGGAGATGCCGAACTCGCCCTGCGCGGCCTCGGTGACGAAGCGGAAGAACTGAACCGGAATCGGATCGTT
>JAESFN010000278.1_pt1 | contig 62704 bp, 54 predicted proteins | sample 9269411 | NCBI WGS metagenome assembly JAESFN01 (sample SAMN14505399, study PRJNA617100) | algae metagenome | isolation source: Iphinoe sp. HA4291-MV1 and co-occurring heterotrophs from trail next to... | place: USA: Maunawili Falls, Hawaii | collected 2009-07-25
ACGATTATATCCACATGGGTAAAAGGGATAAGCCCTAAGAATATCGGGAGCCGGATGCACAGAAATGGGCACGTCCGGATCTAACTGAGAGGTGCGGGACATAATAGTCCCCATCGACTCAACCAAAAGCTGATCGCCTCTTCAAGCCAGAGCTATTTTACTCAAAAACAACGCCGCGATAAATTTCCGCTATCGGTAATTCAATTCCAACTGACTCCAAGGAAATAGAGCACTCCAAGCTGTTAAAATCACTAAGCAACCAACCTTGAGCCTGCTTGCTATAGCGTTCAATAAAATTTTTACCACGTTTTGAGTAGCATTTTTAAGTCGTTTTACTTATTGACAAAATTACCATAACCTTAACCTCTCACGGATGACCGCTAAGTGGGGTACCACTATAGCGGAGGATTTACACCGAAATAGTTAAAAGTAAAACACTAAGATAGTCTAAACAAACGGTACTACGTCTGACTTTTTGGTGTCTTATTTTGTACAGGTATCCTACTAAGTGTCACAGTATTTTCTAAGCGACCAATACCTTCAATTTCCACACGAACGCGATCGCCAGGATGTAAGGGTCCTACCCCCAATGGTGTACCCGTCAGTACAACGTCTCCCGGTAGTAGCGTCATCACCTGACTAATGTGGGAGACGAGAAAATCTGGGGGAAACACCATCTGGTCAATACAAGCAGATTGTACAGGAGTTGCCTCCTCATTCAAAAAAGTCTGTAATCTTGCTCCAGGGTTGACCTCTCGGACAATCCACGGTCCTAAAGGGCAGAACGTATCAAAACCTTTGGCTCGCGTCCATTGACCATCCCGTTTTTGTAAATCTCGCGCTGTCACATCATTCGCAATGGTGTAACCCCAAATCTTTGTTTGAGCCTCCTCTGGTGTACACTTCATAGTGCGATCACCAATCACTAGTGCCAATTCTCCTTCATAGTCCACCCGCTGCGACTGCGGCGGATACTCAATTTCTGCCATCGAAGCGATGATAGACGTAGGTGGCTTAAGAAAGAGCAAAGGCTCACGGGGTACTTCTGTTCCCATTTCTGCTGCATGCTCTGCATAGTTCTTGCCTACCGCTACAATTTTTGAAGGAGCGCAAGGAGCCAAGATTTGATAGCTTTCTGGTTCCAAAATTAAATCGGTGGGTTGTCCTTGTCGCCAAGGTGGAGCATCTAGCACATGCACCTTAAAAGATAGTTGCAGCAAGCCATAGTAAATCTGCCCTTCTGGATTTTGAACTCGCACATACCGCTGCGCCATAACCTTAATTAGTACCCTTTTGTGCAATCAAACCGCCACTGTGCAATATTTCAATGAGCGATTTGGCTAAGCGTGAAAATTAAAAGCTGGTAAGATTATAAAACCTGACGGGAAAGTACAAAAACCTATATCTTTTAACCGGGATGTAGTAGACACGTACACTTTGGTACGTGTGATACAATCATGTCGGTAAAGTGTCGGTAAAAATTTCCAATCATTACCCTCGCAATTCCATTGCAGAGAAAAACGTCAAAAAGTTCCTTGTTGCTTTGTGATGTTGATTAGTGTTGGCGTCGTCAATAGCGACCAAAATGCGAGTTAACATCAGCAGCCATGTAGTCCATGAGGAGATATAAACCATGCAAATAGTTTACGAAACAATGTACATCCTCCGTCCCGACCTGAATGACGAACAGGTAGAGCAAGCGATCGCTAAATATGAGAACTTGGTGCGGGAACAGGGAGCAGACAATATCCAGATTCAAAATCGAGGTAAACGTCGTCTTGCTTATGAAATTCATAGGCAAAGAGATGGCATCTACGTACAGATGAATTACACTGGGGCTGGCAACATCATTGCTATCTTGGAGCGCGCCATGCGTTTGAGCGAAGAAGTGATGCGTTACCTGACGATTAAGCAAGAGGTTAAAGAGCCACTAGCTGAGGAAACAGCCCCAGCTGCCTAAAGGGTATTGGTGAATTGATGATTTGCGCGGCTCTATTGCCCTTAACTTTTATGAAGTTGGGAACAATAGAGCCGCAAAAATAAATGTATGCTTAAATAAAATCTTAAACATAAGGTATAATAGGGAGCGCTTAAGGTACAGTATCGTAATAATCTCGCTAAATTTAACTTATAAAAATATGTCAATTGACAAACGCATGACTACCGCAGTCGCAGATGAAAAAGAAAAAGATTCTTAATGGGAGCGCTAAGCAACTGTGAGCCAAAATGATACCTCTACTATTCAAGCTCTCTCCGCAGAAGTGTCGAAGCAACGCCAAGAATTGCAGCTTCGTGATCAACTCGTGCAACAGCTGTCTCAAGAACTCTTCCGACTGGTTAAGGGCAACACTAACTTTATGCTCCAACCAGAAGTGTCTGAGCGTCATCTGACTCAATTGCAAGAATTACGAGAACAGTTGCAAGCTGTGGAGCAGCAGGTAACCTTTTATCAAGAGCAAATCTCAACACGTGATGCTGAGATTTATCAATTGCGGCAGTCTGTACAAGAACTCACAGATCGCAGTCGGATGCTGGAGCAAGTCGTACAAGAGTTGCCTCAAATCTATCGTCGTAAGTTCGAGGAGCGTATGGCTCCAGTCAGAGAAAAAGTAGCAATGCTACAACGTGAAAATCGCCAACTCCAGGCAGAACTCCAAAGTGTCAGTTATCGTCTGGCGCTGAGAACCCGCACTTCTTCTCACAGTGGCATAGATTTGCCGAATTTTAAGCGCGTAGCATCCTCTGAAAATAATATTTCTACTCCAAATAATATTTCCACGCAAAATGCGTAAAGTGTTGATAGTCGTCGAGTCCGATGGGAGACAAATAACAGACTCTCCCACTGTAAAAAAGATGTTGTCAGCAATAGAGATGGCGAAGGCTGAAGATGCTACGCAAGCAACCTCTGTACAAGTTATTGCTGCAAATCATCTTACATCTCAAGACCAAGGCATAGAATTTCAACCTTGGGATTTACAAACTTCTTCCCAATTACAGGAGATAATTTATTGCCCTCTAACCCTCGCTTTGCCTGAGAACTTGGTACTACCGTTTGAAAAAATTATTAAAGCTTGTCGAGATGTTTGTGGGTTACGTCAACAAATAGCACAACAGATACAAGTGGCGATCGGCGATGGTTGCTTTTGGTTACCAGTGGTACTCACCGCAAAAGGACCTCTCTATGGTGAAGTTATTACTTTAGCAGAGGAATTCAATGGGCAAAAATTACCAGAAAATTTATTGCTCTGTGATTTAACTTATTACCAGCCCTTCCATTTATCAGATGCTTTGCGTCAAAAGGTGTATCAAATAGCACATAATATTATATGTTTTTTATCAGCACCTCCAGCTACGTATTTGGTGCAGTTTGGGTTGAAAAGGAGTGAAATGTATTTTGACCGTCTTTGGCCATTCCCCACTGCACCTGCTTTGGCTAGCGTCGGCGTTCAACAGCCAGATTTATTCACTTGCCATTGGTACTGCCTCACAGCAAAGCCAATACTCGACTTGACAATCATTCCTGCCGCCCACTCAGGTTTCAGACTACTGTGACTAAGCTTCTTTCTTGAGCAACAGTGAAAATGTCTTCGTAAGTGTTATATATTTCAAACACTGAATCGAGTTGGGTCAATTCCAAAATTAAGCTGACAGGAGTTTGAACATTGCAAAGAACCAAGCGACAACCGCTTTGACGCGCCGACTTTAAGCTTTTGACTAGGGAAACTAACCCAGAGCTATCCATGAAATCAACTTTGGCTAGGTCAATAACCCAAAGTTGATTGCACTGAGGAACAACAGCAGCCATCCTTTCAGCCAGAGCCAAACCACCCTGTAAATCTATACGTCCTTCAGGTTTAAACAAAACGACTTGACATTCTGATGTGATAGTCATGAATCTAACTGGGTAGTGGAAACACTTGACAAAAAAGCAGAAAACAGATAAATACACTGATTTTTTAACCATAAAAAATGCTGCTTCACCCAGTTATCTGGGAACTGGCAGCAATAAGGTTAAGACAAATAGTTTCAGTATTCATGCCGTATAATTTGTTCTAACTTTCCCCAATATAGGCATAACTATATGAGAATTTCGGTAACAACCGTAATCTTTTACCAAATTTTCACAATTTCATCATGAATTTATAAATTTTTTATAAAAAAAATTTGTTCTGTACTAGTAAGTGTACGGATGTGGTAATTGCACAATCAATAGTAAAAAATTCATAGTTAAAAATCAATAGTAACTATTGGTTTTAACTATGAATATTAGATTTTATAGAACGACTCAATTGACACCTCACTCAAAAAAGAGTCAACATAGAGGAAAAGTAAAAATTTGTAAAGATAATGGTGCTAGATGTCTCTTGAGTTCATATCACTGGAAAATATCCAAAAAGTTGCCCATGAATATGGATATTGGGCAATTTTTTTGGGAATATTGTTAGAGAATCTGGGCATTCCTCTTCCAGGTGAAACCGTTACCTTAGTAGGCGGGTTTTTAGCTGGCAGTGAGGAACTCAATTATTGGCTAGTTCTGGGCGACGCAATTGCAGGTGCTGTTCTCGGAGGTATCTGTGGCTATTGGATTGGTAGAACTGGCGGCTGGTCTTTGCTTGTGCGCTTGGGTAACTTGTTTAGAATTTCTGAAGCTAGACTTTTAAGTATAAAAGAACAATTTAGTGAAAACGCTTCTAAAGCTGTATTTTTTGGGCGCTTTTTGGCTTTGCTGCGAATTTTTGCTGCGCCACTTGCTGGAATTGTTGAGATGTCCTTCGGCAAATTCTTGATATACAACTTGGCAGGAGCGATCGCTTGGGCTAGTGTTATGGTGACACTCGCTTTCTTTGCTGGAAGAATCGTTTCCCTAGAACAATTGGTTGCTTGGGTTAGCCAATTTGCACTCGTGGCGTTGCTCATTCTAGCCGCTGTCATTTCTATCCTCATATGGTTGGAGTCCCGGCAAAAGAAAGGTGGGGAGATAGGAAGATGAGGAGCAGGGCTTTCCATCCGAGTGGATGCACCAGCGGCGAGGATAATTAAACCGACATCAGACATGTGATTTCCTCTCCATTAATCGAGCCAAGTCGTGCCCTGAGCACTCTACCAGCGCGACTAGCCAGCACTGCTTGAATTTCTGCTACGATTGAAAGCGCGATCGCTTCTGGTGAATCTGCGCCAATATAGTCAGTTAGCGATCAATCATGCTCATCATCCCTTCATTGTAGCGATCGCCAGAGGTCGCTCCTACAGGTGCCACCTGATTGAGTTGCTCGAGCACCTCGCGGCTCAACTCAATTTCAGCCGCAGCAGCGTTCTCTTCCAGGTAAGCTCTTTGCTTTGTCCCCGGAATGGGCACAATGTCATCCCCTTGGTGCAGCATGAGACTGTCAAGCCTTGGGTTCCAAGTGTTCGAGTTTTCATAATTTCTCCTGAGATTGCAACTTTCATTCATCACTGATTTACTGCTCACACCAACTTCAGTGCCTCATCGTCGGCTGGCGTTTAGCCACTCTGTCTGATCGGTCGAACGACGATCTCATTGACATCCACATCTTCTGGCTGCTTAATCGCAAAGGCAATTGCTCGAGCGATCGCGTCTGCTGGAATGACAGATTTGCGGAATTCCGCCGTCCACTGCGCCGCTTGATCATCGCTGATTGTGTTGGACAGTTCAGATTCGGTATTTCCGGGTGAGATCACCGTGACACGAATATCCGTCGATTCTTGCCGCAGTCCCTCCGAGATTGCCCAGACGGCATACTTGGTTGCACAATAAACCGCAGCCGTGGGATAGACGGCATGTCCCCCGATTGAGGACAGGTTGACAAACTGCCCGGATTGCTGCTGCTTGAAGGTGGGAAGGGCTGCGGCGATGCCGTGAAGTACGCCGCGAATATTCACATCGATCATCCGGTTCCATTCGTCAATCTTCAACACCTCCAGCTTGGAGAGCGGCATCAAGCCTGCGTTGTTCACCATCACATCAATGCGACCAAACTTATCCTTTGCAAAATCCACAAAGGCTTGCATGTCTTCGAGACTGGTCACATCAAGGGCGCGATATTCTGCCGAACCTCCTTTAGCGCGGATTTCAGATGCAATCGTTTCGAGTCGATCTGTGCGCCGCGCCCCCAACACGACCTGTAAGCCTTTGTGAGCGAGGAAACGGGCAGTTGCTTCTCCAATGCCGCTGCTTGCGCCTGTAATTAGCACGACCTTTTGCGCGTTTGTGCTGTTTTTGTCCGTAGTCATAAAACAGATCTCCAAGTAGTTTTACATCGTGTTATGGATTAATTTGCAGTGCTGGCACTCGCCGCCTGCGAAACTCGACGCTTTTATCGCTTTACTGAATGATTACACTCATGCCACCATCTGCCATAACGATTGAACCTACCATGAAGCTTGCTTTGTCTGATACCAGAAAAGCGGCGACTTCTGCGATCTCTTCTGGCTGTGCGGCACGTTTGATCGGAGCCACTTTGCCATGTTCAGCAAGAAACTCGCGACCGTCCTCGCGGAAGGTATTAAGCAAGTTAGTTACTACATCACCTGCACCCACCGCGTTGACTCGGATACCGTGCTCGATAGCTTCTAGCGCCAACGTGCGCGTGATCTGGGCTAGCGCACCCTTTGCCGCAGCATAAGCCGAAATGCCTGGGAAGGTCTGGTAACAGGCATACGATCCGATGTTGACAATCGCACCCGTTTGGTTTGGAATCATCGCCTTGAGTGCTTCCCGTGAGTGCAAAAAGACACCCGTGGCAGTAATACCCATGATCGAGTTCCACTCCTCAAGTGTCATCTCGATCGCGTTCTTATACACGATGCGAGCGGCGTTGTTCACGAGAATATCAAGTTTACCGAAGCGTTCCGTCGCAATAGCAACGGCTTCCTGAGCAGATTGTTCCGTCGCTACGTCACCAACAAACGGAATGATCCGCTCATTGTCCTTGAAAACATCATTCACGTCTGGGTTGATGTCCTCGGCGACGACAAGCGCTCCGCGACTGTCTAGCAGTTTGGTAATTGCTAAGCCAATGCCACTGGCTGCACCTGTGATGATCGCAACTTTTCCCTCAAGCTCGCGCTGTATGTTGTTCGATTCGTTGTTTTCCATATGGATGATTTTCTTGTTTGTGAGAATGATGGATTGACTAAGAGGTAGAAAGCTTTAATGATTGAGCGCTTTCATTTGCTGTTGTGCGTAGCGAGAGCCAACGGCAATTCCTTTGGGGGCAACCGCTTCAATCCGGCTCAACTCTTGAGCAGTCAGCGTAATCTCAGTTGCGGCAATGTTTTCTTCCAGATAGCTCCGTCGCTTTGTACCCGGAATCGGCACAATATCATCGCCCTGAGCCAGTAGCCACGCCAGGGCAAGTTGACTGGGGGTGACGCCTTTTTCTTTGGCGATCGCTTTCACCTGTTCTACCAGTTGCAGATTCTTGTAGAAATTCTCGCCCTGAAATCTGGGTGAATTTCTGCGATAGTCATCTTGGGCGAAATCTTCTGGGCTGGTGAACTGCCCTGAGAGAAATCCACGACCGAGCGGGCTGTAAGCCACGTAGCCAATGCCTAACTCGCGCACAGTCGGCAAAATCTCATCTTCTGGATCACGGCTCCACAGGGAGTATTCCGTTTGCAGGGCAGTAATCGGGTGAACTGCATGTGCCCGTCGAATCGTGGCGGCAGCTGCTTCGGACATTCCAAGATAGCGGACTTTGCCCTGCTGCACCAGTTCTGCCATTGCCCCGATGGTTTCTTCGATTGGCACCGTTGGATCAACCCGATGCTGATAGTAAAGGTCAATCACATCCACTCCCAAGCGTTGCAATGAAGCATCACACGCTTGATGCACATATTCTGGTTTGCCGCTCACACCCAAAAACTGACCATCGCTGCTACGGACGTTACCGAATTTTGTAGCTAGTACAACCTGATCTCGACGATCGCGGATTACTCTGCCCACCAATTGTTCATTTGTGAAGGGACCGTAGACATCAGCCGTATCCAGCAGCGTGACACCGAGTTCTAAAGCACGATGAATTGTGGCGATCGATTCAGGCTCATCGCGCCCTGCATAGAACTCAGACATGCCCATGCAGCCTAGCCCTAGTTCTGAAACTACCAGTTCTCTGCCAAGTTGACGTGTTTTCATAAAGTTCTCCTGATTTAACTTTCGATTTTCAGCCTGATCTTGGGGCATGGGTTCATCATAGGCTTGCTAAGCTTTTGTATAAATACACAAACCTCGCAGATAATTGCCTAATCCTCTCAAGCAAGGCGTTAGTCAGGGAGAAATATTTCCTATAATGAGCTAATAAGCACATGAGAAAGGTTAAATCAGTCAGGGATTTAACATGACGATTGAGACACTGAGCCACGAGGCAGCGATCAACAAATGTGAAGAACTGGCGGCATTGGTCGCTCGGCACACTGACAGCAAGGGAAACGGTGTTCATACAACCGCGATCAACCCCTTAGCGTTCACGCGAGAATGTGATACTTCCAAAGCAATTCAGAGTGTCAGCGAACCGCTTTTCGCCATTGTGGTGCAGGGCAAAAAAGAAGTGTTGCTGAATGAGGAAACCTATCAATACGGTGTCGCTCAGTATCTAGTTGTTTCGGTGGATTTGCCGCTGAGTGGATGTGCGATAAAGGCGACACCCGATCAGCCCTATTTGGGATTTAAGCTGAAGCTAGACCCAGCCCAACTCTGTGACATCATTGCTCAAACGAACCCAGACATAGGTAAGAAAGAATCAGTGAGAGGTTGGTTCATCAGCAATGCCGATCCACTCTTGATTGATTGTGCCCTCCGGCTGACAAAGCTTTTAGATACACCGCAAGATATCCCGTTTCTAGCACCGATGATCATCCGCGAAATCTATTACCGTTTACTCATGGGTGAACAAAGCGAAGCGGTTCGTCAGATTGCTACCTCTGGCAGCAACATGCAGCGGATTGCTGAAGTGATCAAACGGCTCAAAGCAGATTTTACAAAACCGTTGCGGGTTGAGGAGCTGGCAGAGCAAGCGAATATGTCTCCTGCATCGTTCTACCGCCATTTCAAGGCAGTCACCTCAATGAGTCCACTGCAATATCAAAAACAATTGAGACTCTTAACAGCGCGTCAGATGATGCTTGCTGAGAATGCTGATGCGACTCAGGCTGCTTATCAGGTTGGGTATGAAAGCACTTCGCAGTTCAGCCGCGAATATGCCCGCCTGTTTGGTGCACCGCCCATCAGGGATATTGAACGGTTACGGGTAGCCTGAACATCGCCTGTCTGTTTCTCGTTTAGATTCAATAGATTAAACTTAAACTGAACGCGATTGCTGCCTAACCAGTTGATGCATCGAAATGGCGAGATTAGTTGTTACCGCCTGTCTTAAATCATCATATTCCTACTGCACTTTAGTTGTAGAATTTGACACTACACTGCAACTGGTGCTTGACGTTTGAAAATTCTTGAGTGTGTTGGAGGAAGGTCTTAATCTTAAATAAAGACCTCTCTAAAATCAGTATAGGGTCAATCAGGCATCACGCGTAAGGACCAATAAGTTTAAACATGGATATCAAAAACGGTTTTGTAGATACTGTAGGTCATACACCACTCATTCGTTTAAACAGCTTTAGTGAAGAAACTGGGTGCGAAATCCTTGGTAAAGCAGAATTTCTCAATCCTGGTGGTTCTGTTAAAGATAGGGCAGCACTTTACATTATTCAAGATGCCGAAGAAAAAGGTTTACTCAAACCTGGTGGTACAGTCGTAGAAGGAACAGCTGGTAATACTGGCATTGGGTTAGCACACATATGCAACGCCAAAGGTTATAAATGCCTGATTATAATTCCTAACACTCAGTCTCAAGAAAAGATGGACGCCTTGAGAGCATTAGGCGCAGAAGTTCGACCCGTCCCCGCCGTACCCTATAAAGACCCTAACAACTACGTCAAACTCTCTGGTAGAGTAGCTAGCGAGATGGAAAATGCTATTTGGGCAAATCAGTTTGATAACTTAGCAAACCGCCGTGCCCATTACGAAACCACAGGACCAGAAATTTGGACACAGACTGATGGTAAAGTTGATACTTGGGTAGCTTCCACAGGAACTGGTGGCACCTTTGCAGGTGTAGCAATGTATCTGAAAGAGAAAAATCCAGCAATCAAATGCGTTGTTGCTGACCCAAAGGGTAGCGGACTTTACAGCTACATTAAAACAGGCGAAATCAAGATTGAAGGCAATTCTATTACCGAAGGCATTGGCAATAGTCGTATCACCGCTAATATGGAAGGCGCACCTGCTGATGATGCCATCCAGATTGATGACCGAGAAGCGATACGGGTTGTTTATCAGTTACTGCGGAAAGATGGTTTATTCATGGGAGGTTCCACAGGTATAAATATTGCTGCAGCCGTTGCTTTAGCAAGGCAAATGGGACCAGGACACACCATCGTCACTATTTTGTGTGACAGCGGTTCCCGTTACCAGTCGCGCATCTTCAACCATGAATGGCTAGAATCAAAAGGTCTTTCTCCAGATGAGTCATGAGTCAGTGGTAGGGGAAATAATTTTGAATGTAGCGAATGCGTGAATTCTCCTGAAGGGGTGATAAATGGAAAGTATTTCTCAATCATCTAACCCCTTAGTAACGCCACTTGTTTTTCCTAAGTGCGTCCATGTGTGCCAAAATCGTACTTGCTACAAGCAAGGTGCAGCAAAGGTATTGGCGGCTTTTGAAGCGTTGCCAATTCCTGAAGTGACTATAACTGGTTGTAGCTGTTTGGGACAATGCGGTAATGGACCAATGGTGCTGGTGCTACCTGATGTAGTCTGGTACAGTCACGTTCATCCGAGTGAAGTACCTCTAGTGGTAGAACAGCATTTACGCGGTGGTCAAAGAGTGACACAGATGCTCTATTATCGGTTTCATCCACAGGGATAAAGTTCATTCTTAACAGTTTATAGAGATCTGCACTCTTTTTGACCGAAGCGAGATATCTCATGAATATTCAGCAGCTACGTCAGTCTTTGAAACTTAAATGGGTGAGTTACTACTACAACAATCGTTCGTGGCTGGTAAAAATGCGAGTTTGGGGAACTTACGATGGTCAACGTCGCCCTTCCTCTGGTTTTATTTTGGCAACTCTGTCTGTTTTGGAGCCACAGCTTGAAGAAGTTTTTCCTTTTATTTTGGAATTGAACAACGATCCTGATCAGATTGTTGTAGCTTTAGGTCTTAACTTTAATCCTGAAGAGCAGTTACATTTAGTAGAATCAGCTAATTTTGTGGCTGAAAATGAGATTAACAGTGAATCTGCTCACAAGACTTTGTTTGATCATCAGCCCATGATTCCTAGTGTAGTTGCCATAGAAGAGGAGAACAACAGCAAACCTGTGTCTTCTGTTGCAATAAAGACCAAAGTGACTTGTGAGGTTCCTTTTCAAAAGGTAACCGAATGCAAACCTTCGACTTTTGGTGCAATTGACAGTAAGATGGTAGGTCAAAGTCAATCCGTAGAATCTATTGCAATTGCTAGCACTCAGATGGAAAGCAAATCTACGTCTTTGATGACAGTTGCTACCGCTCAAGTGGAAAGCAAAAGCCCATCCGTGCCTTTGGTTGCATTTTTTTCCACCAAACTTGAAAGCAAAAGTCAACCCTTGCCATCTGTTACCCTGGCTACACGAGTGGAAAGGAAAAGTAAACCCAGATCATTGCTTGCAGTTGCGACTTCAGACGAGGAAGGTAAAAGTAAACCTATGTCATTGGCTGCAGTCATTGCTAGCGAGGTGGAAAGCAAAACTGTTTCATCTGTTACCCTGGCTACAAAGGTGGAAGGCAAAGGTAGACTTATGACAACTCCACAAAAAGATATTCATAACCAAGTTAATCCACCACCTGCAAGGACTAGTCATTTAGCTAATTGGATAGATGACTTTTGCCAAGGTGTAAGGTGGGATAGAGAGGAAACTCGTTTTATTCCATGAAACAACTTATCACAACTGTGGGTAGTCGTGAGAAATGAACGGAATTTCTACGACTTCACCCTCGACTTCCCCTAAATGGACTTTCAAACCAGCACCACCAGCTTTAGTACGGATGTATCCAAGCCCAAAGTGACCATCAAGGGTTTTTGTGTAACTGGTCAGTCTGCCAACTTTTTCATCCCCAATGGTAATCGCACTTCCCGGTTCAGCAGGAGCACTGAGGTGAATACCCCAAAGGTGCTGCTTGACACCTTTGTAAGTATTTAACCGGGCGATAGTTTCTTGTCCTATATAACAACCTTTATTAAATGAAATGGTCTGCCATAAACCGGCTTCCAAGGGATTGTACTCCTCAGTAAGTTCATTATCTGGGGTAGGACGTCCTTGTAATATTCGCAACCTCTCCCAAGTGCGATCGCTCATCGGTACTGCCCCAGCTTCCAAAATTTGACTCCAAACTTCTTGCTTGTCAGAGGCTGGCAAAATGAGAGTATACCCAGAGGAAGCCAAACCACTACCAACAGCAACAAAACCCCCACTGACTGAAGGGATGGAAATGTGATTACCATAGCGTTGACCGATAATTGCCCCAACTCCCAGCTTTTCTAAAACAGCATCACTTTGTGGTCCAATGAGACTGAGAGTAGCAGTTTCGTCAGTTATATCTGTCAACTGTACCTTGTCAGCAAAGAAGATGTAGCGGTCTAGCCATTGGATTAAAAACTCGCGACGGTTTGGCGAAACCAGCAACAATACTGCATCTTCCAGGATGTATGCTGTTACCAAGTCAATGGTACGGGCAGTAGAATTCACAAAAACTGTATCACAGCCTTGTCCTGGTTTGAGGCTTTGGATATCGTTTGTGCTTTGATTGTGCAAGAAGCGGAGGCGATCGCTATCAGAAACTTTAATGCGTCCCCAAAAAGAGCGATCGCATACAGCAACTCCCTCTTGTACTGCTTGGATAGCCGCTGCGTCGTTGGTGTCAATGGCAGATGTAGACATAGTTATATCTTCACAGTTTGCCGCTAGGTTGTGAGCATTGAAAATCTTAGCAAATAAGGGTTTGTCGGTTCAATACATTTGTGGGTTGGCATAAAGAAGTTGCTAGAAATTCACCTAACGAGTTGTTTCCGCTTGAATTTCTTGAATAATGTTTAAAACTTCTTCTTCCGATTGTATGTGCTGTGCTAGGACTTGAGCAGTTGATTCAACCCATATTCTGCACTTCAAAATGTATTATCTTAATTTTCAAGAATTATTTCTAATAATGCTCAAAGTATTAAGTATTAATATTGAAAATCATTGATAATTCGTGCTGTTTATTTAACCATTGTTAGCCAGATTTTGGAAAATTGTATCAGCGTTATAAATTTCTCCTTTGTTCTGATTTTGCTGATAAGCTTTGCCACCATAAACGTACATAACGTTGGAACCTTCACCCTTCTCTTCAAGTTCTTGGTTAATTTCATTAGCGAGATGGGAAACTTCTTCTTTAAATTGCGGATCTTCTTCCATCGCAAAATTAAGGTAAGTCTCAAGTACCTTCAAATCTGGCTCTAAACCTTGCTCAACTTTATCTATCTCAACTTTTGCCTTCTGATGAATTCCTAATTTGGAAACGATTTTCTGGTGCAGTTCATTAATTTTAGGAATTACTACCGTTTCAGTTGCTTTACCAATTAGGGTTTCTGAAACTTTTGTGAAAATGAAACCGATAATTGCAGCAGCTGATAAGGTGACAGGATCCATAAATCTAACTCTAAATAATTGATGTACAAATGACTTGAATAATAATTAGTGCTATTTCGCAAAAGCTTTGCATCACCTTCCTTTACCTTTTGCGTTAGCCTGCGGAGGCAGGCTTTATTTGTGTCGCCCCAGAATTCCATTCTAAGGGCTTCTTTTGTACACCATTACTTGGAAACTTGAGAACACTTTTCACCGTCTTTCTTCTCCATATGCACAGAGGAGGTGAAGGTAAAGTTACTCTGGTAAATTTGCAAACACCTGTTCAACTAACTCCTTTGCCTTAGTATCCAAACTTTGCCAGTCCACATCGTCGTTTTCGTCGATTAAACTGGTATCAATGTCAACTGTTTCATCACCTAATATGTAGTTACGAAAACACACTTGATAACACAGTTCCCATAAATCGATACTGATTTCTTGCTCTTGACGCTGTAGACACAAATGATATCCTGGATGGGGTATTGGCAGTTGGGAGAGTGTTTTTCTAATTTCCAAAGCCTGTTCCGGTGTAGCAACTTCCAGGTCTTGCAGGAGCTTGGTCACTATTGCTTTCGTTTCATCAGTAGTGCCAGTAGGCCAAATCAGAACATCTTGATAAGTTCCCGTCCAGGAGGATACATCAAGCAGCTTGCGAATATTATCGACAACACGAATGAAAGCAGGTTGCATGAGGAGTTCTGCTTGCTGCCATGCTACTGAGTTTGCAATTTTAGGTGGCATTGGAATTAACAAGGGCTATTGAAATAAAAATTAACAATGTCTATTGATTAAAAAACTGCATTTTACATTTAAATCTTTTCTCAAGATAGCGGATTTCCTTGAGGAATATTTGGAGATATTTATTACCCTCTCTAAAATAGGGTATTATTGCTGGGGAGTGAATATGATAGGTAAGCTACTGGATCATCGTTACCGAGTTCTTAGAGTCCTCGCTACAGGAGGCTTTGGTGAAACTTACATCGCTCAAGATACCAAACGACCAGGTAATCCCATTTGCGTTGTCAAGCACCTTAAACCTGCCAATCCCGAAGCCAAAATGTTTGACACTGCTAAGCGCCTGTTCCACAGTGAAGCCGAAACTCTAGAAAAATTGGGCTATCATGACCATATTCCCAGGCTTTTGGCTTACTTTGACGAAAAACAAGAATTTTACTTAGTACAAGAATTTGTTGAAGGGCATCCTCTGAGTGATGAGTTGCTTCCAACTCAGTGCTGGAGTGAAAACCAAGTCGTTGGATTGCTGCTGGAAGTCCTGGACATCCTGAAATTTGTCCACAGCCAGGGTGTCATTCACCGCGACATCAAGCCAGATAATATCATCCGTCGCGCCCCAGATAACAAAATCGTTCTCGTGGACTTTGGAGCCGTTAAACAATTGCGAGTGTCTGCTGGATACCCTTCGCGAACACAAATGTTTACGGGGGTGGGTCATCCCTCTGCGACTGTAGCTATTGGCACTCCTGGCTATATGCCTACGGAACAAGGTCAAGGAAAACCCCGTCCCAACAGTGATATCTATGCTCTGGGCATCATCGCCATTCAAGCGCTAACGGGAGTCACGCCAATAGATTTGCAAGAAGACCCTTACACTGGAGAAATCCTCTGGCAGCATCTAGTTTCCGTCAGCGACCCCTTGGAAGCCGTATTAAGCAAGATGGTGCGTTATCATTTCAAAGACCGCTTCCAGAGTGCATCGGAAGCACTGCAAGCATTACAGCCGCTTTCCTCAAGCTACACGTCCAAGAAATACATTAACACTCCCAGCTACCAACCAATTAAATCCTCATCTGCCTTATCTTCACAGTCTCGACAAAAAACGATCGCTGTTGCTCCAGCAAATTATGTTGTCCAACCAGTAGCAGCAGCAACTCCCAAATCTATCCCCAGAGATTCTAATGGACCAGACCTATTACAGCTATTAATTCTGGGAATCCTAGTTGGTGGCGCGGCTGCTGTTACCCCAACTGTTGTCAAGAACGTTCAAGGCTTTGCTTCCAATTTTGCTGTTAATGACATGACCTCAGCACAAAACTGTTTAGCTGTTGTCGAGGAGAATTCCAATATCCGTTCGGAACCAAATTCTATCAACAATGACTTAATTGTAAAAACTGTTACTAAAGAGACTAAGTTTGAAGTGACAGGCAAACGAACAAAACGCGGTTGGGTGCAGGTGAAACTTGATCCCACAAAAACGGCTTGGGTTAACTCAGAAGTCATCAAAAATAATGAACAATGGGTTTCTTGCCTGCGTGACCAGGAAATCGCAATAAAAACAGTTGATGATAATAACTTAATTACTGATCGCCCTGCACCCAAGCCAAAATCAAAACCTGTTATTAACGTACCAACTCCATCATCACAGAAGTCAGAACAATCAGGAACATCAAAAACTTTATCAGCAGGGAAATCAACGCCCGCAACTCCAGATAAGGGCGGTTCCAAGGTTGTGGAACAAGCAAAGAAGAAATACGAATCAGGAGATTTACAAGGTGCGATCGCGCTGTTAAAAACAATCACTGCAAATCCTGGTGCTGTTAAACAAACAACAGAAATGATGTCCCAATGGCAGCAAGATTGGTCTAAGGCGGAAGCTTTATTCAAAGACCTTGACACAGCCCTTGCTGACGGACAATGGGATAAGGTATCAGCTTATAAAGACCATCCAGAGAAATTACCCAACATTCAGTACTGGCGAAATAAATTAGAGCCATTATTTAAACAAGCTGCCGACAATTTAACCAAACAACAGCTTCCCAAACAAGGCAATCCTAGCAACCAAAACAAACCCAAACTGGAACATCAAAATTTCAGCGAGGATGATGAACTTGGTATATTAGGTGATTTCGATAATATCGAAACTCACCGAACTCAGAAAACTCCGGAAAATAATCTGTAATAAGCTATTAATAAACCTTGATTTGTTGCTGATAGTTCTTGGTTAGTAGTTAGTAGTCAGTAAAAAACTAAAAACTAACAACTAACACTTAACAATTAGCAGTCAATCTATCTGTAGATCTCTATCAGGTTGTTGAGCTATTTTTTTGTTTGTGAGGAGCCACTCTGCCGCTCTAGGGAAGCGTTGAAGAAGTAAACTCGGTCACAATATTGGTTTGGACTAGCACAAACAGCCTCTATAGCAACGTTGCTGGCATTGCTGACATCAAGCGTCAACGAAGTTTGCTGTGTAGGAGCAACAGTGCGTGTTTCTGCTTGTTTGCCATCTAGGTAAACCTTAACCTCAACACCTGGACTTTTTGTATCATTGTCACGCATTCCAAAACCCAGATTGAGGGTTCCAAACCCAGGTCTAGAACTTTTTTCTGGCTTAATGTTACAAGTTATAGAGGCAGAGCGGTTACCAGGTCCCAGGTAAAACCTGCTAGTATAAACTGCTCTGCCTATAGAAACATCAAGATCCTGCTGACGAACACTGCCAGGTCCACTATTAACACATTTAGCATTCAGCAGGGAAACAGGACGCTGAACTCGTTGTGCTTGAACATTTTTTCCTCCTAAAGAGAATAAGGAGGACAATAGTAAGGTACTGGTGAGCACCGAACTGATGAACTGAGCTTTTTGCATTGCGATTTGATCAGGTAGTTTTCAGGCAACAGACGAAAACAAAATAATAATACCTAATTAGCTTTCAATTTTTTTGTACGTTGAGCATCTAGAAACTTTTATACCAACTTGGGTTCCTCTTCTGCAATGCTGAGTTCTGAGTTTTTTCTTGGTGATAGGGGGAGAAAACATCTCCCCACCTCCCCACGCTTTAACCAGTTATCAGTAGCCTATTCACTGATAACTGGTAACTGAATAACTGTTCTAATCGATTCTGACACGGAAGCGAACAAAAGCGGGGTTTCTACTAGAAGGATTAAAAGTACCCAAGTTGACAATCACCGCACCTTTACTATTTGTTTGGCTTTGGCAGGTATTACCTGGAGGTAAAGGTGCCAAAGGTGATAAAAATGTTCCTTGATCTGCACCGTTGCCAGTTCCAGTTATGGAAACACTGTTATTGCTATAGCTTGTACCATCTGGAATCAAGTCGCAGAATCTGACATTGTTCACTCCTCTGGCAAGAAAATAGATGGTGTACTCGACTTCATCGCCGCTTTGCAAGGGCGTCTGAAGTTCGCGCACCCCACGAACTGGCTGTGATTGGTTGATTTGATTGTCATCATTACCAGGACTATCATCAAAGTTGTTGAAGTTAACACCTGTGAGGGGTTGACCATTTCTCAATACGTTAGTGATTCGCTTCACCAACAGCAAATTCGTCTCGCTTGCGGAAGCTCTGAAACCAAAATCAGCCGTGTCAAAATTCTGACTAGCTGATAAAGTAATGCTACTAGGTGGACTTAGGGTAGGATTGAAGCCAGAAGGTGGATTGGAGATGGCGACTCTGTAGTTCCCTGAGGGCAAATTGGTGAATCTATAGTTACCGTTATTGTCGGTGGTAGCAGTGCGGGTAATGTCATCGGAAGTGCCAAATTGACCATCCGGTCCTGCACCCGTCAAAGTAACAGTCACGTTAGGAATGCCTGTTTCTCCTGGGTCTTGAGCGTTGTTACTATTTCTGTCGTTGAAAACTGTGTCGCCAATCGAGCCTACTGGCTGCTGAGTGAAGCCAAAATCAGCCGTATCAATATTTTGATTCGCTGCTAGAGTAATGGGATTGGGCTGATTCAAGGTAGGATTGAAGCCAGCCGGAGAGTTAGGGACAGCAACTCTGTAGCTGCCTGCAGGCAAATTATTGAATCTATAGTTACCGTTGTTATTAGTAGTAGTCGTGCGAGTAATGTCGTCAGCTGTGCCAAATTGACCATCTGGTCCTGCACCTGTCAAAGTGACAGTGACGTTAGAAATTCCAGTTTCTCCTGAGTCTTGAGTGTTGTTAGCATTCGCGTCATTAAAGACGGTATCGCCAATCGAACCTCCTGCTTGTTGGAAACCAAAGTCAACTGTGTCAATATTTTGATTCGCTGTTAAAGTGATAGGATTGGGCTGAGTTAAGGTAGGGGTAAAGCCAGCGGGAGCGTTGGGGATAGTAACTCTGTAAGTGCCGGGTGACACATTGGTAAAACTATAGCTACCGTTGTTATTTGTGGTGGTGGTTTGGACGGTGTCGTCAGGTGTGCCCAATTGACCATCTGGTCCTGCACCTGTCAAAGTAACAGTGACATTAGGAATACCAGTTTCCCCTTGGTCTTGAGTGTTGTTACCATTGACGTCGCTGAAAACCGTATCACCAATTGTACCCGTTCCTGTTGACGCACAAATTTGTATCCGGGCAAGACCAATGGTTTCATCCTGCAAAGGCTGACCAAATTCTGTTCCCGGTTGATAGACAATCTGAATTCGAGTTACTGGACCAGATAGCGAAGCCGTAACGTTACCAAAGCTTTCTCCTGGGAAAGCATTTTCGTTGATGCCTTCTGCAAGATTACCAGTGACTCTGACATTATTGGGACTGCTCGCTGTAAGATTTACCCCAGCAGGTGAATTTCCGTTGAATGCATTTACCGTAACTCTATCCTGGTATACGTATGTAATATTATTTGCAGTATCGCGTGCACCATTTCGGTCAACGTCCAGTAAGGTGAGGGGGGATGCTAGAGTAACTGGTTGTGAAAAGTTAATGGTGAGCGTCGCACTACTACCTACTGGTGCTGGTCCGTCATAAGGCGAGTTGGGATCGTTACTCGGTAGACCTATATTAAACTTCAGATTTGGTCCAGGAAGACTACCATAGGTATCGCTGCTAATTAATGTTTCGTCTGGGTCGATAACTTGACCAGGAGTACTTTCAGTGAAGCTGAGGGTGGCGTTAATTCCGTTAATGCTCAGATTTTGACTCTCAATTCCTGCACGGTTGTTGGCTGGATTCCACTCTAAGGTTCTGGGTGTGGTACCAGCTGGACAAATGCTTGTTTGTGCTAGCGCTTTCCCACCTGAAAAGTTCCCTACTATTGGGACTTGCGGCGTGGTGAAAAGCAGAGTAGCGAGCGTACCCTTGAAAGTGAGAAGACGCAGTAATTTTTTATTGGTTTTATTTAATACAGGAATCATAGCAAATTTCCTATGTCCTCTGCCGATAGACTATCTACTTCAAAGACTCTGGGCGAAAGCCAACAAGAAGATGGCGCGATCGCTTTTAAATGCTGAAAGAAAGCTTTCATTAGCTTTAGATTTTGAACTGTGAATTAGGGAGTTGGGACTATCTTGCATAAATATTTTTCTCACGCATTCGGCGGAGCCGTTCTCGCAGAGTAGGCGCAAAGGCGAGCCAGTACTGCACCGACGTTTCCCGACAGAGGTATCTGGCGTCGCAAAAGTTGAGCGCAAAAAGAAAGAATGAGTGCAAGAAGTCTTGTTTTGGACTATCTTGTGTCTCGTCTTCGTCGCCGTTCGATTTGCAAGTCATCTTCTTGTTCTTCAATGATGAGGTCAACACCTCTGACATCTCTAAAAATGATTTCGACACGGCGATCGCGAGCATAATCGACAATATCTGTACTACCTGGAACTTTTAGCTGAGACTCACCAAAGGAGCGGATAGTCATCCGTTCTGGTGGAATACCCTTGCGTAATAGGTAGTTTCTGACAGACAATGCTCGTCGTCTACCTAATGCTTGGTTGTATGTGTTGCTTGCGCGGGGGTCTGTATGACCTTGTAATTCGATGACGATGAAAGGATATTGCTGCAAGACTTGGGCTACTCTATCGAGAACAGTAGCGCTATCTCGACTAATGAAGGATTTGTCTAGAGCAAAGTGAACATTGCGCGGTACTCGTAGCCGGATGGGTTCGGATGGTACCTCTGGTGGTGGCGGTGGCGGTGCTGGTGGTTCAGGAGGCGCGGGGCGTGAAGTACACTGCGGTGGTAAAATTGGCTGTGGTTTGCTTGTTGGGGCGAGGTTGGGCGAAGTGCCTGTTGTCCCAATGAATGCGGCTACGGCGGGTTCGGATGTACCGTATCTGGGATCAGTAGCGATCGCACTCACGATATCCCCAACCTGCGTATTTTCTACAGTCACGCTAAAATTACCTTTCTCGTCAACCTTTGTAGTTGTCAGTGGAGTCGTTAGCGCCCCGTAACCTTGTTGATAAAGCGCCTGTTTACCTGTTTGATAATCGCTGAGGCGATAAATGGTCACCTCAGAACCTGGGTCAGCTTTACCCTGTAATGTTACGCTGTTACCAGCAGGAACAAACGTTCTTGCGGCGAATTCCGGAGCGTTAATAGCAGCATTACCTGTGTCGCGACGGCGATTAGGAGAATTTCGCTTCGGATTGGGACCATCTCCCCGTTGAAAGTCGTTGACATCTTCTGGATCTCGCTCGGTGTTAAGGTCAATGCTCAATCCTTCCAGTGCTGCAAATCTGTTGTTTTGGATAATATTGCTTTTGGTATTGGGAAAAGCTGACACGACAACACCAGGTCCAGTTTGATTGTCAATTTGGTTACCTATGACTTGGTGGTTACTACCCATAAGGTAAACTGCTGCTCGTCGCAAGCGTCTGCCATTGTAGGTGATGCGGTTACTCTGGATTTGTATATCACCTTCTGGTTTAAAAAGATACACGCCAGCACCATCATTAGCACAAATCAAATTACCCGTAATTTGGGATTTGTTAACCACACCTTCAATACGTAGAGCATCTGGCATTCCAGCAAGCCCATTTCCAACAATAATGTTTTCGGCAATTACCGTATTTTCCCCACGTACAGAAGTAATAATCGCGCTACCTTCGTGGTAATAAATACGGTTACGGCGAATTGTTGATCCTTGAGAATTAAAAACGTAAATTCCAAAAGCCGATGTATTATTCGGTACTTTTTCATCAACAGTCAGCCCCAACCAGTTGTTTTCGATAACAACGTTTTTCGGGGGAACATCCCTGTTATAAAAAGGAAAGTCATCGTTGGGAGGTTGCTGTCTCTTGGTATTGGGAGGTGGGAAACGATGGGAAATGACAATATCCCCAGGCGGTGTCGTCAGCGTCACTGGCTTAGGAACGCCATCGTAAATCAGCAGGTTTCCTAGTTGCTGTTTAATGGGGCTAGCATTAAAACCGTAAAGATTTAAGCCGCGAATACTCACGCCATCTGCGACAACAGTCAAACCACGAAAGATTTCTGTATTTGGAGCGGGAGTTATCGCCACCAGCGGAACGGGGATGGCTATTTCAGCAGTCGCTGAACTTGAAGCATCGTACCCAGGCTGAGTCGAACCATCTATCACTAATCCTGGAGATGCTAAATCTGGCAGTTGTTTTTGTAACTGGATAGTTGTCGCACCCGTAGGAAGATTAAACTCAATGCGGGAACTCCCCCCAGTCGCTGATTGTACTTGGGCTTTTTCTGCACTGCTAAGTTGCTCAACTGGTAGCGTACCATTGACAAGCGCGATCGCTTCCCGCAATGTCAGTTGCTCATCAGCTTTGACATCACCATCTTGATTGCTATTAACCACCACTCGGAAGGATGAGAGGGATGAGGGAGATTGGGAGATGAGGAGAACCTCTACTTGTCCCCTTGTCACGCCAGTCGCCACTTCACTCTTCACGACTGAGGACGACTGAGTGGGTGTTTGACTGAATGCAACATTTGAAGGTAGAAGGTAAAAGGTAACAGAGATTAGGTAAAAAATTCTCTTGGGAATTTTTCTTTTATTCTTCCTAACTTTGTTAAAAGCACCCTTGAAATTGGGTAGCCAATGAACTTTTAAATTGGACATCACTCACTCCTCTCCACCTCGGAAACCGCGAAAAGCCTGCTGCTTTTTAAGGTTGTCAATTAGCTGTAAGATTCTAGACTTTTGTGATTTGGTTTGCGGAACCGCTAGCGCTTGTGTCAGTTTCAGATGTTCGATAAGTTTGTTTTGGGGTTTTTGTGATTGAGTTGCAGATGGCGTTTGTGTTTCTTTCAGACGCTTAACCAGTTTGCTCTGAGGTGTTTTTGATTGAGTTTCTGGTTGCAACTGAGATATTGGTGTCACTTCTGATTCCTGTTGCTGCTTTGGTACAGGCTTTTGCAATCCGAAACCCCGCAAAAGTTCATTTAATTTCAAGCTGATATTTAGGTAAAAACCACCTTCAGAGCGATAGCCACTAAAGTCGCGATCGTCTACACTACCGAAGCTATAGCCTACACCAACTCGTAAATCTGGTGTTAAATAATACCCAGTTTCTACAGCAACTCCAAATTCATCGTAGTCAGTGCCGTTATTGGAGTTTTGCCCAATCCAACGCCCTTCAACAGCTAAGTCGGTACGATAACCCAGTTTGTAAGTTGCTCTTAGCTGCGCCAAATTTACCGTACCGTCGTATCTATCACCATCTAAGAAGGTGACACCATTACGGAGGGCGTATTTGCCGTAGAACTCCCACCGCCAGTTAGGAGCGTAAATACCTTCTGCGGAAAAGATGTGACCTGTTGCAGTAGAGCCTGTGAGCTGAGTTTCTGGAATTGAGTCATAATTTTGACGCCATTCGTATTTCAGCAAGCCATTGAATTTATCATTACTGGGGTCACGGTAAGCTAAACCAATTTTCAGGTTGGATGTATCTCCAAGTTCTTGAAATCTAACTCCTGTGATACCGGCGGAAGTTGGGAGAAAGACATTTGCCTCTCCTGCTTGTTGGAAGCGGATTAATGCAGTTAAAGCAGGGGTGAGTTTACCAGCAGCAGCGGCTGAAATAACTGTATTGTTACCTTCATCTCCATCTCGATATTCAAATCGAGTGCTTGCTTGGAAGTTAGGATTATCAGTGTATTCCAATCCCACGCTGTAAACAGAACCAGAAAACAGTCCCAGTGTGGAAGCTGATTGACCAATGGCATAGTACTGTTCGTATCGAGGACCAGCAGCGGTGGCGTTGAAGATGTTTTTGAAGATGTATTCGTAACCGACATTGACGCGTAACCCAGGAGCGATCGCCCATTTGTGATTCAGTCCCACTGCACCTTGACCTTGTAAGCCGTTGTATGCTGATAACACAGAGTAACGACCCGTTAGAGTGGTATCTTCAGAAAACTTGTGGTCAACAAGTGTATCTAGGGTGGTGATGGAATTGCCTTGTAATAAACTACTGTCATCGTAGAACTGGTGAGCAAGTCGTAATGTCACTCCTGGAAAGGCTTTCCAGTCCAGCCCAAAAGTTGTGCGATTGGGATAGAGTGGGTCAGAATCACCCAAATTCTGTTCATTTTGAGCTTGGAAGGTCAAAGTTTGAGTTAATGGCAGCTTGAGACGAGATACTAACTGGTCAGCGTCACCATCAAAATTATCGTCAACGCGGTCTTCACGGGAACGGTTAACATATTCCAAACTCAAATCAGCAGGACCAAACTTTTGGAGAATCCCCGCCCGAATTGTTCTGAGTTCGTTGTTCACACTCTCACCAGGACGCGTTTGTGGTTGGGGATTGAATAAGTCAAAAAAGTCTACAATCCGGCTGGGAGAAGTTCCATAGTTTTCTTCGTAGTCGTAAGCAGCAGTCAGGCTTGTGGTTTCAGTTAACCTGGCAAGCAGCGATGTTCCATAACGCGTTTGTCCTGGGAAAAAACTAAAGGTGGCGTTGTTAGCGAAGCCTGGCTCAACTGCACGGTAGTAAGCCGAAGCTTGCAAATCACCAAAGTTACCAATAGCTTCTAGGCGGTAAGCATTGCCATCCGCTTCTCGACCTGTCACGAGGTCGTTGTTAGAGCGAGCAAATTCCCCGACTATCCTACCCGTATTGCCAAAAGATATCAGGAAATCCGCTCCATATAGTTGAAAATCTTGGTCACCTTGGTCTTCTAGTAAGTAACTTGCGCCGAAGAAAGATTTTGTTTCCAGCGCTTGGGAGAAGTTGTATTGCAGTCTTCCAGCATAGAGCTTGGAGTCTTCACCACCTTCGTTTTGGTAAGTGACGACAACTCGCCTCACTAAAGTAGTGCCAAATGGATTGAGTTCCGTTGCAAAAATAGAACGGCGAAACAGAAGTGTACCGCGATCGTAGTCAATTTCGTAATCTGGACCGCGAAGCAGTTGTTTACGCTCAACCACCGTCCCAGGACGATTGATTTCTTCTGCTTCCAGATAAACAGTTTCACTTCCTGGAACCAGGAGACGTTTTGAGAGGAAATAGTTACCACTAGTCCCGTTAGGAACAAAGGTATCTCGTTGGAAACCCTCAATATCGTTGGCGTACATACCAGTTATTTGGAAGTTGCCTAAGTTGTAGTTCGCTTTAAAGCCGTGTAACTGGCGAGAAGTGGCGCTGTAGAGTTGGGAGGCTCTGGCAAATTCTTGCGTGTTGTAGTCTCCCCACATAAAGTAATCTGGTTCTGCACCCACTATTGAAGGTGTGCGCTCAAAGCGAGCGTAAAAACTATCTATAGATGGGGTGGTAGGAGTAGAGGTGGAACTATCGCCGTAGACGGGATAGGGTTGTTCGCAAAACTGAATGCTACCAAATAAGCGATTCCTACCTTCGCAGTCTTCGTTAATTGGACGATAACTGTTAAACGCTCCTGTAAATAACCAATCCCCTACTTTACCCGTAGCAAAGACAGCAGCTTTGAAATCAAACGTTGTACCATCATCTATTTTCTCTGGGTTAAGAAAATCCCGAAAACTACCCCAATAATCAGTTCCACCTGGACCAATTCGCAAATTCACCACCCCTGTAACCAGTGATGGACGGAGATAGGTCGTGAATTCTACTTGAGTGTAAGTCTCAATAGGGGTTTCTTGGAACTTGCTGAGTACAGAAGTCTCTGTTTGTTGCCCAAATGGAGCATCTCCCAGTATGCGTAATTGTCTTCCAATCGCTGGGGATTGTTTTCTAGAAGTGTCTATCGCCGCTCGAATGCGGACTTGTTGGGGCTTTATATCTGATTGCAGTGTAGCGGTAAACTCACCACCGATGGCACGCACCTGAAAACCGCCTTGGTCTTTGTCTTGATCGGCTCCGACAAATTTCCCCGCACTCGTAGTCAAAGTAACTATCACATCTTCACGGATGATTTGACCTTTTTCATCGGTAATTTGTCCAGAAAGCTGAAGAGTAGAGCGTCCATCAGCTTGGACACGCGGGTCGCCTACAGGTGCGATTTCAATTTTGACTTTATTCTGGGTAACCGTCTGTGAAGGTACTGTTGGCGCAGTATTACCTGTTGGGGGGGTTTGCGAATTTGAGGGAGTGAGGGGAGTCAGAGATGGGAAAGTTGGGGAAGTGTCCGGAGTGGGGGAAGATGAGGGAGATGAAGGAGTTTGAACAATTAATTTGTCTCCCCCTACTTCGGACACTTCCCTTACCCCAGACACTTCTCCTAGTTGAGTTGATGTCACTATCTGCCATTGAGCGTCTGTTGGCGCACTAGCTCTGGCGGTGTTGGAGAATATTGCCTCGGAACCTACAAAGGAGGGTAAAGCGATCGCTACAAATGCTGGCAAAATACCAGCACGACCCTTATTCATTAGGGAAAGGCACAAAATAGAGGATTCAAGCTTTTGGCTGTTGTTTGGACGAATGCCAAATTTTTTGGTAAATCTTTTCACTAGCTTTCTTGTTTTCATCGCTTACCCTCTGAAAACGCAGGCGTAACTGCAAAATTCACCCTTGCCATACTGTTGGGTGCTAATTTCACTAAGCGTGACTGGCTATTCTTTTCTATGAAGTACAAGTTAGGTGCCAGTGCATAACCTGGTAAGCTAGTCAAGTCCAGCGTTGCCGACCGATATCCAGGAAGGACGTTCGCTAAGGAGAACAAACCCTTAGCATCGGTAACGATGCGATTGCCATCATCCATGTAAATCACAGCATTTGGTACTCCTGGTTCGTTCGGTTGCTGTTCTCCATCAAAGTTTTTATCGACAAATACCCGACCAATCAAGGTGCCACAATCAGACACAATACCAGGTCGAATCCGCAACTGGTAACTCGCTTGATTACTTGTCAAGTTTCCAGATCGAGCTTGCGCTAAGTTTCTTCCGGTTCCTCGAACCGCGTCTGGTGTGACCTCAGCGGCGTAGACAACGTTCAAGGTCTGGTTAGGTTGAAGTCCTTCTGAGGAGGTTATTGTCACCGTCCGATTTGAAGCGGTGTTAGCTGTTAAGGATACTGGTCTATCTCCTACAGAACCTTTAAGCGACTTGGAGACAAATCGCAAACCCAGAGGAAGCCTATCTGTAATCGTCAGATTCGTTGTCAGCGAATTACCTGTATTTCTAATCGCAAGGCGATAAACTACCGTGTCGCCTGGTTCGGCTGCGGCTCTATCACCTGTTTTGATAATCTCCAACGCAGCTTGACCCGCTCTAAAAGTTACGGGGTTAGAGTTTACTCTTTGTGGGAGATTGTCTGCACCAGCATTTGCTGTGTTCGAGATGACCCCTGTTTGAGCAACAGAAGGTACAGCTTTATAAGTAAAAATACTTATAACGATAAAAATCAAAAAGAGGCTCCTATGCCTCAGCCATGAGGATATAGATGTCATCGAAGGCATCCAACAACAGCAGAGGTTTGTTTAAGGTTTAGGCTTTTGACTTTAACCAAACAACCTTTTTTCTATAACTTTGAACAAGAAAGAACGAAGGTGTCAGTCGTCAGGAGCCAGAATGGCGAGTGTACGACGCAAGGGAGGAGTAAAGGGTTCAGTTCCCCACCAAAATATGCAGATTTGGTGGTCTTCGATCAGTGGCGGGTTTGGATCCTCCACTGATTGCATTCAGCAATTCACCAATTCTATCTTCTGACTTCTTCTTCAAATTTCTTTGCTCCCAATGCATAGTATCAGTAAATGCAACTAAAGTTATCTGTACTTACATACGATTGAGGTTTCTTTACGATTCTTTTCACAAAACCTTTAACTAATTATTTTGTGAAGGGAGCATATAAGGGAGCATATTTCGGAAAAATGTTAAGGATGACTACACTGATTTTGATTATCTCAGCAATTGCAGTTTTCGTTTGATTTCCTTCTTCCTTGTTGGTTCACATTTTGTCGAAAGAAGCTTGCTAATCTCTTGAAATTGATATTTTGTCTTTTGCTTTTGTGAGAGAGCCTGATTATTGACCTGCTCTTGATACCATTGCAGTTTTTCCATAGTTGATTATGCTTTGTAAAATATTGAGTTTTTTACTACCAGAACGTAATTATGCAAAATTTATCTGTGCAAACACACAGACTTATGGCTTTTGACCACTGAACTCCATTGATAATTCTGGTAGACTTTGTGCACGCAGAAATAATAGAACTATTTGTGCAAGAATTGCGTAAAAAACACGAAGACAACCCGCACAAATTTGCTGTTTTCTACTGTTGCTACCCAGTTATTAACAATCTACCCAAATAATCTATCCTCAAAATAATCAGTTATAGAAAAATGGGCAGTAGTTGATAGAGCGCCAATTAAGCGACCTTTCTCTTGTCTTTCCAAGACACGCTGCATGTCACAGGAATTGGCATGGCAGAGCGAGGCTGACTAAGAAAATCCAGAGTATACCTAATTCATGCACCAGAGAATCATCAGATTTGTCACAGAATGAATACGTTTGAAAAGAATAATACAGTAAATGGGAAACAATGCACTAGTTTCTTTGACCGAATTTTTCTTTTCAGGGAACACATAAATAATGATATCTAGCGATGAGCAGGAGTCATCAGAGATATGAGAATTTATCTTGAGCTTTATCTGTAATTGGATATTTACAGATAAACATAAAAATTATAAAGCAAATAACCTGTTAATCTTTACTATTTTTATAGACAATTTTGAACTGCTTGTTTATTATATTGTTATATAACGCAAAAACTGGTTAAATAATGCTCAACAGTAAAGAAAAGACTTCGTATTTCCAAAATTAAGTGCTACATTTGCCTTCAAATGAAGAGTATTATCAGGACACCTATCACCTTGATAACTCCAAAGCAAGAGCGCTGTAATGAAAATTGTGCTCAAAGCTATTACTACTAATAATTGTTGCGTCAATACAAGTAACAAAAATTGATAGGCTAATCAATAACCTATATTTAATGACTATAGCTATTTATGACTCAGTGTTAATTGCTGACTACTGAGACTTTTAATACGTATCGTCGTATTCTGGTGCTTCAACTCGTCTTTCAGTATGAGGAGGGAGAAACTCAGGGCGACGTATGGGAGCAAGCGGCGGAGTGGGACCGTTATAGGGATGAAGAACTTGTACGGTACGAGTGGGACGGTCTTTTGATGAGAACAACGCCAAGACACCAGCTACTACAATACCACCGCCTACCGTAAGAGTTATACCTCCTATTGCCCAAACAATGGGAGAAGACCACCAGCGATTTTGAGACTGCTGCTGCAACTGTGCTGCATTTTGGCTCTGCTGATTTAATTGGACTTGGTAGTTATAAGCTTGTTGGAGTTGGGACTGGAGTTGTTGGACTTGAGTTTTGAGACCATTGGTTTCGTTCTTGAGTCCCTCATTTTCCATCTTTAGCCGTTCCATCTGTACGCGCATCTCTTCGTTGTTTGGATTGACTGGCACTGGATTCGGATATGGCTGACCAGGATAAGTCGCAGTTGGTGGCATAACTGTTGAAGGTGCTACGACAGTCGCTGGTAATTGTGAACTAACTGTGTAGTTAGGTAAGGGATTTCCTGCTCCTGCTCCCTTGAGTAACAGGAGAGCCGCAAGCCCAGCAACGGCGACTCCGCCGATAAATGCCATGCTCTCACTCATCACCTTTTCCCCTAGACTGCGACGAAACTACAACGATTGGTATTCGACACTCTCTCACACTCATCATAAAATTTTGCCCTACTTGTTACATCATACCCAAATCATTAATCGCGGTATAAAGTATAAAGTCGTTTTTTACCGCTGGATATCTGCTTTATATATTCAAGACGATATCTGTTAAATTGTCTACCAAGTAAGGTGAGAAAATTCTTTATTGAACTTTTTTAACCTACCTCCCTATTACTGATAAAATTTAAGTAATTAAGCCTATATCAAGTTGTCGTTATCACTGCTTTGAGACTTTGACAAAATTCGGAAATGGCATTTAGTCCCTGTTGCGGTGTGCCTTCTGCCAAACGTTTTACAAAAGCACTGCCTACGATAACAGCATCTGCTCCCCATTCTCGCACTTGTCGGGCTTGATCTGGTTGGGAAATACCAAAACCTACACCAATGGGCTTAGCAGTAAAATTACGAATCTGGTTAAGTAAATCTAACACTCTCCCTTCCATTTGCGATCGCATTCCTGTGACACCCGTCACGCTCACCAAATAAATAAATCCTTGGGAAGAGCGAGCAATTGCTTCTATCCGTTCGGTTGAACTCGTGGGAGCGATTAACATAATAACGTCAATCCCTACCTGGGAAGCTTGTTGGAGTAAACCTGCTGCTTCCTCCAAAGGTAAGTCAGGGACGACTAATCCAGCCACCCCAGCTTTGGCGATTTCCGCAAGAAAACGTTCAATTCCTCGGTGCAAAATTGGGTTGTAGTAGTTGAACAGGATAATAGGCGATCGCAAGCTGGGAGTTATAGTTTGCAGCATTTCCAGCACCTTCTCCAACGTTGTTCCCCGTTGCAAGGCACGGGTTGCAGCCGCTTGAATCACTGGTCCATCTGCTAAAGGATCAGAGTAAGGAACACCCAATTCAATCATATCCGCTCCATTGCGATCCAGAATTCGCAATGCTTCTGCTGTTGTTTCCAGATCTGGATCGCCTGCAGTGATAAACGGAATGAAAGCACACTGGGATTGACTTGCAAGGGTTTCAAAACAATGAGAGATGGCTGTCATTAGTTATGAGTCATTTGTCATCTGTTATTTGTCACTATAACTAAGGACAAAGGACAAATGACACATTTACACTTGAGATTGTTCTTGTTGTTCTATCTCGGCTTGAATTTTTGCGAGTTCTGCGGGAGTCAGTTCTTCCAAGCGCTTTTGCAAATAGGCTTCTTCATATAGTTCCCGTTGTTTGTGGTAGGTCATTTTTTTTCCCACCGCACGGAAAGCATAGGTTAGCAACCAGCCAATCAAGCCAACAAATAACAAGACTTGGCTCCACATACCAGCTTCCAAATTATCCACACCTACTAGTCGCAGTAAGACATATGCCAAGCCACCTGCGACAAAAATGCCAAAGCCAATTCCGATTGCGTCAATGCGTCGCATGAGAGTTATAATCTATCAATTTCGTTACATTTCAATTTGTCGCCGTTGGGGTCGTAAGTTTACAAACGGCGATAGGAGCAACAAACCTGGAAAGAAGAAGAATACCAAAAAGTACATAAAGGCACGTTCCACAGAGCTAGCTACATACCATCGCTCTTTTAAGTAAAACAAGACAGCTGCTGGTACGACCACAAGATAAGCTCCAGCCAAAATGAGATACAGTAGCGCTACAACCATAATTTCTTGGTTCTTAGTAGAAAAGACCTATTGGTGCATCTGTTTCCCATGATAGGCTGAATGCCGGAAATCTTGGAAGCATTATTGTCTCTGCACAGAAGAATAATAGAAATAGAAAAAATCGTTTGAGTCTTTTTCTTGTGTCTCCTGCATTATTTTGAAAAAATGATGCTACAATAAGCAACCAGTGCTGTAAGACACACGAAATAAATGCTTGAGCAAAAATCTGTAAACCGTGCGACATACAAATGTCAGACGCAAGTCAGGGAAACTTAAAAGCGCAGTTTCGGCTCAAGAATCTGGAATATTCCAGCGTAAAAGTGCAAAATTAGACAAAAAACACATTTAATGCTGGAATAGATGAGGAGGTTGTTTGCTGCCTCCACAAAATAAGTAACTCCCAAATATGTCAGGGGGTGTGGCGGAATGGTAGACGCTACGGACTTAGATAACTGAGCCTTGATGGAGAAATTCATCAAGTGACTGCTCTCAAATTCAGGGAAACCTAAATCTGGTAACAGACACGGCAATCCTGAGCCAAGCCGAAAAAAAGACCGAAGATAGAAGAATTTCTTCAATCTTTATTCTTTTTAAGGAAGGTGCAGAGGCCCGACGGGAGCTACCCTAACGTAAAGTCGAGGGTAAAGGGAGGGTCCAATTCTCAAAGCCTTGCTGGATTATTTAACCTAGTAGGCAGTAGTGAAAGCTGCAAGAGAATGAAAATCCGTTGACCTTAAACGGTCGTGAGGGTTCAAGTCCCTCCACCCCCACTTGGAAAATTCAAAATAATCGAAGTTCTGATCTGAGGGAACCTCCGCTCAGACTTCTCTCAAAATTCGCTCGTCCAAAATTTAAAATGTACAGTGACTAATTATTTGTCGTTGGGGACAAATTGCTATTGTTGAAGACAAATTGTAAACAGAAAATAAGGGAATTACTTTTCAATTGCTCATATCAGTTAAAAAAGCTTTATTTGAGGGAGGATACAATACATAAGCAATTGAAAAGTTACAAGCCTGTCAGCAAATTTATCAAAAACAAAAAGATCCAATTGTAGTACAGAGTATAACTCATTGGACTTTGGACAAAAAAAGAGTGGTTCGCGATTATCATGACTCTGTTGGCGAATTGCGATCGCTATCCCAAAACCCTTGAAGTGTCGTAGCTACTCATACCGTTTCTTTATGAAGATGCGCCAAATTTCTCACCTTGTCTAACCCTGGTTTCAGGTTTTGGCAAAATAAAGCGCAGCCTCATACAGAATTGGTATCACGCCAAAAAATGCCGCTACATGAATTCGCCAACAAAGTCGCACTACTCGCTAACCACTTTTTTTGTCCAAAGTCCAATTCCTAACTAAAATGTTTAATAATCGCCTCAGCGAATTCAGAACACTTTAAGGATTCGACTGGCGGTTCCATCAATCGCGCCAAATCGTAAGTGACTTGACAGTTAGCGATCGCATCGCCTAAACCTTTCTTAATCAAATCAGCCGCCTCTTGCCAACCCAGATACTCCAGCATCATGACACCGGATAAAATCACCGAACCAGGATTTATTTTATCTAACCCTGCGTGTTTGGGTGCAGTACCGTGAGTAGCTTCAAAAATAGCACATTCATCGCCAATATTTGCCCCAGGTCCCATTCCTAGTCCGCCAACAATCGCCGCTGCAGCATCAGACAAGTAATCACCATTCAAGTTCATTGTTGCTAGAATGGAATATTCATCTGGTCGAGTTTGAATTTGTTGGAAAATACTGTCAGCAATACGGTCATTCACCATCACTTTGTCTTTCCACTTGCCATGACCGTGAGTTTCCCAAATTGAGTTAAGAACTGTTTCAACTTCCTTGACAATTTGAGTTTGCTTTTCTGTAGTCAGGGCGTTAAATCCAGGATCAATCATTCGGGCGTTTTCTTCTAGGGAGATATTGGGGTTGTTCTCCTTGTTACTCAAAATCCAAGATTCTCTTTCGGTAATGGTTTCATTGCGAAACTCGGTTATTGCCAGTTCATAACCCCAATCACGGAAAGCGCCCTCAGTATACTTCATGATATTGCCTTTATGCACCAAAGTCACCATTTGCTTATTTTTGGGGAGTTGCAAGGCGTGTTTGATGGCACGTCGTACTAAGCGCTGGGAACCCTTTTTGCTGATGGGTTTAATGCCAATACCTGAGTCTAAGGGAATTCTCTTATTACCGTGTTCCGGTGTGGCAGGAATGAGTTCGTTATTGAGGATGGAAATCAAGCGATCACCAATTTCGTCACCTTGTCGCCATTCAATTCCCAAATAAATATCTTCCGTATTTTCCCGGTAGACGATGATATCAAGTTTTTCTGGATTTTTATGAGGTGAGGGCGTACCTGCATAGTAACGGCAAGGACGTACGCAGGCATACAGGTCAAAAATTTGCCGTAGTGCTACATTGAGAGAACGGATACCACCGCCGATGGGAGTTGTCAAAGGTCCTTTAATAGCAACTCCATACTCTTTAATTGCTGTCAGAGTGTCTTGTGGTAAATACTGGTACGTGCCGTATAAATCACAAGCTTCATCTCCGGCATAAATCTTAAACCAAGTTATTTTCCTCTTGCCCTTATATGCCGTTTCTACCGCAGCATCAAGGACTTTCACAGTTGCGGGCCAAATATCTATTCCCGTGCCGTCACCTCGAATAAAAGGGATAATTGGGTTGTCAGGAACAATCGGCTCCCCATTTTTGAAGGTGATTTTTTCTCCTATTGTGGGCGAGGTAATTTTGTCGTACATTAAACACTCCTGATGGCTACGCTGCAACAAGTGTACCTTTGGGGTTCATATCCCAAAGGAGAAAGATTCATGTTTGGAAGGCTAGCAGATTTTGCTGTGTCTTACTTTGATAAATTTATGAGGTTTATGAGGCGCAGAGTTTTTCTTCCCGGTGGTTTGTATTGTGGCTACAGGTGCGTAAGATTCGTGAAATCGTCGCAATCTTATAGCCTGCACACTTTATTAGTGTACTCTTTGAATATATAGCAAAATACAATCAATGATGTAGTCAACAGAGATTACCATCCGGGTGATAGAAAAAGATTTCGCAGTGTTAAAATCTCACTGTTCACAACACCTGATAGCCAATAGCTTGTTTACTAATTGCATTCCACGAGTAATAGCATGACAGACCCATTGATTGTATTTGGCACTAATAGTGACATCGACTCCCTCCGCCAACCGTTAATCGCTGGCTCTATTAGCGCCCAACAGCAGGCTATCCCACAGTTAGCTAACTTGGGAGATGTGGGCTTGGATGTCCTCATGGAATTTTTATTTGAACGTAGACAAAATCCTGCAACTTGGGTAGATGGCAAAGTATATCAGGTTCTTTATAACTCTGATTCACCCAAGGCAAAAGAATTTTTGCAAGCTTATTTTCCTTCTGGGATCGTACCTCTCATATCAGACTGTAGCATTGATTACAGTCCTATACAACAGCTACTTGCAGCTTATGACTTCCAAGCAGCCGATCGCATGACTCTACAAAAAATGTGTGAACTTGCGGGATCGGCGGCGGTGCAAAGAAAATGGTTGTATTTTACCGAAGTAGAAAATTTCCCAGCCACTGATCTAAAAACCATCAACACCCTATGGCTAGTCCACTCAGAGGGAAAGTTTGGCTTTTCCGTACAACGAGAAATTTGGTTAAGCCTGGGTAAAAACTGGGACAGTCTTTGGGAAAAAATTGGTTGGAAAAAAGGCAATAACTGGACGCGTTATCCTAACGAGTTTACCTGGGATCTAAGCGCTCCTAGAGGTCACCAACCCTTGTCCAACCAACTGCGTGGAGTGCGAGTGATTGCTTCTTTACTATCTCACCCTGCTTGGAATTAGTTATTGGGAATTGGGAATTGGGCAATGGGCAATGGGCAATGGGCAATGGGCAATGGGCAATGGGCAATGGGCAATGGGCAGTGGGAGTCCCAATGAAAAAATTTCATCGCCGTCAAGCATGAAAGTGGTATTTTTCCTGTTAAGCGTTAAGAGTTTCCGACTTTCAAGTCAGCCATTCATGGGAAAATCCCACAATCAAACATGAAAATGTCTTTCCCCTACACCCTTACACCCCTACACCCATTTTCAAGCTAGTGGGCAAAGGACAAAATCTAAAAATGGCAAACGTTCGTCTAGAAAGTGTAAAGCGTAGATTTAATAACGTCACCGCTATTGAGGACATTACTTTTGAAATTCCTGATGGGGAGTTTTGGGTGCTAGTAGGACCATCTGGTTGCGGTAAGTCTACCATTTTACGAACGATCGCTGGTTTGGAAACTGTCACCTCTGGCAAACTTTACATCGGGGACACTCAGGTTAACAATATACCCGCCCGACAGCGGGATGTCGCGATGGTGTTTCAAAACTATGCTCTGTATCCTCACATGACGGTGGCGCAAAATATTGCTTTTGGGTTGCAGATGAGGAAAGTTGACTCTAAAGTTATTCAAGAAAGAGTGATGACGGTGGCGCGATCGCTTTCTCTGGAACATCTGTTGGATCGCAAACCCAAACAGCTTTCTGGTGGACAGCAGCAGCGGGTTGCATTGGGAAGAGCAATAGCCCGTCAACCACAAGTCTTTTTGCTGGATGAGCCTTTGTCTAATTTAGATGCTCAGTTGCGAGATGATACGCGAGCAGAGTTAAAACAGCTCCATCAAGAATTGGAAGTGACAACTATCTATGTCACTCATGACCAAGTTGAAGCGATGACTTTAGCTGATAAGATTGTGGTGCTAAACCGGGGACGAATTCAACAAATTGGCGAACCACAAAATATCTATTCTCAACCAGCTAACCGCATGGTAGCTACTTTCTTGGGAAATCCCCCAATGAATATTCTACCTGCCAAGTTCACAGGTCATAATTTTGATGTGAGTGGTCAAGTGTTATCTTGTCCTAATGCTGTCAGAGAAAGATTACGTTTTGGAGCAGGGCAAGGATTTGATTTGGGAATTCGTCCGGAGAATATTTATTTAAATGAACCGCAGAGGCGCAGAGAACACAGAGAAAAGGAGTTGGCAGAGTTAGTGGTTGAGGTGAAGGTGGTAGAACCTTTGGGGCGGGAAACGTTGATACGTGGAGGTTTACCCAATTCGGAAGTTATACTGAATATTCAAACGGGTGCGGATGTGCTTTTCCATCCCGGCGATCGCCTTTCTCTAGAATTAGATTTAGATAAGTTATTTGTGTTTGATTCCGCGACTGGAGATAGATTATATCCTTGATAAGTTTAAGTAAGTCGGTACAAATAAAGTTAACGATGTTTTGGCAGTCATTAGTCATTAGTCATTAGTCATTAGTCATTAGTCATTAGTCATTAGTCATTAGTCATTAGTCATTAGTCATTAGTCATTAGTCATTAGTCATTAGTCATTAGTCATTAGTCATTAGTCATTATCCCCTTGCCCATTGCCCATTGCCCCTTGCCCCTTGCCCATTGCCCATTTTCATACGTTATTGGTGTACGCAGTTCATGATGGCTACTGAAATTATGTACTCGAATGTTTCTGGACAGGTTGATCAAACTTTGGCTAATCGCCTTCAAGCTATGCCTAAAGTCGAAATCCATATCCATCTGGAAGGAGCAACAGACGCCCAAACTATTTATCAAATGGCGCAATGCAACAACTTTTCTTTACCTGCTGCGTCGCTGGAGGAATGGAAATTGTTCTACGAGTTTCGCGATTTCAATCACTTTGTTGAAGTTTATGCGATCGCTAGCCGGTGTATGCAAACTCCAGAAGATTTTGCCTTGATGACAGAGCAATTTTTGCAGAACCAGTCTCAGCAAAATATTCGATACAGCGAAGCCTATTTCAGCCCTGCTCTACATTTTGGTAAATTAACCGATGAAGAAATACTGAATGCTCTCATGGTTGGAGCCGCGACTGGAGAAGCGAAGTACGGCAGTCGAGTTAAGTTTATTGTTGATATTTCCCGTCAATACCCTCACTTGCAAACCAAAGTTCTAGAGTTTGCACTGCAAGGAAAAGAAAAAGGCATTGTCATCGGCTTAGGTATTGGCGGACCTGAAGTTGGGTATCCTCCTGAAAATTATACTAAAACATTTGCCCAAGCTCGCACTCAAGGATTGAGAGTCGTTGCTCATGCTGGTGAAACGGAAGGACGATCCAGTATCTGGGGAGCAATCAATAGTTTGCAAGCAGAACGGATTGGGCATGGAGTGCGGTGTTTAGAAGATGCTTCTCTAGTTACTAAATTATGTCAAAAGCAAACGCCGTTAGAAGTTTCGCCACAGAGTAACTATTGCCTTGGTGTTGTCAAGCGCGACGAACCACACCCAATCCGTCAAATGATAAATGTGGGGCTTTTGTGCACCCTCAATTCTGATGATCCACCCATGTTTAGTACAAACTTAAACAATGAATACCTCACACTGGCGGCTCAAGGCTTTTCCTGGGAAGAATTGTGGCAATTAAATCTTAATACCCTCGAAGCCACGTTTTTACCCGAAACGGAAAAATCAGTGTATCGTACCCAATGGCAAGCATTCTTGCAAAATACAGGAGTTGTTGACACTCTCAGGTCTGATCACCAAGGCGATCGCCCTTGGCGGGCACTCCGTGCCATCGCGCACGCTACGCGCAAACCAAATTACCGAGTAACGAGTATAAATATACCATGACAAAGTCAAGTCTTTACTCATTACTCAGCACTGATTGATCACTTTACTCATTACTCAGCACTGATTGATCAGCACTACAATTAGCATAAAAATTCTAGTTAAGCAACTTGCTGGAGTTGAGATTTTGCTAATTCCCCTGGAGCAAACACCCCATTTTCTGTGATGATTGCTGTAATCAATTCAGCTGGTGTGACATCAAAAGCTGGATTGTAAAATTCTACGCCAGTTGGTGTGATGACGGTGTCGCCAACTTTGTAGATTTCCTCTGGATCGCGTTCCTCAATAGGAATTTTGTTACCGTCGGATAAAGAAAAATCAACGGTAGAAAGGGGTGCCGCAACATAGAAAGGAACATTATGTGCCTTAGAGACGAGTGCTAAACTATATGTACCAATTTTGTTTGCTGCGTCTCCGTTAGCGGCAATTCTATCGGCACCAACGACGACGATATCAATCAAACCCTGTTTCATGCAATGAGCCGCCATGCTGTCAGTAATTAGCGTAACTGGAATGCCTTCTTGGACACATTCCCATGTCGTCAGTTTTGCACCTTGCAAGCGAGGACGAGTTTCGTCAGCGAACACTCGTGCTAAACGCCCTTCTCGAAAAGCAGAACGTACAACACCTAAAGCGGTGCCGTAACCTGCGGTTGCTAGTGCTCCAGCGTTGCAATGAGTCAGAATGGTTAGTTTTTCTGGAGTCTCAGGCAAGAGTGTCAAGGCATTATCGCCAATCGCATAGCAGGTTTGCAAATCTTCCGCGTTGATGTCTTGAGCAGTATTCAGCAGGGTTTGTTTGATGTCTTCTACTGTTCCAAGAGTTTCGTAGGCTGTTTTCAGCATCCGTGAAATTGCCCAAAACAAATTCACTGCTGTCGGACGAGTCGTACGCAACAGTTCCGCCACTTTCTCTAAGTGGTTCAAAAACTGATCGCGGTTGTTGGTTTCAATTTCCCTTGCCCCAAGATACATTCCATATGCTGTAGCCACACCAATTGCAGGTGCACCTCGTACAATCATAGTTTTAATTGCCCGTGCCATATCTGAACTGCGGTGAATTTCAACAAATGCATACTCGTTGGGTAAGCGGGTTTGATCAATCAGTAAGACCGAATCATTATGCCAAATAACGGGATAAACCTGGTTTATGGGAGAATTCATGGAATTTAACGTAACTAATTTTTTCAAATTGTAACGTTAGAAATTCTACAAGTTCTAACATATTTTCGTATCTGTACCTTCTCTCTGTTTTTGGATGGAATCTTGTAAATGGGTAAATGCCTGAAGATCTGATTTCTTCAAGAAACAGCTTACTAAAGGCTAGAATCCAGTCTTTTGAGGGTTTCTGCTATGAAAATTATGATGTTAATCTTAAAAAAAATACTTTTTTATAAAAATAATATTTATTGATGAAGAAAATAGTATTTTTGTTAAAGTTTACTTTTTAAGCAGCGAGCCTTGTGTTCGCGTAGCGTGCGCTTTGCGCTCACCACAGTTCATGGAGTCTCTCGCATGGACTTCAGCCACTGAGAACGAAGGAACACATCTCTAGTTACAACTGTTCTGTTTACCAATGATACTCACCGCCTTGACGAATAGTCACACCATCTAATACTGTCACTACAAAGAAGGGTAAGCGTCGTCTTTGAAGTTCACCAGTTGTCTATTAATTCTGCTTTTAACCACTTTTGCTGGAACTCCCACAGCCACTGAGAATGAAGGAATATCTTTGGTCACCACTGCTCCTGCACCAATAATACTGCCTTTACCAATAGTCACACCATCTAATATAGTCACTGCATGTCCTATCCAACAGTCATCCTCAATGACAATTCCCTGGCGTGTTACTCCTTGATTTTCTATATACTGTGTTGGATCATCAAAAATGTGGTTATTAGCAAATATTCCTACATGTGCTGCAATGAGACACCACTTGCCTATTTTAATATTTCCAGGACCTGCGAAACATACATACGGACCGACAAATGTACCTTCATCAATATAAATGCAAGTATCTTTCATCGCTCTAATGTCAACGCCACGTTCAAGAGTAACTTTATCTCCAAGACAAACTCTATTGTTTGAATGTCCTTTCGCATTTATACCAACACCTTGTAGAATATTCACTTCGTTTCTGATTTCAATACACCAGGTGTTTATAAATTTAACACCGTCTTCAATATAAACAGAACTACCAATACGGGCAAAAATATTACGGTACATTAGATTTCGTAAGTTACTGCCTACAACTCTAGTAGGGATATTACTTAAGAGATTGGTAAAAAAACTTTCTTGTAAACGCTTCCAACGCCAAAAATTATGCTTGTTATTCATTGTGAAATTACACTTCATCATAAATTATTTACCACAATTCTTCTCAAGAGAATAAAAGGAGACATCCAAATTAATGAATAAACTTACTTAATAGTATGAAACAAGAAGTGATGTAGTATACTACCAATTTTCAAAAATATCTTGATGAAATAGTTAAGATTTGACTGACAGGCTTTGCATTGATGAAAAACCTGAAAGTCGCTCTTATTTTTTATTCTCTGACGTTTACCAATTGCTTGCTAGTTCGGGTTTTAATCACTTTTGCAGGAGATCCCATAGCGACTGAGAATGGAGGAATATCTTTGGTCACAACTGTTCCTGCACCAATGACACTACTCTGACCGATAGTGACTCCGTCTAAGACTGTTACACCATGTCCTAGCCAGCAATCATCTTCTATCACAATTCCCTTGCGAGTAATACCTTGGTATTTAATTGACTTAATAGGGTCTGCAAAATTATGATTATTTGCATATATTCCCGAGTGTGACGCAATGAGACACCGCTTGCCAATTCTGATGTCTCCAGGCCCAGCAATACAAACGCTAGGACCAATGAAAGTCTCTTGACCAATCTCTATGTACGAGTTCTCTAAACACCCAATACTAACATTACGCTCAATAGCAACTCCATTGTTCAAATATATTCTATTGTTTTGATGTCCTCGTGCATCTATACGAGCACCTTTAAAAATAAACGCCCCATTGCCTACTTCAATACAAGAGGTATTAAAAAATTCAACACCCTCTTGAATATAAACTGCCTTACCCATACGAGCAAAAATAGTACTGTAGACTATATTGCGCAGTTTTAGTCCCAACGCAATTGTGGGCAAGTCTCCTAGTAAACTAATGACTAAAAGTTCTTGCAAGCGCTTCAATTTGGATAAAGATTGCTCTCTATTCATAAATACGTAATCCTCACGTAAGAGTTATTGACAAGAATTAAGTTTGTATGGTCTTGATTCCAAACCGTGTTTCATTCTTTGCGTTTCCACTGATGCTGATATTTCTCATCCCATCAAATGAATTTTGAGCCATGTAAAAACTCCCTATACTTTCCTAATGTTTGAATTTGAATCACAGGGAAACTATCTATTGCAGGTACTGTCAAATCCCTCAAGTTAAATGCACGACATATAGCTATCTTCTACCCTACACATCAATTATGTTTATTTGTAAGAAAAACTTGTAACGGTATTCATATTGTGCAAATACGCAACTAGCTTTTTCTCTGGGAGAGTGCAAGAGCCTGATATTAAGTTTGCGGAAGTATCAACCATCAAACCGTCTGAACAGGCTAATGTTTCCTTTATCAGAGAATGTTAAAATAAGCGTTTTTTACGCTACTACCGATACAGTTATTCTCTTTGAGGGGACTTCTTGGTAAACCACTTTAAACCTCTCTAAGAGATGCAGTTAAACCAACTGCTCCTTCAACACAACGACATTTCTTCCGGCTATTTCAAAGTAGGAGGTTGGACTTTTCCTCCATTCATCTATATGAAAATGCAATTGTTGTTGAATTTCTCTTGGTATTTCTATTCAAATGCAACTAAATCAGGGGGGAGTATCTCCAACTTCTGCCATTACGTTAAAATCTACCATCGGTGCAAACAAGTAAGCGCTTCCCCGATCGCTATAACGGCTTTGCCGCAGCCAGTTACTTGAGTGTGCTGCTTTCATCATGTTGCACGCAGATGATTTACTAACTAACCAAATCACGCTTGTAATGACACAATTTTATCGAACTATATCAACTTTATCTATTTATAAAAATAATAAATATATAATATACCGAATAGTATCACACCACAGACGTATATTGACTCCTTTACTTGACCATTTCAGGGTCTATGTTCAGTGTCTTAACTTTAAGGCTGATAATCGGGTGTGGTCAAAACCTGTTGGTGAAGAAATGGACAAGGAGGACAAGACAATTCACGCATCTCCCAAGGGGAGACGCCTTCGCCCAAGGGGCGACGCCAAGGGCGAACGCGTAGCGCCGCGAGCGGAGCGTGGCGGTCTCATTCATAAGGTACGGCATTAAGAATCCAGTTTCCGATTCCCATTGCCCATTGCCAATCAACAAATGATTGACCATACCCCTGATAATCCAAATTGCGATCGGCACCTTACTAGTGTCAATTCTCAACCACTTTCCTACTAAGGATCTGGACAGAAAAAAAGCTAACCTTCAATGACTCGTCTCAAACCAAACGTTGAGGTGGAGATTGTCTCAATCTGTTTGTGGTTTGATATACAGTTTTCTGTAACCATATACTACCATTTTTGGCTATTAATGGCGAAAAACTGAGTGAAGTTTTGTAATACCACTAGCATGGTTGCTTTAAACCACTACAGATCTGTATAGCGGTGGTATTATTTTTAATGATGTATTTGATGCTGAAGTAAACGCTTTCACAAATCTTTACTGTGTGCTTGAAGCACACGTTAAGATTGTAACCGATACTCAATATGAGTGAATATTAGCAAGTACGCTGGATTTATACTACTCTGCTCGACCTCCTACCGCGAGTCAGTGTACATCTTGTAAGAAAACAACAAAGCTCACACTTTCGATTTGACCTAATCTAACTTTAAAACGGATAATGCGGATTCTCATTTATTCCTACAACTATCATCCAGAGCCAATTGGAATTGCTCCTTTAATGACTGAACTGGCAGAAGGACTGGTAAAGCAAGGTCACCAAGTGCGAGTGATTACGGGAATGCCAAATTATCCCCAGCGCGAGATTTACCAAGAGTATCGGGGCAAGTGGTACCTCACAGAACAAAAAAATGGCGTGACAATCCAGCGTTCGTACTTACGCATTAAGTCCAAACCCAACCTGATAGATAGATTGCTATTGGAGTTGAGCTTTGTATTTACAAGCCTGCCACAAGCTCTTAGAGGTTGGCGAGCGGATGTGATTCTCCTGACAGTACCACCACTACTAGTATCCTTAAGCGCAACACTACTGGGTTGGCTATATAACTGTCCCGTCGTACTGAATGTACAAGATATACTACCAGAAGCTGCTGTGCACGTTGGATTGATCAAAAATAAATGGATGATTCTTGCTTTGCAAAGCATAGAGCAATTTGCATACCGTAGCGCACACACTATTAGCGTCATCGCTGATGGATTTGTTGAGAATTTAGTCTCTAAGGGAGTCCCAAGCCAAAAAATAGTTTGCATTCCCAACTGGGTGAACGTTGATTTTATTCGCCCTTTGCCAAAGAAGAACAATCCATTTCGCAGCGCCTATCAACTAGAAGGCAAATTTGTTGTGCTTTACTCCGGTAACATTGCCTTGACGCAAGGATTAGAGACAGTGATCGAAGCCGCATCTAGTCTGAACCATATCTCAGAAATCGTCTTTGTGATTGCTGGCGAAGAAAGAGCATTGAAAAGATTGCAGGCATATTGTCAAAAATGTGGAGCTTCTAAGGTGTTGCTTGTACCTCTGATGGCGCGAGAAAAATTACCTTCAATGCTAGCGGCGGCTGATGTCGGTCTGGTGGTGCAAAGGCGCAATGTCATTTCCTTCAACATGCCTTCCAAAATCCCTTTGTTGTTGGCGAGTGGTCGTCCGATTGTCGCCTCAGTTCCCGCCTGTGGTACCGCAGCGCGGGCAGTGCGTAAGAGTGGTGGTGGCATAGTTGTACCACCAGAATCACCGCAAGCGCTAGCAGATGGAATCATGGATTTGTATTACAATCCCGATTCGGTTGCAAAGCTGGGTGAGTTTGGAAGGTTGTTTGCTGTAGAGCACTATTCATTTGAGCAAGTATTAGTTGAGTACGAAGCCCTATTCGCACAAGTGATTGCTACAAGCTCTCAATCATCTTCAAATGGTATTTTACCAAAATTGACCTCCAGCGAATCAATTATTGATATCTAAGTCAACGCCCTGAGTCCTTACGGACACACGCAAGGGACGGGCGGGGTATAAAGGTGTAGGGGAAACCCCGCAGCGTTTGTTAGGGGCTTGAAACTTCTCCTGTCACCAGACGCGCAAGGGACGACGCTATCAACCACGCACTACGTGTCTTTTGTTGATATAGCAGTGGACAGAAATCTTAGAACATCTGAGAAAAGTTATCCCGAAGGATAAGCCAAGAACCTTCGTCCTAATCAGCTTGGTGAGTGCTATATCTAAACGCGAGTCGGTGCATTGTTAATGCATCGGACCTACATTGTTGTAGCAGTGGACAGAAATCAATTGACATCTGGGAAAAGTTATCCTTTGAGGATAAGCCAAGAACCTTCGTCCTAATCAGCTTGGCGACTGCTATATCTTTAATTTTTTCCATCAATAAATAGCGAATGGGGAATTGGGAAGACTCCTCCATTCCCAATTCCCACTCTAACCCCCGTGTGCAACTCCGGGGGATGAGCTTATCAAGTCACGTCGCCAGTCAAGTTGCTACCTGCCCAAAGAATAGAGGAGGATTGGGTAATGTCGCTGCTAGCACTGCCATTCAGCAGGAGGTTAGCATTGGGTGTACGGGGGTTGTAGCTGCTAGTGTCAATTGTTAACGGATTAGGAAAGGCGTAGGCGATGTTTTCCCAAGGCACGAGCTTAAAGTTAGTGTTGACGTTTTCACCATCGACAATGTTAGCAGGGAGATTACTGCCATCCTGAGTAATGAACACACCATTTGGGAAGTTAGAACCCAACGGTACGTTGGTAACATCTGCACCATCTGACTCTTGAACGCTATCAATTGCTCCATTGTTACCAACAGCAAAATGACCCAGGAAGTCATTGTGACCCTCACGAGTATAGGCTGCAAAGGTGCTGTCACCTTGGCTAGAGGCTAGTAGGTAGCCTGTACCATCTTTACCATAATAGATGGAGAGTCCTTCCACATCGTCTTCCACATAGCTACCGCCTAAGTCTTTCACTTTGTCAATCAGCGTAGCACTTGTACCACCGTTTGGTTCTGCCTGATACTTCCAAATTCCTACATCTTCCTGCCCTATGTAGAGGAAACCCAGTTCTTGGTCTGCCACCATCCCCTCCAACTGAGCATCGCGTCCAGCAGTCGTAGGTACTGTGAAATTACGCACCCTTTCAGTACCAATTTTACCATTACCCGTGTCAATCAATTTGTACTGTGCGACATCTCCAGTTTCTCTGCGATTGGCAAAGACATAGTAATCATCTGTCACAGGACTGCGATACAAAGTTATGCCATAAGCACTTCGCGATGATGGCGAGTAGGGAGGTTCAAAAGGCGAAGCTTGGAACAAAGTGCCAATACTGCGATCGCTGATGTCTTCTAGATATTCACCAGAGGTATTAGGATGAGGATTGATTTTGAAGATAGCCAGCTTATCGTTGTTGCGGTCTGTGGCTACGGCAATATCAACAGAATTACCGTCTAGGTTAAAGCCATATTGCAGGTCGATGTTGTTGTAACGAATATCACCTGGGTTAACCTCTTGTAAGAGATTACCAGATAAGTCATAAACTCGTAAGCCTGCATTTTTAACTACTGTAAGTACCAAGCTTTGTTCTGGATTAGAGGAATTTACGTAGATAGCGGGATCATCCGCATCCGCGCGTTGGTCGCGTGGTAAATTTGGGTCATCTAACAGATCAGGACGGGTTTCTACTGTGGGCGTTGCGGTGGGAACCAAGTCTGCACCCAAGGCGAGAATTTGAGTAAATTGAGTCTGGCTAAAGTTGTTATCACTGACCAAAACAATGGACTGACGACCATCAGCCAGTTTTGGACCAAAGGCAATGCCCTCAATATTATCTGTACCTGTAGGCAGATTCAGCGAGTTAAGATTTAACAGCAAACGCTTCTCGACAGGTTTAATATCCGCCAGTTGTTCAGCACTTAAATTATTGAGAGAATCGTAATACTTGATGTCAGTTGCCCCTTGCAAGCTGACTTCGTAGATTTTGATTGTAGTGCCAACTCCTGTGGAGAAAGAGCGCTCTAACGCTAGTAAGGTACCTCGATTATCAAGTGCTAGTAAATCCACCAAGCCATTATCAGCTGAGCCAGTCGTAGGATTTGGTTGGGTAGCGATCGCATCAGTATTATAGAGATATTCCTTCTCTGGCTGTCCGCTCACCAAGTTATATTGCAGAATACGAGAACGGCTTCCATCAGTGAGTGTGGCAATAGAACCATCTGGGAACAGGGCGTTTTCGGTTGCTGTGTATAGGGTTTTTTGGTCAGGCGAGATGGTCAAGCTTTCAAATGCCAAGTTGTTGCGAACTCCTGACACCTGAGTATCACTTGCATCTACAAAACTGTTCCCATTCGTATCTTGCACAACAGGAAGAAACTTACTAGGAATAGCTAGGGAACGAACTTGTTGTCCCGTGGCTAGGGAAAACTCATTGATAAAAGGATTTGTCACACGACCTGCATTAATATTCACCTCTCCTTCAGAAGAGATGAATACCGTATGATTCTTGGTCAGCGCAATGCCTTCTGGGTCGAGACTGTTGAGTGGGAACTCTTTGCCATTCTCATCTTTGAGGGTTGTCACATCTGTAAATGTGACAGTCAAGTCGGTTTCTTGAGAAGATGGAGTTTCTAGGGTAAACGTGTAGAAGCGGGCGGGAGCAAATTGGGAGCGGTCATCAGAGACAGTGTAGAAGCGATTATTTGCTGCATCATATGTGACACCCGACAGTCCGCCAACAGGAGTTTCTTGTCCGTCCACACCTCCAGCGGTACCAGAAGGAATAAAGCTGGTGGGGAAGATGGTTTGTCCTGAGAAGTCCACATCAGAAATTGTCCTACCTGCTTGGGTGGGTGGTATCTGTAAATCAGCCCATATTAAGCGATGGTCAGAACTGGGGAAGCCAGTAGGTAAACTAGGGTCGTAAGTGCCTACCAATGGGAACAGTGGGTCAGTATTAAGGGGCCAGAAAACGGCTGAGTTTGTGATGTTTAAATCAGTAGAGGGTAACAGGTGATCTGTCCGCAAATTGCCAGGAGCCGTATCCGAAAAGTCTGCGGTGTCAAAAGCAGGGTTACCGCGATGATTCAGATTTGCACCACCCTGCAATACAGCTTGCTGCTGACCACCGAAACTGGAAGGGATGAAATTCGTATTGATGTTGGGGTTCAGCAATAATTGCCGGATAGCGTTGTTGTAGCTGTCGCCATCAAAGGGGTCTGCATTTTGGTCACCCATAATAACAAAACGTGATCCAGTAGCAAGACCACCTTTTTCACCCTCATCATCGTAGATGTAATCGCCTTGATCTGGAGTAATATAATCTGCCCAGAAACGAATTTCGTCGTAGTTGCGCTTACCGTTGCGGTCTTCAAGACCATCGAATGTGGGAGGTGTAGGATGGCTGACCAAAGCGTGAATTGTCTCGCCATTCACTGTAATGGGAACATCCCAATGACTCTTGGAAGAAAGGCGTAACACGGCTTGTTCTTCTTGTGAGTACCAAGGTGTCTCGGAGTTAGGAAGAGCAACAGTAGATAGCAGTGATCCAGGCATATCCTTCCATAGGAAGTTCTGGAACGTCCGCACATTAGCAGTGTCGATGGGGTACTTCGACAGCAGCAACATCCCGTACTGACCAGGGAAATCACCAAAGCCAAAAGCATCGTCACCATATCCCCCTGTACCAGGAGTTGTGACGATTTTACCATCGTTGTTCAAGTCAAATCCAGATGGAATACCAGTATTTGAGGGTGCGATGTAGACGTAAGGGTATTCAACCGGGTTTGCCCCGTTTTGGCTCATGGAGAGGTAATTTTGCTGGAAGAGCCGGACTGGCTCAAGAGGATCTGTCTCGTAGTAATCAAACTCGTTAATCAGCAACACATCTGGGTTATTGCGCTGGATGATTTCAGCAACAGTTTTTGCCTGAGCATTATTAGGGGTAGACAAATCAGTGACTAACTGACCTTCAGCACTGCGATTTAGAGAAGCATTGAACTGTGAAAAGCGGATTGTGTTAGTGGTTACCATAGATTTGTCTTAATAAGTATTTACATCCAACGACAAGCTTTCCAGCCTGGTCAATATCACTTAACTCCTCCACGAAGAAGCGCAGATTTTGAAGTGATTGCGATCGTTGTTAGTATTAACTTGTATACAGTAACCTCAAATTATTTTAGTAACATTAAGAAGTAAATAGCAAAAGGTTAAGACATTAGTAACCCACATTCCGCAGGTAGGCAAAAACTTTTCGACATTTTTCAAATTATTGCATACCAAGGCTTTTAGGGATTTATCTCCGAATGTGATCGCGGCTGAAACATCAAATGCTAATCATCAACTGGTGGCTTATTGATACTATTCTCAATTAACAGGATGGCATCGCATCCCAACTCAGAGGTCTTGCTTCGGATACCAGTCAATGTCAGCTAGGCGCTTACCGTCTAGCTCTAGGTTAGACACTAAGCGGGTTCAAGTAATGATATTGGCAAGGTGCTTTTCATGGTAGAATCCTTACAGGATAAGAATTTTAGCGTTATTAAAAAAATACCTTGATCTCTATTTCAACCTGCGGAATGTGGGTTACCCTGCTTCTTGATGATTTTTATCTATTAACTCTGACTCTTTTTTATATTCTCCATGTACATACATTGAACTCCCATCTCAATGAATACGTAACCGTTCACAGGATTTGAAACACTACTGTGAAAAATAGGTACATGCAGATGGTAGATTAAAAGGCATGGATGAAAACTGCCTCGCCTACGGAATTGAAATTTCTGAGTTAGATTGGGAAAAGACTCCAGCCAGCGTCAAAAAACTGGTGGAGAAAATGGGGCAGCATATAAAGCAATCAGAAAAAAGGCTAGCTGATTTAGGGAGCATACAGTTGGGTAGGCTTAGAGCAGCGACAATTGTGCTGGGCACATTTAAAACGAGAATTCATCAAAATATCAGAGCGTCCCGGAGTTTCAAAGGAAATTGGAAATGCTCTGGTAAAATAACAGGAGAAATTATTTGAACTTTGGCATCGAGTTCGAGATGGAACTTTGACCCATTGTGAGTTTCAACTTTTAGTAAGAGAAATTCGCCACTCGCTCAAGTCTTCCCTACAAGAGGCTGCTGACTTCGAGATTGGTTCTCAAGAAAAAACACCACTGGCTAAAACTGTCCGCACTTGCCGTCAACTACTAAAAGTTGAGCCTGCTTTATGGTTGTTTGTGACGGTTGAGGGTGTGGAACCAACAAATAATGCTGCTGAAAGAGCCATACGTCCGGCAGTGATCTGGTGAGCCAGCACTGCAGGAGGGTTTCCCGACAGAGGCGACTGGCGAACCCGAAGGGCGACGTACCAGTTTTGGTTCTCAAACTCAAACTGGGAGTGCTTTTGTCGCTCGGATGTTAACTGTCGTCACTACTCTTAAGTCCCAGCGCCGGAATGTCTTGGATTTTCTGATCGCAGCAACGAGTGCTGCACGCACAAATCAGCCCGCTCCTTCTTTGCTTCCTGACGTTGCTGATTAATCTATCGCAAGTAATCAATGCTGCTTAATCTCCATTTCTCACATCCGGTTATTTACCTCTATTTAATCCGGTGGAGTCTCTGGGATTTATCCCTGTAACTCCTTAACAAGCTTAAGATGTATTGTGTTTTCGTCTGCGATCGCCCCCGTGGTCGCATACCACCATACTCGTCTTTTTTGCATCTATTGAAATGCTCCCCTTATTTACAAGTTAAAAAATAATTGCTAACTATATACTACAATATTACAAGGTTAATATTCAATACTAAATATGCAGGTAAAAAAAGACGAAATCTCTATTCGTCGTATGCGAGACGATGTACAAGATTATGAGCTGATGGCAAAATGGCTGACTGATGAGAAAGTATTGAAATATTACGAAGGGAGAGATAACCCCTTTCCTTTAGACAGAATTATAGAATCTTATCAGCCTCAGGTCAGGGGAGATGATCCGGTTGTCCCTTGCCTTTTATACTATCAAAATACTCCCATCGGTTATTTACAGTATTGTGCTCTTAACGACTTACCTGATACAGACAGGCAAATGTATTGTCTGGAAAAAACTGAGGATGTTTATGCAATAGACTTATTTATAGGAGAAACTCAATATTGGAACCAGGGAATTGGCACAAAAGTAGTTTCATTGGCTCTAGACTATATTTTTGAACAACTGCAAGCTGTGAAAGTTGTCATCGATCCACATGTGTGGAACACTCGTGCTATCCATTGCTATGAAAAATGCGGTTTTGTTAAAGTCAAGCTCTTGAGCGAACACGAACTGCACGAGGGCAAATACTGGGATTGCTGGTTGATGGCAATAGACCACAAGAAATCATACACTGAAAGAAATTACGCTGCTGGGATTGACCTTCCCATAGACCGATGACTCAACAAAGAGCTAGAATCTGTATCCTTGGTGGAGGCTTTGGTGGTCTCTACACTGCGCTGCGCTTGAGCCAGCTTCCTTGGGAACCTTCGCAAAAACCCGAAATGGTTCTGGTGGATCAGAGCGATCGCTTCCTTTTCTCCCCTTTTCTCTACGAACTCCTCACTGGAGAATTGCAAACTTGGGAAATAGCTCCACCTTATGAAGAACTTTTGATAAACACAGGTATACGCTTTTGTCAAGGTTTTGTATCGGGAATTAACATAGACGAGCGACGGGTACACTTACAAGATGGACCAGAAATTTCCTTTGACCGACTGGTGTTGGCGCTAGGTGGTGAAACACCGCTAGATATTGTCCCAGGTGCAACATCTTACGCCTATCCGTTCCGGGCGATCGCAGATGCATATCGTTTGGAAGAACGCCTGCGAGTTTTAGAAGAATCGGATGCGGATAAGATCAGGGTAGCCATTGTTGGTGCTGGTTACAGTGGTGTAGAGTTAGCTTGTAAACTAGCAGATAGACTTGGGGAAAGAGGACGATTTCGGCTGATTGAAATATCTGACCAAATTTTGCGAACCTCCCCAGAGTTCAACAGACAAGCAGCAAGCATTGCTTTAGAAGCACGGGGTGTCTTTATCGATTTAGAAACTAAAGTAGAATCAATCACTCAAGAGTGCATCTCATTAGAGTATAAGAATCAAATAGACACAATTCCTGTGGATTTGGTAATTTGGACAGTAGGAACGCGGGTATCGCCTGTCGTAAGAAACCTTCCTGTTAAACAAAACCAACGTGGTCAAATTAGCACCACATCAACTCTCCAAGTTCATGATCATCCCGAAATTTTTGCTTTGGGAGATTTAGCAGATTGCCTTGATGCCGAAGGTAAGCAAGTCCCTGCAACTGCACAGGTTGCTTTCCAACAAGCAGATTATGCAGCTTGGAACATTTGGGCAACTCTGACAAATCGTCCTTTACTGCCCTTCCGCTATCAGTTCTTAGGTGAGATGATGGCATTAGGAATAGACAGTGCCACCCTCACTGGTTTAGGCATCAAACTAGAAGGCTCGTTAGCATACGTGGCGCGTCGTCTTGCCTATCTTTATCGGCTGCCAACCTTAGACCATAAACTCAAAGTTGGTTTTAACTGGCTCGCTCGTCCTATTATAGAGACACTTTATAAATAGCATTCAGCGTTCATGAATGCTGCGTCCTGAGTGATAAGTCAATTTCTGAGAGTGCTAAATACTGCAGAGAATAGAAAATAAAAAATTACATACTCGATATACAGGACTGTTTTGGTCACTGCTGAATAAGTAAATAGCTAATAGCTAGTAACTGAGAGTTTATGAAGGAAAAACCGCAAGTTATCTTTTTAGATGCTGTTGGTACACTCTTTGGGGTGAAAGGCAGTGTGGGAGAAATCTACAGTCAGATAGCGCAAGAGTTTGGAGTCGAAGTTTGCGCTGATACTTTAAACAAAACATTTATACAGAGTTTTCAAGCTGCGCCACCACCCGTATTTCCAGATGCAGAGGAACAAGATATTCCCCAATGTGAGTTTGATTGGTGGCTTGACATCGCTCGAAACACTTTTGAACAAGCAGGCGTTCTCCAGCAATTTTCCGATTTTTCGACTTTTTTTAGTGAACTCTACATTCACTTTGGTACTGCTAATCCGTGGTTTATTTATCCCGATGTCCTGCCAGCTTTGGTAAGCTGGCGGCGGATGGGAATTGAACTGGGAATACTGTCGAATTTCGATTCCCGTATTTACTCAGTCTTACAAAGTTTGGAACTTAGAGAATTTTTTAACTCTATCACTATTTGCACTCAGGCAGGTGCTGCTAAACCCGATAGTAAAATTTTTACCATTGCTTTAGAAAAACATAACTGTTCACCAGAGCTTGCATGGCACATTGGTGACAGTGTTACAGAAGATTATCACGGAGCTAAGGCAGCCGGACTAAGAGGCATTTGGATAAATCGTCAGAATTAGTTGATAGATAGCACTCTATGACTGAAATCAAAAGCCAAGAAGGTTTCGTCTCATTCCGTAGCTACAAAGTATGGTATCGCCTTGCAAAACCTTTGCAGCAAGAACCGGGTAAGCTGCCGTTGTTATGCCTTCACGGAGGACCAGGTGTTCCCCAATATAATTAGACACTAACGGTTCCACTCGCATCATTATGCAATTTGCCTTGCTTCATCTTCTAATAGACGAATAAGGTTTTGATCCCCTTTTTCTGTTGCTACTTGCAGGCGATGTTCTAAGTTACGTCGGATATTGGTGATATGAGTTTTGGTTAACTCACCGCCAATTTTTTTAGGTTGCTCAACTTGTGCAGTTTTGACTGCATTGCTGTGCTGTTTAGAGCGAATCATGAGCTCCACCTGTAGTGGCTCGCCGATGTAATAAGAAACACCGCGATACTTCAACTCAGCAGTTGGTTGATTCTGAGGAATATGTCTCGGGTAGTTGTGTTTCCATGTCCCACCCCTGTACTTTCCGCTGATTTCACTAGCAGCAGTAGGTTCAACAGTCAGGGGATTGTGTTCATAATTGACACCACGATATATAAGTTTCATTTGCTTCACCTTTTTGAAGAAATTAATTGTCTAAAGTTTTGAATAATAATCAGGCGCGTTCCTTGAGGACATCTCCCTACTTCCGTCTTCATAAGCTTTCAGATGAAAAATAACTTTTTCAGCAGATGTTAAAGATGAACGTTTTTATTTCTGTATCTATTGTAACAGTTTTTGTAAAAATGAGGGATTTATAACAAAAATTAATATAAAAATGTTGGCTGTAGTCCGCGTCAAGTAGCGGAAACGATTCTCCATGTGGTTTTGTTGACACTGAATTTTCTGCTGCTCAAGATGGCATCACTATCACGCGGGAAGTGTAAGCAGCAGGTAGAGGGAGTGACTGGAATGCTCTAAAACCCCATCTGTAAAACTTGCACTTGTTCTCCAGCAGCAATAAGTGTCTTACTTACTGGTAGAACAGCTAAGCCGTTGGTTTGAGCTAAATTGATTAAGTTCCCAGAATTTTGAAGACCACTTGCTGGCTGAAATTCGTAAATTCTATTTTTTAAGTCCAATTCACCCCAAACGTAAGTTTCGCGCTTACCATCAGAACACAACTCCTGACGCGCCAGCGCTTTGACAAACACTGGTTCCCAACCTTGAGCAAGTCCTGAAAGTTTTTTGATGGTTGGTTGTACAAACCGCCAAAATGTTACCAAAGCAGCAGCAGGATTTCCTGGTAAACCAAAGTACAAAACTGGGCGTGCATCGTTATTAAATGTGGCAACTGTTAGGGGTTTACCTGGTTTTATCGCAACAGCACGAACGTGAATTTTACCTCCCAGTGACTCTAGAATTTGCTCAACATAGTCGTAATCTCCCACAGAAACACCGCCGGAAGAGAGAACGACATCAGCGTGAGCTATGGCGTGGGCAATGGCTAGCTTGAGCGCTTCTGGTTCATCCTTAACAATTCCTAACATTATAGGTTCAGCAACACACTGCCTTACCAAAAACGCTAGCGCATACTGATTTGAATCCACAATTTGTCCGGGTTGCAACGGCTCCTCAGGTGTAACCAATTCATCTCCTGTAGACAAAATAGCAACACGGAGACGGCGAAAAACGTTCAATTGCGTACACTGAACTGAAGCTAATACAGCAATTTCTGGAGCATTCAATCGAATACCTGCTGGTAATAATTGTGTCCCAGCTTGATAGTAAATTCCCTGCTTTCTGACAAATTCTTGCTGCTTTGGTGCTGCAAGGATGATGACACGGTTTTCTTCTCTACGTGTTCTTTCCTGCATCACAACCGTATCTGCACCCGTAGGCATCACCGCACCTGTCAAAATCCGCGCTGCTTGCCTTGATTGAATAGTAGATTTCGGTTGAACCCCAGCAGGAATTTCTTCCACAATTTCTAAAACTGCTGGCTTTTGGTCGCTACAGTCCTGTACATCTTCGTATCGCACTGCGTAGCCATCCATTGCCGAGTTGTCCCAGTGAGGAAAATCCACATTCCTAGTCACCTCAGATGCCAGAATGCGATCGCCTGCTGCTAACAAATCAACCAATTCTGTATCCTGTTGAGTATTCAGGGGTTGCACTAAATTGAAAATAATGGCTTCTGTATCACTCACTGATAACATAGTATCGTCCTCGTAATAACCGACTTTTCAAGCACAAAACTAAGACTCTCGCAATACCTCAGCTTCATTATTCGAGCAGACGGATTTATCTGTTTTATCCGTGAGGTCTTAATGCGTGAACTTTGAATCTTGAATTAAGCGTAAGCGCAAAGCGCAGGCTGCGCCAACAAAGCAGCGTCTGGTGTTGGCGCAGCCTCTGGGACAGGAGAAGGAGAAGGGGTGACATGAGTTACATTATGGAAAGGTCAACAATAGATGCAGCAGTTAATTTGCTACTTGCTGATTAATCACCGCATTATTTTTAGCATCAGATTTTTTCCCACTGATTGTCATTTTATACTGCGGCGGGTTCTCAGCAATTTTTAAATAGAAATTGCACAAAGCAATGCCACTATCACTCATAACTCATTACCAACAGTGACTCCTGACACAGCGCAATTTATACAGCTAGTCCAACATTTTAATGACGTCGTCAATAAGTTTCGCCGCGAAGAACCACCCCAAGCTCACAAGGGCAGAACAATAAGTTAATCTTATGAATCAGGCATCTATTAGCATTCTTTTAGTAGAAGATAGTCCCAGCGATGCTAAGTTACTGCGGCAAACACTTTGGCATTTAGGTGGGGAAAGATGGCAGGTGGTACAATTTGATCGGCTAAGTGACGCGCTGAATGCTTGTAGCAAAAACATTTTTGACATAGTTTTGTTAGACCTTTCTCTGCCTGATTCTGAAGGATTGAACACCATAGCAGCATTTTACGCAGCAGCACCGAATATCCCAATTGTGGTACTAGCAGAGTTTGACGATGAAGACATTGCTTTACAAGCAGTGGCAGATAGTGTACAGGATTATCTGGTTAAGAAACAAATCACGCCTAACTTACTAGAGCGTGCTATTCGCACTTGCTTTGATCGGGGACAAATTCTTAAGCAACTGCGAGAAAGCGAGCATCGTTTGCACTTAATTTTTGAACAAACATTTCAATCGATGGCGCTGCTCACTTGTGAGGGGATTATTTTGGAAATGAACCAATCTGCCCTGAATTTGTGGGGTAGTCAACTACAATATTGTGTTGGTAAACCGTTGTGGGAACTTGAAAGCTGGAATTTCTCTTCTATAAATCAGGAGTGGTTAAAGAGTATCATTGCCAAAGCTGCTGATGGTGAATTTATCCGCCATGAATTGCAAGTACGCGGTGCAAACGATGTGATGGTGTGGATTGATTTTTCCCTTAAACCGTTAAAAGACAAAACTGGGAAAGTGGTACTGTTGATTGTTGAAGGTTGGGATATTAGCGATCGCAAACGCGCTGAAGCAGAGATTATCAAGGCATGGGAACAGGAACGGGAACTCAACGAGATGAAATCTAGCTTTGTTTCGATGGTTTCCCATGAGTTCCGCAATCCAATGTCTGTCATTCGGACAGCAGTTGAACTACTCAAATCATACAACCATCAGTTGTCTGACCAGCAAAAGAGTAAATACTTTGGTAAGATTCAAACTGCCATATATCAGATGCAGCAATTATTAGATGAGGTCTTATTCTTGGGCAGAAGTGATGCAGGCAAACTACAATACGAACCGACACTGCTAGATTTAGAACACTTCTGTAGCGAACTCACACAAACTTTGCAACTGAGTGCTAGTGGGAAACACCAAATCATCTTTAGCTTTCAAGGAAAACGTACCCCAGTTTTTGTAGACGAAAACCTGTTGCGTTACATTTTGACCAATCTACTTTCCAATGCCATTAAGTATTCTCCTCAAGGTGGTAAAATTCGATTTAACGTCATCTGTCAGGATGATACCGTCACTTTCCAAATCCAAGATTTTGGTATCGGTATCCCCACCAAAGACCAACAACGTTTGTTTGAAACTTTCCATCGTGCTAGCAATGTGGGTAGTATTCCAGGAACGGGACTAGGGCTGTCGATAGTCAAAAAGTGTGTGGATTTGCATCAAGGTCAGATTTCCTTAGAAAGCCAAGTGGGAGTAGGGACAAAATTTACAGTAAAACTCCCGCTGAATCATCATGTTACACAATCTTTGGAACTTATTGAAAGTGGCTCTGATTTACCAAAACAGTACTGAGTCATGAGTACCGAGAAATAAGTAAAGACTCAACAATATTTCGTTAATAGGTAGTTAACCACCTTAACATTGAAGTAGAGGGAAAAACAAAACAGCCTGCAAACTCTATATAAATACGCATTTTATTATGTCTATTGAACGAGTTTCCCCCAAACACTATCCTAAAGTTGAGTTTGGGCGAAGAGGAATGGCATCAGGCATTGATTTCCTTTGTGTCTGGATAGTGAGTTCCTTATTGGGAAGTTCCCAACTCGGCGTGCAAATTGTTCAAATACTGGTTTTTGCTATTGCTTGGGTGATTTTGCGGGTTGTTGTGCCTTACAACAATCAGGGGCAGAGTTTAGGACGTTATGCTTTTGATATGAAGGTGCTAGAAGTCGAACAAGGTAAGGTTCCTGATGTGCAATCTCTTTTAAAGCGAGAAGGGATAGTCGGGTTTGGAGCACTTCTGGTCTTGATCGCTCTGAGTAACATCATACATAATCCCACTGCTATACTGCTATTTATTCCCTTGGCAATTGACTGTGGTGCAGCTTTATCTGATACCCAACTGCGGCAAGCTTTGCATGACCGCTATGTCAAGACTATGGTCGTTTCGTCGCGTCGTGGCTATTCGCTTGATATTAAAGTTAAGCGATTGGTTGAAAAAACGCAGCGTAATATGAGATAATAGCTATTTGTGTTAATTCTCCTCAGAGTAGACTTTTTGTAAGATTATGGCTAAGGCTAAAGGTGTCCGCATAATAGTGACACTGGAATGTACTGAGTGTCGCACGAATCCAGACAAGCGCTCTCCTGGCGTTTCGCGTTATACAACAACTAAAAATCGTCGTAACACTACCAATCGACTAGAACTGAAAAAGTTCTGCCCGCACTGCAACAAACATACCGTTCACAAGGAAATTAAGTAACAATGAGCTATTACCGCCGTCGTCTATCCCCGATTAAGCCGGGAGAACCAATCGATTACAAAGATGTGGATTTGCTGCGTAAGTTTATCACTGAGCGAGGCAAAATACTGCCTCGGCGGATTACTGGGCTGACATCTCAGCAACAGCGGGATTTAACATTAGCAATTAAACGCGCCCGTATTGTGGCATTGTTGCCGTTTATCAATGCAGAAGGCTAATAATAGGTAAGAGTGATGAGTTAAGAGTGATGAGTTATTGACTCCCAACTCCTAACTCCTAACTAAAATCTAAAATAAAAATTCAAAAGATTAATAATAGCAAGGCTTGTGGAGAAGGGGACGCTAGTTGAATTTCGAGTTGGTAGTGATCGCCGTCTGGGTGTAGTAGACCGTCCGGACGGCAAAACTCGTTTGTTTGTGGTAGATGAACGTGGTCAATCCCACAGTCTCGCACCTCGGCAAATCACCTACGCAGTGACTGGGCAAACCTACAAGCCTTCGCAAATCCCCGAATTTTTAGAGGAGGTCAAGCTTTATTTAGACCCCTCTAGTTTAGAAGTAGCGTGGGAATTACTGGTAGAAAGTGGGGAAACAGTGACGCCAGCGCAGATGGCAAATTTGCTGTTTTCAGAATCACAAGCGCCTCATTGCTACGCTGCGTATCACTTATTATCGGATGATAAAATCTACTTCAAACAGAAAGGAGAAGCTTACGAGCCGAGAGGTGCAGCTCAAGTCGCGGAGCGTAAACATCAACTAGAGGTAGAGGCACTAAAAGCCAAAGGACAGCAGGAGTTTCTGGCTAAAGTAGCACAAGCGCTCAAAGGTGAACCAGTAGAATGGCAACGCCATGATCGCCACCGCTTAGAAGCCTTAGAAAAATATGCAGCGCTAGTTGCTGATATTGTACGTATGGGGTTAAATTATGACTCTCTAGCTCGTGCTTATCCTCCTCCAGCATTGGTCTTAGAAACGATAAATATGCTGGGACGCGCCGCAACCCCCCAAGGAGCTTTTCAACTGTTAGTAGACTTGGGTTGGTGGAGTCCGCATGAGAACTTATTTCTGCGTCGTTCGTCAATTCCCGTACAATTCGCTAGCAAGGTATTAGAAGTGGCGCAACAGCGATTGGAATCACATCTGCCAGACAGAGATGTCAACCGCCTGGATCTGACCTATCTAAAGGTGTATACAATTGATGATGAAAGTACAACCGAGATAGATGATGGTCTAAGTTGGGAATTCCTTGACGATGGCAGAGAGCGACTGTGGGTGCATATTGCTGATCCTACGCGCTGGTTGATACCAGAAGATGAGTTAGATTTAGAAGCTAGAAAGCGAGGCAGTACAGTTTATTTGCCCACAGGCATGGTTCCTATGTTTCCTGAGGTTTTGGCAACAGGACCGATGAGTCTGGTGCAGGGAAAAGTCTGCTATGCCTTGAGTTTTGGGATTGTTTTAGATGACAATGGGGCAGTAGCAGATTACAGCATTCATCCAAGTTTGATTAAACCAACATATCGCCTGACCTACGAAGATGTAGATGAAATGTTGGATTTGGGCGTGCAGGCAGAATCAGAAATTGCGGCGATCGCCAATTGGGCACAACGACGTAGAGCTTGGCGGTATGCTCAAGGAGCAGTCAGCATCAATATGCCGGAGGCGATGATTAAAGTCAAAGGCGACAATATCAGCATCGATATATTAGAAGACTCCATAGCACGGCAATTGGTAGCCGAGATGATGATTGTTGCCGGTGAAGTTGCTGCCCGCTATGGTCAAAAGTATAACATCCCGTTACCCTTTCGCGGTCAACCACAGCCGGAGTTACCTCCTGAGCAAGAATTGCTACAGCTACCGGCAGGATTTGTCCGCGCCTGCGCTATGCGTCGTTGTATGCCTAAGAGCGAAATGAGCATTACCCCCATGAGGCATGCTGGTTTAGGGTTGGATACTTATACCCAAGCAACTTCTCCTATCCGCCGCTACAGCGATTTACTGACTCACTTTCAACTGAAAGCACACCTGCGTGGTGAAGTGTTGCCCTTTTCGGCAGAACAATTGAAAGAAGTCATGATGACTGTCTCTTCAATCACCCAAGAGGTGACAATGGTAGAACGGCAAACCAATAGATATTGGGCTTTAGAGTATCTGCGCCGTCAGCCTGATGAAATTTGGGAAGCAACAGTGCTGATGTGGTTAAGAGAAGACAGTGGCTTAGCGCTCATTTTATTGGAAGATTTGGGCTTGCAGTTACCAATGGTATTTAAACGTTCTGTGAAGTTGGGTGAACAGGTGTTAGTGAAAGTCTTTCATGCTGATCCACTTAAAGATATGATTCAGTTTCAGGAAATTGTTTATCAAGAAGCGCAACCTGCAGTGAATTAATGTTATAAGAAAGTAGGCTGAAAACCCTTCGGCTATGTCCCTCGCAGTGCGGCACGGCTACGCCTGAGTATCAACTAAGTTGATTCGATTGTCACTGTTATCTATCTGAATTTCCTCAGAAACAAGCCAAATCCTGATTTCCGCTTCAGTGCGCGAATCAAGTCTTGATAAACTTCCTCTGGTTCCGGGGGTAAATCTTCATCCCAATCACTAAAATCTGGGTTCATGAAAGTTTCGCCACAGCTTCTTTAAATTCGGAAATTTCTTGAATCAATGGGTGAATATCATACCAACGCTGCATTTCTCCATCATCATCTAAATAGCGATATTCTAAAAGACAGCATTTATACATTAAACTGCGATACTTGACAAGTATTTCTCTTTGCCAGTCGCATCCGATTTCCCAACTCATTCAAAATATCCGCATCACCGCGCACATCCTGACAATCAACATACCTTAGATCCTCTGCGGGTAAGGGTTCAAATGGGTTGAAGGCGTTGTATAGATTTGTGAGTAATTCTTGACTATCAATCATAGATAACAAATACTGTAATCTTTTTCATACTAAAGTCTAGTTCGTAGTAAACGTTTTAGCGATAAAGTGCTTATACCATTTCTTTATGAAGATGCGTTTAGTTAGCTTGCGGAGGCACTAGAGAAGTCCTGTAGGTGGGAGCTAGTGCTGTAGGAGCCTCAATTCGTCGTATTAGCCCACCTGGGCTTTGCTCTTGAGCCAGTGGCTTTTTTAGCTTGAGGGCTTATCCGAACCGTATTGCTTCCCCACTCACCCAAAAACCGTGGACAATAACATCAACTTTCGTTGCTTGGATCACTGCCAGAAAGGACTAATTCTTGTTACCTTAAAAGAATGTTAATTAATGCTGAACTACTGCTGCAATACCAACGCTGCAAGCGCCGACCTTTTTTAGATATTCACGGGGACAAAAGTCGGCGAGATATTGAGAATGACTTGCTGCTGAAACTATACCAGGACAAAGTTGCTCATCGGATGAGCATTTTGACACAGTTTACGTATCAACAACCAGTATATCGACAGGGAGACTGGAGCGCAGGAGCCGCAGCGACTTTGGAGTTAATGCAGCAGGGGGTTGAGTCCATTTATCAAGGGGTACTGCTAGCAAGTTATCCTGAAAGATATACACTACTAAGCCGTCCAGATATTCTCGTCAAGCATAGAGGAGAGTCCTGCTTTGGAGATTGGATGTACGTTCCTGTCAGTGTTGAACTGGGTAAGCGTCCTAAACAGGAGTATCAGGTTGTAGCAGCATTTCACGCGTATGTATTGGCTAAAGTGCAACAAAGTGAGTTGGAAATCGCTTGGCTGATACTGCGTGGTAAAGAGGCGGGTTATTCTGTGGATCTATTCAAATGGATGCCCGAAATGCAGCGTATTCTAGAAGAGTATATTCAAACTCTCCAAACAGACGAAGCACCTGAAGTCTTTATCTCTCGTCAACGGTGCAGTCTTTGCCCTTGGTACAGTCATTGTTATGATGTGGCTCAATCTCAGAAACACCTTTCTTTGTTACCAGGAGTGACACCTGTTCGCTACATACAACTGCAAGCACTGGAGATAACAACAGTAGAATCTTTGGCAAAGACTCATCCCACTCAACTGGAACACTTACCAGGTTTTGATCGCACAGTAGCACCCAAGCTGATATTGCAAGCAAAATCTATTCTGGAAAACCGTCCGCTTATCATATCGTACCTACCACCAAAGCAAGAATATGGAGTAAACTCTGGCGCTGTAGAGACTTCTGTTTGCCTCAATAGAGCGATAGAAATTGATACAGATGCTACACAGTTGCTTTCCCCCAGAGAAAACATCCTATTTACAGCGCCTGTAGAGATATTTTTTGATATTGAGGCGCAACCAGACTTGAATTTAAATTATCTATTAGGGGTTTTGGTAGTTGATAGGCAAGCCAATACAGAACAGTTTTATTCATTTTTGGCAGAAAACTCAGAAGAAGAAGAATTGATTTGGCAGCAATTTCTGAATTTGGTTTGGCAATATCCAAATGCACCAATTTATCATTTTTGTGTTTACGAATTTGATACAGTCAAACGACTCGCCAAGCTTTACAAGACTCCGCACACTTCTGTGTTACCCGTGCTGAGTCGGTTTGTAGATGTATATGAAATATTAACGCAAAACGTAGCGTTGCCTATAGAAAGTTATGCTTTAAAAGCAATTGCTCGATGGTTGGGATTTGAGTGGCGTGATGCAGAAGCTAGCGGTGCCAAGTGTATTTACTGGTATGATCAGTGGTTAAAAACAGGCGATCGCTCCTTACTTAAAATTATCCAACGTTACAACGAAGACGACTGCCGCGCAACTCGTAGTGTGAAAGACTGGCTTGTGAACTTTTTTCAACAAAGCTGTAGTTAGCCTGAATTTCTCACCATAATTTCGCAAGATTCCCAACAACTTCTGCGAAGTCGGGAATCTGCCAACCTAGAGCTTGACTAAATAGCCAAATACTTTACTAAACTTTTTCATAATTAGTCAGAAAGAGAAGTTTGACACAGTTGTAGTTTTCTGATACTTTAGTTTAGTGGCTGAAAACCAAAGCCCAAAATCAT
>JAESFN010000279.1_pt1 | contig 62278 bp, 58 predicted proteins | sample 9269411 | NCBI WGS metagenome assembly JAESFN01 (sample SAMN14505399, study PRJNA617100) | algae metagenome | isolation source: Iphinoe sp. HA4291-MV1 and co-occurring heterotrophs from trail next to... | place: USA: Maunawili Falls, Hawaii | collected 2009-07-25
CATGGCGGCACCGACGGCGATCACGCCGGTGCGGATGCGCTGCCGGAGCGTGTCCGCCAGCGTCTGGTGAAGGGAAGTAGCCATCGGTGCTGACTATACAAGATTCATGGCTCTGAGCACTAACTACTCCTAGGTCAAGATGAACAACAGGTGACTTGTACATACAAGTCATTGCCACGGCGGCCGGCAGCTGCGACCGTTCTCGACATGACCCAATCGAGTGATCTGCTCGTCGTCGGCGCCGGCATCGTCGGCCTCGCGCACGCCGTGGAGGCCCTCGAGCGTGGCGCGTCGGTGACCGTGGTCGAACGCGACGAGCGCGCGGTCGGTGCCTCGGTGCGCAACTTCGGCCACGGCTGCGTCACCGCCCAGATGGACGAGGCGCTGGCCTTCGCCCGGCGCGCCCGCGGCACCTGGCTGCGGATGGGTCGCGCGGCCGGGTTCCGGGTCGACGAATGCGGCACCGTGGTCGTCGCCCGGGCCGAGGAGGAGCTGGCCGCGCTCCAGCAGCTCGCGGCCGAGCGCGGCGACGAGGTCGTACCGCTGGACGCCGGCCGGGTCCTCGACCGCGTCCCGGTGAACCCCGACGGGCTGCTCGGTGGGGCGTTCCTACCCGGCGACGTCCGGGTCGACCAGCGCGCCGCCGCCGCGGCCATCGCCGCCTGGGTCGACGCGCGGCCCGGCGGCCGGGTGCTGTGGTCCACCCCGGTGCTCGGCATCGAGGCCGGCGGGGACGGGGCCGTGGTGCGCACCGGGCGGGGCGAGCTGGCCGCCCGCCGGGTGGCCGTGTGCGTCGGCCACGACGTCGACCGGATCTACCCCGAGCTCGCCGAGGAGGCCGGGATCCGCCGCTGCGTGCTGCAGATGCTGCAGATCCGCGCCCCCGGACGGCGGATCGACCCGGCGGTGCTCACCGGCAGCTCGATCCTGCGCTACCCCGCACTGGCCCGCACCGAGGGTGCCCGGGCGCTGCACGAGCGCTGGCGCGCCGAACGGCCGGAGCTGCTCGACGCCGGCGTCAACCACATGATCACCCAGCGTCCGGACGGCGATCTCGTCGTCGGCGACACCCACGCCTACGCCCGCACCCACGATCCGTACTCCGACGAAGCCCTGGACGACCTGCTGCTGGCCGAGACCCGGGCGCTGCTCGGCATCGCCCGGCCGCGGGTCGTCCGCCGGTGGCGGGGCGTCTACGCCTCCGCCGCGAACGAGTTCCTCCGCGCCCGGGTCGCGCCCGGGGTGACCGCCGTCGCCGTCACCTCCGGGATCGGCATGACCACCGCGTTCGGTCTCGCGCCGGACGTCCTCGACTCCTTCTGACTCTCTCTGATCGGCACGACCGGCCCACCGCACCGCCCATCAACCCTCCTGGAGTACCGCCATGTCCGCACGCCCGCTCCGCCTGCTCGCCGCCGGCACCCTCACCCTGTCCGTGCTGCTCACCGGCTGCGGTGGCACGTCGTCCACCGCGGCCGCCTCGCCCACCTGCCCGAACGGCGCGGTCAGGTTCGGCGTGGAGCCGTTCGAGGACCCCGCGAGGCTGACCCCGGCCGCGAAGGTCCTGGCCGAGGGGCTGTCCAGGAAGCTGAACTGCCCGGTCGAGCTGACCATCACCGAGGACTACTCCGCCGAGGTGCTGGCCATGCAGAACGGGCGGCTGGACCTGGGCATCTTCGGCCCGCTCGGCTACGTGTTCGCCCACCGGCGGGCCAAGGCCGAGGCGATCGCCTCCTTCGGCGACGCCCACGGAACGCTGTCCAGCTACACCGCCGGGATCTGGGTGCCGAAGGGCTCGCCGATCACCGGGGTGGAGCAACTGCGCGGCCGGTCGCTGGCCCTGGCCTCGGTCGGGTCCACCTCCGGCGACGCCCTGCCGCGCAAGGCCCTGGCCGACGCCGGTATCGCGGCCGACCAGGTCCGCATCGACTACGCCGGCGGGCATCCCGAAGCGCTGCTGGCCCTGGCCAACGGCCGGGTGGACGCGGCGGAGATCAACTCCCAGCAGCTGGCCAGCGCCACCGCCGCCGGCACCTTCGACGCCTCGAGGTTCACCCGGATCTGGACCTCCGGGCCGATCCCGAACGACCCGATCACCGTGCGCGGCGACATGTCGGCGGAGTTCAAGAGGGCCGTCCGGGACGCGCTGCTCTCGCTCGACCCGGCCACCGTCGCCGAGATCGGCAAGCTGCTCGACGTCGACCCGGCCGGCCCGCTGGTCCCGGTCGACCAGGCCACCTATCAGGAGCTGTTCGACCTGGCCGCCAAGCTCGGCCTGACCGAGAAGGACATCTGATGCTCACGCTCAGCGGGATCACCGTGCGCTTCGGCGGCCGCGAGGTACTGCACGGGGTGGACGTCACGGTCGCCGAGGGTGAGCTGCTCGCGGTGCTCGGAGCCAACGGCTCCGGCAAGTCCACCCTGCTGCGCGCCGCCGCCGCGCTGGTCGGCGTGCACGCCGGCAGCGTCACCGTCGACGGCCACCCGCGCGGCCCGATGGACGTCGCGCTGATCTTCCAGCAGATCCACCTGGTCCGCCGCCGCAGCGTCCTGGACAACGTCTGCGCCGGCGCGCTCGGCCGGCTGCCGTTGCGGTCCTCGCTGGTCCCGGCCCTGTTCCCGAGGGCGGTCCGGGAGGAGGCCATGGCCTGCCTGGACCGGGTCGGGCTGGCCGACCGGGCACACGACCGGGCCGGCAGCCTGTCCGGCGGTCAGCAGCAGCGGGTGGCCGTCGCCCGGGCGCTGTGCCAGCGCTCGCGCATCGTGCTGGCCGACGAGCCGGTGTCCGCGCTGGACCCGGCCGCCGCCGAGCAGGTCATCGCCCTGCTCGCCGAGCTCGCGCACGTCGAACGGCTGGCCGTGCTCGCCGTGCTCCACCAACCCGACCTCGCCCGCCGGCACGCCGACCGCATCGTCGGGCTGCGCGACGGCCACGTCGTCATCGACGGCCCGCCCGACCAGCCCGTCGACTCCCTCTACCCGCACCCCGTCCTGGAGGCCGTGTCATGACCACCACGATCGATCCGGAGATCCGGCGGCTGCCGGTCCCGACCAAGCCCCGGCGGCCCCGGCTGCTCATCGGCTACGCGGTGATCGCCGCGCTGCTGCTGGCCGCACACGCCGTCGCCTGGGAGGCCACCGACGTCTCCTTCGGCGCCCTGATCGACGGCTGGCGCGGGATGGCCCGGTTCCTCGACGAGGCCGTCCCGCCGGACTTCTCCTGGGCGGTGCTCGGCCCGAGCCTGTCCGCCGCGCTGGTCACCCTGTGGATCGGGCTGCTCGGCACCACGCTGTCGGTGCCGTTCGCGCTCGGGCTGGCCCTGCTCGCCGCCCGGGGCACCGCCCCCTCACCGTGGCTCTACCAGGGCACCCGGTCCCTGCTGTCGTTCCTGCGCGCGGTCCCGGACGTGGTGTTCGCGCTGATCTTCGTCACCGCGGTCGGTCTGGGGCCGTTCCCCGGGGTGCTCGCGCTGCTGTGCCACAACGTCGGGGTGATGGGCAAGCTCTGGGCCGAGGCCGTCGAGGACGCCGACCCCGGCCCCCCGCAGGCCCTGCGCTCGGCCGGCGCCGGGCGCCTCCAGGTCGCCACCCACGCGCTGCTGCCGTGCGTGACCCCGCAGATGGTCGGCCTGCTGCTCTACCGGTTCGACGTCAACGTCCGGTCCTCGCTGGTGCTCGGCCTGGTCGGGGCGGGCGGGATCGGTTTCCTGATCAACCAGTCCATCAAGCTGTTCCGCTTCGACCAGATGATGACCCACATCGTGGTGGTGCTCGTGCTCATCGTCGCGGTGGACCAGCTCTCGGCGCTCGTGCGCCGCCGACTCGGGAGCAACTCATGATCACCCTCGCCGCGCTGGACATCGCCGGCACCACCGTCGACGAGGGCGGCGCGGTGTACCGCGTCCTCGCCGAGACCGTCGCCGAACACGGCACACCGGCCGCCGACGCCGATATCCGGCACTGGATGGGCGCCGACAAGCGGGAGGCCCTCGCCGCCCTCACCGGTGACCCCGACGCGGTGGAGGCGCTGCACACCCGGTTCGTCGCCCGGTTGCGGGACACCTACCGCGCGACCCCGCCCCGCCCCCTGCCCGGGGTGCCCGAGGCGCTGGCCGCGCTGCGTGCCGCCGGGGTCCGGGTGGTGCTCACCACCGGGTTCGACCACAACGTCACCGACCCGCTGATCGACGCCCTGGGCTGGCGGGTCGGCGGCGGCCCCGGCACCGAGCTGGACGCGGTGGTCTGCGCCGAGGACGTCGGCGGCGGCCGCCCCCGTCCGGACATGATCCACCGGGCGATGCGGCTGACCGGCGTCGACGACCCGGCCACCGTGCTCACCGCCGGCGACACCGTGCTCGATGTCCGGGCCGGTCAGGCCGCCACCGCCGGCATGGTCGTCGCCGTGCTCAGCGGGGCCCAGACCCGCGACGAGCTGGCCGCCGCCCGGCCCACGCACATCCTGTCCGGGGTGCGGGACATCCCCGCTCTGCTCGCCACCATCGCGGCCTGATCGACCACCGGGAGGAACCGATGACCACCCAGCCACCGACCGCCGCGGTGTGGTCCGGCGTCGAGCACGGATTCACCGTCACCGGGCAACCGGTGCCGGAGCTGCGCGACGGCGAGGTGCTGGTCGCCGTCGAGCTGGCCACGGTCTGCGGCAGCGACCTGCACACCATCACCGGCCGGCGCCCCACGCCGCTACCCACCGTGCTCGGCCATGAGGCCGTCGGTCGGGTCGTGGCCACCCGTGGTCCGGTGCCCGCCGCGGACGGCCGGGTGCTGGCGCCCGGCGACCGGGTCACCTGGACCATCGGCACCGCGTGCGGGACCTGCCGCCGCTGCCGGCGGGGCATCCCGCAGAAGTGCCTCGACCTGCGCAAGTACGGCCACGAGGCGATGGACGGGCACTGGCGGCTCAACGGCGGCCTGGCCAGCCACTGCCACCTGCTGGCCGGCACCGGGATCGTGCCGGTGCCGGAGGACCTGCCCGCCGAGGTGGCCGCCCCGGCCAACTGCGCCACCGCCACCGTGACCGGGGCCGCCCGCCGGATCGGCCTCGACCCCACCGACCACGTGGTCGTCATCGGCTGCGGCATGCTCGGCCTCACCGCCGTGGCCTACGCCCGCCACCTGGGTGCCGAGCAGGTGCTGGCCTGCGACCCCAACCCGGACCGGCTCGAGCTCGCCGAACACTTCGGCGCCACCGCCACCTGCGCACCCGATCGACTACCGGTGGCCGCCCGTGAGCACGGCGCCGACGCCATCCTCGAGATCTCCGGCAGCACCTCCGCCGTCCAGGCCGCCCTCGACATCGTCGACACCGGCGGGCGTGTGGCGCTGGTCGGCTCCGTGTTCCCCGCCCCGCCGGTGCCCTTCGAACCCAACACCTACGTCCGCAACCTCACCACCGTCGTCGGCTGCCACAACTACCGCCTCGACGACCTGGTCGAGGCCGTCCGCTTCCTGCACCGCACTCCGGACCGGCAGCGGTTCGCCGACCTAGTCCCCGCCACCTACCCGCTGGCCGAGATCGACCGGGCCATCGTGGCGGCCCGGAACGACCGGGCACCGCGCATCGCCGTCCGACCGACCTGACCGGTGCTCAGCGCTCGGCGAGGAGCAGGTGCTTCTGCACCTTGCCGCTGGCCGTGGTGGGCAGGGCGTCGACGATGTGCCACTCGGCGGGCACCTTGGCCTTGGCGATGTCCTGCCCGAGCATGAACCCGGCGAGCGCTTCCGGGGTCGGTGGGGCGGCGGAATCGACGGGCACGATGAACGCGCAGACGGCCTCGCCGAGCCGCTCGTGCGGGACCCCGAGCACGGCCGCCGCGGCCACCGACGGGTGCCGGTGCAGGACGTGCTCGATGTCGGCGGCGGCGAACTTCTCCCCGCCGCGGTTGATGATGTCCTTGGTCCGCCCGGTGACCCGGACCCAGCGGTCCGCGGCCATCACCCCGAGGTCGCCGGTGTCGAACCAGCCGTCGACGAACTGGGTGCGGTTGGCCTCGGGATCGGTGTAGCCGAGCAGCAACTGGTCGCCGCGCACCAGGATCCGGCCCTCGGCACCGTCCGGGAGGTCGCCGCCGACCCCGTCGACGATCCGGGCCTCGGCGTTGTCGGCGAGCAGGCCGTCCCAGTGCGCGCGCCGGTCCAGCGTGGCGTCCGCGCGGGCCAGAGCGATGACGCCGGCGGCCTCGGTCATCCCGTAGGTGCGGGCCGCCCACATGCCGACCGCCTCGGCCCGTTCGATCAGCTCGGGCGCGGTGTTCGCCCCGCCGCTGACGTAGCGGGCCAGCACGTGCAGCCCGTCGTCGCGCCGCCGCTCGTACTCGCCGACCAGGTCGCGCAGGAACACCGCCGCCCCGAGCGACCAGGTGATCCGCCGTTCGTGGATCACCCGCAGCGCCTCCGCGACGTCCCACCTGGGCAGGATCACCGCCGAAGCGCCGCAGGTCAGCGGCACGATCGCGCCGGCCAGCAGCCCGGCGATGTGCGCCAGCGGGGCCAGCGCGAGCCCGGTGTCGGTATCCCCGACCCCGATCCGGTCGTGGAACTGGCGCCCGCCCGGGATCACCGTCCGGGAGTTCAGCCGCACCCCCTTGGGCGCCGACGTCGAGCCGGACGTGTAGAGCCGCAGGCACTCCTCGCCGGCCGCGGCGGGCTCGGGTAGCCGGACGGCGGGGTCGGGCCGGGCGTCGAAGTCGGCCAGGCGTGTCCAGCCGTCGACCGGCTCGAGCCCGTCCCGCACCAGGTAGCGGGCCACCGGCTCGACCCCGGCCCCGGCCAGGCAGCCGTCCAGCTCCTCGGCCAGCCGGCGCGGCCCGAGGGTGGTCGAGGTGAGGACCGCCGCCGGCCGGGCGTCCCGGACGATCTCCCGCAGCTCGTGGGAGCGGTAGATGGCCACCACCGGGGTGGCGATGGCCCCGATCCGCCAGGCCGCCGCGCAGGCGCCGAGCACCTCCAGGCGGTTGACCAGCAGGATCATCACCCGGTCGCCCGGCCGCACGCCGGCGGTCACCAGGTCGGTGGCGATGGCGTCCGACCAGCGGCGGAACTCCGCGAAGCTGAGCGCGGTGTCGCCGAGGCGGGCGAACTCCCGCTCGCCCCAGCGCTCCTCGGCCCGCCCGGTCAGCTCCCCCACCCGCTCGGGGATCACGGTCATGGCTTCCCCTTCCGCTGTCGCAGCACTACTGTAGTTTGAACTACAGTAAGCCGCCTCCCCTGAACAGGTGATGGGACCGAGCGCATGGATCGCTTCTTCGAGCCGGACACCATCCGGTGCCCGTATCCCTTCTATGCCGAGCTGCACGCGGGCGACCCGGTGCACCGGCTGGAGGACGAGGACGGCGTCTTCCTGGTCACCCGCTACCGGGACTGTCTCGGTGTGCTCGGCCGGCCGGAGGACTTCTCCAACAAGGCCGGACCGGGGTTGCGGCAGAAGGACCTGATGTCCCCGCCGGCCCCGTCCCGCCCGCCGACCTACCGGGTGGTGCGGACGCTGCTGACCAACGACGCCCCGTCGCACACCCGCTTCCGCAAGCTGGTGGCCAAGGCGTTCAGCGCCCGGCGGATCAACGCCCTGGAGCCGGCCATCCGCGCGGTGGCGCACGAGCTGGTCGACGGGTTCCCGGCCGACGGTGAGGTGGACTTCGTGACCGCGTTCGCCCAGCCGCTGCCGCTGGTGGTGATCGCCGATTTCCTCGGCGTGCCCCGGTCCGACCTGGCGGTGTTCCGGCGTTGGTCGGACGACGCGGCCGAGGTGCTGGGCGGGCAGCTGACGCCGGAGCGCTCGCGGGAGTGCTTCGACTCGCTGGGTGAGCTGCTGGAGTACTTCGCCGGCCAGGTCGACCTCAGACGGCACGAGCCGGCCGACGACTTCCTGACCAGCCTGCTCGACGCCCGGATCGACGGGGAGACGCCGCTCTCGGTGGAGGAGATCCTGTCGCTGGCCTACGTCACCCTGGTCGCCGGGAACGAGACCACGGCCAACCTGCTGGCCTCGATGACCTGGCTGCTGCTGGGCCACCCGGACGTGCTGGCCCGGCTGCGCGCGGACCGGTCGCTGGTGCCGGCGGCGGTGGAGGAGGCGCTGCGGCTGGAGGCTCCGGTGCAGGGCAGCGTCCGGTTGACCCGGCGGGACACCGAGGTCGACGGCTGCCCGGTGCCGGCCGGGTCGCGGGTGCTGGTGGTGGCCGGGGCGGCGAACCGGGACCGGGCGGTGTTCGCCGATCCGGACCGGTTCGACCTGGACCGGCCGGCCTCGCCGGCGCACCTGACCTTCGGCAAGGGCGCGCACTTCTGCCTGGGCGCGGCGCTGTCCCGGTTGGAGGGCGCGGTGGCGCTGGAGGTGCTGCTGGAGCGGCTCTCCTCGCTCACGGCGGTGGACGGCTTCGTCCCGGAGTACGTGGACAACGCGGTGCTGCGCGGCCTGCGCTCGCTGCCGGTGAAGGTGGTGAAGGCGTGACCGTCGTCCTCAACCGCCAGGGACACGTGCTGACCCTGACCATCGACCGCCCGGAGCGGCGCAACGCGATGACCTTCGAGACGCTCGCGCAACTACGGGACGGGATCCGGTCGGCCCGGGACGACCGGTCGGTGCGGGCGATCGTGATCACCGGGGCCGGAGACAAGGCGTTCTGCGCGGGCGCGGACCTGGGCGGCATCCGCGGCGGCGAGCTGGACGCCGAGGCCGCGCACGCCGGCCGGGGGCACATGGCCGAGCTGTTCACCGAGATGTACCGCTGCGGGGTGCCGACCATCGCCAAGGTGCGCGGGTACGCCCTGGCCGGCGGCATGGGCCTGGCCTGCGCCTGCGACTTCGTGGTGGCGGCCGAGGACGCGGTGTTCGGCACGCCGGAGGTGAAGGTCGGGCTCTGGCCGTACATGATCACCGTGCCGCTGCTGCGGTCGATGCCGCCGAAGACGGTGCTGGACCTGATGCTGACCGCCCGCCGGGTGGACGCCGTCGAAGGGCAGCGGCTGGGCTTCGTCTCCCGGGTGGTGCCGGCCGCGTCGCTGGACGACGCGGTTACCGAGCTGGCGGAGACGATCGCGGCGAACTCCCCGGCGGCGATCCGGCTGGGCCGCGACGCCTTCTACCGCTGCCTGGACATGACCACCGAGCAGGCGTTGCAGCTGCTGCAGGCGTCGCTGTCGGTGGCCACGACCACCGCCGACGCCGCCGAGGGCACGACCGCGTTCGCCGAGAAGCGGCGCCCGGTCTGGAAGGACGACCTCGCGTGAACGTGTCGGTCTGCGAGTGCTGGGCCCGGGACGGCCTGCAGTCCTGGCCGTCGGTGGTCCCGACCGAGGCGAAGCTGGACGTGCTGCGCGCGGCGATCCGGGCCGGGATCACCGAGGTCGACGCCACCTCCCTGGTGCCGCCGCGCTACGCCCCGCAGTTCACCGACGCGTCGGAGGTGCTGGCGGCGCTGGCCGGCACCGGGGTCAGGGCCCGGGTGCTGGCGCCGAACCTGCGCGGCGTGCAGCGGGCCGTCGAGCTGCGCGCCGAACTCGGGGCGGTCGTCGAGACCGTGGGTTTCCCGATCTCCGCCTCCGAGCCGCACAACCTGGCCAACGTCAAGCGCACCCACGCCGAGCACCTGGCCGCCATCGCCGACATGATCACGGCGGCCCAGCAAGGGGGGCTGAGGGTGATCGTCGCGGTGGCCACCGCCTACGGCTGCCCGCTGATCGGGCACGTAGACGAATCAACCGTGTTCGGGATCGCGAAACGGCTGGTCGACCTGGGCGTCGACCGGCTGATGCTGTCCGACACCACCGGCCTGGCCGACCCGGTCCGCGCGGCCGCGTACACCGAACGGGCCCGGGCCGAGTTCCCGCGGGTGGAGCTGGTGGCGCACTTCCACGACACCCGGGGCACCGGGATCGCCAACACCTGGGCGGCGGTCCAGGCCGGCGCCACCTGCGTGGACGCCTCGCTGGGCGGCATCGGCGGCGAACCGGCCACGGTCGAGCAGAACCACGCCGGGGAGACCGGCAACACCTGCACCGAAGACCTCGTCGTGCTGCTGGAACGGGCCGGCGTTCGCACCGGCCTGGACGTGGACGCCCTGCTCGACGCGGGCCGGCTCGCGTCGGACGTCCTCAAGGCCCCGACCCGCAGCCAGGTCCAGCACACCGGCCCCGGACTTCTGGAGACCACGTGACGACAGCAGCGTTCGACCTCACCGAGGACCAGCTGGCCATCCGCGCCGCGGTGGACGACGGGATGAAGCGGTTCGACCTCGACCACTGGCGCGGAGTGGACAAGTCCGGCGAGTTCCCGGAGGAGTTCTTCCAGTTCGCCGCGCGACAGGGCTGGCTCGGGGTGGCCATGCCGGCCGAGTACGGCGGCGCCGGCCTGGGCATCTCCGAGGCGGCGGTGATGATGGAGGCCATCGCCCGGGGCGGCGGCCAGACCGCGGCCAGCGCCGTGCACATGAACGTCTTCGGCACGAACGTGGTGGTCAAGCACGGCTCGGAGCAGCTCAAACGAGAGAACCTGCCGGAGGTGATCGCCGGCCGGATGAAGGTGGCGTTCGGGGTCTCCGAACCCGACTCCGGCCTGGACACCACCAGCCTGAAGACCCGCGCGGTCCGGCGCGGCAACGACTGGGTGATCAACGGCCGCAAGGTGTGGATCTCCACCGCGCAGCACGCGCACAAGATCCTGCTGCTCTGCCGCACCCACGACCCGGCGCCGGGTGAGAACAAGGCCAAGGGCCTGTCCCTGTTCTTCACCGACCTGGACCGGAACAAGATCGACGTCCGGGAGATCGAGAAGACCGGCCGGGCCGCCGTCGACTCCAACGAGCTGTTCATCGACGATCTGGTCGTTCCGGACGAGCACCTGGTCGGCGTCGAGGGCCGGGGCTTCCACCAGCTCCTCGACGGCCTCAACCCGGAGCGGGTGCTGGTCGCGTCCGAGGCGATCGGGATGGGCCGAGCCGCCCTACAACTGGCCGTCGACTACGCCAAGCAGCGGGTCGTGTTCGGCCGGCCGATCGGGCAGAACCAGGGCGTCCAGTTCCCGCTGGCCGACATCTACGCCCGGCTGGAGTCGGCCTGGCTGATGGTGCTGCGGGGAGCATCCCTCTACGACGCGGGCCGGGACTGCGGCGCCGAGGCGAACATCGCCAAGTACCTGGCCGGGGAGTACGGCAACAAGGCTGCCGACCAGGCCATGCAGACCCTCGGCGGGATGGGCTACTCGAAGGAGTACCACGTGGAGCGGCTGTGGCGGGAGTCCAAGCTGGCCCGGATCGCCCCGGTCAGCCCCGAGCTCATCCTCTGCTACCTGGCCGAACGCAAGCTCGGCCTGCCGAGGTCGTACTGATGGACTTCGAGCTGTCCGACGACGACCAGGCCTGGCAGCGGCACGTCCGGGAGTGGGTGGACAAGCACTACCCCAAGGCCCGGGCCCGGGAGATCGAGGCGAGCGACACCGAGTTCCCCCGACAGCTGTGGGACGACCTGGCCGCGGCCGGGTTCCACGGCATCGGCATCCCCGAGGAGTACGGCGGCCAGGGCGGCACGATCATCACCCAGTCGATCCTGGCCCGGGAGCTGACCCGCAACCTGGGCGGGCTGATCGCCATCTGGCTGGCCCCGGCGGTCGGCGGCACCCTGACCCTGCTGGCGGCGGCGTCCGAGGAGCAGAAGCGCGACCTGCTGCCGAAGATGGCCCGCGGCGAGCTGGTGTTCGCCATCGGCATCACCGAACCCGGCGGCGGCACGGACATCCTGAACGCGTTGAAGACTCGCTCGACCTGCGAGAACGGGCAGTGGCGGATCAGCGGTCAGAAGATGTGGTCCACCGGGGCCGGCAGCGCCGACTACCTGGCCGTGCTGGCCCGCAACGTGCTGGACGACGGCACCGAGCAGGGCGTCAACCTGATCCTGGTGCCGGGCGACGCCGACGGCCTGACCATGCGTTCCATCCCCAAGCTCGGGGTGCGGTCGCTCTGCTCCTACGAGGTGTGGCTGGACGACGTCCGGGTGCCCGAGGCGAACGTCGTCGGCCCCCGGGGCAAGGGTTGGAAGGGCATGGTCGCCGGGCTGAACGCGGACAAGACGCTGCTCTCCGCCTGCGCCACCGGCATCCTGGACGCCGTCCTCGAGGACGCCCGCCGCTACCTGCACGAGCGGGAGGCGTTCGGCAAGACCATCGAGCACTTCCAGGTGCTGCAGCACCACGTGGTGGACATCGCCGCCTGGCGACACACCAGCGAGCTGGTCTCCCGGCACGCCGCCTGGCTGATGGCCTCCGGCCAGCCCGCCGCCAAGGAGGCCACGATGGCCAAGCTGATCACCACCGAGTACGCCGTCAAGGCCGCCGACCTGGGCATCCAGCTGCTCGGCGGGATGGGCTACTCGGCCGAGACCGACATGCAGCGCTACTGGCGGGACGCCCGGCTCTGGCGGATCGCGCCGATCACCAGCGAGATGTCCCGCAACTTCATCGCCGCCGAGCTCGGCATGCCCCGTGGCTTCTGAAAGGACCCGTGAGTGCAAATGATCGCTATAGCACTCTTTTTCACTCACGGGCCCGGAGGGCACTCGTGATCACCGAGGCGGCGGTGCTGTGGGGGCGCGGGGAGCCGTGGAGCGTCGAGGCCGTCGAGCTGGACGAGCCGGGCCCGGGCGAGGTGCTCGTGCGGGTGAGGGCGGCAGGGTTGTGTCACTCCGACGACCACCTGCGTACCGGCGGACTGCCGTCGGCGCTGCCGATCATCGGCGGGCACGAGGGGGCCGGGGTCGTCGAGCGGGTCGGCGACGGTGTGACCAGCGTCGATGAAGGCGATCACGTGGTGTTCGGGTTCATCCCGGCCTGCGGGCGGTGTCCGGCCTGCTCGACCGGGCACCAGTCGCAGTGCGACGTCGGCGCGGTGATGGGCTCGGGGCTGCAGCTGCGCGACCAGACCGCCCGGCACCACGCGCGCGGCCGGGACCTGGCGCTGATGTGCCTGCTCGGCACGTTCGCCCGGCACACCGTGGTCGCCGAGGCCCAGTGCGTGCGGATCGCGCCCGACGTCCCGTTCGAGGTGGCCTGCCTGACCAGCTGCGCGGTGATCACCGGCTACGGCTCGACCATCTACGCGGGCGGCGTCCAACCGGGCGACGACGTGACGGTGATCGGCGTCGGCGGGGTCGGGGTGAACGCCGTGCAGGCCGCCCGGATCGCCGGCGCCCGGCAGATCTTCGCCGTCGACCCGGTGCCCTCCAAGCGCGAGAGAGCCACGAACTACGGCGCCACCCACGTAGCAGCGTCCATCGACGAGGCCTACGAGCTGATCAGGTCGGAGACCGGGAAGAGGATGTCGAACCGGGTCATCGTCACCATGGACGTGGCCCGCGGCGACCTCCTGCACCCGATCCTCCGGCTGACCGCCAAGCTCGGCCGCGTCGTGCTGGTCAGCCTGGCGGCGGCCGGCCCGCAACCGGTGACGATCAACCTGTTCGACCTGACCATGCGGGAGAAACAGCTGGTCGGGTCGCTCTCCGGGTCGGGGAACCCGCACCACGACATCCCCAAGCTGCTCGGCCTGTACAAGGCCGGGCTGCTCGACCTGGACTCCCAGATCAGCGCCAGCTACCCGCTGGAGAAGATCAACGAGGGGTACGCGGACCTGACGAGCGGCGACAACCTGCGCGGGGTGCTGGTCCTGTGAACACCTACAAGTGCTTCGAGACCGACCGGGACGCCGACGGGGTGCTCACCGTCCGGTTCCACTCCCGGGGCGGCCCGATGGTCTGGTCGGCGGTCGCCCACCGGGAGGCCCCCGCGTTGTTCCGGGAGATCGCTGAAGATGACGCGACCAGAGCGGTGATCCTCACCGGCACCGGGGACCGGTTCATCGACACCCCGACCGGCTACGGCAACGTCTACCGCTCCGGCAAGGTCAAGCCGAAGGACTGGGAGCGCGGTATCTGGGAGGCCAACCGGCTGCTGCACACCCTGCTGGACATCCAGGTCCCGGTGATCGCCGCGATCAACGGCCCGTGCACCGGGCACGCGGAGATCCCGCTGCTCGCCGACATCGTGCTGTGCGCCGACGACACCTACTTCCAGGACACCGCGCACGTGCCGAACAACCTCGTCCCCGGCGACGGCGTGCACGTCGTCTGGCCCGCCCTGCTCGGCCCCAACCGGGCCCGCTACTTCCTGCTCACCGCCGAGCAGATCCACAGCCCCGAGGCGAGAACCCTGGGCATCGTCGCCGAGGTACTACCCCGGGCCGAGGTCCTGCCCCGGGCGAAGGCCCTCGCGCAAAGACTGCTGGAGACCGATCCGCTGGTGCTCCGCTACACCCGCCACCTGCTGCTGCGCCCGATGCGCCGCGCCCTGGCCGACGAGCTGAACGTCGGCCTCGGCCTGGAGGCCTACGCCTCGATATCCCGATTCCCGGCGTTCTCAGCCGATCCAGCCGAGGAGAACTGACATGGACAAGCCCGATGTGATCATCATCGGCTCCGGCCTGGGCGGTCTGGCCACCGGTGCACTGCTCGCCCACCTGGAGGGGCTCCGGGTGCTGATCCTGGAACGCAACCCGGACATCGGCGGCAAGATCATGTCGTACGGGCGGCTGCACTACCCGGACCTCACCGAGGACGACTACCGGCGCAGCCTGGCCGCCTGCGGCCACTCCAAGATCGTGTACTCGTCGCCGGATTTCTCCACGATCGTCGAGAAGCACGGGCTGTTCCGCGACTACGTGGTGGACACCGGCTGGCACCAGATGTCGGTCGGCCCGCGCAACCGGTTCGCCCAGCTCGCCCACGCCATGGGCCGCAAGATCCCGATCTCCCCGACCGTGGGGTTCCTCTACTACCAGGACGGCCGGTTCCAGCAGCTCAGCGAGATCGCCGCCGGCTGGCCGAAGGCGTCGCAGGAGGAGCGCAAGCGGGTCGCCCGGCACACCTCGCTGATCTCCCAGGACGACAGCCACGCCTACGACCACGTCGACTACCAGTCGTTCCTGGAGTCGCTGACCACGGACCAGAACGTGATCGACTACTACGCGCTGATGGGCTGCTACTCGGCCGGGCTGAACGACGCCCGCACGGTCTCCGCCGGGGAGATCATCCGGGTGAACAACATGAACAACATGGCCGGCACCCACTTCCAGAAGGGCGGTGGCGGCGGGGTCGTGACCGGCGGCTTCAAGATGGTGGCCAACACCTTCGCCGACATCATCCGCGAAGCCCGCGGGGAGATCCGGACCAACGCCCCGGTCAGGGAGATCATCGTCGAGGGCAACACCGCCGTCGGCGTCCGCGTCCGGCCGCCCGGCGGCGACGACGAGGAGATCCGCGCGCCGATCATCGTCAACAACATCCCGCCCCGGCACATGGGCAACGTCCTCGATGAACGCTACTGGCCGCTGGACTTCCGCCAGCGGATCGAGAACCAGTTCCCCCTGGCCGGGCTGCTCGGCTTCATCGGGCTGTCCGAGCCGATCGAGACCGGGGACGGCCGGGCCGGCGACTTCAGCATCCGCCAGCTGCCCGGCACCGAGCACCTGGACGTGATCGGTGAGGGCTCGATCTTCTCCTTCGAGCAGACCAGCGAGGCCGACCCGTCCCGCGCCCCCGAGGGCAAGTGCCTGATGAACACCTGGATCTCCCTGTACCCGAAGAACCCCTTCGGCCCGGCGGAGATCAACAACGACGAGCTGATCCAGACCCTGATCGCCCGGATCTACGACTTCTTCCGGGCCCAGTACCCGCGGTTCGACGACGTGTACGAGTGGGGCTACTTCACCCAGGCCCGGGACATGTACGGGCTGTCCATCTCCCCGGGCAACCTGGGCGACCGCCGGCTGCCGATCAAGCACCCGACGGTGGCCAACCTGTTCCACACCGGCGACTGCGTGGCCCAGTGGGGCATCGCCACCGACGGTGTCGGGCTCGGCGCGGCGATGACCGCCAGCGCGGTGACCGGCAAGGACTACACCCAGCTGCTCGCCCCGTGGGGACGCTGATGAACCACTTCGACGTCATCGTGATCGGCGCCGGCCTCGGCGGGCTGTCCACCGGCGCGATCCTCGCCCGGAAGGAAGGGCAGCGCGTCCTGGTGCTGGAGAAGCAGCCGACCCCGGGCGGGCGGATGCACCACTACCGGGGCTCCGACATCCGCACGGAGGAGGACTACCTGCGACCGTTGGAAGTGGCGAAAGGCCACCTCGCGCACAGCACCCCCTCGCTGCAGACCATGATCGACGAGAAGCTACTGCACGGCTACGGGTTCGAGCTGGGCATGCACGACATCGTCAACGGCAAGCACTCCCGGATGTGCCACATCCTGGAGTTCCTCGACGTCCCGGTGGGGATCGTCCCGCTGAACGCCTGCGGCTACTGGCACAACGGCACGCTCTACCCGCTGGAGCGCGGCCGGTTCCCGTGGATGTCGCTCGAGGACTACACCGAGATGAAGCGGCTGCTGGTCGAGATGCTCCGGATGCCGCTGGACGAGGTGCGGGAGAACCACCGGATCTCCCTGCGCGAGTACCTCGACCAGCGCACCACCAACGCCGAGGTGCTGGACTTCTTCGACGTCCTCGGCGGGTTCACCGTGGGGATGAACTCCGCCCGTGAGCTGTCCGCCGGCGAGTTCGTGCTGGCCACCCGGATGCCGATGGCCGCCGGGCTGCACTTCGCCGACGGCACCCTGGGCCAGATGGGCGGCGACAGCTTCATGGAGATGGCGCACAACCTGATCGGCGTCATCGAGGCGGCCGGCGGGGAGCTGCGCACCGGAGTCACCGTCGAACAGGTACTGATCTCTGAAGGCACGGCCACCGGGGTAAGGCTGGCCGACGGCACCGTGATCAGCGCCGACACGGTGATCTGCAACGTCCCGGCCCGGTTCGCGGTGGAGTCGCTGATCCCCACCGACGCCCTGCCCGCCGACTTCGTCGCCCGCATCCGCGGCTTCCAGGGCGGCGGCGCGTTCACCCCGATCTTCGGGCTGTCCCGGTCGGTGATCGACATCCCGGGGATGCTGTTCACCAAGATCGGAATCGACGACCCGGACTTCCCGGACGGCATCCTGCTCGGCTACGAGGCGCACTCGCTGTTCGTGCCGAACAAGGCCCCGGACGGCAAGGAGATCATCGACTGCTGGGTGGGGCTGTCCACCGCGCAGATCCGGGAGACGCTGGCCAGCGGCAAGTTCCGGCTGCTGGCCGACGCGATCACCGCCTTCTTCCGGGAACGCCACCCCGGGTTCGACGAGGCGTGCGAGTGGGCACTGTTCCCGGCGTTCGAGTCGGTCACCTCCGTCTCTCCCACCCCGGAGCAGGCCTGGGACGCCATGCTCGACCCGGCGTGTCCCGGAGTGCACGGGCTGTACTTCGTCGGCGACTCGGTGAAGAACTACGGCGGGTTCATGGACGGCGTCGCCTACGGTGCCCTGCTCTGCGCCGACGCGGTCACCGGCAAGGACTACCGTGAGCGGGTGCTCCCGCCGTACCAACGCGAGATATGAACGAACCCGCCCCCCGGCCCGCCGGCGAGCGCAGCCCGTTGATCCGTCGCGACACCCCGGTGCGGGCCCCGGAACGCCCGCAGCGGGCCGGCGGGATCGCCACCCGCCGCCGGCTGCTCGACGCCGGCCGGGTGATCTTCGCCCGGGACGGGGTGAGCGGGGCCGCCACGGGGGACATCGTGGCCGCCGCCGGGGTCGCGCCCACCGCGCTCTACCACCACTTCGGCAGCAAGGCCGGGCTCTTCCTGGCGGTCGCCGTCGAGGTGTACGAGCAGTTCACCGGGGGCCTGCGGGATGCCGTCGAGCGGGCCGGGCCGGACTTCGACGCCGCCCTGCATGCCCTGATCAGCACGGCCGGTGAGCTGCACACGGCCGACCCGTCGATCGCCCCGATGGCCATCACCGTGCAGCTCGAGGTGCAGCGCAGCGCGACCCTGCGCGAGGAGCTCGCCGAACCGCTGACCGGCTTCCGCGAGCTGGCCGACCACATCGCCGGCCTGGCCCCCACCGAGCTGCTCGGCGCCGCCGGCCGGCGGCCGATGTCGCTGGCCGTCATCGGCCTGATGAACGGCCTGTGCAGCCTGGCCGCGACCCTGCACGACCCCCGGGCCTTCGTGCACACCGCGCACGCCCTGCGCGACCTGGTGATCCGCCCGGCCGGCTGAGCCACCGCCGGGGTCACCGCCTCGCCTTCGCGGAGGCCGCGCGCCAGGCGGCGACCAGGCCGGCGTTCTGCCCGGGCGTGCTGCCGTAGGTGATGATCTCGTCGGCCCCCGCCTCGCGGAAGGCGCGCAGGGTCTTGACGCAGTCGCCGAGGCCGCCGATCGCGGCGGACTCGCGCATCCAGCTGTCCGGCACCAGGCTCGCCGGACCCTGCAGCTGGGATCGATGGAAGCCCTGGTCGGCGGTGGCGGCCGCCAGCCGGTCGAACTGCCGGTGGTTGACGATCGACGCCACGATGTCGGCGTCCCAGCCGTTCTGCCGGATGTAGCTCGCGCCCTGCACCTGGAAGTAGGTGACCACCCGGGCGTGCGCGAGCTCCCGGGTCTCCGCCTCGTCCAGTTCGGGGGCGGTGACCATCGGATGGGCGATCCGGATGGAGCGCGGGTCCCGCCCCCGGCGCTCGCAGCCCCGCCGGACCGCGGTCGCCGCCCGGTGCACCGCGTCCGGGGTCAGGAAGGGGGTGAGGATCACCCCGTCGAAGGCGGGATCGGCGGCCGCGTCACAGGCCTTGGGGCCACCCCAGTTCGCGGTCCAGATCTGCGGCGGAGGGCCCACGTAGCGGTCGTCCAGCACGATCCGCTCGTAGGTTCCGGCGGGCCCGTCGTAGCTGACGGTCTCCCCGGCCCACAGCCGTTTCAGGATCGTGGCGTAGTCGGCCAGCGCCTGGAAGCTCGTCTCCCGCACGCCCCGGGTCATCACGTGCATGCCCCGGCCCAGACCGAGGACGAAGCGGGGCCCATAGCAGGCGTGCATGGTGGCGCCCAGGGCCGCGGCCAGCAGCGGGTGCCGGGACCACGGGGTGATCACCCCGGTGCCGAGCTCCAGCCGGGTGGTGAGCGCGGCGGCGCCGCCGAGGAAGGCGCCCGCCTCCTTGAGGTTGTAGCGCTCGGACAGGAACGCCCGGCGGAACCCGATCCGCTCGGCGTCCACCGCGTCCCGCAGCCCCTGGGCCGGGGTGCGGGCGGCGGTCTCCGACCGGGCTCCGTCGGGCAGCTCCGAGACCACCCGGCCGGCGATCAGGTAGGCGCTGAGGTCCGGGACGACCTCCGTCTCCATCGGTGCTCCTCCCGCCGGGGCAACGCTGCCCAACCGGATGGTTGGGTATTGCCTCGACCATCAAAGCAGTGCACACTGCTCAACGTCAACGAATCGACAGCTCACCGGCATTCTGGATCGCCCGGTCGAGATCGTCGACCGATCGGTTGAAGCCGCACGTTCACCGGGGAACGAATCGGAGGCCAGGTGATCCCGACGACGACGTCTCCCGGTCATCCGCCGGTGTTCGACCCGCTGCTGGGTGCGAGCGAGCCGGACCGTACGTGGACCATGGCCAACGTCAACGAGGGCACCCCGGAGATCCTCACCCCGCTGTGCTGGTCGCTGTGGTGTCGGGCCGCCGACCACGGGTCCTTCGGGGCGTTCGCGGACTTCGGGTTCATCCGGTACGCGGAGTCCGACCCGGCCGAGGACCCGAACCGGTTGATCACCGCGTGCTTCTACGGCCGGCAGGTGCTCAACCTCGACCTGTTCCGCGAGATGATGGCCTTCATCCCGGGCACCTCGGCCGACGACTTCGAGCGGGACATGCTGGGCATGGTGCGGCCGGACGCCAAGCCGGTGCGCGACTCCTACCGGCGGTTGCCGATCATCGCGGTCAAGATGCCGCACGTCCTGGCCACGCACCGGCGGGCGGTGCTGCGCCTGCACGCGGAGTACACCCGCTGGTGGCGGTCCCGGGTGCTGGCCGGTCGCGGTGATCCCCGGGCGCTGCTGGCCGAGTCCGACCGCCGGTTCCGCCGGGCGATGCGGCTGCACTGCCGGACCCGGATGCTGGTCCAGCTCGGGCAGGCGTCGGTCCGGAAGGCGGCGGCGGCCGCCGGCCTGGAGGAGCTGACGATCGAGCTGTTCGCCGGGTACGGCGGGCTGCACGACACGGTGGTCGCGGAGGACATCTGGCGGGTGTCCCGGGGCGCGCTGCCGATCGAGGGGTTCGTCGCCGAGCACGGCTACTACGGGCCGAACGTGGGCAACCCGGTGGGCAGCTCGTGGCGGGAGAACCCGGAGTGGCCGGCCTCGATGGCCCGGGGCCTGGCCGAACGCCCGGACGACGAGCACCCGCGCATCCGGGAGCGGTCGGCGATCGCCCGCCGGGAGCAGGCGGAACGACAGGTGCTGGACCGGACCGCCGCCTGGAAGCGGCCCGCGACCCGGCTGACGTTCGCCGTGGCCGGCGACTACTTCCGGCTGCTGGAGCTGGGTAAGTCGAGCTTCCTGATGGCGATCGACGGGGCCCGGGCGGCGGCCCGTGATCTGGGCGCCGACCTGGTGGCCCGGGGACTCACCGGGGAGGTCGACGACCCGTTCTTCCTCCGCCTCGACGAGCTGCTCGCGGAGTGGCCCGAAGACAGCGCTCAGCGGGTCGGGGCGCGGCGGGCCCGGCGGGCCGAGTTCGAGCGGGTCACCATCCCGACCGTGTTCACCGGGATGCCCGAGCCGGTGCGGGAGGCGGGCCCCGAGGACGCCGGCGACGTCGTCACCGGCGTGCCGGCCAGCCCGGGCTACGTCGAGGGGACCGCCCGGGTGGTGCACGACCCGATCGGCGCGGACCCGCTGGAACCCGGCGAGATCCTGGTCTGCCGGATGACCGACCCGGGCTGGGCTCCGCTGTTCATGACCGCCGAGGGCCTGGTCATCGACATCGGCGGCCCGGCCAGCCACGGCGCGATCATCGCCCGCGAGCTGGCCATCCCCTCGGTGATCGGCACCGGCACCGGGACCACCCGGCTACGGACCGGCGACGTCGTCGGCCTCGACGGCACCCGAGGGGTGGTCACGATCCTGCGGCGCGCCGACGGCCGGCCCGATCAGCCGGTGACGATGCCGTGACACACCAACGTGACCATCTCGTCGATCAGCTGGTCGGCGGTGGGCCGCTCGGAGTCCGGGGGGTACAGCAGGTCGTCGAGCAGGGCCACGCCGAGCACCATGCCCGCACTCGCCGCGACCACGGCGGACGGGACGAACTCCCGCAGCCCGTGCGAGCCGGACAGCACGTTCGCCCCGTCCCGCATGCTCTGCACCGCGCTCGCGAACCGCTGCACGATCAGGGCGTGCGGGCGGTCCTCCCGGAGGTCGTCGACGGTGAGGCAGGACAGCAGCAGCGCCCGGTTGCGGTGGGCGAGCTCGAAGAAGCCGCGGACGAACATCGCCATCAGCTCCTCCACCGGCGCGTCCTCCGGGGCCTCCGACCAGGCCTTGAGGTAGGCGCCGATGAGGTCGTCGAACGGGCTCACCACGGCCTCGCGGAACAGGTCGTCCTTGGTGCCGAAGTTGCTGTAGATCAGGCGCTCGGAGACGTCGGCCCGATCGGCGATGGCCTTGGTGGTGGTCGCGTCGTAACCGAGCCGGACGAACAGGTCCTCGGCCGCGTCGAGCACGAGCCGGCGGACCTCACTGGAAGGGCGTCGCGGCGCGCGACGCCGCGATGTCGTGGCGATGCAACCGATTCTATGACGCAGTGGAGGCAGCAGAATGACCACACACGAGTTCGACAAGATCGTCATCGGCGCCGGGATGGCCGGCCTGTGCTGTGCCGGGGAACTGACCCGGCTCGGTGAGCGGCCACTGCTGATCGCCGAGACCAAAGAGGTCGGGGCGATGTACCGGGTGCAGCAGGTCGGGCCGAACAACCGGGCCTTCCAGCAGCATCTGACCTGGCAGCCGTCCTGGGGCGGCGGCTGGTGGTACCCGCTGGCGCGTGGTCTGGGCATCCCGCTGCAGCTGTTCAACGGCTTCCGGTTCGCCGCCAAGCTGGAGGGCGAGGGCAACCCGATCGTCAACATCCCGATGTGCGCCTCCGGGTCCGCCGTCATGGACTTCCTCACCGGCGAGTTCGGCATGACGATCCCCGAGGCCAGTGCGCCGATCCTGGAGCGCTGCCTGGACGCCGCGCTCGGGATCCCGCACGACGAGCTGGTCGGGATGAACGACGTATCGCTGGTGTCCTGGCTGGAGGAGCTCGGCGCCGACGACATGGTGCTGCGGCTGTTCCTGACCTTCGGCGGCTCGCCCAACGGGATGAGCATCGACGACTCGAAGACGTTCCTGTCCGTGTACGGCGGGCTGGCCAGCCTGCGCGCGATGCTGGCCGGCGAGGCGTTCTTCCCGATGCCCTACCCGAACATCCGCGAGGGCATCTGCATCCCGATCGCCGACGAGGTCGAGCGGCGCGGCGGTGCGGTGTGGAAGGGCCAGAAGGTCAAGCGGGTACTGATCGAGGACAGCCGGGCGGTCGGGGTGGAGATGGCCGACGGCCGGAAGGCGCTCGCCCCGGTGGTCGCCATCGCCACCGGCAACGGTCGCATCCCGGCCCTGCTCGAGACCATCCCGGCGGAGATCGAAGAGGCGCTGTCCATCTCGGCCAGCGCCGCCGAACCCGAGCTCGCGGTGTTCGCGCTGCTCGACAAGCCCGTGGTACCCGCCGAGAACGACCGCGAGTGCATCGGCGTGATCAACCCGGAGACCGGCTACTGCCACTGGGTCGTCCCGCTGCACGGCATCGCGCCCTGGCTGACCGAGCCCGGCAAGCAGATGGTGGCCAGCTGGCTGCGGCAGTCCGCCGACCAGCCGCTGGACGACGACGAGGCCGCGCTCAAGACGGCCATCGACCTCGCCGACGGCGTACTGCCCGGCTACCGCGACGCCATCGAGACCGTCGCCGCCAACCGCCGCCCCCAGGACTTCACCGCGCCCCTGCTGGTCGGGCCCAAGCTGCCGCGCACCATCCCGTCGGTGTCCGGGCTGTGGTTCGTCGGCGACGGCTCGGTGCCGATCGGCGGCATCTGGTCGGAGGGCGCGGCCAGCTGTGGCATCCTCGGCGCCCGCCAGATGCTCGGCCGCTGAACCGGGTCGGGCCACCTTCTACCGGCACTTCGGCTCCAAGAACGACGTCGTGGCCGCCCTGGTCGGGTCCGCGCTCGACCGGGCCTACCGCGCCTTCCAGAACCCGAACGGTCGCGCACCCGGCGAGCTGCGGGGCACCCTCGAGCACCGGCTCACCTCGATGAGCGGCGTGTGGACGCGGCACCGGGCCGTCAGGACACGCCGCGGTCCGCGGTCACCCAGTACCGCTCCCGGAGCTCGCGTTTGAGGATCTTGCCCGCTCCGGACATGGGCAGCGATTCGGTGAACTCGATGGTGCGGGGGGCCTTGTAGCCGGCGATGTGCTGCTTGACGTGGTCGCGCAGCTGTTGAACGGTGGGCGGCCGGGTGGGGTCGGCGAGCACCACGACGGCGTGGACGCGTTCGCCCCACCCGTCGTCGGGCACCCCGATGACCGCGCAGGCGGCCACGGCCGGATGGCCGGCGAGGGCGTTCTCGACCTCGACGGAGTAGACGTTCTCGCCACCGGTGACGATCATGTCCTTGATCCGGTCGACGACGAACAGGTAGCCACGGTCGTCCATGTATCCGCCGTCGCCGGTGTGCATCCAGCCGCCCCGCAGCGCGGCCTCGGTCTCCTCGGGGCGGTTCCAGTAGCCCAGCATGACGTTCCCGCCCCGGGCGACGATCTGCCCGACGGTGCCGCGGGGCACCTCGCGGTCCTGCTCGTCGACGATGCGGACCTCGCAGTGCGGCGCGGCCCGGCCGGCGGCACGGCGCAGCCGGGGGTCGTGGTGGTCCCCGGGGGTGAGCAGGGTGGCGATCGGTGCGAGCTCGCTCATGCCGTAGGCCTGGGTGAAGCCCGCGCGGGGGAGCCGGGCCGCCGCGCGTTCGAGCACGGCTTCGGAGATCGGCGAGGCCCCGTAGAGCAGATGTCGCACGCTGCTCAGGTCCGCTTCGGCCGCCTCGGGGGAGTCGACCAGGAGCTGGATCATCGTGGGTACCAGCAGTAGCTCGGTGATCCGGTGCTCGGCGATGGCGGTGGCGACCGCTCCGGGGGCGAACGCGGGCAGGAACACGTGCGTGCCGCCGACCACCGTGCCGCCCAGCCAGCCCGTGCACGCGGCCAGGTGGAACATCGGCGCGGCGTGCAGGAACCGGCCGCCCGGGCTGAGGAACGCCCCGGATGCGGTCGCGCCGAGCGCGTTGACCGTCAGGTTGGCGTGCGACAGCATCACCCCTTTGGGCCGGCCGGTGGTGCCGCCGGTGTAGAAGATCCCGGCGAGCTCCTGGCCGCCGCGCCGGGCGTCGGCCACCGGTTCGTGGCCGGCGATGAGTTCCTCGACCATGAGCGCGGCATCGGGGGCGCCGTCGGCCGGGCCGCTGTAGAGCACACTCCGCAGCTGGGGTACCTCCGCACGCAGCCGAGGGACCATCGCCGCGAACGCATCGTCGACCAGCAGCACGGCGGCGTCGCAGTCGCGCAGCGAGAACGCGATCTCCGCCGCGCTCCAGCGGGTGTTCACCGGGACGATCACCGCGTCGGCCCAGGCCACGGCCAGGAGCGCCTCGTGGTAGGTGTCACCGTTGAGCGCCAGGATCGCCACCCGGTCCCCACCGCGCACGCCGAGCCCTTCGAGGGCGCCGGCCAGCCGCGCGATCCGGTCGGCCGACTCGGTCCAGCTGCGCACCCGTCCGGCACAGATCGTGGCCGGCAGATCCGGTGTCTGCTGCACCGCGCGGTGCAGGCCTTGGGTCAGGTACATCGCCTTGTCTCCCCTGTCGTCATGCGGGTGTGTTCGGCCTCGGTAGCTCGACGACGACGGCGCCCACGGTGTGCAGGACGTCGGCGAGGCCGGGTGTACCGGCCAGGCGGGGGCTGCGGGCCAGGTCGTTGACGATGTTCATCGCGGCCTGCACCCGCACCCGGGCGTCGTCGTCGGACAGCCGGGGGTGAACCGCCCGCACCAGCTCGACCCACTTGGCGACGTAGTCGCGCTCGACACGCCGCACCGCCCGCCACTCTCCGGGTTTCCGGCCGACCTCGTTGATCAGCAGCTCGAGCAGGTGCGGGTTGGTCAGCCCGAACTCGACGTAGGTGCGCAGCAGCTCGTCCAGCGCGCCGGCGGGGTCGTCGGTGGCGGCGAGGGTGCGCCGCAGGTGCTCGTGCAGGAAGTCCGCGCCGGGTTGCAGGACGGCGGTCATCAGCTCGGCCTTGCTGGCGAAGTGGTGGTAGATGCTCGGCCCGGCGATCCCGGCGGCGGCCGCGATCTGCTCGATCCCCGCCCCGCGATAGCTCCGGTCGGCGAACAGCCGGGTGGCGTGCTCGACCAGCTGATCGCGCCGGGTCACGGCGGGGCGGCTCGGCATCGGGTTGACCACCGGGCGGCCGGGGGAGCACTCGGCCAGGTCGGCGTCGACGATCCGGGCGACGATGTCGAGCAGCAGCCGGTCGTAGTGCTCCCGAGGCAGCTCGATGCGGTGGAACGACACGCTGTCCAGCGCGCTGAACACCGCCCAGGCGAGCAGTTCGGCCTGCTCCGGCGCGAGGTCGGGCCGCCGGTTCCGGATGTGCCCGGCGAGCAGGCCCGCGATGCGGAGCAACTCCGCCCGCAGCTCCCGGAGTGCTTCGGGGCCGAGATGCCGCGCCTCGTGTTGCCAGAGCACCCCCAGCTCGCGGTGGTCGAGCGTGATCCGGGCGGATTCCCACATCGCACCCCCACCGGCGTCCGGGGCCGCCTGGTCGAGCGCGGCGTGCACAGCCCGGAACGAGGTGAGCACGACCTCGCGCAGCAGCTCCTGCTTGCCGGGGAAGTGCCGGTAGAGCGCCGACGGGCGGACGGCCACCGCGTCCGCGATGTCGCCCATCGACACGTCCCGGTACCCGCGCTCGGCGAACAACCGGCCGGCGGCGTCCAGGATCAGCCGGCGACGGTTCGGCGGCCGGGTACCCCGGGGCGGGGCCTGGGTGCTCGCGGTACTCGGTTCGCCGGCCATCGGATGTGTGGTCAGCCGCCGAAGCCGCCGCCGCAGACCACGACCTGCCCGCTGACGTAGTCGCTCTCCGGGATGCAGAACAGGTACACCGAGCCGGCCGCCTCGACCGGGGTGCCGGCCCGACCCAGTGGGATGCCCTTCTCCGCCTGGGCCAGCAGTTCCGGGTTGACCCCGACGGCGATCTGCCGACCCTCGATGTCGATCTTCGCATCGGCCCCGGCGGTCGCCTCGGTGAGCCGGGTGCGGATCAGCCCGAACGCCACGCAGTTGACCGTGACGTCGTAGCGGCCCCACTCCTTGGCCATGGTCTTGGTCAGGCCCATGATCCCGGCCTTGGCCGAGCTGTAGTTGATCTGCCCGGCGTTGCCGCCGGTGCCGGCGATCGAGGAGATGTTCACGACCTTGCGGATGACCCGGTCGGCGCCGGCCGCGCGCTCGGTCTTGACCGCCGCGCTGATCACCGGCTGGGCGGCGCGCAGGATCCGGAACGGGGCCTTCAGGTGCACGTCGAGGATGTCGTCCCACTGCTGGTCGGACATCTTCTGCACCACGCTGTCCCAGGTGTAGCCGGCGTTGTTGACGATGATGTGCAGCCCGCCGAACTCGTTCACCGCCGCGCCCACGAAGCGGTCGGCGAATCCGGGGTCGGTGACGCTGCCCGCGCAGACGACCGCCTTCCCACCGGCGGCGGTGATGTCGGCGGCGGTCTGCTCGGCGACGTCCTTGTCGAGGTCGTTGACCACGACCGAGGCGCCGGCGGAGGCGAGCTTGAGGGCGATCTCGCGGCCGATGCCCCGGCCGGAGCCGGAGACCAGGGCGACGCGGTCGGCGAGCGGAAGAGACATCAGGACTCCTGTTCGAGGGCGATCACGGCATCGCCGGTGAGGGTGACGGTGCCGTCGGTGAGGGTGACGGTCAGTTCGCAGGTGGCCAGGCCGTCCTCGACGGCGACGACCCGGCCGGTGCAGGTGGGCCGGCCGTGGATCGGGGTGATCGCGCCGAACCGGGCCCGGTAGGAGCGGATGCGTTCCTGCGGGACCCAGTCGGTGAGCAACCGCCCGAGATAGGCCATGGACAGCATGCCGTGCGCGAACACGTCGTCCAGGCCGGCCGACCGGGCCACGTCGAGGTCGACGTGGATCGGGTTGTGGTCCCCGGACGCGCCGGCGAACAGCGCCAGCGTGGTGCGGGATATCGCCGGTAGCTCCAGCGGCGGCAGCTCGGTACCGACCACGACCTCGCCGGTCAGCCGCCCGCTCACCGTCCCGGTCATCGGGCCGCCTCCGGGTGCCGGACCACGATGGTCGACTCGAGCTCGGCGACCAGCGCCCCGTCCGCCCCGATCACGTCGGTGTGCTTGACCACGAACTCCAGCGCGCCGCCCTTCTTGGCGTAGACGTCGGTGATCCGGGGCCGGGCGGTCAGGGTGTCGCCGGAGTGGGCGACCGAGTGGTAGACGAACGACTGCTCGCCGTGCAGCACCGTGCGCATGTCGACCCCGAGGTCGGTCACCCAGGCGAACGGGTCGGGGGCCTCCAGCTCCAGGCCGAACAGGAAGGTGGGCGGCACCGGCAGCCGGTCGCCGTCGAGAGCCCCGGTCTCCCCGATGGCCGCGGCGAAGAACCGCAGCCGGCCGGCGTCCAAGGTCATGGTGATCGGCGGCAGCTCGGTACCGATCACCGACGGGTCGATGGGCACGTCAGACCACCTTCTCGTAGAGGGTGACCACCGCGGCGCCACCGAGGCCGATGTTGTGCTGCAGCGCCAGGTTCACGCCGTCCACCTGGCGGTTCTCGGCCTGCCCACGCAGCTGCCAGACCAGCTCGGCGCACTGGGCCAGCCCGGTCGCGCCCAGCGGGTGACCCTTGGACAGCAGCCCGCCGGAGGGGTTGGTGACCACCCGGCCGCCGTAGGTGTTGTCCCCGTCGGCGATGAACTTCTCGGCGGTGCCCTCCGGAGTCAGCCGCAGCGCCTCGTAGCTGAGCAGCTCGTTCGCGGTGAAGCAGTCGTGCAGCTCGACCACCCGGATGTCCTCCGGCGACACCCCGGCCGACTCGTACACCGCGTCCGCCGCCCGCTGGGCCATGTCGTAGCCGACGATCGCCTTCATCGACCGCCCGGTGAAGGTGCTGGCGAAGTCGGTGGTCATGGCCTGGGCCTTGATCGCCACCGAGGTGTCCAGACCGTGCTTCGCGGCGAACTGCGCGCTGGTCACCACCGCCGCGGCCGCCCCGCAGGTGGGCGGGCAGCACTGCAGGCGGGTGAGCGAGCCGAAGATGTGCGGCGAGGCCAGCACCTCCTCCACGGTCAGCGGGTCGCGGAAGACCGAGTAGGGGTTGTGCGCCGAGTGCTTCCTCGACTTCACGGTGATCGAGGCGAACGTCTCGGCCGGGGTGCCGTGCTGCGCCGCGTACTCGGCGCCGGCCCCGCCGAAGTACTGCGCGGCCATCGGCGCGGTGTCGCTCATCTCCTGCACCTCGGCGCTGAGCTCGTTGAACCGGTCGAACGGGCTGGGCCGGTCGGCCCACTGGGCGGCCAGCGCGCCCCGCTGCATCTGCTCGAACCCCAGCGCCAGCACGCAGTCGGCCGCGCCGGACTCCACGGCCTGCCGGGCCAGCCACAGCGCGCTGGAGCCGGTGGAGCAGTTGTTGTTCACGTTCACCACCGGGATCCCGGAGGTGCCGACCCGGTAGAGCGCGGCCTGCCCGCTGGTCGAGTCGCCGTAGACGTAGCCGACGAAGGCCTGCTGGACCAGCGAGTAGTCCACCCCGGCATCGGCCAGCGCGGCCCTGGCCGCCTGCTCACCCATGACGTCATAGGGCGCGGTACGGCTGGGCGTGGTGAACGGGATCATCCCGACCCCGACGACGTGGCAGCGGTTGCTCATGGGTTCCCCTCTAACGACTATTCACATAGGCTAGTCAGAATTCACTTCGCGGCGCAAGGGTCCGCTCACCCGAGGAGAAGCCATGATCACCGCCGATGACCCCACGACCGTCGTCCGGGGACTGCGCCATCACTCGCCCGGTGCGGGTGTCGTCGAAGTCGTGTTCGACCGGCCGGATCGGCTGAACGCGCTGCAGCTGCCCGTCCTCGCCGCCCTACCCGCGCTGCTCGAATCCCTGGCCGAGGACCCGGAGGTCCGCGTGGTGGTACTCACCGGCGCGGGCGGCACCTTCTGCTCGGGCGGCGACCTGGACCTGATCGGAACCCTGCCACGGCTGCCGGAGGACGAGCGACGCACTCTGCTGGGCGAGGCCTTCCGCGCGACCGAACTCCTGCACACGATGCCCAAACCGACGATCGCGGCGATCTCCGGACCGGCGGTCGGCGCCGGGCTGGGACTCGCCCTGGCCTGCGACATCCGGCTGGCCGGCCACGACGCGATGTTCATCGCGACGTTCGTGCACATGGGCCTGGTCCCCGACTTCGGCACCACCTGGCTGCTGCCCCGGGTGGTCGGTCCGGCGCTCGCCCTGGAGATGACGGTGTCGGGCCGGCGGGTCGGGGCCGACGAGGCGCTCGCCACCGGGCTGGCGTCCCGGCTGTGCGCCGACCCGCTGGCCGAGGCCGAGGAGCTCGCCCGGCGGATCGCGGGCAAGTCCGCACGGGCGGTGGCGGCGACCAAGCAACTACTGCGGGAGTCGACTCGAATCGACCTGGCCGCCGGGCTGGCGGCCGAGGTGAGCCGGCAGACCGTCGAGCTGGACCACCCCGAGTTCACCGCGCGCTGGGCGAGCTGGCGGGCGGCGGTCAGCGGCGACGGACGGGTCGGCTGATCCCCTTCACGCCGAGTCGACCTGGGACACGATCTCGGATGCCGGCCCGCGATCCAACTGAGACAGTTGAGAGGCCAGGCACTTCCAGCAGCTGGGAAGTGCCTGGTCAGAGGGGAGCCGCCTTGGGGAGTCGAACCCCAGACCTACGCATTACGAGTAGTTACCTCACCGCATACACCGTGCTCACCGAGTCCATCCGTGCACGTCACAGCGTTCACGATGCTCAGATCCGCACGCCGTAGGACCACAGTTCGTTCCACGGATGATTCCACGGCGGAGATCAACTACCAGGTTGCTCGCGGCGGCGCCGACGGTCTCGGTAGCGCGGTCAGCCGGGTGTCCCGTACACGGCGCCGCGCCAGAAGGTCTGCAGGGCGAGCAGGGTGCGGTCCTCGTGGGGCATGTCGTCGGTGACACCGAGGCCGGCGATGTAGAGGCAGCGCTCGGAGGACCAGATGAGCGAGGCGGCGAGCTCGCGGCTGGGCAGGCCGGGTGGGGCGTGGCCGGCGGCGCGTTCGCGGTCGATCTCGGCGGCGAATGCTTCGGTGAAGCGGTCCATCACACCGAGCCATAGGGTGCGCAGCTCGGGGACTTCGTGCCAGTGCTCGACCACCGCGCGCAGCACCATGCGGTGGTCGCGGAAGAGGTTGGCGGCGCCTTCCAGGCCCTGGTCGAGGGCGGCGGGGCCGCCGTTCGTGCCGTCGCCGTCGCGGGAGGTGAAGGCGGTGACGCTGTCGTAGATGGCGTCCATGGTGTGTTCGAGCAGCGCGGCGACGGGGCCGAACTTGGAGTTGAAGTAGACGTAGAACGTGGCTCGGGAGATGTGTGATTCGGTGAGGATGGCCGCGACGTTGAGGTCGGACAGCGAGGTGGTCTCCAGCAGTCGCTCGGTCGCGGCCAGGATCTGCCCCCGGGTGTCGGGGTAGGGGACCTCCCGGCCGTCGAGGTCGGCGACCGGGTGGGGTTCGCGCGCGGCGGGCGTGGCCATCGGCTCAGGTTATGGGGCTGCCGCCCAGTCGGGTCGAGGCACCTGGGCTGGGTTCGACGAGCCCGCTCAGTCGGGCCACCTCTGCGCGCAGCGCGGCGAGCTCACGGCGCATGCCGTCGGGGTCACCGTCGGGCAGGGCTGCCTCGAGGGCCGCACCCTCGCGTTCCTCGTGGTCGACGGCCTTGAGCAGCAGGTAGGACATGACCAGCAGCCAGGTGGTGAACGCCGAGGCCACCAGGTAGAAGGTGACGATCCCGTTCCAGGCCAGGGGTCCGGTCTTGAAGAACGGCAGCACCGAGCCCGGCACCATCATCAGTGCGGCCCAGATGTTGAAGTAGGCGGCCCACCGGGGGAAGACGGGGTCGGCCCGGCGATCCTGCAGGATGGCCAGCCCGATCACCAGGAACTGGATGAACACCGTGGACACCACGCCGACGAACAGCATCCAGGCGAGGTCGTGCAGGGCCTGGATGGTCGACGCGGGCCGCTCGCCCCGGTAGGCGGCGACCTGCACGATCATCATCGGGTAGACGAATTCCAGGATGAGGAGCGCTCCCATGGCCAGCTGGGCGTAGGCCAGCGGGGTGCTGCGGCCCTCAACTCGTTGCAGCTGGGCGGTGACGATGCCGACGAACGGGGCGAGCATCGCGGCGGCGGCGATGGTCAGCATGACGCCGAACCGGATGGCGGTGCGGTTGGCGTCGTACATCGCGGCGACCTGCTCGGCGCTGTCGGCCGGCGAGGGGACCGGCAGGAACCCGGCGACCAGGAACGCGCTGAGCCAGATCAGCACCATGATCGGGGCGAGCCAGATCAGGACGCGCTGGGTGCGTGCTTTCATGAGCGGCCTCGCTTCCGGATCGGCGGTCAGGGGTCAGATGAGCTCGACGGAGCGCTCGTTGTAGCCGTGGCCTCGCTCGCCGTCCCATTCGACGGTGACGAAGGTCGGGCAGTAGTGGTGGGTGGCGTGCGGGTGCGGTCCGCCGGGGTGCGGTGACCCGTGGCCGATCTCGGAGCCGCGCATGAGGTGCATCCGCAGCGGGGTCAGCAGGGTGGTGCGCACGGTGGTCAGCCGGCCGTCGGGCATCCGGATCCCGAACTCGGCGTCCTCATTGACGTGCACCAGCTTGGTGGCCTCGGGCACGTTGAGCGCCTCGACCGGGTGTACGACTCCGTCGGTGTCGTGCACGACCGTCCACAGCAGCTTTTCCGGCACGTGCGGCGGGGACTCGGCGACATAGCAGAGCGCGAACGCGCGGCCGGAGTCCGGGAAGCTGGCGTGGATCCAGGTGGTACGGCCCATCCAGGCGAACTCGCGCGGCCCCCAGGAGTGGTCGCGCAGTCCGGTGCCGTCGAGTTCGTAGCGCTCGCCGTCGACCAGCAGGTGCCCGCTGATCCGGTGGTGCTGCTCGTAGTGCGCCTTGCCCCAGGCCTGTTCCAGCGAGGAGGTGCCGTAGTCGAACGGGGCGCCCCAACCGGCGATGTCCAGTTCCAGCTCCACGGGCACGTGTGGGCCTTCGACCACCGGACCGGCTCGCAGTTCGTCGCCGGTGATCAGGCGGGCGCCGCCGACGAACCGCTTGGTCCAGCGGGCGAACGGCTCGTGACACTCGTAGCTCAGCCCGCACACGCCGAACCGTCCGACGCCGGGCCGTCCCTCGTCTTTCGACAGGTGACCGGGGCCGAACGCCCGCGAGGTCAGATAACGGTCACCCGGTAAAGATATCTGCAGCAGTTCATCCCAAAGATCGGGTTTTCCGAGTTTTCCAGGGACGTGCCGGAAATGCAGATAAATGCCGACCTGACTAGCCGGCGAGTACGCGTAGGTCAGGTAGTTCTCCACCCAATACTGCATGTCCACCACACCGTGGGGCAGCTCGTCGGCCGCCCCGAGCCACACCGGCAGCTGACTGGAGATCGTGCTGGTCACCAAGCACCTCATCTCATCGACGGCTCGCTCACCGCTCACCGACGGCGACGCGCCCGACCTGGGCCATACACGTTGTATAGCGGATCGGTTGACAGCCTGACGAGAGCGACCATACAGTGTGTTTAGTCGGCGGGTCAAGGAGCCGATCCGAGGCGTCAGATCCGCGAGAATCCGGAGGAAATGCCATGGTCCCGACAGGCGCGGGCGCACCGGTCCTCGAATTCGATCACCATTCGGCCGAGATAGCGTCGAATTGGGACGACGTCCTGGCTCGAGTGACCCGCCACCGCGTGTTCTTCACCGAGTCCTACGGCGGGTTCTGGGTGGTGGCCTCGAACGAGGTGGCCAAGAAGGTGCTGCGCGACCCAGCGACCTTCTCCACCGAACGGATCGAGGACGGGTCCGGTGGCATCACCATCCCGCAACTGCCGGTGCGGCTCATCCCCGCCGAGGTCGATCCGCCCTACCACACCGAACTGCGTAAGGTGATCAATCCGCTGTTCAACCGCGGCGCGGTCGGGGCGCTGCGCCCGATCATCGAGCGGGTCGCGGCCGAAGTGATCGACAACGTGTTGGCCAAGGACGAGTTCGACATCGTGCACGACGTCGCGCACGTGTTCCCGGCCCGAGTCATGCTCACCTACCTCGGTTTCACCGAAGAGGACCGGTTGCCGCTGATGAACGCGGTCCAGACCGGGTTCTCCACCACCGAGGACGAGACGCAGACCGAAGCCGACACCGAGGCCGCGATGCGCCTGTTCGCCGAGATCTACAACCGCATCATGGGCCTGGTCGAGAAACGCCGCGCCCAGCCAGAGAACGACGTCGTGAGCCGCCTGCTCGCGCAGACCGACTACGTCCTCAACGACGAAGAGCTGCTCTGGGTCATCTTCACACTGGTCGTGGGCGGCACCGAGAACGTGGGCGCGCTGATCGAGAACGCACTGCTCTACCTCGATCACGACCGGGCCGCCCGGCGCACACTGATCGACCACCCCGAGCAGGTGCCCGGCGCGGTGGAGGAGTTCCTGCGGCACTTCACCCCCGGGGTGTCCACCGTCCGCCACGTCCGCCGCGCCGTGAGTCTCGACGGGCTGGAGCTCAAGACCGGTGACCGGGTGCTGGTCTGGCTCCCGGCCCCCAACCACGACCCCGCCCTGTTCGACGATCCGCAACGCATCGACATCACCCGCGCCAACGCCGCCCGGCACATGGCCTTCGGTGAAGGCACCCACCACTGTCCCGGGGCGATCATCGGCCGGTTGGAGGTGGCGCACTTCCTGACCGAGTTCCTTCGCCGGGTGCCCGACTACTCCGTCGACGAGGTCCGGGCCCGCCGGTTCACCAACCCGTCGATCATGAACGGCTGGCACTCGATGCCGGCCCGGACGAAGGGCTGAGCGGCGATGGCGATCCTCGAAGGACCCGACCCGTTCGGTGTCGACCCGGAGCTGGACTACCTCGCCGAGCCGGACCGGCAGACCCCGCTGTGGTCGGAGACCATGTTCTTCCAGGGCTGGGATCACAGCCAAGGTGTCGGCTTCTGGTCACACATCGGGCGCTGGCCGTTCGATGTGGACCTGTGGTGGTCGCAGATGTTCGTCTACCTGCCCGATGGGCAGGTAGTGGTCGACCGCTCCTTCGGCCGCCCGACCGACCGGATCGGCCCGGCCACCGGCAACTACACGATCCGCTGCGAGCAACCCGGGAAACTCTGGAGCCACCGCTACGACGGCGCAGGCGAGCTCACCACCAGCGCCAAAACCGCGCGGGCCCCGTCCGGGGCGGGACGGATCGCCACCTTGCGGATGGACCTGGAGACCTCGGCGATCATGCCGACCTGGGATCTCTACCAGGTCATCTCCGCCGAGGGCCAACTCTGGTCGAGCGGGCACCGCCAGCAGGCCCTGCACATGACCGGCCGGATCGAGGTCGACGACCGGAGCTGGACCGTGGACGGCATGGCCTACCGCGACCACTCCACCGGCGCCCGCGACTGGGCGGGATGGGGCGGCAACGTCATGCTCTCGCTGGTCTTCCCCAGCGGCCGAGTCGTGGTCGCCGTGGTCGCCTGGACCGAGGACGACAAGCCGGTCATCGACATGGGCCTGATCTACCAAGACGACCGGTTCGAGACCCTGCGCAACGTCGAGCTGCCGGTGCTGCGCGACCTGGACGCCAACCCGCGCAGCTTCCAGGCGCGCCTACACCGCGACTCCGGTGAGGAGCTCGTGCTCGACGGGGAGCTGCTGCACTCCGCGACCCTGTCGTTCGCCGAGCCTAACGAGAACCTCAACGGCGTCGACCTCGACGACCGGGGCAACCCGCTGGCGCTGTTCGAGACCCCGGTCCGGTTCACCTGGCCCGACGGCGAGGTCGGCCACGGCAACCTGGAACGCAACTACCGGGTCGCGGCACTGGACCTGAGCAGCCGGTGAGCGCACAACCCCCGACGGGAGGCTTCCACGACCCGCTGCACTGCACGTCGCGCCCGGACTCGATGTGGACCACCACCAACGCCGGCGAGGCCATCCCCGGCGTGGCCACCCCGCTGACCTTCACCTTCTGGGCCGAGGCCACCGAGCGCGGCGTGCGTGGCACCTTCCACTCCTTCGGCGCTCTGCTGCACCGGCGCGACACCGCCATGCCCGAGCAGGTGCCCGACCGGCTGCTCAACCCCTTCTACGGTCGGGGCGCGTTGCGGGTGGACTTCCTAGCCCTCATGGGCGACCGGATGCCCGGCGCCAACGGCGCCGGCATCGCCCGCGACATCTTCGCCGCCCGGTTCCCGGACACCTTCGTCAGCCGCCCCCGCCCGGCCTACTACCCGCTGGTCGGGGTGAAGCTGCCGCTCACCATGGCGACCGGCCCCCGGCACATGCGCCGGGGCCGGGCGCTCACCCAACAATTCTGGGACCAGCAGGTGCCCGCCATGGCCACAGCGGACACCGACGCCGCTCGGAGCTGCTTCGCCCAGGCCCGCGAACGGTTCGGCCGCAACGTCTACCTCGCCGCGATGGGACTGTTCGCCGTGGTCCAGCCCGTGCACGAGCAGCTGGACAACCTGGTGGACGCCGCCGGACCCGAGGTGGACAAGCAGGCCATCATGGCCGGATACGGGTCACACGAGGAGACCGCGATGCTGGCCGACCTGTGGGCCTGTGCCCACGACCGGCTACCGCTATCGAGCTTCCTGGCCCGACACGGCTACCACGGCCCGAACGAGGGCCAGATGTCCACGCTGGCCTGGAGAGAGGACCCCGCCCCGGTCGAGAGACTGCTGGAGGCCTACCGATCCCAACCCGACCCCGCCCGCGCCGACACCGAGCGCATCGCCGCCCGCCAGGCCGCCGAACGGGCCCTGCTGCGCAGCCTCACCGGACCCCGCCGCGCCGCCGCCCGAGCCGTGCTGGCCCTGGCCGAGCGACGACTCCCCCTGCGCGCGGTAGCCAAGACCGCGTTCCTGCAAAGCCTCGACGTGGCCCGGGCAGCCGCCCGCCGGCTCGGCACCACCCTCACCGACTCCGGGCATCTCGACGAACCCGGGGACGTCTTCTTCCTCACCGCCGACGAGGTCTGCGCCGGGCACTGGTCGGGCCGCCGCGACGAGATCGCCTTCCGCCGGGCCCGCTACCAGGAATACCTCGGCTACGACGTGCCCAACAGCTGGGTGGGCATGACCGAACCGCTGGTCACCGCCGCCGACCATCCGACGGACTGGCACACGGCGGGCGGCCACACGCCGGGCGGGCACACAGCTGACGGGCCGGGCGAGCTGCCGGTGTTGCACGGCGTCGCGGCCAGCCACGGCACCGTGGAGGGCCGGGCTCGGGTGGTGCTCGACCCCGCCGACACCGATCTCGAACCCGACGAGATCCTCATCGCCCACTACACCGACCCCAGCTGGGCCTCGATCCTGTTTCTGGCCTCCGCGCTGGTCATCGACATCGGGGGCAAGCTCAGCCACGCCGCCGTGGTGTCCCGCGAGCTCGGCGTCCCGTGCGTCGCGGACACGAAGAACGGCACCCGGGTCATCCGCACCGGCGACCTGATCCGGGTCGACGGCACCCGCGGCACCGTCACCGTGCTCGAACGAGCCCTGGAGCCATCCTCGTGACCGACCCGCTCATCTACGACTCACCACCGCACGTGTGCTGGACGCGCACCAACATGGCCGAGGCCGCGCCCGGGATCCTCACCCCGGCCGGCTGGTCGTTCTACGGCAAATTGATCGACATCAACTCCCGGCGCGGGTTCGCCCAGCTCGGGGTGCTCCCCCGCGCCGCGCTGCCCTACCCCGACAACGTCGGCGAACATCTCATCGGAGCCTTCCACGGCCGGGCCTGCCTGAACGTCACCGTGCTGCGCTCGATGATGTCCGGGCTGCCCGGGGTGCGCGGCGACGACGTGGAGCGCGACATCGTCGGCTCCGCCCGCCCCGGCATACGAGACGACGGCTTCGGGTGGCGGCTACCGCACGTCCTGACCCGCGCCCCGTTCACCCTGGCCGGCAGCGGGCACGCGGCCGCCGCCGTGCTGAACTCCACGACCGCCTGGTGGCGGCACCGGTTCGGGCCGCCCGGGATCGTCGACGGCACCGACCCGCGCACCGCTCTGGCCGAGGCCGCCCGGCTGTTCGGCGACGCGATCGTCGCGCAGAGCCGCAACCGGCTGCTCTACCAGGGCGCAACCTCGCAGCTGGCCGCACTCGCCGAGCGGGCCGCGCACCCGGAGCTGACCAGCCTGCTGCTGGCCGGCGCCGGGGACATCGCCGAGCGGGCGGTGGCCACCGACCTGGCCGAGTTGGCCAACGACCGGCTACCACTGGAGACATTTCTGACCCGGCACGGCTACCACGGGCCCAACGCCGGCGACATCACCGCGCACTCCTGGCGCGAGGACCCCGCCCCGCTGCTACGCCTGGCCGACACCATCAAGCGCGGCGAACACCGCCCACCGCGCGACCCCGGCGCCGAACGCGGCGCCGCGATCACCACCGTGCTCGGTGCGCTCCCCGCGACCGCCCGACCCGGCGCCCGTGTCGTGTTACGCCTCGGACCGGCCGCCGCCCGCAACCTCGAACGCAGCAAGACCGCCTTCATCATGTCCATCGACGGCGCCCGCGCGGCCATCCGCACCCTCGGCACCACGCTCGTCGCCGACGGCCGTCTGGACTCCCCCGACGACGCGTTCCTGCTGTTCCTGGACGAGCTGCTGCGCCCAGTCCCGCCGACGCACCTGGTGCCCGACCGCCGGGCCGCCCGCGAACGGCACCTGGCCGTCGAGATCAGCCGCACCACGTGGGAGGGAAACCCGCCGATCCAGGAGATCGCCGGTGCGGCGCCGGTCGGGCGCCGCCCGGACGTGCTGCGCGGGCAGGCGGCCAGCGCCGGGGTGACCGAGGGCATCGTCCGGGTGGTGCTCGACGCCGGTGCAGACACCGATATCGAACCCGACGACGTGCTGGTCTGCCCGGTCACCGACCCCAGCTGGGTGTCGCTGATGACCCTGGCCGGGGCGCTGGTCATCGACATCGGCAGCACCGCCAGCCACGGCGCCATCGTCGCCCGCGAACTCGGGGTGCCGTGCGTCATCGGCACCACCGACGGGACCACCGCGCTGCGCGACGGCGACCGGGTGCGGGTCGACGGCGGCACCGGCACCGTGACCGTGCTGCGGCGCGCCGACACCGGGTAGCTGAACCAGACCGAGCGGTCACTCGGGTCCTCGGCGGAACCTGGTCGCGCCGGTGGGCGCCAGGCGCTCGACCGCGGCGGCATCCAGTCGCAGGGAGGTCAGGATCTCCCGGGTGTGCTCGCCCATGCGCGGGGCGGGGTGGTGGAGCTGCCAGGGCTGCCCGTCGATCCGGGCCGGGGGCGCTACGTAGGTGAACGGTCCGGCCGTCGGGTGGCCGGCGTGCCGGATGACCTGCCGGTGCCGCAGGTGCGGATCGTGCCGGACGGCGTCGGCCAGATCCGGGTAGGCCGGCCCGATCGGCAACCGGTGCTCGGTGGCCAGATCGGTCCAGGCGGTCAGGGAGCGGGCGGCGAAGATCGTCGCCAGCTCGCGGTGCAAGCCGGCGTCGTCGCGGCCGAAATCCACCTCGCGGCCGGACCGTTCGGTGGCGCCCGGCAGGTCGGTACGGTCGACGGCCCGGCAGAAACGGCGCCAGAAGCGGTCTTCGATGCAGCAGAACAGCACCGTGCGGCCGTCGGCGGTGGCGTAGTGGGCGTACCGGGCGCCCCGGTGGTTCTCCCCGGGCATCGAGGAGCGGTCGGTGATCCGGTGCTCGTTGAGCTGGTAGGTGGCGGCCATCCAGGCCTGGGCGATGACGGCCTCGGAGGCGGCGACGTCGATGCGGGCGCCTTCGCCGGAGCGGTCGCGGTGGACCAGGGCGGCCACCGCGGCCAGCGCGGCGTGCGTCGCTCCGGCGGCGGTGGCCTCGCCGCCGGACGCGGTGCCGCCGAAGGGCGTGACTCGATCTTCCAGGCCTGTCGCGGTGGAGGTGGCCCCGACCAGGGCGCCCATCATCTCGCCGTGGGTGGGCAGCTGGGCGTACGGGCCGGTGGCGCCGAAGCCGGTGTACTGGCAGTAGATGATGTCGGGTTTGCGGGTGGCCTGGGCGTCGTACCCGATGCCGAGGCGGTCACAGGCGCCGGCGGTGTTGCCGTCGATGAAGATGTCGGCGGTGGCGAGCAGCCGCCGGCAGGCGTCGAGCCCGTCGGGGTCGGCCAGGTCGAGCAGGATGCTGCGCTTGTTGCGGTTGACCGCGAGGTGCGCGGGGCTGTTGCCGGGAGTGATCTGACCGAGGATGTCGCGCAGGTAGTCCCCGCGCGGCGGCTGCTCGAGCTTGATCACGTCGGCGCCCAGGTCGGCGAGCAGCATGCCGACGGTGTCTCCGTTGAGCAGGACGGCGGATTCCACGACCCGGACCCCGTCGAGCAACCGGCTCACCCGACCGGTACCGGCGGGTAGAACTGCTCGGCCCACCGGCGCAGCGCCCGGACCGGGCCGACCTCCTCGGGCGGCAGCGGCGGGTGTGGTTCGTAGCGCATGTGTTCCCAGATCTCGAAGTCCCGCTCGACCTGGCCGAGCTGGTTGTCGATCAGGGCGCGGACGAGCGGCGGGACCTCGTCCTCGCCCGGGGCACGGGAGACGAACACCCCGGCCCAGAGTGCGCAGTGCTCGTCGTCGATCGGGGTCTGGGCCTGCCAGTGCACCCAGCGCATGCCGTTGGGCAGGGTGAACCGGGCCAGGCTGACCCCGAGCCCGAACAGCTCGCCGCACAGGGTGCCGGTGACGTTGCCGTCGGGGGTGAGCCAGGTCTTGCCGGACTTCCCGCCGAGGGTGAGCTGGTGGTCGACGTAGAAGCGTTCTCCCTCCGTGGCGGTGCGCTGCACGACGGTGGCGTCCTTGGAGCGGTGCACGAGCTCGAAGTGGGCGGCGTCGACGGTGTTCTCCGCGACGTACTGGGGGTGGAAGCGCTGCTTGGCCCAGTGCCGGGTGTGCGCCGGGCGCATCGGGTACCAGGCGTGCGGATCGGCGTGCTCCGGGATCTCCGGGGCGGGCCACAGCGGCGGCCGGCCGGCGGCGTCGTACCAGACCCAGATCGCGCCGCCGCTCTCCTCGACCTCCCAGGTGCGGGCCCGGATCGGCATGCTGGTGCGTCGCGAGTAGGGCACGGCGGCGTTGCGGCCGTCCGCGCGCCAGCGCCAGCCGTGGAACGGGCAGATCAGCTGGTCGTGCTCGTCGAGCCGGCCGCCGTGGCCGAGGTGCGCGCCCATGTGCGGGCAGTAGGCGTCGAACACGCCGACCTGCCCGCCGCTGGTCCGGAAGGCGACCAGGTCGGCGCCGAGGTAGCGCAACGGCTGGACGTCCCCGGGAGCCAGTTCGTCGGACCACAGCACCTGCCACCAGCTGGTCGGGAAGCCGTCGTGCGGGAAGCCCTTCGCCATCACACCCCTCGTTTCAGCTCGAACCCGGCCGCGTCCCGGTCCCAGGTGTGCTCCGTGACCCCGTCGGCGCGCAGCTTGAACTTCTGCACCCGGCCGCTGGGCGTCATCGGCAGCTCGGTGCGGATCTCCAGGTAGCGCGGCACCAGGTAGTACGGCGCGGAGTCGTTGACGAACCGGGCCAGCTCTTCAGGGGTGGCGGTGGCGCCGTCCCGCAGCACCACACAGGCCTTGATCTCGTCCTCGGACTCCAGCTGGTCGGAGCGGACCCCGTGCGCGGCGGCCGCCACCACGTCGGGGTGGCGCAGCAGCGCGGACTCGACCTCGAACGACGACACGTTGCGACCCTTGAACCGCATGAAGTCGGCCTTACGGTCGACGAAGAACAGCTCGCCGTCCTCGTTGAACCGGCCCAGGTCACCGCTGTGGAACCACAGGTTGCGGAACGCGGCCGCGGTCGCCTCCGGGTTGCGGTAGTAGCCGCTGAACAGCAGGTACGGCTCGCGAGGCCGGATGCAGATCTCCCCCACCTCGCCGACCTGGACCGCACGGTCGTCGTCATCGAGGACCCGGACGTCCAGGGTGGGTTCGGGCAGCCCCGCCGAGCCCGGTGACCACACCGCCCGGCGCCGGTCGGCGGCGGCGGCGATCATCACCTCGCTGTTGCCCCACAGCTGCCACATGTAGTCGATGCCGAACCGCTCACGGAACGGCTCGACCAGGTTCGCCGGCAGCGGCACGCACCCGGCCGAGCGCACCGGGTTGTCCCGGTCGTCGGCGGCGGGCGGCGCCTGCCAGAGGAACATGTGCATGGCGCCCAGGGTGACGATCTGGGTGGCGCCGTAGTGCCGGCAGCGGTCCCAGAACTCGGCCACGCTGAACCGGTCGTCGATCCCGACCGGGTTGCCGGACAGCAGGCCGCCGAGCACGCCGAGGATCCAGCCGCCGGAGTTGTACAGCGGCAGCGGGCTGTACAGCGCGTCACCGGGGACGATGTCGCGCACGCCGGCCATCCGGGCGGTGCGGTGCACCCACGCGTGGTGGGACTGGATCACCCCCTTCGGCGCGCCGGTGGTGCCCGAGGTCCACAGCACCGCCGCCGGGTCGCCCGGGCGGACACCGGGGTCGGGGTCGGTGTCCGGGCCGTCGGCCAGCGCCTCGATCGGTTCGCAGGTGACGGCGCCGAGCCGGTCGATGCCGCCGGTCTCGCCCCGGACGAACACCCGGCGCAGGTTCGGCGGCAACCCGCCGGGCAGCTCGGCCAGCCGGGGTAGCAGCCGGCCGTCGACCACCGCGACGCCCGCCGCCGAGCGGGTCAGGGCGTCGGCCAGCCACGGGCCCTTGAAGTCGGTGCAGGTGGGGATCCAGATCCCGCCGGCCCGGTTGGCGCCGAACGCGGCCGCGACGAACTCCGGGCTGTTGTCCAGGAACAGCGCCACCGCGTCGCCCGGTGCGACCCCGGCGGCCCGAAGTGAGTTGCCGTAGCGGCGGGCCAGCTCGTCGAGCCGGCCGAAGCTGACCGCCTCGTCGGCGAACCGCAGGAAGGCACCGTCCGGGTCGGCGTCCGCCCGTTGGCGCAACCGGGCGTTCAGCGTCCGCGTCTCGAACGGGCCCTCGCCCCGGGAATCGACGTCCATCAGACAACCCACCGCAGCGGGAGCCGGTCCAGGCCGAACGTCGGGCCCATGTACTCGGTCAGCTCCGCCCCGGGCGCGACCTCGTACTCCGGTACCGCCGCGTGCCATGCCCGCAACGCCACGATCAGCTCCCGGCGGGCCAGCGCCGAGCCAACGCAGCGGTGCACCCCGCCGCCGAAGGACAGGTTCGGCCGGTGCTCGCGGTCGAAGTCGACCCGGTCGGGGTCGGGGTAGCGGTCGGCGTCCCGGCCGGAGAACGGCAGCGACACCATCACCATGTCGCCGGCCTTCAGCGCGCAGCCGTTGAACTCCAGGTCCCGGGTCACCTTCCGGGCCGGCTGGACGATCGGGAAGGCGCGCATCATCTCCTCCACCGCGGGTTCGACGATCTCGGGCTCGGCGGTGAGGCGACGCCGGTCCTCGGGGTGGGTGGCCAGGTGCAGCACCATGTACGACAGCTGCGCGGCCACGGTGTCCAGCCCGGCCATGAACATCAGCAGGCAGAACGACATCAGCTGGTCGTCGGGGATCGGTGCCCCGTCGATCTCCCAGGTCACCGCCCGGCTCAGGATGTCCGAGCCGCGCGCCTCGGGGTCGGCCCGCAGGATGGCCAGCCGCTCGGCGAACACCTGGTAGACCTGCCCGATCCCAGTCATCCGGCGCATCCCGTCCGGGTCCTGCTCGGCCGGGGTGTGCAGGATGTCCTCCATCCAGGACACCCACTCGTCCAGTCGCTCCTGGGGCAGCCCCATGATCTCCAGGAACACCGAGCCGGGGAAACGCAGTGCGACATCGGCCACGAAGTCGCACTCCCCGCGCCCGGCCACCTCCGCTACGAGCGCCCTACAGCGTTGTTCTACGTGTGGCGCGATCTCCCGGATCGCGCCCGGGGCGAACAGCGGGGCCAGCAGCCGCCGCCAGGCGGTGTGCTCCGGCGGGTCGAGCATGGTCGGGATGAAGCGGTAGGGCGGGTCGGGCTCCGGGGCGAAGATCGCGCTGCTGGAGAAGGTTCCCGGATCGGCGAACACGTTCTGGATCGCCTCGTGCCGGGTGAACACCCAGTACCCCTGCGCCTCGGGTGAGCGGAACACCGGGCGGCGCCGGCCCAGCTCGCCCATCTCCCGGAACCCGCTCATCGGTGGCCGCCCGCGCACCGCGAAGGAGAAGTGCTCGACCGGGCACCCTTCGGCGGTGAGCGCGGCCGCGGGGTCGTTCGTCACGGACGTCATCGGCCGGCCTCCGCATACTCTAAGTACAGTGTTCATATACTTGGAAGTACTTGGGCACTATATATAGCTACGGGTCGCGGGCGTCAAGGATCGATCGGCGGGAGAGCCGGTGAGCAGGTGCGCGATAGGGTCGCCACGATGAGCGCGCACGGCACCCGAGCGGCCCGGCCCCGGCGCGGCACCGGGCGCGAGGCGCTGCTGGAGATCGCCACCGAACTGTTCGCCGAACGCGGCTACGCACGCACCAGCACCAAGGAGATCGCCACCCGGGCCGGGCTGACCGAGGCGATGGTCTTCCGGCACTTCGGCTCCAAGGCCGCCCTGTTCGAGGAAGCGGCGATCAAGCCGTTCCAGCAGTACATCTCCGGCTACGTCGCCCAGTGGCGCGGCCGCACCGCCGGCGCCCGGCCGGTCCTGGAGGAGTCCCGCGACTTCATCTGGGGCCTCTACAAGGTCCTGTCCACCCAGCGCCGGCTGCTGCTGGCCATGTCGGCCGTGCGCGAGTTCGACCACGCCATGCTCGAAGGCCGCGACCCGCTCGCCGACTCGGCCCGGGAGATGCTGCTGATCTTCCAGGACCTGATCGCCGGTGAGGCCGACGCCCGCCCGTTCCGCGAGGTCGACGTGCAGGCCTTCGCCCGCATCGTGGTCGGCGCCATCCTCGGACTGGCCATCAACGAACCGTGGCTCAACAAGGGCCAGCGGGTCGGCGTCAACCGGATCATCGACGAGCTCAACTACACCGTCATCTACGGCGTCATCCTGCGACCGGAGGCGAACCCGGAGCGGTGAAAGGGGACCTCAGCGGCGGCGCTCGCTGCGCAACAGCGATCTCGGTCCGGTGTGGCCGAGCATGGTGCGCGCGGCGATGCGCCCCGGCCGGCCGTTGTTCCCGGACATCGGATGGGTGCCGTGGCCGGAGCGCCACAGCCCGTCGATGCCCGGGGTGGCGTATCCGGACAGCCGAGGGCTGGGCCGCCAGGGGCCGATCTGGCTCGGGATGAGGTCGACCGAGCGCGATGAGCCCTTGTGGGTCCACTCGAAGTTCAGGTCGCGCGGGCTGGCGATGTGCGCGCCGACGATGGTGACCTGCCGGACCGGGGCGGACGTGCGGACCTCGCCACCGGCCGTCCGGACGGCCGCCGCGAGCGCCCCCGCCCCACCGACCGGACGGCGCATCGGGTACATGTGCAGGTAGGCGAAGTAGAGCAGGATCGAGGTGGTCGTCAAACTTGCCTCGCAGACTGAGGCGCCGGCGCGGCTCAGAGGGCGAGTCGGATCGCTAAGAACACCTGACGGCGCTGAACCGCACCAGACTGTCAGGGATCGAACCGTCTCATGTCGGACCAGCTGCGCCCGTCAGCTGCTCATGCCGCCGTTGCAGACCAGGACCTGGCCGCTCACGTAGTCGCTCTCCGGGATGCAGAACAGGTAGACAGCACCCGCGGCCTCGTCGGGTGTGCCGGCTCGGCCGAGGGGGACGGTCTTCTCGAACTGTTCGAGCACGTCGGGGTTGACGCCCACCTTGATCTGGCGGCCGCCGAGGTCGATGCTCGCGTCCCCGGCGGCGGTGGCTTCGGTGAGGCGGGTGCGGATGAGGCCGAACGCGACGCAGTTGACCGTGACGTCGTAGCGGCCCCATTCCTTGGCCAGGGTCTTGGTCATACCGATGATGCCCGCCTTGGCCGCGCTGTAGTTGGCCTGGCCGACGTTGCCACCGGTACCGGCGACCGAGGAGATGTTGACGATCTTGCGGGTGATCCGGGGCCCGCCGGCGGCCCGCTCAGCCTTGACCGCCGCGCTGATCACCGGCTGGGCCGCCCGCAGGATCCGGAACGGGGCTTTGAGGTGGACGTCGAGGATGTCGTCCCACTGCTCGTCGGTCATCTTCTGGATCACGTTGTCCCAGGTGTAGCCGGCGTTGTTGACCACGATGTGCAGGCCGCCGAACTCGGACACCGCCGTGCCGACGAGCCGGTCGGCGAAGTTGGCGTCGGTGACGCTGCCGGCGCAGATCGCGGCGGCCCCGCCTTCGGCGGTGATGTCGGTGGCGGTCTGCTCGGCGACCTCCTTGTCGAGGTCGTTGACGACGACGGCGGCTCCGGCGCGGGACAACTTCAGGGCGATCTCGCGGCCGATGCCCCGGCCGGAGCCGGTGACCAGGGCGACGCGATCGGCCAGGGGGCGGTTGCTCATACAGTTGGCTCCGTTCAGGAGGTCGGGACTGGCAGCTCAGCCGGATTCGAGGAGGCCGAGCGTGTCGTGGTCGATCGCGGCGGTGGCGTAGCGCTCGGCCATGGCGGCCGAGTAGTCCTCTGGTTGCATCTGCTCGGGGATCAGCAGCCAGCAGAGGCCGTGCAGGTGCCGGCGCCGGACCGCCATCCAGGCCTCGTCGAAACCGAGGTGCGGGCCGCCGCCGGCCGCCAGCGCCGCGAGGTAGAGCCGGATCAGGTCCTGATCGTGGGTGCGGCGGTCGTCGACGGAGAGCGCGCCGCCGAGGAAGTAGCCCACGTCGGAGCTCCACGGGCCGATCGCGGCGGACTGCCAGTCGAGGAATCCCGGGGTGCCGTCGGCGTCGACGTAGGTGTTGCCCAGGTGGGCGTCGCCATGGGTCAGGGTGCGCGCGGCGTCGTCCCGGTCGTCGTGGACCCACATCCGCTCGATCCCGCGCAGCACCCGGGCCCGGTCCAGCAAGGGCTCCGGAACGAGCTTCCCCTTGGGTTTGGCCAGGTGATAGGCCCAGCTCTCCTCGGAGAGGATCGCAGTGATGTTGTGCCGGATCATCTCGGGTCCGGCCCGGAGCCAGCTCAGCCGGTCGAGGCCACGGCCGCCCCAGGCGCCGGCGTGTAACCGGGCGAGCAGTTCGAGGGCGCGGGCGACGAGGTCGGGGTGCCAGGGTTCGGTCGGGCGTCCGAAACGGGCGCCGGCCGCGCCGAGGTCGTCGAGCACCACGATGCCCTGGCCGGCGCTCTCGTCGGCGCCGCTGTACCAGCACCGGGGCAGCGGGCAGCCGAGCGACGGCGCCACCTCGCTGAAGAAGCGGGCCTCGGTGAGGTAACCCTGCGCGGCGAGCGGGCGGATGGCCTCGTCGAAGCCGCCCTTCACGCACAGATCGAGCGGGCCGTCGTCGGTGCCGGCGCTGACCAGGACCTTGGTAGCGGTCCCGTGCAGGACGGTGCGGATCTCCACGGCGGACACGTCCCGGGCCAGGGCACGACCGAGCCACTCGGAGGTGATGTCCTCGACCTTCATCGGCAGGCCGGTCACAGCGGGCCCGGTCATGACGCGCTCCGGGAGGCCTGGGTGAGCACGGACAGCTCGGTACGTAAAGAGGCCAGTTCGGCGTGCACGTCGACCGGCGCCGGATCGCCTGCGCCGGCCTTGATCGCGCGCAGCAGCATCACGTACATGACGCCGATCCAGACGGCGAACACTCCGAGCGGCAGCCACCAGGCGAACAGGCCGTTCCAGGCGAACGGGCCGCTCTGGAAGAACACGCACAGCGCGCCCGGGGAGAAGACGATCGCGGCCCAGATGGTGAAGTAGCCCATCCAGCGCGGGAAGACGGGTGCCGCGTGGCGTTGGTCCTGCAGCATGACCACGCCGATGACCAGCACCTGCACGACCGTCGTCGAGACGATGCCGATGAAGCAGATCCAGGCCAGATCGTTCAGCAGCCCGATCGACACCAGGTCGCGTTCGGGGCGGAAGGCGGCGACCTGCCACCACATGGTCGGAAAGATGAACTCCAGGGTCAGCAGGGTGCCCGAGGCCATCTGGGTGGTGCTCAGCACGCTGTGCACGCCCTCGATCCGCCTGAGCTGGGTGGATATCGCCGCGGTCCAGGGCACGATCAGCGCCGAGGCGAACGCGGCGATCAGCAGCCCGACCCGGATCGCGGTGCGGTCGTCGGCGAAGAACTGCGCGACCTGGTCGGCCGGCATCCTCGGTGAGGGCGGTGGCACGAACCCGGCCACCGGCCAGAACGCGACGAGCCACAACAGCACGAACAATGGGCCGCACGCGGCGCAGAGCCGCTGGTTCCATGCGCTCATCGGGACATCCTCCGGATCCGTTCGGTGATCACTGACCCTGCCAGCGGGGTGGTCGTTTCTGCGCGAACGCGCGCGGGCCTTCCTGGGCGTCGGTCGACCGGAAGACCGGCCCGGTCGCCGAGGCCTGCATCCGCCAGAACTCGTCCTCGGTCAGTCCCAGCGCTCCGCGCAGTACCTGCTTGGAGGCCGCCAGCGACAGCGGTGCGTTGGCCGCGAGTTTCTCCGCGAGCGCCAGCGCCGTGGTGAGTGCCTCGCCGGGCGGGGCGAGCTCGGTGACCAGGCCGTAGTCGCGGGCCCGCTCGGAGCTGATCGGTTCGCCGCTGAGTGCCATCGACATCGCGACGCCGTAGGGCAGCTGCCGGGCCAGCCGCATCAGCCCGCCGGCGGCGGCCACCAGGCCGACCTTCGCCTCCGGGATACCGAGCTTCGCCCCGTCCGCCGCGACGATCAGATCGCACATCAGGGCCAGCTCGAGGCCGCCGGCCAGCGCGAACCCTTCGACGGCGGCGATCAGCGGTTTCGCGGCGCCCCGCTTGACCAGCGGCATGAGCGCGCCCGGGACGCCGGCGGTGGCGTACTCCTTCAGGTCCATCCCGGCGCAGAATCCGCGGCCGGCCCCGGTCAGCACGCCGATGCTCAGCGCCCGGTCGTCGTCGAGCTCCTCCAGCGCCGCGAGCAGGGCCTCCGCGAGGCCGCCGTTGATGGAGTTCATCGCCTCGGGCCGGTTCAGGGTGATGACCAGGACGCGTTCCCGCCGCTCGACCAAGACCTCGTCGCCCACCGCGCACTCCCTGTCGCCGTCGACCGTGACGGGCTGGCGCCCGCTCTCCTCACACTATAGTCTGACCGATCAGTACAAGAATAGGGGAGCGGGCCGGTGGACTTCAGACTGAGCGACGAAGAGCGCGAGCTGGCCGACCTGGCGGCCCTGTTCGCCACCCGCAAGGTCGCCCCGGCGGCCCGGCCGGCCTGGCAGGAGCGTCGCTGCCCGACCGAACTGTTGCGCGAGATGGGCGCGGCCGGGCTGCTCGGCGTGCTGGTGCCGGAGAAGTGGGGCGGCATCGGCGGGTCCACGGTCGGGTTCGTGGCGGCGATGGAGCAGATCGGCGCCGCCGACCAGTCGATCGCGGCGGCCTGGCAGGCGCACCTGACCATCGGCAGCCTGCCGCTGCTGATGTTCGGTACCGACGCCCAGCGGGAGCGGTGGCTACGCCCGCTGGCCGAGGGCCGGGTGCTCGGCGCGTTCGGGTTGACCGAACCGGAGGCCGGCTCCGACGTGGCGTCCCTGCGCACCACCGCGACCCGGGCGGACGGCGGCTGGCTGCTGCGCGGGCAGAAGATCTTCATCTCCAACTCCGGCACCGACATGAGCTACGGGGTGATCGTGCTGGCCCGGACCGGGGAGAAGGACGGCCGGCCCACCTTCGGCAGCTTCGTGGTGGAGAAGGACACCCCCGGCTACCGGATCGGCACCAAGCTGCGCGGCATCGGCTGGCGGTCGCTGGACACCCGGGAGCTGTTCTTCGACGACGTCTGGGTGTCCGACGAGCACCTGGTCGGCGACCCGGAGCGCGGCATGAGCCAGTTCCTCGCCGCCCTGGAGACCGGCCGGATCTCCATCGCCGCCCTGTCCACCAGCCTGATCAAGGCGGTGCTGGAGCTGTCCCGGGAGCAGGCGGGCCGCCGGGTGCAGTTCGGCAAACCGATCGCCTCGCACCAGGCCATCCAGTTCAAGCTCGCCGACATGGCCACCGACCTGGAGGCCGCCCGGCTGCTCACCTACTCGGCGGCGGCCGCCCGCGACCGCGACGAGCCGTTCGCGCAGAAGGCCGCCATGGCCAAGCTGTTCGCCAGCCGGGCGGCGATGAAGGCGGCCAGCGAGGCGGTGCAGATCCACGGAGGCATGGGCTTCATGGAGGAGACGGATGTGGCCCGGTACTTCTGCGACGCCAAGGTCCTGGAGATCGGCGAGGGCACCAACGAGATCCAGCGCATGCTGATCGCCCGCCACCTGGGCTGCTGAGATGGCCGACCCCTCTTCGGACCGGAAGCGACGGCTCGAGCTGCACCGGCGGGTGGCCACCATCCGCGGCTTCGAGTCCCGGGCCAGCGCGCTCTACCGGGACGGCAGGATCCCCGGGTTCCTGCACCTGTGCCTGGGGCAGGAGGCCGCGGCGGTCGGCGCGTGCTGGCCGCTGCGCCCGGACGACGTCATCACCTCCAACCACCGCGGCCACGGCCACTGCCTGGCCAAGGGGCTGCGGCCGGAGCCCATGTTCGCCGAGCTGATGGCCCGCGAGTCCGGGGTCAACCGGGGCCGGGCCGGCTCGATGCACATCGCCGACCCCTCGCGGGGCATCTTCGGTGCGAACGGGATCGTCGGCGCCGGCCTGCCGATCGCCGCCGGAGCCGCCCTGGCCGCCCAGCTGTCCGGGACCGACCGGGTGGTCGTGTCGTTCTTCGGCGACGGCGCCGTGGCCCAGGGCGCGTTCCACGAGGCGCTCAACCTGGCCGCGGTGTGGCGGCTGCCGCTGATCCTGTTCTGCGAGAACAACCACTACTCCGAGTTCTCCCCCGCCGCCGACCAGCACCCGGCGCCGCTGTCCGCCCGCGCCGCCGGATACGGCGTGCCGTTCGTGTCGCTCGACGGCAACGACGTCGTGGCGGTGGCCGACGCGATGACCGACGTGGTCGCCCGGGTCCGGGCCGGCGGGGGGCCGGTCGTGGTCGAGGCGGACACCTACCGCTGGCACGGCCACTACGAGGGCGACCCGGAGCGCTACCGCGACGAGCGCGAGGTACGGCGCTGGCGGACCGAACGCGACCCCCTGGCGATCAGCCGCGCCGGCCTGGACGACGAGATCGCCGCCAACGAGGTCGAGGCGGAGGTGGAACGGCTCCTGTCGGCGGCGGTCGAGCGCGCCCTCGCCGGGGACGAGCCACCCCCGTCGACCCTGCACCACCACGTCACCGCCGACCGGCCGGTCATCCCCGAGCCGGCCCCCGCCGACGGCGAGCCGTTCCGGATGATGGACGCGATCCGGGAAGCGCTCACCGCAGAGCTCGAGGACGACCCTCGGGTGCTGCTGGCCGGCGTGGACGTCGGCGCCGGCGGCAACGTGTTCGCCCTGACCCGAGGCCTGCACGAACGCTGGCCCGACCGGGTACGGGACACCCCGATCTCCGAGACCGCCGTCGTCGGCCTGGGCGTCGGCGCGGCGATGGCCGGGCTGCGACCGGTCGTGGAGATCATGTACCTGGACTTCATCGGGGTCTGCCTGGACCAGATCATGAACCAGGCGGCGAAGCTGCGGTTCATGTCCGGCGGCATCGCCGAGATGGGCCTGACCATCCGCACCCAGTTCGGCGCCGGCCGCTCGTCGGGCAGCCAGCACTCGCAGAGCCTGGAGGCGCTGCTCGCGCACATCCCCGGGCTCACCGTCGTCATGCCGTCCAACCCCGCCGATGCCTACGGGCTGCTGCGGGCCTCGATCCAGGACCCGAACCCGGTGGTGTTCATCGAGAACCGGCTGACCTACGGACTCAAGGGCCCCCGGCCCCCACGCGACCACCTGGTGCCGCTCGGCCGGGCCGCCGTCGCCCGCGAGGGCACCGACCTGACCGTCGTGTCGGTGTCCCGGATGGTCAACGACTGCCTGGCGGCGGCTGCGCAGGCGGCCGAGGAAGGCGTCAGCGTCGAGGTGGTGGACCTGCGCACGGTGGCTCCGCTGGACCGGGAGACGGTGCTGGCCTCGCTGGCCAAGACGAACAAGCTGCTGGTCGCGCACGAGGCCAGCCGCGACTTCGGAATCGGCGCGGAGATCGCCGCGCTGTGCGTCGACGAGGGGTTCTGGCACCTGGACGCGCCGGTCCGCCGGATCGCCCCACCGCCGGTGCCGGCCCCGTACGCGCCGTCGCTGGAACGGGTCTGGCTGCCGGGCCGGGACCGGATCCTGGCCGAGATCCGTGATCTCGCCCGCTTCTGACCGATATTCACGACCACAGGAGGCAGCGCGATGACCGCCGGCACCCAGCCGCTGACAGACGACGCGGGCGACGGGACGCCGCCCGAGTTCACCATGCCGGGACTGCTCGACGCGGTGACCGGGCGCTACCCCGACCGGTACGCGGTCGTGCAGGGCTCCCGGCGGGTGACCTACGCCGACCTCGCCGACCGCTCCACCCGGCTGGCGCGCTACCTCACCGACCGGGGCCTCGGGGTGCACACCGAGCGCGACCGGCTGGCCGGCCACCAGATCGGGCAGGACCTGCTGGCCCAGTACCTGCACAACAGTCCGGAGTACCTGGAGGGGCTGGTCGGGGCCTGCCGGGGACGCCTCGCGCCGTTCAACGTCAACTATCGCTACGTGGCCGAGGAGCTGCGCTACCTGTTCACCGACGCCGCCCCGAAGGTGATCCAGTACCACGCCCGGTTCGCGCCGCTGCTGGCCGAGGTGCTCCCGGACATCCCGCCGGTCGCGGTCCTGCTGCAGGTCGCGGACGACAGCGGGCAGGCCTTGCTGCCCGGCGCGGTCGACTACGAGCAGGCGCTGGCCTCGGTGCCGGCCGCCCTGGATGTCACGCCGTGCCCCGACGACGTCGTCGTGCTCTACACCGGCGGCACCACCGGCCGGCCGAAGGGCGTGCTGTGGCGGCAGGCCGACGCGGCGGTGGTGATGGGCGGGGTCCGCAACCATCGCGAGGGCAACCGGGAGTGGACCTCGCCGGCGGAGAAGCTGGCCGCGATGTCGGAGACCCCGAGCGCGGTGCTGCCGCTGCCACCGTTCATGCACGGGGTCGGCCAGTCCAGCGCTCTGCAGACGCTGTTCGACGGCAACACCGTGGTCATCCCCGAGAACACCACCAGGTTCGATCCGGGCGCGGTGTTCGAACTGGTGGAAAGGCACGACGTGGCGGTCCTGACCATGGTCGGCGACGCGTTCGCCCGGCCACTGGTCGAGGAGCTCGACCACCGACCGCGCGAGTACCCCGGAGTGCGCATGGTGTTCTCCAGCGGGGCGGCGCTCTCCGCCCGGCACAAGGAGCGCCTCGCCGTCGCCTTCCCGACCGCGAAGATCTGGGAGACCGTCGGATCCTCCGAGGTCGGCGTCCAGGGTGTCTCGGCCGGGGGTCGCGTCTCGGCGGCCGGGCGGCCGACGTTCTCCCGGCGGCCGACCGCGCACGTCGTGTCCGAGGACCTCACCCGGCTGCTCGAGCCGGGTCATGAAAGGGTCGGCTGGCTGGCCACCGGCGGCCGGATACCCCTGGGCTACCTGCACGACGAGGCCAAGACACGGCGCACGTTCCCGCTGGTCGAGGGACGGCGGATGTGCGTCCCGGGCGACCGGGCCCGGTTGTTGCCCGACGACGTCATCGAGTTCCTCGGCCGCGACTCGGTCACCATCAACAGCGGCGGCGAGAAGATCTTCGCCGAGGAGGTCGAGGCCGCGGTCGTCTCACACCCGGACGTCGTCGACGCGGTCGTCTGCGGGCGGCCGAGCGAGCGGTGGGGCTCCGAGGTGGTCGCGCTGGTGGCGCTGCGGGACGGCGCCGAGGCGGATCCGGCCGCTCTCGTCGCGCACTGCGCCGGCAGCCTGGCCCGCTACAAGTTGCCCAAGGTGGTCCAGTTCGTCCCCGAGATCCCCCGCACGGCGGCCGGGAAGGCCGACTACCGCTGGGCCCAGCAGACCGCCCAGGCCGACACCCCCACCCGGAGCGCCTGATGGACATCCCGGATCACCTCCCGCACCCCGGTCAGGTCGCCGGCCTGCGCGTCCTGGTCACCGGCGCCGGTGGCGGCCTCGGGCGGATCATCGCCGCGGCGTTCAGCCGGGCCGGTGCGCACGTCGCGCTGGTGGGCCGGACCGAGTCGGCGTTGGAGGCCACCGCCGAGCAGCTGACCGGCAAGACCCTGGTCCTGCCGGCGGACATCGTCGACCACCGGGCCAACGACGACGTCGTCGACCAGGTCGTCGAGCACTGGGGTGGACTCGACGTGACCATCCTCAACGCCGGGATCTCCCCCGTGGTCGCCGACCCCGTCGAGATGGATCCCGACACCTGGCGGCAGATCCTGGACGTCAACCTGAGCGGGGTGTTCTTCGGCGCCCGGGCCGCCGCCCGGGTGATGGAACCCGGCGGGCGGATCATCGCCACCAGCTCCGCGCTCGGCGAACGCCCGATGCCGGGTCTGAGCGCCTACAGCGCCTCGAAGGCCGGGCTGGTCGGGCTCGTCCGGGCGCTCGCGGTGGACCTCGGGCCCCGGGGGATCACGGTCAACGCCGTCGCCCCCGGCTGGTTCGACTCCCCGCTGGCCAGACCCTGGATCGACAACCCACGGCGCAGCGACCGGATCACCGGACACACCGCCCTCGGCCGCTGGGGCAACCTCGCCGAGCTGAGCGGCGCCTACCTCTACCTCGCCTCGGAGTCGGCCTCCTACGTCACCGGCACCGTGCTGCCGGTCGACGGCGGCTATCTCACCGTCTGAAGGGACCACACATGGACCTGCACGCCAAGGTCGTCGTGCTCGCCGGAGCCGGCGGGCGCCTGGGCACCGAGCTGACCACCGCCCTGCTCGCCGCCGAACCCGCCGGTCTGGTCGCCGGCGACCTGGCCGACATCGAGCTGCCCGACGGCGCGAAGGCCCTCGCCCAGCGGGTCGACGTCCGCGACCCCGATCAGGTGGACGCCCTGGTCGACCTCGCGGTACGGCGGTACGGCCGGGTCGACGTGATGATCAACAATGCCGGCATCGTCTCGCCCAACGGCCGCATCCACAACCTCACCGACGACGACTGGCGGGCCGCGATCGACGTCAACCTGTTCGGCACGCTGAACGGGTTGCGCAGCGCCGTGCGGGTGATGCGGCCCGGTGGTGGCGGCTCGATCGTCAACACCGCCTCGGTGGCCGGGCTGACCGCCTGGTCGCACGCCGGGCCGTACTGCGTCAGCAAGGCGGCGATCGTGCAGCTGACCAAGGTCGCGGCCGTCGAGTACGCCCGGGACCGGATCCGGGTGAACAGCGTCTGCCCCGGGGTCTTCCCGTCCGGCATGCACGAGCACCTGCCCGAGCAGGCCATGTCCACGCTGGAGGCCAAGCACCCGCTGGGGTTCGGTGCGCCCGCCGACCTGGTCGGCGCCTACCTCTACCTGGCCTCCGACGCCTCCCGCTGGACGACCGGCACCGCGATGGTCGTCGACGGCGGATACGCCGCACCCTGATCCGGTACCCGCCGGTCACCCCGTCCGACGGCTTCCTCGACCTCCTCGGTCGGGGCAAGCACGGGCTGCCCGTCACGGGCGGCGGTGGCGTTGTCGAGCAGCGCAATGGCCCCCCGGCAGGCCTTCTCGTCGTCGATCAGCTTCAGTCGCCGACCCAGCTCGTAGAGCCGCACCGCCGCACGCAGCGGGTAGCCGGCAAAGCGCCACCGCCGGTTCGGCGCCTGAAACTGGTCGGCGACCTCGTCGCCCAGCCAGAACCGCATCAGCCCGTACATCAGCTTCCGCAGCCGCAGCGGCGGCATGACCTTGGTGACGATCGGCGGGAACACGTCGAACGAACCGTTGCCGTCCTCCGGGGTCGCCAGCTCGATCAGGCTGTGCACCAGCCGCCGGACGGCGTCGTCGGGCCCGGGGTTCATCAGCAGGAAGATCGCGGCGAACTTCCGGGCCTCGGCGGCGTCCCGGTGCAGCATGTGGTGCGGGACGCCGATCACGTGCCCGATGTAGCGCCACAGCGCGTAGAGGTCCTCGAGGTCCTGGTCGGTGAACGCGAACCCGCTACGCACCAGCGAGTCGATGTACACCCCGGAGAACGCGTAGGAGATCGAGTAGAGGCCGTCGGTGTCGCTGATCGGCATGCCCCAGTCGTCCCAGTCCCACCGGGGCGACAGCGACTCCGCGCGTCGCACGTAGCCGTGCATCAGCCGCACGTGCGCGGTCAGCTTCCAGCCCTGGTTCTCCCGGCGCATCCCGTCCGGGCGGGTGGCGGCCAGCAACCAGCGCACGGTCTCCGCCGAGCGGATGTAGGCCTTCTCCTCGAACCGGCGACTGAACACCAGCGGCCTGGTCGTGCCGTAGGACTGATCCCCGCCGGCGATGGACGCGCAGGTGAACACGAACGGCACCAGCGGGCCGGCGCGGAAGTAGGCGATCGAGCCTCGACGCAGCTGCTCCCAGTCCACCCAGTCCGGGACCGACTCCATCTCGGCGAACAGCCGCTTCATCGAGTCCGGGGCCTCCGGGACCGCGTCGATCCCCTCATCGACCGCCCGCTGGTACATCTCGCGTCCGCCGCGGACCCGCCGTAGGTCGTCCACGACTTCCAGGGCCAGGTCGTCCGCGGTGAGGCACCCGTCGATCAGCGGCTGCACAGCGTCGGCGCCGTAGCGTTCGATCGCCTGGTCGACGTTCACCAGCCGGCCCAGGTCTCGTGGCGCCCGCCGGTTGCGCGCCTCCCGAGGAGTGGGGTCCGCCGCCGCGGTCATCGCGCCTCCCGTGAGCCGACTAACGTTTCTTTCTTCGACCGATCAGTACAATAATCGCAGTGTGACCTGGACCGCAACCGGCGGCGCCGGCACAGCACCTTCCGGGAGCCCTCGATGGACGATCACGCAGGAGTCGCCGAGCCCGCTCAGATCGACGCCGTCGTGGTCGGCGCCGGGTTCGCCGGACTGTACGCCCTGTACCGGCTGCGGGCGATGGGTCTGTCGGTCCGGGTGTTCGAGGCCGGTGACGGGGTGGGCGGCACCTGGTACTGGAACCGCTACCCCGGAGCCCGCTGCGACATCGAGAGCGTCGACTACTCGTACTCGTTCTCGCCGGAACTCGAGCAGGAGTGGGAGTGGACCGAGCGCTACCCGAGCCAGCCGGAGCTGCTGCGCTACCTCAACCACGTGGCCGACCGGTTCGAGCTGCGGCCGCACATCACGCTGTCCACCCGGGTCCGCGCCGCCGAGTTCGACGGTGACCGGTGGCTGGTCAGCACCGACTACGAGCAGCTCCGGGCCCGCTTCGTGATCATGGCCACCGGCTGCCTGTCCGACGCCCGAACCCCGGACCTACCAGGACTGGCCGACTTCACCGGCTCCGCGTTCCACACCGCGCGGTGGCCCGAGCCCGAACCGGACCTCACCGACCGGCGGGTCGGAGTGATCGGCACCGGCTCGTCCGGCGTGCAGGTCATCCCCATGCTGGCCGAGCGCGCCGGACACGTGCACGTCTTCCAGCGCACCCCGGCCTACAGCCTCCCCGCACGCAACCGGGCACTGCCGGCCGACGAGCTGGCCGCGATCAAGTCGACGTACCCGGAGCGCCGGGCGCACTCCCGGCGCACCATCGGCGGCACCGTCGGGCTCTCCCACGAGGTCTCCCAGAACCCGACCCTGTCGGTGAACCCGGATCTACGCCGGGCCGAGTACGCCCGGCGCTGGTCCTACGGCGGGCAGGCCATGGTCGGCGCCTTCGTGGACCTCCTGACCGACCCGGCCGCCAACGAGTGCGCCGCGACGTTCATCCGGGACCGGATCGCCGAGACCGTCCGCAACCCGGACGTCGCCGAGGCACTCACTCCACGCGACTACCCATTCGCCGCGAAGCGCCCGTGTATCGACACGAACTACTACGACACCTACAACCGCGACGACGTCACCCTGGTCGACCTGCGGGCCGAGCCCCTCCGGACGATCACCCCGACCGGGATCGCCACCACGAGGGCCGAGTACGACCTCGACACCCTGGTACTGGCCACCGGCTTCGACGCCTACACCGGGGCGCTCGCCAGGATCCACATCGCCGGCCGGGACGGCGTGACGCTCGCCGACAAGTGGGCCGGCGGCCCGCGCGCCTACCTCGGCTGCACGCTGGCCGGCTTCCCGAACCTGTTCCTCGTCACCGGCCCGGGCAGTCCCTCGGTGCTGACCAACATGGTGCTGGCCATCGAGCAGCACATCGACTGGATCGCCGACCTGCTCACCCACATGGACAAGCACGGATTCGAGCGGGCCGAGCCGCTGGTCGCCGCCGAGTCCGCCTGGGCCGAGCAGTCCGACACGCTGGCCCGGCGCACGCTGTACTACCAGGCCAACTCGTGGTTCCTCGGTGCCAACGTACCCGGGAAACCCCGACTCTTCCTGCCGTACGTGGGCGGGCTCGGCCGGTTCGGCAAGCACCTCACCACCGTGTCCGATGGGGGCTACCAGGAGCTGATCTTCGACTAGATACGCGCCTTCAGGACGCGGGAACCGGCCGCCGGACCTGGATGCCGCCGAGGAAGATCCGGCCGAAGGACTCGGCGATCTCCTCCGGGGTGAACTGGCCATCGCTGTGGAACCAGATGTAGACGTAGTTGTGCAGGCCCAGCCAGCCCAGCGCGGTCAGCTTCACGTCGGCCACCTCGAACTCACCGGCCGCGACTCCTTCCTCGAGGATCCGCTGGATCGCCGCCTCGTACCGCTGCCGGCTGTCCCGGAACCGCGCCGCCTCGTCACCGGTGAGCGCCCGGAACTCGTGCAGGAAGACCCACACGTGGTCGGGGTAGGTGGTGATGATGTCGATGAGCTCCCGGCCCAGCATGGTCAGCCGCTGGGATGGTGAGCCCTCGGCGTTCAGGACCCGCTCGGCGCTGGCCAGCACGTGCTCCATGACCCGGTCGTGGATCAACCCGAGGAGGTGCTCCTTCGAGGTGACGTAGTAGTAGAGCACCCCACGACCGAGCCCGACGGCCTCACACAGCTCCTGGACGCCGGTGCCGTGAAAGCTGTTGGCAGCGAACAACTTGGCCGCGATGTCGATGATCTCGTCCCGGCGCGTGGCCCATTTCTCCTCGTCCCGCGTGCGGGCCACTAGGCGATCCGTCCGGCTTCGACCACGTCGCCATCCTCCCACGTCCGGCCGACAACAGTTGACTGATCGGTCGGACTTCGATTCGCTGCGTTCACCGGTCAGGCAGCGAGGTCGGTCTCGACGGGGCTGTCGTCGCCGTAGTCGGTCAGCGCCGAGCCGTCGGGATGGACGAAGCCGTTGCGGACGTCGAACACCTCGGCGCCGCAGCCGGCGCAGACCAGCTGCTCGAGGTTCACCAGCTCCATCACGCGGCCCTTCTCGCGTCGCGGTGGAGCAGCTCGCGCCGCTGGGTCGGGGTGAGACCGCCCCGGACGCCAAAGGCGATGTCACGGTGATCAAGCGCGTCGGTCAGGCACTCGACTCTCACCGGGCACTCGGCGCATACCTGCTTGGCGGCGTGCGGGCTCTGTCCGGGTTCGGGGAAGAAGATCTCGGGGTCGGTCTGGGCGCAGAGGGCTTCGTCTCGCCAGTGTTGGTCGGCGGGCTGGTGCATGGCTGGCTCCCCGGAGGTGGGTGCTGGCCCCGGTTGGGCGGGGCGGCAGCTGGTCACCGCCCTGAAGGCACAGCGGGAGGCGCAGCTGGCCGAGCGGGAGCACGCGGGTAGCGAGTGGACGGAGATGGACCTGGTGTTCACCCAGCCCAACGGGCGCCCGCTGGACCCCCGCCGCGACTGGGACGAGTGGAAGGAGCTGCTCAAGACGGCCGGCGTCCGGGACGTCCGGGTGCACGACGGCCGGCACACCGCCGGAACCCTGCTGATCGCCCAGGGCGTCCACATCCGGGCCGTCCAGGAGATCCTCGGGCACTCCGACGTGCGGACCACCCAGGGCTACACGCACGTGGCCAGCGAGGTCGCCCGGGACGCCGCCCAACGGATGGGCGCCGTGTAGCGGAGTTTCCGCTGGTGTGGATGGAGCCGCCTTGGGGAGTCGAACCCCAGACCTACGCATTACGAGGCAGCTTTATCCAGGTCCGCATGCGTCGCTCAGAGGCTCTGACCTGCGCGCGATGTAGGTAGACGACGGCCCGAAACGGGCCGATACGCCCGGGAACTGCAACCACAACTGCACCCGCCGGTGATCAACTGGCGGACGCTGCACACGATCGTCTCGGTCGAGCCTTCTCCCCGGAAGGCTCTCCTTGCGACCGCATGTCGATGGATCGCCGGCGCTGCCGGATCACGCTCACGCCTCGGCCTCACCGCTTCTCACCGCCGATGGATATGGGCCGGGTTTGCCGGGCCGCCCTGCCCAACCGGCACGGGCCGCGCTGCGAGCTGGCCGGCCGGCGCGGGCCGGAGGCAGGAGCGCCGGGCAGGCCGGGCGAGCTGGGCGCGGCCATGCCGGGGCCGCGCCTGGCGGCCCGGCTGGGCTTGTCCCATATGCCATATCTGGCCGTGAAGAGAACGGCCTGTGGCAGCCGGCGTTCCCGAGCGCCGAGCTGGTCCAGCACGCGGCCGACCTGATACCGCACATCGCCGGCGGATCGCCGGACTACCTCACCGAGGGCCCGCGCTGGGAGATCGTCGTCTCCCCCGGCGTCTTCCGCGTCCGCACCCGCGACTGGGCCAAGGCCGAGCGCCGGCACGAGCGCCAGGTGGAGCGCCACCTCAAGAACTCCGACATGGACGTGACCTGGGAGGGCGACGTGCCCGAACCGCTGCCGACCCGAGGCACCATCACCGGCTGGACCCGCAAGTCCCGGGCCCGGCTGATCGAGCGCCTGGGCGACCTCGACTACACCCGGCTCTACGGCCGCTTCAAGATCTGCATCGGGTGCCGGCGCGAGTACGACGACTATCTGACCTGCTGCCCGTCGTGCCGGACGCTGGAGCACCGAACCGAGGATCGCTCGGACCGGCTGCCGGCCATGCTCACTCTGACCTACCCGGGCGACTGGCTCACCGTGGCACCGGACGCCGCGACCAGCACCCGGCACTTCCAGGCACTATGCAAGCGGTACGACCGGGCGTGGGGCGAGCCGTTGCGCGGACCGTGGAAGAAGGAGTTCCAGCGCCGGGGTGCCCCGCACTTCCACATCTCCACCACGCCGCCGATGGGCTTCGCCGAGGTCACCACCCGCGACGGGCAGACCCGGACCGTGGACTTCCGCCGCTGGCTGTCCATAACCTGGGCCGACATCGTCGACCACCCCGACCCCGAGCAGTACCGCCGCCACCTGGCCGCCGGCACCGGCGTCGACTACGCCCAGGGGTTGTCGTTGACGGACCCGCGCCGGATGGCCGTCTACTTCGCTAAGTACGGCACGAGCGGAGGCAAGGAGTACCAGCACACGGTGCCCACCGAGTGGCTACACACCGAGCTGGTCTGCACAGACTGCGGCTGCGTCTACGAGGAGGACCGGGACGAGTGTCCCGACTGCGGGTCTTTCGACGCAGAGGTGATCGAGCACGGCAGCGCCGGCCGGTTCTGGGGATACCGGGGCTTGCACCGCGCCCTGGCCATCCGCCAGGTCACTCCGGAAACAGCCATCGCGGCCGCCCGCATCGCCCGCCGCTGGTACCGCGCCAAGGGCCTGACCCGCACAATCACGGTTGAGCGAGTCGAGCAGTCAACCGGCCGCATGTACCGCCGGCGCACCACGGTCCGCCGGGAGCTGTTCCGCCACGGCCGGGGCTTCATCTGTGTCAACGACGGCACGGCCTTCGCCTCGCAGTTGGCTTCTTACCTACATTCCCGGACCTGATCAGGCTCTCCCGAAGCGGCCGCCGGGTCCAGGGCAGAGCCCTGGGGTGCTGAGGTCAACAGCACCTTGTCAAGGGGCACGTAAGAGTGACATCATGTGTGACATGGAGTGTGACATGGGGGTTGCCAACTATGTTTGAGTTCCTCGGAGACGAGTGCCCCACCTACCTCAGCAACCACGCGCTTACGCAGGTCACTGCGCAGCTAGCGTTCAGCGCCCAAAGCCTCCTCAGCGAGGCTCGTGGGGTGGCCCTACTCCAAGAATCTCTGAGCGAGGAGTATCCGCGCTTGCTGAGTGAGCAGCAGCAGACGATCACGGCGGGTCCAGGTGGACTGGTCACATCGGCCACCCCTCAGTGGCGGATGACAGATCTGTCCGGGGATTGGTCTTGCGTTGTAGGCCCTGAACAACTCGCCGTGGAGACTACCTCATACAGCGATTGGTCAGAGATGCGCGGCCGACTCATAGCAGCCCTCAACGCTCTGTCAGATCTGACAAGAATTCGAGTAAGAGAACGCATTGGTCTTCGATACGTCAATCTGATCGATCCCGGCCCAGACGGGTCGTACTCAAATCGACTTCGGCCTGACCTACTCGGACTGCCAGCCCGGGAAGGGTGGAGGGAAAATGTACGGGCGTTCTTGGCTCAAACAGTTCTCGAAGACGAGAACGTAACCCTAGTTGTTCGCAGCGGCATGGGGGCCAATATTACGAATCCTGAGGACAAGTTTGTCGTCGACATCGATTGCTACGACGAAAACGCGGGAGTTTACGACGTCGACTCGACAATGAAAGACTTCGACGCTTTCAACGACGTCGCATACAGATGTTTCTGCTCATGCGTTACTGATGACCTCCGAATCTCAATGAAGTGAAACGCGAGCATCGATGAGCGCCATGCTTACCCTACCTCGCAAGCAGCGAGGCGAGGCATTCCAAGCTATCGCATCCGCGACTTCAACGACGCTTAGTAAGACCGTCGTCAAGGGTGCGCCTGCAGAGAGTAAGACAACCTCTGACGCATGGCATCAAAGTTCCGTGACTATCGTGCTCGCGGTCCCG